>Ga0126311_10000478_pt1 | contig 18864 bp, 10 predicted proteins | sample Plot61_FD_92539 | JGI IMG/M metagenome (GOLD analysis project Ga0126311, IMG submission 92539) | Serpentine soil microbial communities from UC McLaughlin Reserve, CA, USA - Plot61 | ecosystem: Environmental > Terrestrial > Soil > Grasslands | place: USA: UC McLaughlin Reserve, Lake County... | reverse complement strand
TCGGCGCCGATGGTTTTGGTTACGTGCGTCACGATCTCGGCTACCAGAAGTTTCCGCAGATCGGAACAGTCGTGATCCAAGACGACGTTGAGATCGGCGCGCACACGTGTGTGGATCGCGCCGCACTCGGCCGCACGCGCATCGGGCGTGGTACGAAGCTCGATAACATGGTCCACGTGGGCCATAACTGCGACATCGGCGAACGCGTGGTGATTGCCGCACAGACGGGGATCAGCGGTAGTGTGGTGATCGAAGACGACGCGGTGATTGGCGGTCAGGTCGGGTTTGGCGATCACACGCGCGTGCAGAAGGGCGCGATTATCGGTTCGAAAGCGGGAATTTTACCGGGAAAGATTGTGCGGCCGGGCGTGTGGTGGGGAATACCCGTCCAGCCGCTGGATCAATACAAGCGCATGAATGCACACATGAATCGCTTGCCCGAGATGCGCGAGGAGATTAAACGCCTCCAGGCAGAGGTCGAGGAGCTGCGGCTAAAAATTCAATGATCCGTTCTGCGGCCCGCTGAGAGGCTCCCGGGTCTCCGAGTTTGTGAGCAACGTTTCGCAAACTGGCGCGCATGGTCCGGTTTGTCTCGGGTTCAAGCAGCCTCACAAGTTCACGAGCCAGATTCTCACCATCCAACTGATCCTGCATAAGTTCCCTGACCATCTCTCTGCCGGCTACGAGATTGACGAGTCCGTAGTGTGACACCGTAATCAGACGACCAAGAGTGTGCCAGTTGATTGTTGACTCTTTGTAAACAATCACCATCGGCGTTTCGAGGAGTGCGGCTTCGAGTGTTGCGGTGCCGCTGGCGATGGCGGCGGCGGTGGATGCAGCGAGTGCTTCGCGGGTTTGTTGTTGGACCAACGTGATGTTGTTTGAGTTGCGTTGAGAAAGAATCGCGCGCGCCTCCGCTTCTGTCCGGCTTGGTGCGAGTACGACAACAGCCTGCACTTCGGGCCGCGCTTTGTGAAGTTGCCCGATCGCGTCGAGCATCGGCGGAAGAATTCTGTGTAACTCCTTGTGACGACTGCCCGGCAGAAACGAAACAATCGGTCGCGAAGGATCGAGATCGTTGCGACGGCAAAACTCTTCTCCTCCATAACGCGCCTTCACTTCGCCTGACAATGGATGGCCCACGAATGAAACGTGATCGACGCTGTGTTCTTTGTACCAGTCGACTTCGAACGGAAGAATCGACAACAAGAGATCCACGTCGCGCTTGATCTTGTTCACGCGTCGCGGACGCCACGCCCAGAGTTGCGGGCTGATGTAGTAGATCACTTTCAAACCGCGGCGGTGTAGGGCTGAGGCGAGTCGCAGGTTGAACTCGGGCCAGTCAACCAGCACTACGGCATCCGGTCTTCGTTCGATTGCGGCGGCTTTTAGCTCGCGGAAAGCACGGAGGAACTTTGCAAAGACGCGTCCCACTTCAACGATGCCCATGATTGCGAGTTCGTCAGAGTTGACGACGGTTTCGACCCCCGCTTCACGCATCAGCGGACCGGTCGCGCCGAAAAGTTCAAGGTCCGCACGTTCACGGAGGGCGTTGACGAGCGCGGCCGCATGAGCATCGCCAGAGGGCTCACCGGCAACGATCATCAGTTTCTGGCGTTTCGGCACGGCGCGGATGATAGCAAGTTTTTGTACTTCGTACTTTGCGCTTTGTACTTTGATAAAAAACAAAATACCAAGTACAAAGCACCAGGCACGAAATGCCATTTTCGTGCTAGCATCCACGCGCGCCGCTATGACTCGCTTTGTTCTGGGAACAATAATTCTCGTTCTTGCCTGCCAGTTAGTATTCGCGCAGCAAACAAATCCGGTCGATCGGAAAGTTGCCAATCCGATGACCGACACTCCCAACGTCAATCCACTCAATACAGATCAACCCGTGCAGCGCCGTCCCGCAACGCAGAACGGCGTGACAGGAACCAGCACCGACGAGATTACCGTCATTGCGAGCAAACAAAGCGGAGAAGGACCTGAAAACGCGCGCATCGTTCATTACGAAGGCAACGTCGATATACGCATTGGCACGTTTCGTCTTCAGGCAGACAAGGTCACGGTTTATGAAGCTGAGAATCGTGTGGTTGCGGAAGGCAGCGTCGTTTTCGATCAAGCGGATATGGCACGCATCACCGGTTCGCGCGGTGAGTGGAACTATCGCACGAAGACCGGATACTTCGTCGACTCAACCGGCTTCACAAACCAGACGCAGGACGGCACGCGCATCTATTTCACTGCCGATCGCGTCGAGAAGATCAGTCTCGACACGATCGTCGCCACGAATGTACAAGTTACGGCTTGCGATGAAGATGTTCCAAAGTGGAGTTTTCACGCGAGTAAGACGCGCATCAAGACCGGCGATCGCGTTTACATCTATGGTCCGAAACTGAAATTGAAAGACGTTCCGGTCTTTTATCTGCCGTACGCGTCGGTGTCGATCAAGCCTCGCGATCGCGCGTCAGGTTTTCTGACTCCGACGTTTGGCGGCTCGGGCGCGAAAGGCGCTCGCCTCTCGACCGCGTACTATCAAACACTCGGTCGCTCCGCTGATTTCACTTTTCGCAGCGACATCTACACACAGCGTGGTCTCGGCTTTGGCGGTGACCTGCGCACGCGCGCCAACTCGCGCTCGTATCTCAACTTTGGCTTCTATGCCGTCAAGGATCGAATCTTCGGTCCGGAGGCTGACGATGCTCATCCGGATCAGGGCGGCTCGAGTCTTTACGTCGATGGCGTGCATTATTTCAAAAACGGTTTCATTGCTGTCGCCGACGTCAACATCACTTCAAACCTCGCGTTTCGCCAGGTCTTTTCCGACAACATTCAACAGGCGATCTCGCCGGAAGAGACTTCGCAGGTCTTCATAAACAGAGATCACAACGAGTACAGCTTCAACTTTCTGGCGCGCACGCAGGTGACGTCGTTGGCGAACGCGCGTATTCGTATTCGCCAGTTACCGAGTATCAGCATCGACAAACGTCCGGGGATTGTGAGTTTCTTCAAAAGCCTGCCGCTCTATTTTTCGTTCAGTGGGTCTGCGGATGGCGTGAGCCGCAAGGAGACGGTTGAAGACGCGGTGCAGTTTGTGAGTGACGTCGGCGGCAATCCGATCATCTCGCCGTCGATCGTGCAGCGACTCGACTTTCACCCGCGCTTCGAATTGCCGTTGAACTTTGCCGGTTGGACCATCACTGCGTCGGGCGCCGGGCGCGTCACTTTCTATTCCAACTCACTCGATTCAAACACGCGCGACGTGCTGAGCCGCAACCTCACGCGTAGTTATGGCGAGTTTGAACTTGACGTGCGGCCACCGGCATTCGCGAAAGACTTTCATCGCGGTGACAAATTTTTCTTTCGTCACGTGATCGAGCCTTACGTTATCTATCGAAAGATATCGGGGATTAACAACTTCGATCGCATCATTCGCTTTGACTATCTCGATGCCATAGCCGATACGAACGAGTTTGAGTTCGGTATTGCCAATCGCTTCTTCACGAGCCGCTCGACCGAGAACGTCAGCGATGCGCGTGTGACGGAAACTGAAGGAGAGAACGCGCCGCTGCTCTCGAGTCAGCCTTATGAAGCACTCACGATCACTTTGCGCGGCAAGTATTTTTTCGATCCGTTTTTTGGCGGGGCATTGGTTACGAATCAGCGCAACCAGTTTTATCCGATTAACACGCTCTCGGGATTTGTTTATGGTGGTTTGCCGCGACGCTTTTCGCCCGTGAATGTTGATGCGCGCTATCGTCCGCGACGCGATCTGTTCGTCGATTTTAGAACTGATGTCGACACGAATGGTCATGGCATGCGTGCGATATCGACGACCTTCGGACTTTCGCGATCGAGCATCCAGGTGTTTCAGAGTTTTTATTACACGCGTGCGATTGAGTTGGGGCTGGACCAGGCGAGTTTGGCGGATGCGCGTGGTTTTGAAGCAGGAACAGTGCGAGGTTCGCAGTGGGGTCCGTCGGTGTTTCTCGGCAATCGCGACCGCGGTTTGTTTGGCGGCGCGTCGTTCTTCTTCGACTTTCAGAAGCGGCCGGGAAGAGGCGATAGCTCTTTAATCAGTTCGACAGTGACTCTGGGACATGCGTGGGACTGCTGCGCCGCGACGGTCCAGTTTTCGAGTTTCAACGTCGGTCTGCGCAAAGAAAACCGCGTCGTGTTCGCCTTCCGTCTCAATGGCATCGGCAGCTTCGGCACCGAACAGATCGGCCAGCGCTGGCGATAATTCTCTCGCTGTATCTGTTAATTCTCCGCGTCCTGTTATATATTCTCCGCTGTCCTGCACGGTCCTTAAGTAACCCATCGATAGGTTAATTATGAAAATTGCTTTTCCCCCTGACGCTGTTTCGAGGAGGCGTGCGTGCACTCGCGTCGCCCTCACGTTGCTGGCTTGTGTTGGCCTCATCGCGTTGCTTCTGTTTCAGTTCCCATCACATTCACGGGCAGTTCAAACACCGTCCAATAAGCAAAAATCTCGCGGCGCATTCGTACCCGGCGAAATCCTGGTCCGTTATCGCAACGAAGAAACCGCCCGGATCAAAACCGGCCGGATCGTGCTGCCAACGCGAAGCGGCGAGCAATTGCCGGCCGACGTCGAACCTCTCGATCGTTCGGGACTCGTTAAGGGTTTGAGAATGGCCCGCGTTTCGCCCGAGAACACGTTGAAGGCGATCGCTGCTCTAAAACGCCAGCCCGATGTTCTTTACGCGGAGCCCAACTACATCCTGCACGGTCTCAGTGTCCCGAATGATCCACTCTTCTCGAACCAGTACGGCATGACGAAAGTCGGCGCGCCCCAAGCCTGGGATGTCACACAGGGAAGCTCAGATATCGTCGTCGCCGTCGTCGATACAGGTATCGATATCAATCATCAGGAACTCGCCGCGAACATTTGGACCAACCCCGCTCCCGGCTCAGTGACGGGTATCGCAAACGATCAAAACGGCTACAACTTCTTCGACGACAACGGCACGGTCTGGGACAACAACGACGCCGAGAGTCATGCAACTCACGTAGCCGGGATCATAGGCGCTCGTGGTAACAACGGCATTGGTGTCGCGGGTCTCAATTGGAACGTGAAGCTGATGTCTTTGAAATTTTTGGAGGCCACTCCTCTTGGCGACCTTGGCGATACTGGCGATGCCGTTAAGGCCCTCGGTTATGCCGCGGAAATGCGACGCCTTTGGGATACCACCGGTCACACAAAAGGCGCCAACGTTCGCGTTATCAACGCAAGTTTTGGCGGAGACAGATTCTCGCAGTCGTTTCTGGACGCGATCGAAGAACTCAATACGCGCGAGATACTTTTTGTTGCCGCGGCCGGCAACTTCCGTGATGGAAGCCAGGAACTGAATAACGACGGCGTACCGCAGTTTCCCTCAAGCTATGATCTACCAAACATCATCGCTGTCGCTGCTACTGATCAGAATGATCAACTCCCACTTTTCTCGCACTTTGGCGCGACGAGCGTTCACCTTGGCGCGCCCGGCGTATCGATTCTCAGCACCACACCGCCCTGCGTGCGTGTCAATGTCGCTTGCGCGCCGGACTTTCCAAGTCCTTTAACTCCCGCACAGGACACCTACAGTTTTTTCAACGGCACATCAATGGCCGCTCCTCATGTGGCCGGAGCAGCAGCACTACTTTGGGCGAAGGATCCCAGTCTTACAGTGCAGCAGGTCAAACAACTCCTGATACTCAATGGTGATGTTGCGCCCGGCACCGTAGATAAGACATTAACCGGACGAAGACTAAACGTTTTCAAGAGTCTTCAGGCGTTACAGGAAACGGACGGCATTCCGCCCAGCGCTGTTTCGAATATTCACGTCAATTTCCAAACTGGACGAACCGTCAACCTTGGTTGGACCGCAGGCGGTGATGATGGAATTGGTGGTCCATCTGCCGCGCTTTACGAAGTGAACTTCGTCGATAACGTGACCAGCAAGGAGATTTTGTTGAAAGGCGTAGTACCGGCGGCGCCGGGCACGACGCAAAACGTTCAGGTCACGATCCCGTTACAGCACACCAGCGGCATCATTAAGGTACGCTCGTTCGATAACAAGGGTTTGAAGGGAATCGTCGATGTCGCGGTGCCGGTAACAGTGTCTTCACTTGATGCCAATCCTTATATAGTTACGAAAAACCCTGGCAACACTGTGCTTTCAACCGGCGGTAATCGCCTGGCCCTCGAGGAAGATGATCGTTACCTCTCAACTAATATTCCGGGATTCAGCTTTCCGTTTTTTGGCCAAAACTTTACCAAGGTGACGCTCTCCACCAACGGCAACATTTTCTTTTCCGACCCGCCGCGTCGCCTGTCTCCCTTGCAGGAGGGGAACGACGCCGACGATCCGCCCGGGTCTCCGCTCGATCTTGGCGGTTATCAGATGATAGCGGGGCTTTGGGCTGATCTGGATCTGACAAAAGACAGGCGAGCTGACGCCGGTGTGTATGAAGTGCAGAGCCCGAACAGAGTCACCTATCGCTGGCAAGCCATGCCCTTCGATTGCAGCCCGTGTTCTCCAGTTAACTTCGAGATCGAGCTGAATGCAGACGGCACGATCAGGACCCGCTATGGAACCGGCAACGCCAATATCGTTCCCACCGTGGGAATCAGTAACGCAGAGCACGATGCCTACGTGATCGACACGCATTCGTCGTTACAAGATCCGATCAGTCTCACTAACGCACCGGAAGTAACATTCACTCCGCAAAGTCCCTGGAGCTCAACCGTGTTGTCGGGTGCTGGAGTTGAGTTGAAAAGCTGGAAGCTCGATGGCCGCACGTTTGTCTATGCGAAGCTGACATTCGCGGATGCGGGATTCCGGGTAAGCAACTGGGGTACACCGGTGCGCGCCGGCAACTCCTTCTCCAATAACGCCACAGTGGAGCGCTTCAACGGAGCGTCAGTCGCGGCAACCAGCAGCACGGCGCAGATCTGGGATCTCGGCGCACTCGATCCAGGTGACTACACGTTTGCCTTCATGAACTCCGGCACCACTGTCAGGACGCTGAGCTTTACGGTGAGTGCGACGGCGCCGCCGCCCAATCCAATCGATCAGGCGCGGGAGTTTGTGCTTTGGCAGTATCGCGACTTTCTACGGCGCGAACCCGATGCGCCCGGTTGGGACCACTGGACGGGCGAGATCACGGAATGCACAGACATCACGAAACGCCGACCGGGTGAGACAGAAGCCCAATGTGTGGAGCGCAAGCGAGAAAACACGAGCGCGGCGTTCTTTGTGTCACCGGAGTTTCAGAACACGGGCTACTTCGTCTTGCGCGTGTATCGCGGGTCGTTGGGCCGCATGCCATTTTTTGGCGGCGGAAACGGCGCTAACGATGAGTTCACGCAAGACGCCGTGACCGTGTCGCAGGGGATCGTCGTAAACGATGCCCTGTCGCCGGATGTTATCAACGCCAATAAGCAGACGTTTGTAAGTGCATTTGTCACGCGGCCGGAGTTCCGCGCGATCTACGACAACCTGAACAACACGCAATATGTCGATAAGCTGTTTCAGACTACGGGTGTGACGCCGGCGGCGTCCGACCGGCAGGCGCTGATTAATGGGTTAAATGGCGGTGAGACGCGAGCCAGTGTGCTTTTCAAAGTTGTCGATGGAACGCAGACGGGTGTTGGCGGTGTGCTGACCTTCAACACTACTTACGGTAAGGCGTTCTACGATAGTCTGTTCAATGCAGCATTTGTGCAGATGGAGTACTTCGGTTATCTCAAACGAGATCCCGACGCGGACGGCTACGCGTTCTGGTTTGGCAAATTAAACTTCTTTGGCGACTGGGTAAACGCCGAGATGGTCAAATCCTTTATCAAGTCGCCCGAATATCGCTCTCGCTTCGGCGCACCATAAATCCGGGTGGTTGACCCACCCGCTATCGCAGGTGGTACTGACCCGATCCATTTAATTGCGCAACTGCTAGCCATTTTTCTATAATCTCAACCTGGAGGGCAACTCATTCAGTTGCCTCTGCTTCTTAAGTGCGCCTCGCCGGCGTAGCCGCGTGAGGTCAAGCCGGTTCCGACGTTTCTGATAGACAATTCACGGGTCAAATCACCAGCAGATAAGGTGTGTAATGAAAAAGAACAAAGCTAATTTGGCTACGTCCGCCAAAAGGTTTCCACGGTCAATGTTGATCGTCGCTGCGATAGCCATACTCGCCCTCGCGGCAATGACTGTCGTTTCGAGACAATCAGGCGGCAGTAATGGACCAGGTAAGGTGACGACCGCAATGGCCAACTCAGATAACAAAACTGCCACACTAAAAGTCGTCAGCCAGGCCATGCCGGTAGACAGTCAGGGCCAGATCAGACCGCTGACACCAGACGAAGCAAAGAAGTTGGCTGAGGGCCTGAAACCCATGCTGAACAAGTCGTCTGAAGGACTTGCCGAGGAACATAACGCTGACGGGTCAGTCGAGATGGACCTTCAGGATCGTTTTCAGAGTGTGACCGTTGCGCGTGTCAACAAGGACGGCAGCGTCTCACAATCCTGCGTCGACAATCCGGGTGCGGCAGGGGCTTTCTTCGGAATCGATCCGAAGTCGATTCGACCTGCTCGTTCCACAAGCCAACCCAATCCTCAGTAAAGTGATTAAGAACGTGCAAAAAAAGCTTTCAATTTTTCTCATCATGCTGGCGGTCAGTCTTGTCGCAGCGTCCTCTGCGTACGGGCAGGCCACTATCGAAATTCTGAACGATGTTGACGCCCCTGGAACTGGATTTAACGACAACACTCCAGTGGCGCCAGTCGGCGGCAATAACGGAACGACCCTGGGCCAGCAACGATTGAATGCCTTCCAGGCTGCGGCAAATATTTGGGGAGCCACGCTGACAAGCGGGCCGAAAATTACTATTCGAGCGAGTTGGGACAGTACCATGCCCTGTACGGCTACTTCCGGTACTCTCGGATCCGCCGCGCCAGTGACTTTGCGACAGAATTTCGCGAACGCTCCTTTCACCGGCACTTGGTATCCCACGGCTCTCGGAAACGCACTCTCAGGCGTCGATTCAAATACCTCCAACCCGGAGATCAGGGCCAGGTTCAACCCAGACGTAGGGAATTCCGATTGCATTTCGGGTCATCCGTGGTACCTCGGGCTGGACAATAATCATGGTACCAAAGTTGATTTGATTGCGGTTCTGCTCCACGAATTCGGCCACGGCCTGGGGTTCCTGACCTTCACCGATCCCGAGACGGGAGAGTTTGCCGGAACGGCGCCAGGATTTCCAAGCATTTGGGACAGGTTCCTGCGCGACGATAGCACCGGAAAACTCTGGATTAACATGACGTCCGCTGAGCGCGTCGCGTCATCGATTAGCAACGGCAATCTCGTGTGGGATGGTCCACAAGTCAGTGCCGGCGTACCGGGCTTCCTCGTCAACGGCGCAGATTCTTCGAATCGAGTGCGCATGTTTGCACCGAACCCGATCGATCCAGGATCTTCGGTATCACACTTCGATACGACCGCCTCACCGAATCTATTGATGGAACCAAACATTTCCAGCAATCTTACTCACAACGTTGGTCCTCCGAGCGATCTCACGTTGCCCTTACTAAATGATATTGGGTGGAACTCTGTGACCGCGTCGCCGACGCCAACCCCATCACCACCGCCGAACGACAACTTCGCTAACGCGCAGGTGATAAGTGGCTGCTCGGGAACAGTGAATGGGACGAATGCCGGCGCCACCAAGGAAAGCGGCGAACTGGATCACGGCCCGAGTAACGGCGGAACCCGTTCAATCTGGTATCAATGGACATCTCCGTTCACCGGCAGCATGCACATGGACACCTCTGGAAGCAGCTTTGGTGGATCTCCGTTGGATACAGTGCTCGCCGTTTATACGGGAACGGCTGTGAATTCGCTCCAGCTAGTGACGCAAAATGATGATGCGCAAGCGAATGCAATCCTCACCAGTTCAGTCAATTTTCAGGCGACGACGGGAACCGTCTACTACATTGCGGTGGGTGGATTCAACAATGGCTCCGGGGGAGACTTCGGATCTATTACTCTCAACTGGAGTAGTATTGTTTGTTCAAACGGGGTGTGGTCCCCGACGGTACTGAGCGCCAGTCAGGTTGATTTGCGGAGTTGGACCATAAGCGGGCGGACGTTTGCTTATGCGAAGCTGACGTTCCCGAGCGCTGGTTTCCGCGTGACTAACTGGGGCGCACCCACGCGCACCGGCAACGCCTTCAGTGTTGACGCCCTGGTAGAGAGCTTCAGCGGCGCGTCGGCGCAGGTGATCACTAGTACGGCACAGATCTGGGATCTGGGCGCACTTGCGGTTGGTGACTACACGTTTACGTTCAAGAATTCCGGCACCACCGTGAAGACCTTGAACTTCACGGTGAGTAATACACCGTCCGCGTCGAATCCGATCGATGATGCGCGTACGTTTGTGTTCTGGCAGTACAAAGATTTTCTCCGACGCGATCCTGATGCTCCAGGTTGGGACCACTGGACCGCCGAGATCACGCAGTGTACTACTAACCCGGCATTTCGCCGTCCCGGCGAAACGGAGGCGCAGTGTATTGATCGCACACGTGAAAACACGAGCGCGGCCTTCTTTGTATCGCCCGAGTCGCAGAACATAAGCTACTTCGTTTTGCGTGTGTATCGCGGGTCGTTGGGCCGAATGCCGTTCTTTGGCGGCGGAAGCGGCGCGACCGACGAGTTCACGCGTGATGCGGCGACGGTGGGCCAGGGAATCGTGGTGAACAACGCATTGTCGTCTGACGTGATCAATGCTAACAAGCAGGCGTTTGTAAATGCATTTGTGACGCGGACGGATGTCCGCGCGATCTACGATGGCCTGACTGCGGCGCAGTACGTTGACAGATTGTTTGGGACCACCGGCGTGACACCTTCGGGGGCAGACCGTCAGGCGCTCATCGATGAGTTGACGAACGGTGGCATGTCGAACTCTGCAAAGGCCAGTGTGTTGTTCAAGGTAGTGGATGGAACGACGACGGGCGCCGGCGGTGTGTTGACATTCAACACGACGTACGGGCAGGCGTTCTACAACAACCTGTTCAATGCGGCGTTTGTGCAGATGGAGTATTTCGGCTATCTGCAGCGCGATCCGGATAGCGGCGGTTACGACTTCTGGTTGAGTAAGTTGAATTTCTTTGGCGACTGGGTAAACGCGGAGATGGTGAAGTCGTTCATCAAATCCCCCGAATACCGCTCTCGCTTCGGCGCGCCTTAAAGACCGTAGATCTCGTAAATCTTTTCGGCGATTCTGATGGGCTCCGGGCCGGCACTGCTGGTCCAGGAGCCCATAATTGTTCCCGCGCTCCTCGCTAAATCGTAGGCCGATTTCCGCACTCGAAACTGCCGCGCGTTCGCTGCCATGTCCACGATCGTCTGCACGTACTTCTCGGGATCGTGTTGTTCGAGAAGCGTGCGTAATCCGCGTTGGCCCATCTGTGCAAACTGCTCTGGATCTTCGAGGAAAGCTTTCAGGTGAGACTGTATGTCGTCGTGCTCGTGTTCGTGACGGACGTGGGCCACAGTGTCGCGCGACAAGGAAGAGTACCAGCCAACGTCCGTCACGAGGCTCGGCAATGCGTGATACCAGATGCGTAACTGGCTTCCGGATGCTTCGCCCATCGTCGGGTAGCGCAGATTAATCGCGAGGTGAGACGTTTGCAGCATCTTGTTCAATTCGTTTTCCGGCGCGTAGCCGTGTAGTTGGACCAGTTGGCCCAGGCCGAGTTTTCGAATGCGGCTGCGCAAGTGTCGCCCGTCGGTAATGTCTCCAAAGATGTCCAGACGAAAAGCATCGCGCTCCGGCATGTCGCCGAGTGCTTCCAGCACGGCATTGAGCCGGCGGTTACGGCCCATGTGGCCAAACATGACAAGTCTATACGGCGGCGCTGCCGCACGAAAAACGTCATCATTACTCTGAGGCGGAAGCGTGCGCGGCAAAGGTGCGAGGTGTACGGGCCACTGCTTCATCGCGTCGATGTATTCGAGAGCTTCCTGCGAATGGACCAACACGGCCAGACAGTTTTCGAGAGCGAGCGGCGTGAGCGGGTAATGTTCGGTCATGAACTCGATGTTCACGGCGCCGGAATTTACGAATTCTGTGGCCACGCGCAGTCCCTCGTCACCGTAGTAATGCTTCATTTGCGCGAGGTATCCAGCGACGTCGCGCCACTGTCCGCGATACAAACTGTCGAAGAAGTTATGCACGCGCAGGTCGTGCAGGATCACGATTCCCGGATGGCGCCGGCTCACCTGCCAGATCGAGGCGTGGAAGAGATGGTTGTTGCCGATGTTGTAGAAGGTTACGTCACACTTGTGTAACTCGGGCCAACTAATGGCGTACGGATCGAAGTGCCGAACACTCGCGACTTTCTCCAGCTCACGATCCCAGTTACTTTGATCGGTCCATAACGTGAGTTCGCAGTGCCGGCTGAGTGACGGCAGTATGCCGGCGAGGTAGTCGTCGGCGATGCTTGTCTTGGCCGGCGGTAGCGGACAGAACCAGTTGATCTTCATGCCAGCAGTTTCTGAATAACGTTGGCCCAGGACAGATTGAGGCTCTCGTAACGATCGCGCCCGGCGTCGCCCCATGCTTTCGCCTCGGCCCGATTCTCCCAGATGAAATCGAACGCGGCGGCGAGCGCTTCAGGTGCCGGATCGGTGATCAATCCGGTCGTCTGGTCCACCACAAACTCCAATGGACCACCTGAATCGCGACACGTGATCACGGGTTTACTTGCCAGCATTGCCTCGAGAGTTACGTAACCATAGTCTTCATCGACCGGCGGATACACAATCGCGAGCGCGCATGCGTAGCGCGAATGCTTTTCGTCCTCGCTGATGCCGCCCAGCCATTCAGCTCGTTTCTGTACTTTGAGTTTGCGCGCCAGTGATTGCAGCTTGTCGTCGTAATCAGCATGGTCCGAAGTTCCGGCGAAAACGAGGCGCACCGGATTGCGCGTCAAGGCAAGCGCTTCGAGTGCGAGTTCCTGGCGTTTCGGAATACAGAGCCGACTCGGAAAGAACAAGTAGTCTTCGGCGTCTGACGTGTAAAACCTTTCAGCGTTTGGAGGCGGATGATAAAGCGGTGTGGACTCGATATCGCAAAAACGCTTGAGACGCTGGGCCACATTACGAGAGTTGGCGAACACCGCACGCGCTTCCGGGATCAACTTGCGGTCGGCATGTTCGATGGCGTCGCGCACTTGCGAACCGTTGGGATAGTAAACGAGGTCGCTCAGCGCGTGGTCCCAAAGGTCGTAGGCGGTGCGGTGCTGGTGCAAAATCCAGAGCACTTTGTTCGGGTGCGGAATCAGGTAAGCAGGGAAGCGCAAACCGATGACCCGGTCGACACGCGTGCCCGCGACTTCGGAAACATCGATCAGGCGGCACGCCAAAACGTGATCGAGAATTTTTTCGGGTGGATACCACTTGAACGGAATCGTGAGTATCTCGGTTTCGTGTCCCGCCTCACGCAGTGCATCGCGCAGACCTTCGGCGTGAATCTCTGCGCCGCCGCGAATGAAGGGAACCTGGACCGTGGCAATGAGGATTCTCATGCACCAACTTTCCGGCCTACGACAGCGTAATCCATCGGACCGTAAAAGTAATCGTTGAAACGTTTCGTGACTTCGCTGTCGCCCGCCATACGGGCAGACTCCCACGGGTGCAGGTTCAGGATCTCGATCGCTGCAAAACCCCTGCTCTCCAACAGAAATTCCAATAACTCGCTGGGCAACGGATGACGATGTGTTGGGTCCATGTAGAAGTAATTGCTACCGACCAGAACATTCTCGGGGTTCGGGGTTTCGAAGATGGCGACGCCGCCGGGACGCAGCACGCGTAGTGTTTCATTCAACAACCTGATCAGCGTTTTGAGTGGAACATGTTCGACGATGTGGAAACCCGTGACTGCCCCGACGCTTGCATCATCCAGACGTTGGAGGCGTGCCAGAACATCTTCGTCGCTGACGTTGAGACCGCGTGCGCGACATTGGTCGAGTTGAATGAGATTCGTGTCGACGCCGCTGGCTTCTATCCCGGCCTCACTCAGAATCTCCAGCCACTCGCCGCGTCCACAACCAAGATCGACAACCGGCCCGAGGTCTCTGACGTAGGGAAGGTAGACTTTGAAACGTTCCTTGATCTCTTCGCGACGCCCGCGAAAGCGATCTTCGAGCGCCGCGTACAGCGCGTCGAGCTGGTGCGTGTCGCCGGACACGTCGCTCGAGATCTGGCGTCCGCCATGTGAAAGCGCGTTAATGCTGTTAGCCTGAATACTTAATTCAGATCGAGCGTGCTGCAACTGAAGCGAGAACTGCGCGATCTCAGCGCGCAAGTCGTTTTCAGCTTTTGCAATCGCGTCGCGCTGTTCAGAGATCGATTGAGTCAACGCGTTCTGTTGTTCGGCTCTTGCTTGCTCGAGTTGTGCGAGAACGTCCTGCTTGTCTGTGGCCAGTTGACCGAGTAGTTCCGCAGTCCGTTGCTTCGTAAAAGCGTCTAAGGTGTCGTAGCGTCGATCGATCTCATTAAACTGCGCGCTGGCGAGGCGTGCGAACTCTGCTTGCTGCCGCTCCAGGGCTTGTTGCTTTTCAGTTAACGTTTCGCCCTGCGTCTCAATCTGACTGGAAAGTGTAGAAAGCTGTTGGGAAAGCGTTTCATCCAATCGCGACACCTCGTGGCGACACTCATTGATGCGCACGGAGGCCTGGTTAATAAACTCAGCAATCTGTTCCTGCTGCGACAAAACATAACTGCCGAACTCACGCTGATCCCGAAGCAGGTTCGGCAGGCGGATGAAAGCGATGCCGAGACGAATTACGTAACCGAGCAACGGGAGTTGGCCGAGCCGTCTGATCAGTGCCGGGACAACGAGTCCATCGATCTCGACTCCTTTAGCTCTTCCTTCCGGACTGAAACGCAGCGTTGCGAGCAGATCGACTTTGTTGACGTCGCCGGAGCGCAGTCGCTTGAGGTCGCGCAACAACTCCGTTTCACTCGGAGAACGCTTCAAGACACCGCGATACGCCGCGTGAACAAACGCGCGGTCGTGGTATCTCAACAGGTCGTTGATGTGGTAGCGATGATCCGGATGCGGTTGAAAGTCGGGCTGAAGTTTGATTTGCGGAAAACTATTTTCGGCTGAGACTGCCGGCGCGACACGAACCGGCTCGCTTTCGCCCTGGTGTGCCGCCATTGATTCGCGAATTACGGCCGCCAGGTGGTCGATCTCGAGCCGAGGTTGATTCATGCGTAGTCCCGGTTTTTTATCCACAGATTACACAGATTCTATCAATCAATCCGTGTAATCTGTGGATAAAAAATCCGTGGCCGAATGGTTTCGACCACGGATCCTGAAAAGCGCTAATGCTATGTTAGAACCGGTTGCGATACTCGGGCGAGACGATGAATGCTCTCACCATCTGCGCGTTTACCCAATCGCCGAAGAAATTCATCTTGCCAAGCCAGAAGTTGAACCCTTCCTGGTCCGGATTGCGGCGCAGGTAGCCAAGGTATTCCATGAACACGAACACAGTGTTGAACTCTTTATTGTAGAACTGCTGTCCGTAAGTCGTCTGGAATTCCTGTACGCCGCCGGTGGTCGTATTCGTACCATCAACTATTTTGAAGACCACGCTTCCCCTCTTTGTAGGGTCGCCGGCTTCTGTGATCAATGCCGCGCGATCAGCCGTTGAGAGCGGGACACCGGTGGTCTGGGCAAGCTTATCGACAAGCTGTGTCGCATTGAGGGCTCCGTAAACCGCCTGAAACTCCGGCTTCGTAATGAACTGCTCAACGAAAGCACGCTTGTTCGCATTAATGACGTCCGGCGCGAGCGCGTCATTCACGACGATGCCCTTATTGACCTGGGCGACGTCGGCGATGTACTGGCTATACAGCGGCCTGCATGACGCGGGCAGGTTCTGCGGCACTCCCGGACATTGCGCATTTTCCAGTCTTCCTAACGTGCCCCAGTAAACGCGAACAACAAAGGAGCCGATGTTCTGGAATTCAGGAGACAGGAAGAACGCCGCGGACGTGTTCTCGCGCTTGCGGTCAACACACATGGCCTCTGACTCACCCGGACGGCGTTTGCTTACGTCGGTGCACTCGGTGATTTCACCGGTCCAGTGCGCCCAGCCAGGAGCATCCGGAAAGCGTCGAAGGAAGTCGATGTAGTGTTGCGCAGTGTAGAAGTCGGCATCGTCGATCGTGATCGGCGTGTTTGTGCCGGGTCTGAGGCGCAACGGTTTAACCTTTATATCGCCGTAGAAAAGCTCGGACGGGAGGTTAGGAGTCTCGGTCACAATTCGAAGTGTCGGCGGGCTTTGAGCGAACACTGCACCAAAAGCAATAAGCCCTACCAGAATAGCCATTAAAAATTTCCGCATGTATGTTGCTCCTACAAACACTCGGTGGGAATGTCGTCGTTGATTGAAGTACCTGAGGCTGGGGACGCTCGCCAAAAAAGCCGAATTCAGTATAGGTTTGGCAAATTGCATTGTCAACAATGTCGTTTCTATTCAAGTTCGGTCAATTTGAAGTTCTCAACCTTGAACACGAGGTACCGCGTATCGAGCGGCGCATCCACGCGTTTGGCGGTGCTGCGGAAGTTAATGACCGACTCTCCCGGCGGCACCGTAACAGTCTTCGAATAGGAACTCGGGGTCCAATTCACCTTCAACTGGTCGGAAATCAGCCCGCTGATTATAAAGTCATCGAGCTGTTCTTGTCCCGTCGCGAACGACATTTCCAGTTTGACCGTCCGCGGGCGTGGCGACATGTTACGGAGATGTAATTCGCCTTCACTGGAACACCAGCGCCAGGTCTTGTCCGGAAGGGTCTCGTAATCCGAAAACCCGCCTTTCCAGTCAACCAGGAGTGGATGAAGACTTAAGTCCTGTCTGGCTCTCCACTCGCTCTCCGAATATGTCGCACGAAGCCTGTTACGATAATCAGAAAGGTTGAAAAAGAGCAATCTTCCATTCGGACTGCGCAACGGTTCGGCTTGAAGTAGTTTCGACAACTCCGTTTCCATGGCTTTTCCATAGTCTTCGTAACCGAACCGATCGACGTAAATGCCTTCAAAGCCGCCGAAAACAGTCGTCTTTACGAGTTCCTCGGTTGGCAATCCCGTGAGGAGTTGCAGCGCCCGATCGCCCTCGCGGTTTTTCATCGTTCCGTAACTCCAGCGGAGATTCTGCGAGTGTACGTAACCGCGAAAATGATCGTAGTCGACCATGTTGTGGACCGGCGGAGTTTCGGGAAACGGAACGTAAGGTAGCTGAAAGATCATCGACCCCGGCGGTACGGAAGTCTCGATACGATTCACAAACTCTTTATCGCTCAGCCACGACGTCTTTGTCGTAGCGTAGTCCTGGATATATGCCGGAGTTGTTTGGTCCAGAAGGCCGGCGATCAGTGCGGCTGTAAGCAGCAGATAAAAGATGCTTTGACCTTTCGTCGTTCGGGGATAAATCCTTTCAAGACCGATCGCAATCGCCATCAATGAGAAGAAGGAGATGAAGACGCTGATCCGGTTGTAACACCTGATGCTACTCGATATCAGAACCGCGAAAATGAATCCGAACCCGCTGACGACGCCCAGCAGCACGGCAAAAATATTCAGCCTGCTGAGATCGTTGAAAACCCCCGGGCGCATGGTTGCGGTGACGATTTCCCTGCGACCCAGCAACTGTATGAGTAAGGCAAGAAAACCGATGCCCGCGATGAAGCCAAGCGCCGCCGCGTCGTTTTCAGTAACCAGAGTGTTCTGGTTGTGCCATTTCTTGATCGCGTCGAGTGCGGCAATTCTGTGTCCGGTGATCGGCATCAGCAATTGAGAGATCTTGAGCGCGAATACTTCCGCTCCCGCAGGATTTCGTATCGCTGCCGTCTCGCCGTGCCTGTACTTATAAATGAAGCTCGGTGACAGGCTGATCGCGACCGTCACACTGGTTATGCCTACAAGAAGGACGGCCATCGCCAGCGGTCTTAGTTTTTGAAACTTCAACGCGCCCAGCACTCCAGCGACCAGTAACAGGAAGCATGAGAAGAAGGGATAATAGATACCGTTCGCACCGACTACTACGCAGATCACGGCGCTGCAAAGAAACTTCTTCGTTCGCAGAGAGAATTCATCAGCAGTGATCCAAAGCAGGACCATCACTACCAGCGGGATCGCATAGTAGGCGGAAAGAATCAGGTGATTCTCGTTGCGCAGAAAATGGTAAGGCAGGAAGGTGTACAAAAGACTGCTGAAAAGCGAAGTAACGTAAGAGAAGTTGAAGTGTCGAAAAACGAATAAAGACGTGATTGCGACGAGCGGGTACGTTAGTAAGTAGAAGAGGTTCAATACCAGTGCCGCATTATGAGTAAAGATGGAGATCAGCCAGAGAAGAACGGCGACGGTCGTATCAACCCACGGAAAGTCGTACATCAGTAGACCGCCCGGCGCGCCGACAAAATGGTTCTGCCAGAACCATCCATTCTCGATCATTCCCTTGACGGTCATTGTGTAAAAGACCGTGTCGCCGGAGTAGAACAAAGGCACACGCAAATCAGCGCGCCAGAGTTTGAGGAAGAGCGTGAGGATCAGCAGACACAGCGCCACTGCTATCAAATATTCTGCGACTTGCTTAAGACCGGTTTTATTGAGGCGGGGCTTGATCATCAGCTAATTTCCACGTTGCAGATCGCGATTGAAAGATGGCGGTCGTCGCTGCTGTTTGGATTTGCGACGCACGGCTGCCAGGTTCGATCCGCGTGTATCTGCAAATTAAAATCCGCGGTGTTCCGTGTTAATGCTTCGGGCACGTCAATCGCCAGATC
>Ga0126311_10000476_pt1 | contig 18972 bp, 18 predicted proteins | sample Plot61_FD_92539 | JGI IMG/M metagenome (GOLD analysis project Ga0126311, IMG submission 92539) | Serpentine soil microbial communities from UC McLaughlin Reserve, CA, USA - Plot61 | ecosystem: Environmental > Terrestrial > Soil > Grasslands | place: USA: UC McLaughlin Reserve, Lake County... | reverse complement strand
TATCACGTGAATGCGAATCCGCCGAGCTTCTCTTATCTCAAAGCTACGCAACTCGAAATCGCGCCGGCCGAGGGTATCTCAGTTCAATCCATGGTCTATCCAGACCCGCTGACCAGGAAGTTTGCCTTCTCCGAGAAGCCGCTGGCGGTGTACGAAGGTGAAGCCACCCTGAATGCGAGACTCAAAGCAGATAAGTCTACGAAACCAGGAACACACAACCTTTCCGCCAAGCTAAGCGTCCAGGCATGTGACGAAGCGGTCTGTTACGCTCCCGGAACGATGGACCTAACCGTACCAGTGAACATTAAGTGAAGACGTTTTGGATGATCATGTCCGCGGTGGGCGCCGTAGTGGCCATATTCCTGGTGTTAAAGGAAAACTATGACATGGCATTTGTCGCCGCTGCCGCAGGGGCGGTGTGCTGGTTCTTGAGTTACCGGCAACAAGTGCGCGCGATGCTCCCAAGCGATGATGAACAAATAGAAGACGATGAGGATTCAGATGAAGAAGTACGTTCTTAATATCCTGGTTTTAGCCGTTGCATTTATTTCGATCGGCACCGCTGTAAAGGCGTCGGACCAATCCGACGTTCGCTCCACAGTTCAAAATGTCTTCGAGCAATTGAAGTCTCGCAACTACGACGCACTATACGATTTTCTTCCCGGCGTTTCGCGTAAACGCATGTCGCGCGATCGATTCGTGAGCGCACTGCAGCGCGCGCAGGATTTTTATCAACTCGATCGCATGGACATCGGCGCCGTCAAGGTGACGGGCGATCTCGCGGTGGTCGATACGGTGCTTTACGGGCGAGTCGTCACTCCGGTTCAGGCTGAAGGAAAGATCGTCGTGCAGCAGTACCTGTTGCGTGAGGACGGCAAGTGGCGCGTGGCTACGGGCGATCAATCAAGTGTGAAGAAGTTTCTGGCTGACAATCCGGGATTCAAAGGATTCAAGATCCGCTCACCACGTATCTACGTCAAACAGAACGGAACGTGGGTTGAATTCAACGCACCATCACGACGCACTAAGTGATAGCAGATCGTCGAAGCTCAACTGAGCGTCGTCGACTCGTTCAGTGTAGTCGCCGTGACGAATGCGATGGCGAGGAACTTCAAGAGACTCGCGTACCGCGTCAAGATGGAAACGTATAATTCGCGGCGTTAACCTGACAGATGGAATGCGACGCTTCGCAGCCAGGCGTCGCACAGTAGATTCACTGACCTGCAAGATCGCGGCTAGCTGTTTTGCAGTTAAAAACTCCTCACGCTCACGCTCTTCCATATCTTACGACTTAGGCGGCAACGACAGCGCCACACGATAAACAGCGGCGCCATCGATCTCCACATCCTTTGTCACCGGCGCACTATCCGTTGTCTTCACACTCACGCGATACTTCGCCGGTTCCGGTCCGAGTCGAAACTTGAACGAACCGGTTTCCGTGGTAATGCGTCCATCGATCTTCTTCGTCGATCCGTCTTCAAGTATTCTCGACAACTCAACTTTGGCATTCGGCACGCTTTTTCCCGCCGCGTTGAACACGCTGCCGCTCAGAAACGCGATCGAGCCTTCGTCGATCGTCAGTATCAGACGATCGCCGAGCGAGCGGGTCTTGCCGGCTTTGACTTCAACGTCCTCAATTGAACCGATACTCAATCCGGGTTTGCGAAACGTCAGGCCATACATTCCCGGAGTTAAACGCGATACCAGAAACTCTCCACTCTTGTCGGTCGTGGAACGTGCGACTTCCGTTTCTCCGCGTCGCACCACTACTGTCACACCGCCGGGCGTGCCCGTTTCCACGCGCACTTTGCCTTTGAGAGCCCCCAGCGTTTTGTCCTGCTTCTGGGCGACCGAGATACCGGCCGCAACGAACATGACCACCAACACCGGCAGAATTTTAATGAACCTCATCGTCACTCCTTCGCGTATTAGTTCCACAAATACTGGCTTTAGACGCTCAGGATCATATCACCGTTTGCTTCCGCAGGTCGCGCCCGTATAATCCTGAGCGGCCCATAGGAAGAGTATTAATGCCTAAACGACCCGCGGCTTTTATAGCGCAAGTTTTCCTCCCTCTCCTGCTGCTGATTGCAGTCACGATTCCCTGTGTGCCGCAAGATCAGAACACTGAAAACAAACAACGGCCGCGCAAGGTTTTTCCGAAAGAGCAGGAACCCGAAGACGTACTGCGCTTCGATACCGATCTGGTCTCGGTAGATGTAACGGCAATCGACACTGAGGGTCGTCCGGTTCGTAACCTGCGCCAGGAAGATTTCAAGGTCTTTTCCGATGGTACGGAACAACCCATCTCCTTCTTCCAAATCGAAAAGCGGCAGGGTGAAGCACGGCCGCTCGCGATTGTCTTTGCTCTCGACGTCTCAGGCAGTATGACTGCCGAAGAAATCGTGCGACTGCGAAGCGCGTTACAGTCGTTTTCTAATCATCTGGCCGAGCATCCGGTTGTTTATTCAGTGATGACTTTCGGCATGCGCGTGAAGACGATCCAAAAGTTTACTTCCAATCCCGAGAAATTGGACGAATCAATGGACCGCATCGCGAGAGACTCGCCGAATGGTCTATCTACTCACACTTACGACGCAGTTGATGACGCCATCAGGATGCTCGTGCGAAGCGCGCCACGCACACGTGAGAAGCGTTTGATGAAGCGCGCGGTGCTGGTGGTCACGGATGGTTTTCCGGTCGGCGATACGGTAGCGCCAAAGACAGTGATCGAGCGCGCGAACGCCGCCGATGTCACTGTCTTTGTCGTCACACTGCCGTCATACACGCGCGTGATCGCGTCGTCGGAACAAACTCCCCTGCCGACTCCACTCGACGTCAGTGGTCTCGCGGAATCGACTGGTGGTCGCAACGTTTACGCCACCGAAAAAGACTATGCTCCGCTCTTTCGTGCTTTGGCTGAAGAAGTCAGCTCCGCGTATGTCCTGGCCTTTTATCCGCCCGAAGAAAAAAGACGAGATGGACAATTACACACGATCAGGGTTGAGGGGCCACGTGGATTAACTCTGAGACAAAGCCGCTCTGAGTATCGAGCAGCGAGCAGATGAGATATTGCGAATTGCCAATTTCCGATTGCCGATTCAAACAATCGGCAATTGGCAATCGGAAATCGGCAATTCAGTATTCGTCTTCGTCCTCGTCCTCGTCCAAACTCTCCTCTTCCACGATGTCCAACTCGACGGGATCCAGTCCAACAACCTCAAGGTCAGTCCCACATTCTTCACATGACACTATTTCGCCCTTGTCCGTGTCCAAATCAACGTGGACATCAGCATCGCATTCCGGGCAAGTTCCGGTCGGCACTTTTTATTCCTCCCCCGCAAAGGTGAAGGCAGGGATACACCCCGATCGGGAGAGCATCGCTACCCTAGTAAGCAACCAAATCAATCTACCCGCGAGCGCTGGAATTTGCAATACTCTTTTCTCCAGATCATTGGCCCAAGCAAGGTTACATTTTTATGCCAAAAGTATTTCTCCTACTGTGGTTGTCCACATCGACGCGCACCGTACGAAACCGATCGGAACACAGGGCTAACCTGACCGCCCGCTGTTAGCAATCGCCTACTCATCAAACTTGCCGGGCTGAATAATGCGCGCATGTTTCGGCTCACCAAAAATCCGACGCGCGCGTTGGCCCTCTTTATCCCACCAGTGGTTCTGGTGCTCGCTTATGTTTCGATATCACGTTCGAGTGGTCCATCACTCCCGCGAGCAAATCCCGAGCCTGTTTCGAAACTTGGTCCAAACGTCGACTTGGACCATGATGGAATACCTGACAACGTAGAGTTACGAACCTTCAACGACCGTGAAAACTTTCGCCGCTGGTTTACGTGGGTGGCGGAAATGCAGTTCTACAACCTCAGCGATCAATGGAATCCCGAACAGCGAGATTGTGCCGGACTCGTTCGTTTCGCGTGGCGCGAAGCACTGCATCCACACGATCGCCTGTGGTTTCAGAAGATGGGTGAAAACTACGATCCGGTCGCGCCCGATCTGCCGCCGAACATTGCCGCATCGCTCGGTGGAAAACTTTTTCTGACCTCCCCCGGCAAGTTCTCAGACTTCGCGGACGCACAAACGCTCAAGATGTACAACGCAGAATTCGCCGGCCGCGATCGTAAACAAGCGAAACCCGGCGATCTGCTCTTTTTTCATCAACCGTGGGTCCAGAAGTATCCGTTTCACGTGATGATCTTTCTCGGTGAACCACGCATCGCGAGCGAGGGCACAAACGATTGGGTCGTCTATCACACCGGCGCTTCAGCCCACGACGCGGGCACCGTCAAAAAAGTACGCCTCGCGGTGTTGGACGAGCATCCGGACAAACGCTGGCGACCAATCATGACCAATCCGAATTTTCTCGGTTTCTATCGTTTGAAGATTCTTAACCAGCAAGCAATGCCGGAGAAGTGAACGTGTCTCGCCTCAAGCTCGCAGCCAGTCGGCTGTCGTCAGTTCTGATCTACGTCTTAATCATCACTGCCGCGGTTTCAATCGCCAGATCGCGAATACAAAAAGCCGCCAGTGCGGAAGAAGAGTCACGATTCTACGTCACCACTGAAAGAACACTCGCGACCAGGTTATTCTTCTCGCTTTCAACGACACGAACGTTCGGCACAAATGAAAACCCGCGTCTCTGGTTGGACCATCGACTGCTCGAGAGTATCGACTTTCGCGTTTATCGCATCAACGATCCGGAGCGATTCTTTACTCAACTCAGCGATCCGCACCAGGTCGGTGAAAACGAACAGGAGCAGATCGCGGCGAAGCTTTCGAGTCGCCCATCACTGCTCGAACGCGTTCGCGCCGCGAAGCTCTGGGCTTATCTCGGTCTCAGAAACTATTTCCGTGAGCAGTTGAAACAGGACACGCGCTACACATTCAATCAAAAGTTTCGCCCGACTGAGACACCGAGGCGCGTTCCGCTCAACGTCGCCGACTACGCGCGCGTTCCGTTACTAAATCCGAACCAGTTGGTAACAAGCTGGCGCGAATCATTGCCGCCACTCGAAAACACATTCGATCGGCGCATGGTGCCACTGGGTAAACGCGAAGCCGGTGTGTATCTGGTGGAGGCAGTTAGCGGTGAGTTGCGTGCCTACACCGTTGTTGTCGTGACTGATCTGGCGCTCGTCGAGAAGGCATCTCCGGGTGGAGACTTCCTGGTCTATGCAGTCGATCGAAAGAGCGGTGAGCCGCGTGCTGACGCGCGCATCGAGGTTGTGAGGGAACACCGTACAATCGCGAGCGGAAGGACAGACAGTGACGGCATCTTTCACACGAGGCTCCCGATCGGCGATGGCCCGGATGCTGAAGGACAAACCAGAAGTGACGGCGTGATAGTTCTCGCTTCACAACGAGAAAACTTCGCCATCTCCGATCTCGAATCGCTCTATTTCAACTTTGGCGAGGATGAAAACATACAGGGTTACATCTACACCGATCGTCCGGTTTACCGGCCCGCGCACAAAGTCTTCTTTAAAGGAATTCTGCGTGCGTTCAACCAGCGCGGACAATACCGGCCACTGAAGAACGATACTGTCAGCGTCACTATTAAAGATGCCAGCGACGCCCGCGTGTTCGAACAGGAACTACACCTCTCGAAGCGCGGTACCTTCAATGGCGAACTCACACTCGCCGAAGAAGCACCCCTCGGCGTCTATCGTATCGAGGCTGAAACTGAAGAAGGCGGCGCGAGTGGTTCATTCGATGTCGCTGAATACAAGAAACCCGAATACAAAGTTAACGTCACCACACCAAAACGCTTCGCACCCGCCGGCAGCAAGGCGAGATTTGATATCGCTGCTCGCTATTTCTTCGGCGCGCCACTCGCCGGCGCTGAAGTTAAGTATTACGTCTATCGTTCACGTTATTACCCGTACTTCGGCGGTGAAGAAATAGAAGAAGATCCGGACCAGGAAGCGGAGTACTCGCAGTACAACAACTACTACAGCGATCTAACACTGGACGGCGAAGGGGGGCTCGACGCTTCAGGTCATCTTTCAGTCGAGTTCGACGTTCCCGCCCCCAATGATAACGACGTCTGGGATTTTCAATATCGTCTCGAAGCCCAGGTGACTGACTCATCGCGTCGCAGTATCAACGGCAGCGCGAACCTGATCGCGACGCGCGGCAACGTCATCGCCGAGGCCACTCCCGATCGTTACGTCTACCAGAATGGCGACACTGCAAAGATCACGATCTCGACGACGGACTACGAAGGCCGATCGGCAGCGGCGAAGTTGTCGCTGAAGTTTATGTCACGCGAATGGGTGAAGGTCGAAAAGAAACAGAATGAATACGATCCTGATTACGCGATCCGTGAAGTTGAGTTGAGTTCGGCTGACGTTACGACCGATTGCGAGGGCCACAGCTTCTACAGCCTTCCGATCACTAAGACAGGAAACATCGCAATCAAGACCGTGGTCTATGACAACGATAAACAGTTTGCTTCAGTTGGTGGCTTCATCTGGGCGGTCGGTTCCGATCAGCAGTGGCTCGATTCTGCTTACTATCGTGAGAACTTCGGCTCAATTACACTCGTTCCGGACAAGAAGTCTTACCGCCCGGGTGAAACCGCACACGTGCTTGCGATCCTTCCCGGCGATCGCGCCAGCCTGCTCGTGACGACTGAGCGCAGCAGCGTCATGTCAGCACGGCAAATCAAAGCAGCCGGCAAGACCACGATCATCGAGGTTCCGATTGAACGCGACTACGCGCCGAACGTTTTCCTCGGTGTGACTTTCGTGCGCGATGGCGACATGTACACGAGCGATCAACGCCTCATGGTCCCGGCTCGCGACAAAATGCTGGATCTCGAAATCATCTCGAACAAAGAAGAATACAAGCCACGCGAGACAGCGTCGTACACAATCCTCGCGCGCGATGCGGATGGCGTGCCGGTTTCGGACGCTGAAGTCAGTCTTGGCGTAGTTGACGAAGCAATCTACGGCGTGTCACCGGATTTCTCGGGGAACATTCGACAGCTGTTCTACGGCACCTTGTACAACGAAGTCGGGACAAATCTCTCCATCTCATACTCGTTCACTGGTTACGCGGGGGAAAAGCCGATCGACCTTGCCCGTACCAAGCCTTCTTACCAGTTGGCCGACTTCAAAAACGAAAGCGACATGGTCCAACCGGTGATTCGCAAGGACTTCAAAGACACAGCGTACTGGGAACCCGAGTGCAGTGACCGGAAAAGACGGACGCGCAACAGTGAAGTTTCGCCTGCCGGATAACTTGACGACGTGGCGCGCCACCGCACGCGCGGTGACCGCCGATACGAGAGTCGGCGTTGCCAAACAGAAGGTCATCTCGCGCAAGGACGTGATACTGCGTCTGGAGACGCCGCGATTCATGACGCAGGGCGACACCGTTACACTCTCCGGAATCGTTCACAACTATCTGAAAGAAGACAAATCAACTCAGATCTCGATAGCAGTTACCGGTGCGCAGTTGCTCAGTCTCGCGCAGCAAACAGTGACGATCCCCAAACAGGGCGAACATCGTCTCGACTGGAAGATCTCGGCGCCACAAACCGGCGAGATCCGGCTGCTCGCGAAAGCTCTGACGAATACAGAATCTGACGCTGTTGAGCTCGCGCTGGGTGTGGTCCCGCGCGGCCTGCATGAAACCAAGGCTGAGAATTGGACCACGACTGATGAGAATGTCGAGCAGGAGTTTTCACTCACTCTGCCTGCGAACACTGATCTGAATTCACGACAGTTGCGGCTCGAAGTCTCGCCTTCTGTAGCCGGCACGCTGCTTGGCGCGCTCGACTATCTCACCACCTTTCCTTATGGCTGCACGGAACAGACGATGTCGAGCTTTTTGCCGAACATCATCGTTTCGCAAACGCTCAAGGACTTTAAGACTGCGTCGATTCACAACGCGGATGACTTGAAGAAGAAGGTCGAGCGCGGCCGCAATCGTCTTTATGCATTCCAACATGAGGACGGTGGCTGGGGCTGGTGGAAAAACGACGCCAGCGATCCGTTTATGACTGCCTACGTCGTTGACGGACTGACCCTCGCGAAACAGGCGGGTTATGAGATCGACGACGCACGATTAGCGCGTCTCCCAGTTGCTGTTGACGTTCATCACTGTCATCGTTGCTCCCGCGCTCTTCTTTGTTTTACAGGCCGCGACAGTTAGTTACACCAGTGGTCCAACCTCACGCGGTCTGATAAAGAACACTCTCAAGCTAATCGCTGTCAGCGTGCCGGTAATCGCGTTAACGTTTGTCGCTGTCAGCGGTCTCGGCAAACTACAAACTCACCCCACAATCGTGACTACAGTGCGTTACCTTTTGTTGGCTGTGATCGTTCCCCTACTCGCGATCCAACTTTGGATTACTGTCAGCAACAACGGCATGCGCGTGCGGAACGTGTTGAGTCGAACCTTCGCGCCGCAATCGATGTTTGTCTACGCATTTGGTTTTCTGATCTTCGCCGTCGTTCCCTATCTTCTTTTGCAAAAAACAATTTCCATCCAGCGACCATGGCTGGAAGTCTCAGTGTTGCTTGCCCGACTCGCCATCAGCGCGCTTCTCATCCTCATCGGCTGGGTAACAACGGTCGGCGCACTCTCGATTCTGAGCGCGAAAAGGACGTAATGATCAAATACCTGTTACTGATCGTGATGTTTGGCTCCGCCGCTACGGTCGCTCACGGCCAGCAAAGTTCGCACTTCCGAGTCGTAGCTGACTCACACGACGCCAAATACATACTCGATCTGCTCGAGCGCGATCGCTCGGAACTCCTGCAACGCGTCTCGAACGTAGGTATTGACGTTCGTTTCCCTAATCTCAAAGTCGTCTTCAATGCGACCACGGGCGACTTCGTCGCTCGCACCGGCATGCCATCATGGACTTCTGCCGCCACCAGGAAAGACAAAATCGAACTGCAACCCCTCGCAATCCTGAGGCAACGACGAATCCTCGAAACCACACTCCGCCACGAACTCGCACACGCGCTCATCGACGCACTTGGCAACGGCCAAACACCACGCTGGCTCGCAGAAGGAATGGCGATCTATCTGGCGGGTGAAGGGAGACGCTTTAAACAAACTAACGCGATGTCCGCCGCCAACATCGAACAGGCACTCGCGGCTGCCAAATCGACCGCCGACATGAAAACGGCTTACGCCGCCGCTTACCATCTCGTGCAGGAACTCATCCACCGCGAGGGCGAAAATAAAGTTTGGAAAAGACTGGCCGATCGAAGCTATAGTGTTACGTCATGAGCGCAATTTCCCTTCTGCTACTGTTAACAATCCTCACTATCCCGACCGCCGCGCAGCAAAAGCGGCAAACGCCTGCAAAGCCGCAACCAAAACCGGCGGCGGCGGCGCCAGTGCCCACGTTCGACAACCTCTTGCCCGCAGATTCATATGTCGTCTACGGCGAAGTGAGGGACGCGGGACAGTTGATCAGTTCCAGTGCGCTCAACGATCTGCTCGAGCCCGTCCTGAAACTTGCCGGACCACCCAAAGAATTCAAGTCAGTAGTAAAGTGGCTCAACGCACATACCGACCAGGTGATAGGATCACGTCTGCTCTTCGCCGCCTGGCCCATTAACAGGAACCTTCCGAACGCAATCGTCGCCATCGAATTTGCTTCGGCCGAAGAAGCCGCAAAGTTTGCGACTCCGCTGAACGAGTTTCTGCCTACTGTATTACCGCCGCCAGACCCGGAACCGTCACCAAAGGCTGCAAACGAATCGAAACCACCAAAACCCAACTTCCACATCGAGCGTCTCGGTTCACTCGTCGTCATCTCACAGCAACCATGGACCATGAAGCAACTGCGGCCCGCCGGCAGCAAGTCGCTCGCTGAAGAAGCCAACTTCCGCACTGCTCGCAACCGGTTCAATTCCGAGCCAATCTTCTTTTTCATCGATTTCAAGCTGATGGAAAAACAAGAAGAAGAGCAGCGCAAACAATATGAACAAGAACGATTAAAAGTAGAGGCGCAGGCAAAGCAGGCAAAAGCTGAAGGAAAGCAGAATGCTGACGAGACAACGTCCGAACCGTTGACCGAAGATGAAGAAAAAGTCCTGAGAGAAGCTAACGGTCCGATAGCGGTGCTCAAGTCACCTGAAGAAACACCAGCGCCGGATCCAATGTCCATCGCTTTCTCAGCACTCGGCACGTCGCTTTTTGACGGCGAGACAAACATGCCTGACGGCCTCGGGCTCGCGCTCTCCTATGAAGGAGAGTCGTTCGACTTACGCGCTTTGCTCATCAATGCCGCGGGCGAAAAAACCCAACCGATACCGTTCTTGCCGCGCTTGATTATGGGTGGAACGATGGCGTCTGAGGCGGCGAATATTTTCCCGGCCGGTACCGAACTGTTTGCAACGATGTCGCTCGACTTGCCGCAGATCTATGCTGAAATGTCGAAGCCGCCAAAGTCGGAAGTCACGTTCTCCAAAGGTGAGTCAGTGGTGACTAAGGTGGTGGAACCCGAGTCGCCATTCAAAGCGATTGAGACCAAGTTGCAGCTCAACATCAAAGACGACTTGCTGCCGTTGCTGGGGAGCGAAATAGCTGTTGCTTTACCGATGGAAGGTATGAACATGTTCGGGCTGCCGGGCCAACCTCCGCCAACACCGAACACAGAAGAAAAGGCGCCCGACAAAGAGCAGCCAGTCAAATATGGCCCAATCCTCGCGATTTCAGTAAGAGACCAGGAACGCGTGCGCACACTCCTGCCGAAGATAGTCGAAGCACTCGGCTTCAAAGGCGCGAACCAGTTTGCAGCAACTGAACGACGCGAAGACACGGAGCTTGTCTCGTACGCCAATCTTTTTGCCTACGCGTTTGTCGGAAACTTCCTCGTGCTTTCTTCTGATGCCACCACTGTGCGACACGTCGTCGATTCGTATTTGAAGAATGAGACACTCGCGAGTGACATTCATTTCAAGACTTACACGCGCTGGCAACCACGACAGGTACAGGGACAGATCTATATCTCTCCGTCGCTCATGGAAAGTTATCGAACCTGGGCCACTCAACCCAACACGAGGATCAGCGATCAGATGCGGAATTTTATGACGCGTCTCAGTACCGTGGCCCAACCGGTCACCTACTCGCTTTCGAACGAAGGACTGGGACCGTTACACGAGTTGCACTTACCCAAAAACCTGGTAGCGATGTTCGTGACCGGCATCTCGGGTGAAATGAATCCTCCGCCGACGCTCCAAAACGAGCGCTATGCCATCGGTATGATGTACACGATCATCTATGCCGAGCAGCAATATAAGTCGAAGAAGGGCGGCGGTACTTGCGGCACGCTGGAAGAACTGATTGCTGCGGATCTGGTTCCCAAAAACATCATCGAGAAATCCGCTTATAAGTTTGAGATAACGCCAAGTGGCGACAAATTTGAGGCGACGGCCGTGCCGTTGGAATACGGTAAGTCAGGCACTTTGTCGCTGTTTATCGATCACACTGGCGTTTTGAGAGGCGGCGACCGCAATGGTGCTGCCGCCACTGCTTCGGATCCGCCGATTCGTTAACCGCGGATCCTCAGATTCTCGATCTTGAGCGGTTCGACAGGTTCCGCTAACTCAAAGCCAAAGACCTTCGAGTAAAAATACAACTCTCCATCGAGCGCTCGCTTGATGTTGTTTGCCTGCCGGAAGCCGTGCTGCTCGCCCGCAAAAGCGACGTACGAAACCGGAATCCCCTTCGCTCTGATTGCGTCAACCATCGTCTCCGCCTGATCGGCCGGCACCACTTTGTCTTCGAGTCCCTGGAAAAAGATCACCGGGCATGACAGTCGCTCGGGAAAGTTGATTGGTGAACGATCGTAATAGATGTCTTTTCGTTCCGGATATGGACCAAGCAAACCAGTGAGATATTGCGACTCGTACTTGTGAGTGTCACGCGCCATCGACTCCGTATTACTGATTCCGAAATGGCTGGCGCCGGCTTTGAAAGTGTTTCGAAACGTGAGCGCGCAAAGCGTCGTGTAACCACCTGCACTCCCACCGGTGATGATCAAGCGCTTCGGATCGACTTCACCGCGCTCGGCGAGAAAGCGAGCGCCGTTAACACAGTCGTCAACGTCAACGATGCCCCACTTCTTGTTCAGTCGCTCGCGATACTGCCGTCCGTAACCTGAACTGCCTCCATAGTTGACGTCCAGCACTGCGAAGCCGCGGCTCGTCCAATATTGAACCGCCAAACTCAACGCCGTTGAAGCCGCAGCCGTTGGTCCACCATGACTCTTGACGATCAGCGGCGGCTTTTCATTGTCGGGCGCGCGGAAGTCAGGATTCTGTGGCGGATAGAAAAAGCCATGCGCCGTCAGTCCACCTTCAGTCGGAAACTCGATCGCCCGCGGCACCGAAAAGTATTGCGGGTAAACCTCACGATCATTCGATCGCCGCAGGATCTCAAACTGGCCGCTACCGAGATCAAACTTCACAATCGACACAACGTCAGTTGGCGAGCCGCCGCGAAACACTGCGACACCATTCGCGGCGCGCAGGTACTGAATATCCGTGTAAAGACAATCGACCGGCGTCACCTTGCCAGTGTGAGCATCAACTATCGCGAGCGTGGAAACACCCTGATCGATATGACTGCAAACGATTGTGTCCGCCGACGCAAAAGCATAAGACGACATACCAAACACCCATTGCGGCATGCCGAGCTCCGCCTTCGACTGATAGACGTTTTCAATGCCGCCGTCGGGAGTGATCCGCTCGAGATTCCACCAGCCACTGCGATCGGAAGCGAAGTACAAGACTCCGTCAGGTGACCATTCCGGTTGAAAGATCGATTCCGCTGCGCCGCCTGCGACCCATCTGGTCGATGCCAGTTTGCCGTCTTCACCAAACTCGCCGACCCACAGTTCGCAACCGTCCCAGGGCATGTTCGGATGGTTCCACGTGAGCCAGGCTAACTGGTTTCCGTCCGGACTGAGTCTTGGCGACGAGTAAAAATCATTACCTTCAATAAGGACAATGCCGTAGTCGTCACTGCCGGGTTGAGTGTTGACGGCAACGATCGTGTTGACAGCTTCTGCGCCGCTCTTTGTGTGATCTTCACGAACGCATATAAGACGACCTCGAGCATGGTCCACGCGCGCGTCGGCGTAACGCATCTCACCCTCTGCGGTCAGTGGCTCGGGAGTGGCCAATTTTTGCTGCCGGTAGAGTCTCTGGTCCACGAAGTTTGAGAAGTAAGCAGTTCCTTCATCGATGACGTAATCGCCACCGCCGTATTCGTGGACTCTGGTCCGTGCATTGAAGGGAGGTTGATTCACATCGAGACACGCACCAGTGTCTCTCTTCACTATCACGTTGCGCCCGCCTTCTTGGGCCGCAATTCCAACCAGTAAATATTGTCGCCATCGAAGGATGGCTGGCTCAAACCGACCGACCCTTCAATGATCAGATCTGAGGTAATAGGCGATTTCCACGAGCCATACGGCGCAATCTTCAGGGACTTTGACAAGGTCCAACCTCGCTTCATTATCTTCGAGCTACAATAGTTGTTCGTTTTTTGTGCGGCTTGAGAAACTTTTGCCACAACCTCGCAAAGGCTTTACAAGCAATCTGCAACCTACATTGAGCGATACGCGGGTAGTATCACCCCCGTCGTTAATTCTCCATGGGAGAACTGAGATAAAGGCAAGGGCACTGGTCTTGGGGGAGGTCAGTGCCCTCTCTTTTTGTCTACTCGCCATCTTATCAAAGAAGCACAAACTTCATTAGCCACAAAAAGCTCAATCAGGCACAAAAGTTAAACCAATTCTGTTTTGTGCATTATGTGCCTTTTTGTGGCTAATTTATTTCTGGCTTTGCGCCTCTTTGTGGCACAATTCGCCAGTTCAATTTCTAAAGAGGTGCCCGCCAATGTCTAACGGCAAACGAAAGCTGTCCGTTTTTTCTCTGATACTCGCCTTTATCATGACCGGTCTTCCTTCACACGCCGATACGTTCAGACCAGTGGTTCGTGGTAAACGCGGCGTCGTAGCCGGTGGCTCACCGCTGTCAGTTGAAGCCGGTTTGCGAATTCTTCAGCACGGCGGTAACGCAGTTGACGCCGGCGTGGCGACGATTCTTGCTGCGTCAGTCATCGAGTTTTCACACTTTTCGTTTGGCGGCGAAGTGCCGATTCTGATCAAGTTAAAAGGTCAGAAGGTGGCAGTGATTGAAGGCATGGGCACGGCGCCGATGAAGGCGACGCGCGAGTTCTTCGTCAACCGCACAGAAGGTGGGGCGCCGACTTTAACTTCCAGCACTAGAAAAGGCGGACTCATACCGTCAACTGGACCACTCTCAGCGACAGTGCCTGCAGTGCTCGACGCGTGCGTCGTCGCGCTCGATCAGTTCGGAACGAAGTCTCTTGCCGAAGTGATGGAACCGGCCATCCAACTCGCCGATGGTTTTCCGCTGGACGAATTGAGAGTGAATTACATCAGGACGAGATCGCCGATCTTTTCGCAGTGGCCGGATGCAAAACGGATCTTTTTGCCGAACGGTGAAGTGCCAAAACCCGGCGACATCTTCGTGCAGGCTGACCTGGCGCGAACGTTGCGCGAGATTGTTAAGGCCGAACGCCTCGCGTCCAGAGGCACCCGAAACAATCGTCACGCCGGACTCATGGCCGCGCGTGACTATTTCTATCGTGGTCCAATCGCACGCCGCATCGGTACTTACATGCAGGCCAACGGCGGACTGCTCGCTGCGGATGATTTTGCAAAATTTGCGGCCAAGGTGGGCCAACCTGTCGAGACGAGCTATCACGGTTATGAAGTGTACAAAGCCGGTTTCTGGACGCAGGGTCCGGCACTCATCGAAACCCTCAACATGCTCGAAGGTTTCGATTTGAAGAAGATGGGCCACAACTCGCTCACATACATTCATACACTCGCCGAAGCCCTCAAACTAGCGATGGCCGATCGCGATCGTTACTACGGCGATCCAAATTTCGTGAAGATCCCGACGACCGAGCTGTTGTCAAAGAACTATGCAGCGCTGCGCCGACCTTTAATCGATGAGCGTCATGCATCGTTGGCTCAACAACCCGGCGATCCAATGAACATGAAAGCCGTGCTCGCAACTGCCGCACAAACTATCGGTCGCGCCTCGGCGCTGCCCGAGATCGAACGAGCCAACGACACCACGTGCGTCAACGTCGTCGATAAGGAAGGTAACATGTTCAGCGCCACACCGAGCGGCGCCTGGCTGCCCGCAGTTGTTGCCGGTGACACGGGTGTGTTGATGGGCCAGCGTCTGCAATCGTCACTGACCGATCCAAACAGTCCGAACGTCGTAGCGCCAGGCAAACGCCCGCGAATTACTTTGACGCCGACACTCGTGCTCAAAGGTGGCGAGCCGTTCATGGTGTTGAGCACGCCGGGTGGCGACAATCAGGACCAGGCATTACTTCAGGTATTGCTGAACATCGTCGAGTTTGGCATGAATCCGCAGGAAGCAGTCGAAGCGCCGCGCTTTGACACGCAACACTACGTCAGCTCGTTTGACGATCACGAGTTTCTGCCGGGTTCACTCAATGTCGAGTCACGCGTGAGTTTGAAAACGATCCAGGAGTTGTCGGAGAGAGGACACAAGGTCAAGGTCCAGGGGGAATGGGGCACGCTGTCTGCGCCCACAGTGATCATTTACAACCCGGAGAATGGTGTCGCGGCGGCCGGTGCTGATCCGCGGCGCAGTCGCTACGCCGTTGCGTGGTAAACCTCAACAAAGGAGCCCCATGAAGAAACGAACTTTGTTGGTTTCTATTACTCTCCTTCTCATCTTTGCAGTTCAGAGTTCAGCTTCAGCGCCGGTATTGCCAAATCCGGTGCTCTATTTTCTCGGCCAGGAGTTTCTAACAATCAACGGCAAGCAAGTCACCCGTTACAATTTCGATGTGGCTAATAAAAGCGACTATCCGGACGATCTCTTTGCCGCATCACCCAATCTGCCGCCGTGTGGGACCAACACCAAAGCCTCGCGCACATGGGTTGACTTGTACGATCAGAGCGGCAAACGTTTACAGGGCTTTTGCGCGCTCGGAAAAGCAGGCGATCTGAATGGGATCTGGTTCGCGCTAGAGACCAGCGTGGTACCACCCAGTTGGGTTTACATCGAGATGAACGATCGCAAAACGAACACGAAGTACAAATCGAATCTGTCAGATACAACACTTTAACAGGGGAAAAAAAATATGGGACTGCAAGAAGGACAACGTTTCGTAGATTTCAAACTGAAGAACCAGGACGGCGAGACAGTCTCGCTCGACGACTTCAAGGGCAAGTGGCTCGTCGTCTACGTCTATCCGAAGGACGACACGCCCGGTTGCACGATCCAAGGCAAGTCGTTCACTGCAACGAAGCAGGAGTTTGACGACGCAAACATCTCTGTCGTCGGTGTGAGTGCAGACGACGTGCAGTCGCACAAAGACTTCTGCAACAAGTTTAGTTTCACTATCGATCTCCTCGCGGATCCGAATCACGAGTTGCTGCAAGCTGCGGGTGTGGGCCAGAGTGAATACAAGGGAACGATGTACTGGGACCGCACGAGTTTTGTGATCGATCCGGAAGGCAACCTGCGCAAGACATACCTCAAGGTGAATCCGGAAGGTCACGAGCGCATGTTGCTCAACGACATTAAAGCAATGCAGGGCAATGCAGCTTCAGCGTAGACGATGCTTGCATACGTTTTTTGGCACTGGCCGCGTCCAGAGATCGAGCGCGGCCAGTACCTGGACCATCTAACCGCGTTTCATCAAACACTCGCCGCTAACAAACCGCCCGGTTTTCAGGGGTCAGTCGTGTTTCGCATCCTCGGCGCTAACTGGCTAAATACGGACGGTGAAGCGTTCGAGGAGTGGTATTTACTCGACGACTCAGCAGCGATGGATCCGTTGAACGATGCGGCAGTGTCAGGTGTCTGCGAGGAGCCGCATAATCGCGTGGCGAGAGAAGCAGCGGATGGAATAGGTGGTTTGTATCGACTGCGCGCCGGTGCAGGTGATCTGGCACAGGCAAAGTTCGCTTCGTGGTTAAGCAAACCCACCGGTGTCACTTACAAAGACTTCTATGCCGGACTGGAATCACTCACCTCACAACCCGGCGTTGCTTTGTGGGGCCGCCAGATGACACTTGGACCAACCACTGAATTCTGTCTTCACAGCCCCGCGCCGGTACAATTATCCGGCGTCATCAGTATTCAACTCAACCACCAGTGGACAATGATCTGAAGCTGCACGGATGCGCTCGTTAGGCTCCCTGATCACTTCACACTTAATCAACCGCTGCACAAATACTTTCGGCACGAATACGTAATCGAGCCTGACGTGCGGATCCCACGTTGGAAACGTGTATCCCCTGTCATCCGTGTGGAGCGTGCGGAAACCGTCGCCATAACCTGCGTCGAGCACAAGTTGAATTGATTCGCGTTGCAGCTTACGACCGCTAATCCAGATCAACCCGCGAATCCACGCCGGCAGTCGATCGAGCTCCAGCACTTCTCCGGGCGCAAGCGTATTGAAGTCGCCGAGCAAAACGTGAAAACCATCCTGATGACGTTTGATACCGTCAAGCAATGAACGAATCTCACGCGTACGCCGGCGTTCGTCCCACTTCGAAAACCGCGCACTCAAGTGCAAGCCAAAAATACGTGTCTTACCCCCCGCCGGAACGATCTCCAGAAACGAATGCTTTGAACCGGCAGGATAGTGCCACTCGTAATACTCAATTTCCTGACGGCTCAGGAAACCGATCGAGTGACTACGCCGCGCGGCCCAGTAGGGAAACTTCGTAGCCGCCGACAAACGCTCAATCACTCTCGGATCTATCGCTTCCTGAAAAACCACGACGTCAGGCGCAGCGGCAACGATCGTTTCGGCCAGTGCCTGCTCGCGACCGCCACCGCCAAAACGGATGTTGTAGCTCAGCAACTTGAGCGTCACGTGCCTTCACCTGCCGGAACCACCACGTAGTACGGTTCACCGAACAAGACATCGCGACCATAAAGGACGAGGCTCGACGTAGCCTGCATATTCACAGGGCGGCCCACCAGTTTCTGCAACGACTCACGCAACAGGTTAAGACTCGGCGCGATGTCCGGATCTTTATCGCACAATGGTTTTGTGTGCAGCGCCGGGATGTAATAAGCGTCAGAGTTCCACGCTTCCATGACTTTGCTGCCGACAAGTGTCACGTCGAGGTCGCTGGTTCCCTTCCCCAGCGAATCGAACGGCGTGCCGTCTTCGTGACGTTTGTTAGTGACAACACTTCCACGCAATATGATGCCCGTTCCTTCGGGAAGTCCCTGCTGTAGTTTTCGATAGAAAGCGATGAACAGGCGCTCGTCACCTCCGAACGCAAGCGTCACAATGCGCGAGCGGATCTCGCTCTCGTCCATCTCGTAAGCGTCTTTAGGCATTATTGAATCTCCAACTCGGCTACGACCGGCACGTGATCCGAGGCCAACGTCTCCACCACCCACGCCTTCTTCGCCTTCACGCGATCTCGAAAGAAAATATGATCGATACGCTTCACCGGCTTATCAGCAGGATAACTGAATCCATCTCCGTTTGCCTTACTCGCGATCCACGCGTCACCAAAGATGGTCCGCATTAGTTTATGTACATTGCCATCCGGCGTGTCGTTTAAATCAGCGACGACGATCAACGACCCTTTCGTGCCCTCAAGAAACTTCAATAACTGCTCCGTTTCAAACAGCCGGCCATCTTCAAACTGGTAATCGAGATGCGTAGTGACAAAGTTGATCGTCTTTCCGTCTAACTCGATCTCGATTTCAAGCATGCCGCGACGCTCTGCTTCACGTTTGTTCTCGAACATCCGGTGCACGGTGTTCCTGATCGGCAGACGTGAAAGAATGGCCACACCGTATTTGCCGCCCTGGTAATCGAGGTTCGGCGCAAAAGCAAAATCCATGTTCGTCATCGCCGCAAGCTCGG
>Ga0126311_10000475_pt1 | contig 19000 bp, 16 predicted proteins | sample Plot61_FD_92539 | JGI IMG/M metagenome (GOLD analysis project Ga0126311, IMG submission 92539) | Serpentine soil microbial communities from UC McLaughlin Reserve, CA, USA - Plot61 | ecosystem: Environmental > Terrestrial > Soil > Grasslands | place: USA: UC McLaughlin Reserve, Lake County... | reverse complement strand
CTTCCCTCGTGGGGCACGCCGACAATCGCGACCACTTCCAAAGGCGAGGAATTGATCACCAATGCATCGAACTTCATACGTGGTTACGATCCGCGCACCGGCAAAGAGTTGTGGCGACTCGGACGCAGCTCGAAACTCACAGCGCCAACGCCGATCTATGCCGGCGACATTCTCGTCGTCGCGAGTGGTCGTGGACCAGAAAGACCGATCTTTGTCGTCAAAGCAGGCGCGCGCGGCGATCTTACTTTGCCGGAAGGAAAGACCAGCAGCGACGCAGTGATCTGGAGTCGAACCGGTCGCGGTTCGTACATGCCGACACCCTTAATCTACAACGGCATTCTTTACGTGCTCTCGAATAACGGAACGTTCGACGCGTACAATCTGAACACGGGTGAAGAGATTTACCGGCAGCGTCTCGCGACGATTGGCAGTGGCTTCAGCGCATCCCCCGTCGCTTCCGATGGGAGGATTTATCTGTCGAATGAAGACGGTGAGATTCTCGTCGTCTCAGCGGGTGAAAAGTTCAACCACATTGCGACGAATTCGATGGGCGAGTTGTTGATGGCGACGCCGGCGTTGTCGGACGGAGTGATGTACGTGCGTTCCGCGGAGAGTCTGTTTGCCATCGGCCGCAAAAAATAATCTATGACAACCGGGCGAATGGAAGCATTCAGCGATGGTGTGATCGCAATCATCATTACCATCATGGTCCTCGAGCTGCGCCCGCCACACGAAACCACTCTCGCAGGCCTGCGTCCATTGCTTCCAGTGCTCGGAAGCTACGTGATGAGTTTCATCTTCCTCGGCATTTACTGGAGCAATCATCATCACCTGCTTCACGCTACTCAACACGTCGATGGTCGCGCCCTTTGGGCCAACCTGCACTTACTTTTCTGGCTGTCGTTGATTCCGTTTACCACAGCGTGGATGGGCGAAAACAACTTCTCGCAGTGGCCGGTCGCGCTTTATGGAATGGTGCTGCTATTGGCCGCAATCGCCTATACCATTCTGGTGTGGGCACTACTCGCGACGCACGGCAATGAGCTCCTGGCTTCAGCGTTGGGCTCAGACTTTAAAGGCAAGATCTCGATGGTGATCTACGCGGTCGCCATTCCGCTGGCTTTTGTGAAGCCGTGGATTGCGTGCTTGATCTATATCGCGGTGGCGGCGATGTGGCTAATTCCCGACCGCCGCATCGAGCGCACGATCACGTAGTTCATCCACAGATTACACAGAAAAAATCCGTGTAATCTGTGGATGGATCTTAGGTTAACGCTGAACCTGGAGGTCGCCGCCGGCCTCTTTGAACTCGGGGAAATCGTAAGACGAAAGCGGGAAGCTCTGGCAAGCGACTACCTTGCCCTGAGGCATTTGAAAGCCGACGTCATCCTTTCGCTCGAAATCGGTCGCCCACCAGGTAAGGCTGGCGCCTCTGTCGTCTTTAAGTTCCGCATCACTCGGAATCCAGCCGGTCGCCGGCATCTGATAAATCCCCCACGTGAGTCGATCTTTATCAAGACCGTTGTCTTCAACGACGAGCAACACGCGTTGGCCGATGTTGCTGCGCACGTTCGAGTCGTAAATCTCGCCACCAATCACGGCGCGGTTTTCGAACGTCGTCATGCAATCAAACTTCGCTTTAACCATTACACCCTCGGTTTTGGGAGCTTCTCCATCGTCAGGATTGTCGACCGGAATTGCTACCGGATCGCTGAACGTCATGTCACCCGTTGCTTGACCGTCTAACCCTTCCTTGGCAGTGAATTCCACGAATCTCGTCGCCCCGTCATCCAGTACAAACTTCAAAGAACCGGTGGCTGACGATCCTTCGGCGCCGGCGAAAACCAGATTTGGTAAAGCCAGACACACGATGAACAATGCCAATACAAAAGCGCCTATAATGCTCTTCATTGAGGTCTCCTCGTGATTACAAAGTTTTAGGGTAAGTCGGTGTATGAGGACTTTGAAGCATCAAAGCCAAATCGCACCACACGACACGAATGAACAATCAGTACTACATACTAACGCGTATTCTTATCCCGTTTCTGGTCACACTATTTTCCGTCGGGGTTTCCACACCGATTTACGGCGCAGCGCAATCGCAGGGAGGCAGAATTACCGGCAAAGTAGTTGCCGATATCCCAGACCAACGCAAAGCTCTTCCGGGCGTGGTCGTCACACTGGGCAGTGAACGACTCGGAGACAAGAGACTTCAGAGCGTCAGCGACATGGAAGGCCAGTACGACTTTCCGGGTCTTATTGCGGGCGAGTACATACTAACGGTTGAGTTTTCAGGTTTCAAGAAATATGAGAAGAAACTGAGCGTCCAAATCGATGCCACAGTCGAACAGGACATACTTTTGCAGCCCGTGCCACTCAGCGAAACCGTCACCGTCAAGGAAGATCCGACCGACGCAGTTAAAACCGAATCAACTACGCCGTCAGTCATCACTGAACAAGCGTTGCGCGATGCGCCGTTGATCGATCAGCGGTTTCAGGACGCATTGCCTTTGCTTCCCGGCGTCGTGCGCGGTCCTGACGGCAGTCTTAATATAAAAGGCACGCGGCCAAGTCAGAGCGGTATTCTGGTTTCGAGTCTTAATGTTACCGATCCAGTCACCGGCGCGCCGGCGATCGAGTTGCCGCTCGAAGCAGTCGATACAGTGCAAGTACACTCGAACCCGTATTCGTCCGAGTTTGGAAAGTTTGCGGGAGCAGTGACGACGATCGAGACGCGCTCGGGCAGCAATGATTTGCGTTATCTGTTTCTCGGCGTGTTGCCGCGGCCGCGCTGGCGCGACGGAAAGATCTACGGCATCGGCGCCGCTACGCCACGTATCGCTGTCGGCGGTCCAATCAAGGAAGACAAACTGTTTTTCTTTCAGAGTCTCGAGTATCGCTTCATTCGCACGAACGTGCCGAGTCTCGAAGCGCTTGAGGAGCATCAACGCGACATCAAGCGCGAGAGCTTCGATTCGTTCTCGCGGCTGGATTACGTCCTCAACAAAAACAATCGACTGACAGCGAGCTTCTCGATTTTTCCGCAGAAGTTTGATTACTTCAATCTCAACACGTTCAACCCGTCTGACACGACTGCGAACTTCCATCAACGCGGCTGGTTTCTCGCTTTCAATGAACAGGCGACGTTTGAGTCGGGCGCGCTGCTGCAATCGAGTTTCAGTGTCAAACAGTTTGACGGCGACATCTTCGGCAACAGCGCCGCGCCTTACGTTATAACTCCGGATCGAAACTTTGGCGGTTGGTTCAATCGTCAGCATCGCGAGAGCCGGCGCTATGAGTGGCTGGAGATCTTTAACTTCGCACCGCGCGGGCCGCACGCGTTGAAGACGGGCGTTAACGTCAGCCGCACTGCTTTCAACGGCACTGACAGGAGCAGACCGGTCACGATCTTCGGCGATTTCAGAACTCAAATAATTGAGTTTATTGGCGACGGCGTCCTCGCTCGTGAGCAGAACGAATTCTCGGCCTTCGTACAAGACAAGTGGATCGTGAATTCGCGCGTAGTCTTCGATCTGGGCTTGCGCTACGATCGCGACAGCATCGGCAACAATAACAACCTGGCGCCGCGTTTGGGCTTTGTTGTTACGCCGGCTGATACCGATCGAACTGTCGTGCGTGGGGGCGTCGGTCTCTTTTACGACAAGATTCCTCTAAATGTTGGTTCGTTTGAGCAATACCAAAGTCTTCGTGTGAATACGTTTGTCGACTTGTTGCTGGTCGACCGGCGCCTGCTTCAAAACACCGCACCGGCCGATTTGGAAAACCCGTATTCTTTTGCGTGGAACCTGCAACTCGATCATCAGGCTACCGAGCAACTGTTGCTCCGCGTTGGTTATGAAGAACGAAGCACACGCCGGGATTTCGTACTCGAGCCAACTGCGACTGCGTTGTTGCTGCTGAACAACGGGCGTTCGCGTTATCGCGAGTTTCAGGCGTTGGCGCGCTTTCGTTTTCAGGAAGGCCGCAATATCTTTCTCTCGTACGTGCGGTCGCAGGCGCGCGGGAATCTGAACGACTTCAACACGTACTTCGGCAACTTGAAGCATGCGGTGATTCGTCCGGACGAATACGGCAAACAGCCGTTTGACGCACCCAATCGTTTGCTGTTCTGGGGCGACTTTGCCTTGCCGCACGGTCTTGTAGTCACTCCGGTCGTTGACTGGCATACTGGTTTTCCTTTTTCCATTGTGAACGGGCTGCAGGAGTTTGTTGGACCACGCAATGAAGGCGGACGCTTTCCCCAACTGTTAACGCTCGATGTGCTCGTGATGAAAGCACTCAAGATCCGTTTTCGTGGTAAAGAGCATAAGGGACGCGCGGGATTCACAGTTTTCAACATCACTAATCACTGGAACCCGCGCGACGTGCAGAACAATATCGCCAGCGGACAGTTTGGGACGTTCTTCAACAGTCCCGATCGCAGTGTGCGTCTGAAATTCGAATTCGTGAAATACTAATCCGCGTAATCCGCGTTTAAAAGGACAATCGAATATGAAAACCCTGCTTGCATTCGTAGTTACACTACTGTTCTGCCAGGCCGTCATGGCCCAAAGCGAAACGCCTTCGAAATTCGAACCGACGAATGACGGTTTCAACTACGTGCGTCGCACCGTGATGATTCCGATGCGCGACCGCGTCAAACTTCTCACCGTCATCCTGGTTCCCAAAGGCGCGCGCAACGCTCCCATTCTTCTGACGCGCACGCCCTACAACGCCGACGAACTAACTAGCCACGCCGACAGCTCCGATCTCGCGTCGACACTGACCGGGTACGACAACGCCACTGACGTGATCGTCGAAGGCGGATACATCCGCGTGGTCCAGGACATTCGCGGCAAGTACGGCTCGGAAGGCGACTACGTGATGAACCGTCCGTTGCAGGGGCCGCAGAACCCGACGAAGGTGGACCACGCTACAGACACTTACGACACCATCGATTGGCTCGTGAAAAGCATTCCCGAGACGAATGGGCGTGTCGGCATTCTCGGTATTTCTTACGACGGTTTCCTGCCGTTGATGGCGCTCGTCAATCCGCATCCGGCGTTGAAGGTTTCAGTGCCGATGAATCCGATGGTCGATGGCTGGATGGGTGACGACTGGTTTCACAACGGCGCGTTCCGCCAGCAGGGCATGAGTTACATCTACGACCAGCAAGCCACTCGCGCCAATGAAATCAAGTGGTGGACCAGTCACTTCGACGACTACGACATGTTTATGGAAGCGGGTTCCGCAGGTGAACTCGGTCGTCGTCGTGGTCTCGAGCAGGTCGGCTTCTGGCGCAAGCTCCTCGAGCATCCGAGTTACGACGCTTACTGGCGCGATCAGGCCGTCGACAAGATTCTCGCCGCGCAACCGCTCAAAGTTCCCGTGATGCTGGTCCATAGTTTATGGGACCAGGAAGACATCTACGGCGATATCGCGGTGTACAAGGCGATCGAACCAAAGGACACGAACAACGACAAAGTGTTTCTGGTGCTTGGGCCATGGCATCACGGGCAGGAGATTCGCGAGGGCAGCGCGCTCGGCGCGATCAAGTTTAACAGCGACACGTCGCTCACGTTTCGACGTGAAGTACTGCGGCCGTTTCTCGATCAATATCTTAAAGACGGCGCGCCGAAAGCGGACGTCGCTCCGGTGACTGCTTTTGAAACCGGCACGAATAAGTGGCACCGATTGTCTTCATGGCCCAGAGGTTGTGAAAACGGTTGCGCGATTAAACCGACTCCGCTATATCTCAACGCCGGTTTGAATGCGGGATTCGCGGCGAAGTCGTCGACGGCGGGTTACGAGGAGTATGTTTCGGATCCGGCGAAGCCCGTGCCGTTTCGCGCGCGTCCAATCGATGGCGGCAGTTGGTCGCGCTGGCTGGTTGACGATCAGCGCGAGATGTCGGGGCGTCCGGATGTGCTGGTCTTTACGTCGGAGGTTTTGACTGAGCCGGTGAAGATCAGTGGTGAGCCGATCGCGAACTTGATGGCTTCTACAAGCGGGACGGATTCTGACTGGGTCGTGAAGCTGATCGACGTGTATCCGGCTCAGGTGGCGGGACAGACAAACATGGGTGGGTATCAGTTGATGATCGCGGCCGACGTGTTTCGCGGTCGTTATCGCGAGAGTCTTGAGTTTCCGAAGGCGATCACTTCGAATGTGCCGTTGCGATATCGTTTTGCTTTGCCGACAGCGCATCACGTGTTTCTGCCGGGACACCGGATCATGGTCCAGGTTCAGTCGAGCTGGTTCCCGCTATACGATCGCAACCCGCAGACGTTTGTGAAGAGTATCTTCTGGGCCAAACCCGGGGATTATAAGAAAGCGACGCAGCGCATCTACAACACGAGCTTTATCGAACTGCCGCTTGTCACTAAATCCCGGTCGTGACGAGGATGAGGTCAGTACCACCTGCGATAGCGGGTGGGTCAACCAGCCGGTTCATGCCTGTTAGGTGAGTCATACCCACCCGCTATCGCAGGTGGTACTGACTTCAGTGCGACAGCGTCCAAAGGAGCTACACATGAAGATCACACTCACTTTCTTACTCCTTCTCCTATCCTTCTCTTCTGTCGTCGCAAAGGACGACATCACCAAAGAACTGATCACCTCCGGCGGTAAGCCGCGTGCTTACTACCTCTACGTACCATCGACGGTCAAAGCGCCCGCGCCGTTGATCATCATGCTGCACGGCTCGAATCGCACCGGCGTGACGCTCGTCGAAAAGTGGAAAGACTTCGCGAAAAAAGAAGGAATCATCATCGCCGGACCGGATGCCTCGAACCTGCGCGGCTGGGGCTGGCCGCAGGATGGACCAGACTTCCTGCACGATCTCGTTGAAGAGTTGAAAAGCAAATACGCGGTAAACCCGCGTCGCGTCTATCTCTTTGGTCACTCTGCCGGCGCAATCTTCGCGCTGCAAATGTCTTTGATGGAATCGCAGTACTTCGCCGCCACGGCGATCCACGCCGGCGCCCTGCCTCAGGACGACATGAACTTGATCGATCTCGCGAAACGAAAGATCCCGTTCTCGATTCAGGTCGGCGACATCGATGAGTTCTTTCCAGTGAAAATCGTGAGAGCAACCAGCGATGCTTTGAAAGCAAAGGGATTCACGGTCGATTTGATCGAGATTCCCAATCACGATCACTGGTACTACGACCAGGCAGCCAAGTTCAACCAAACCGCCTGGAATTTTCTCAAAAAATACGAGGTCGACGCTGACCCGATCTATCAGAAGTACAAGTGGGACCAATGAGCGAGGAGTTATCTATGGCTGAATTGAAAACCAAACAAACTGAAGCGAGCGTTAAGGAATTTCTCAATCAGATTCCTGATAAACAGAGGCGCGACGACTGTTTCGCGATCGCGAAGATGATGGAAGAGGCGACCGGCGGAAAACCAAAGATGTGGGGCGCGAGTATCGTCGGCTTCGGCAGTTACCGCTACAAGTACGCGAGCGGGCGCGAAGGCGATTGGATGATGACCGGCTTCTCACCGCGCAAGAACGATCTGACGGTCTATCTCATGATGGGCTTCGAAAAACATCGAGAGTTAATGGAGCAGTTGGGGAAACACAAAACGAGCAAGGGGTCGTGTCTCTACATCAAGCGACTCGACGATGTACACGTGCCGACGTTGAAAAAGTTGATCAAGGAGTCGGTCAAACAACTGCGCGACTATCAGAAGGTCACAAAGCAAATCCTGAGGTGTAGCCAGGTTGCTACGATCCGGCGCATAATCACTCAACCCTTCCCCCGGCAAATCTGCAACGAGGTGGAACAATGGAAAAGAGCCGGTTGGAACAGATCGAGAGATACATCATCAACTTTTTGCGGGAACGCGGCCACACACGCATCCTCGCTCGCGAGCTGTTTGAGAGCACGGCCGCTTACGCCAATGCCGATATGGTCCGGGCGCTCGAAGATCTGGAAAAGCATGAGCGGTTACTGGTGCGCCACACGACCGAAGGTAACGATTTCATATCATTGACGCTCCAGGGAGTCGCGCATCTTGGTCTGGAAGAAGCGGAGGTTGAAGACGAGCTGCCGGCGTTGCCTCATCCACCCAAAAGCGCGACAAAAATGGTGTGATAAAAGTCCCGGAAGTATGAAAGCTGCGGCCCCCATCCTCTTGTCCTTGCTTCTCTGTTTTTCTACAGTCGCGCAGAGCCCCGCGATCGAGGGCAACACTCTCGAAGAAGTACGCGACAAGCGCAGCGCGTTGCTGGTGGTGTTCAAATCGCGCGTGATCAATGTTGATGTTAACGACCGCGAGCGAGCCATCATCGACGATGTTTTGAAAGCTGATCCGGAACCGAAGGGTCGTTATCGTTGGGTCTACACTCAACTGGCGAGGAAACTCAACAAGTACATCAATAAGTACAATAGCCTGAGTCCGGCAAAAACACTGTCAGAAGCTGATTACGTGATCTTTTTTAACGTGGTCGAGTTTCGAAGGATTTTAGACACGTCTTATCCATTCGGTGAGCTGTTTGTGATCGTCAAAGGTTCACCGGAAAAACTAAGGCCGCCACGCATTGTCTGGAGAGCGCGGAAAGTGCTCTTTACGGAAGAAGCGATCGGCGATCTGATCAAAGATCTGAAAGCTCTGCGCGGTGAGACCTAAAGAATGCTTACACACATTGTGATCTGGAAGTATCGCGACGACGTGGAGCAGTTTGCGCGTGAAGAACATGTGAACCTGTTGCGCCGGCTGCGCAATATTATTCCGGAAGTGCAGAGTCTCTCAGTCGGGTTTGACATGTTGTTTCTGCCGCGGTCGTACGACACCGGCCTCGTTGTAATCTTCGCAGACCGGGCCGCGCTCGACGCTTACACGGCCCATTCCGAACATATTAAGGTCGCGGAATTTGGCAGAAGCATCAGCGCGCACGTCGCTTCTGTCGATTTCATCGACTGAACCATGCGCTCAAAGAAGTTCATTCTCTTAATCGTCTTTGTACTGCTGCTACTCTCGCAGATCCCGTTCGCATACCGTCGCTACAAACTCCGCCGTCTTAGCGCCGCTGTCCGGCAACTCAATCTAGAACGCCATACACCCGAAGGCTTTACCGAGTACAAGGGCGTGGTCCATGTGCATTCGTTTCTCGGTGGTCATAGCACCGGCACGTTCTCGGAGATCATTGCTGCTGCTCAGGCAAATCAGTTGCAGTTTGTGATTATGACTGAGCACACGGAGAAAGACTTCGACACGGCAGCGATGACGCTGAAGGGAATGCACGGTGGCGTGCTCTTTATCAACGGCAACGAGGTTAGCGCGGCGAATAATGATCGCACGCTTGCACTCCCCGGTGACGTTTCGCTTGTCGCTTACCCCGAACAGTTTCAAAACTGGAACACGCCGGGGCTCGATGGAGTTGAGGTCTACAACGTTTTTACAAACGCGCGGCGAATCAGTCCGGTCATCGCGTTCTTTGATGTGCTGTGGTCCAAGCGAAGTTACCCCGATCTGATATTTGCTTTGTACGTCGCACGCCCGGATGAAGCATTGCGGAAGTGGGACCAGGCGATGACACGGACAAGGTTGACGGGAGTTGCGGGTAACGATGCTCACGCGAACATCGGCGTGAGTTTGAAAGACAGTTCAGGCAAAACGCTGCTCGGAATTCAGCTCGATCCTTACGAGATCAGTTTTCGACTTGTGCGCGTGCACGTCTTGATCGAGCAGAACAAAACGCTTGATGAGACGAGTTTGCTGGAGGCTCTGCGTGCAGGGCACTGCTTTATTGGTTTTGATTTTCTTGGTGACACGTCAGGGTTTTCGTTTGAAGCGGAGAACGGAAAGATTCAGGGTGATGAGATTCAGTTGAATGGCGAGATGCGGCTACGCGTGCGCAGCCCCGCTTCTGGGCGAATCGTGATCTTTAAGGACGGTGCGGTTCTTTCGGATGACGGCGGGATTAGCACCAAAGATTTTGCTGTCACGGAGCGTGGCGTCTATCGCGCCGAGATCTACCTGCCGCAGTTTGTTGACGCGCCGTGGATACTCTCGAATCCCATTTATGTGCGGTGAGAGTTTCACGCAAAGGCGCAAAAGTTACGCAAAGGCACAAAGAAACCATTTTTGCGTCTTTGCGGCTTTGCGGGAAACTGCTTCTAAAACGGTTTCGCCCCACGGGGTGCCCTGCTAGCGGCCCTGTGGGGCGACGAACCTCAGCCGGAAAGCTCCAGCTTTACTTGTCTTCGGAAGCGGTGCGTACGTTCACCGGAGTACTGTTGGAGGTCGAGTAGTTGACCTCACTCCCCTCTTAAGTTTCAAGTGTTAGAAACTGAGGAGTACAGCCTTCCACACACTGTTTTTTCAAGTCCGCTCAGTCTAGGCCTTGAGTGCGTGGCTGTCAAGTTTCAGCTTGACCGAACGTGAACCATACAAGCTGCAAATTGATAGAATGCGGACCACCAATGGAATTCAAAATACCTGCTCCACGCAACTTCAGCTTCCGTCGCACTGTCGCCAGCCATGGCTGGTACCAACTGCCGCCATTCGCTCTCGACACAGAAAAATGGCAATTGAGCCGTGTCATCGACGTCGGAACAAAACCGCCAGTCACCGTTTTTATGACGGGGCTTAAAAGTCACCTTCGCGTCACCGCCGCTCGTTCCCTAAGCAAGTCGGCAGCCGCAACTATCCTGCACGATTGCCGTCACATACTCCGTCTCGATGACGACCTCAGCCACTTCTACCAGGTCACCGGAAATGATCCGGAGTTCGCCTGGATTGGTGAACAGGGCGCTGGCCGTCTGCTGCGTTCGCCAACCGTCTTCGAGGATCTGGTGAAGATGATCTGTACGACAAACTGTTCGTGGGCGCTGACGTTGAAGATGGTTCACGGGCTGGTCGATAACCTCGGGCGCGAATCGGATGACGGGCGCCGTTCATTTCCGAAAGCCGGTGCACTTGCGGCGATGCCCTTGAAGTTTTTTGTTGACGAAGTGCGGTCGGGTTATCGCGCGCCTTACCTGAAGGAACTGGCCGATCGCGTGGCCTCAGGTGAGCTTAACGTCGAAGAGTGGCTTGCGAGTGAATTGCCGACTGCCGAACTCATCAAGCAGATCAAAGGCGTGAAAGGCGTTGGACCGTATGCGGCTGAGAATCTTTTGAAACTGTTGGGACGTTACGACGGGCTGGCGCTCGACTCATGGACGCGAGCCAAATTCTTTCAGATCAGAAACAACGGCAGAAAAGCAAATGACAAGAAGATCGCGCGCTACTACTCACGCTTTAATGAGTGGCGCGGCCTCGCGCTCTGGTGCGACGTGACGCACGATTGGTTATAGGTCCCATAGAATTCTATAGGACCTGTAACACGCTCGCGATTACTTGTTGAAGACGAGTGTCGAGTCTTGCGCGCCGCGCGGTGACTCAGAGTGACGAACAACGGTCAACACCTTACCGTCGGCTGAAAGCGAAAACTTGTCAGAGTTGGTAATCGTAACCTCGTTGCCATCCGGTCCCGTGAACATATTTTTGCTCACCAGCTCCAGCGTTTTGCCGTCGCTCGAAAGCGTCGCCTTGCGCGCGAATTTTCCACGACCCGCTTCACCTGTGGTCTCAGTGCCGTCAAGGTTGTAACTGCGCGGACCCATCATGCCGCCGCCCATACCACGACCCGGACCGCCGCCCTGACCGCCTCCCGGAGGGCCACCGGCAGGAGCACCACTCGGAGGAGGACCTCCCGGACCACCCGGACCGCCACCGCCCTGAATCTTCTCTTCGACGGTGATCTCCTTATCAGTTTGCGTAATCACCCAGGACACGCTCTCGGCGTTCTGGACTCTTTGGGAGAGACCCTGGCTCTTGCTCTTATCAAGCGTCCAGGTTCCGGCGAAGTTTGGTGCAGCAGCGTGCACAGCCAGAGCAAACACAAGTGCGCTTGTCAGGCCAAAAGCAAAAAGCAACTTTCTCATTCAAGATCTCCTTACGTTGTGTGGATTATTACTGAGTGGGTGGAGTCTACCAAATCGATCGACGAAAAACTGTAAGGGAATGTAAAGATTTGTATAGAGAAGGTAAAGAGGGAACCTTCTCAACTTCAACGCGTAACTTTTTGTCATAAGAAAACTGCGAGAGGTGTTAATCCTCAGAGAGAGCAATCGTTAACTAGACATTAATCCAAACGGAAGCAAGGAGAGGCAGTAATGAAGTCAATCGTAAATCGCGTGTTGGTAGTTATGATGGTCGGCGCACTCACCAGTGTGGTTGCGTTCGCCAAAACTCAGAGGCAGAGAGTGACCTTCGACAACGATATGAAGGTGAATGGTACACTCGTCAAAAAGGGAACCTACGACATCAAGTTTGATGACGAGACTGGTCAACTTTCGATCGTGAAGAACGGCAAGACCGTGGCACAGGCGATGACTCGCGTCGAAGCTCGTGTAAAGAAAGCCAATGATTTTCAGCTAAGATCGACGATCAATGGCGATGAGACGCAACTCGTCGGCGTGACCTTCGGTGGTTCTGATAAAGACGTGCTAATTACCAGCGGCGGAGCTGTAACAACCGGCAGCAACTAAGCAAGCAAAAAAGCTGTTCCCCCCTGCGCCTCGAGGCCTAACAGGTTTCGGGGCGCATTTACTTTTGGGTTACTATTGGTTCTTCCAAAATCAACTCCGGAGTAATCACGATGAGATACAGGCGCTTTGGCCGCACTGGGTGGGAAGTCAGTGAGATCGGGTACGGGATGTGGGGAATGGCCGGTTGGTCCAACTCCAACGACAATGAATCACTCGGTTCACTGCAAGCGGCAGTCGAGCATGGTTGTAACTTCTTCGATACAGCTTACGCGTACGGCACCGGTCGCAGTGAAAACCTTCTGGGCCAGATCGTTCGGACCAACTCCGGCAAGCGGCTTTACACAGCTTCAAAGATTCCGCCATTAGATCTGAAGTGGCCGGCGCAACCTGAATCGACGTTGATGCAATCGTACCCGCCCGATCACGTCGAGGAGTATGTTCATCGCAGTTTGAAGAATGCCGGGTTGGAACAGTTGGACCTGATGCAGTTTCACACCTGGAACGACGAGTGGATGCGTGACGATCGCTGGTTCTATCGGCTCGACGATCTGCGCAGTCAGAAACTGATCAACGCGATCGGCATCAGCATCAATCGTTGGGAACCGTGGAATGGTATACGCGCCGTGCGCAGCGGGCAGATCGATGCAGTGCAGGTTATCTACAACATCTTCGATCAGAATCCCGAGGATGAATTGTTTCTGGCGTGTCGCGAGATGGACGTTGCGGTGATCGCGCGCGTTCCGTTTGACGAAGGGACACTGACGGGAACGTTGACGAAAGACAGTCACTGGCCCGAAGGCGATTGGCGCAATACTTATTTCGTTCCGGAAAATCTGGTTCCGAGTGTCGAGCGAGCGGATGCGGTGAAGAAAGTTCTCGAGGAATGGAACCGCGAACGTTCCACAAACATCACGATGCCTGAACTTGCGCTGCGCTTCATTCTTGGTAATGACGACGTCAGCACGATCATTCCCGGTATGCGCAAACTCCGCCACGTTGAATCAAACATCGCCGCCAGCGACGCTGGACCACTGCCTCCAGAGCTACAGGAAAAAATGCGGACATTCCGGTGGGTCCGAAAACCCGCGCCATGGTCACAATAAGCTCAGCGGCCCTTTGCGATCTCTGCGATGACAATCATTCTTAACGCAGAGATCGCGGAGGGCCGCAGAGAACCGCAAAGAAGTTCTTAACTCTTCATCTCGAGCGTCTTCACTAAAAACGCCCAGCGATCGGCCGCCTCTTCGATCACTTTCGACGTAGGCTTGCCGGCGCCGTGGCCAGCCTTTGTCTCGATACGGATGAGGATCGGAGCACTGCCGGCTTGTGCGGCCTGAAGCGCTGCGGCAAATTTGAAGCTGTGTCCCGGCCAAACGCGATCGTCATGATCTGCTGTGGTAATCATCGTCGGCGGATACGACGTGCCCGGCTTGATGTTGTGCAGAGGTGAATACGCGTACAACGCCTTGAAGTCTTCCGCATTGTCCGACGATCCATAATCAGAAACCCACGCCCAACCAATCGTGAACGTCTGAAACCGCAGCATGTCCATCACACCAACCGCCGGCAGCGCTGCCCCAAACAGATCCGGTCGCTGCGTCAGAGCTGCGCCTACGAGCAAGCCGCCATTACTACCACCACCGATCGCGAGCTTCGGCGTCGAAGTGTACTTGTTGTCTATTAACCACTGCGCCGCGGCGATGAAGTCGTCAAACACATTCTGCTTTTTCGACTTCATCCCGCCGTGGTGCCACTCTTCACCGTACTCGCCACCGCCGCGCAGATTCGGTTGCGCGTAAACACCACCCATCTCCATCCAAACGAGATTGCCGACTGAAAATCCCGGCGTCATCGAGATGCTAAAGCCGCCATAACCGTAAAGGTACGTCGGATTATTTCCGTCGAGCTTCAGGCCTTTCTTATGCGTGATGAACATCGGAACTTTCGTGCCGTCTTTACTCGTGTAGAAGACCTGCTTCGTCTCGTAGTTTGCTGGATTGAAGTCGACTTTTGGTTGACGGAAAATCGTGCTCTTACCCGTCGTCATGTCGTAGCGATAGATCGTGGTCGGCGTAGTGAAACCCGTAAACGAGTAGAACGTTTCTTTATCGGTTGCTTTGCCGCCGAACCCCTCCGCTGATCCGATTCCGGGAAACTGGACTTCGTTAACGAGCTTTCCCGACGTGTCGTAAATCTTGACTTGCGTGTACGCGTCCTTGAGATAGTTGAGAATAAATTTATTGTTGACGAACGTCGTGGTTTGGAGGGCTTCTTTTCCTTCAGGAACGATCACCTTCCAATTGCTGCGCGCCGGATTAGCCGTGTCGATCTCGATGAGCTTTCCGCGCGACGCTTGCAAGTCAGTCTGAAACCAGAAACGTGTGCCTTCATTGCCGACAAACGTGTAAGCGGCATCGAAGTCATCAAGCAGCTTCACGACCGCAGCGTCCTTGGCTTTGAGAGCCTTGAAGTAGATGCGTGTCTTAACGTCCGTGCCTTGAAAGACAGTCATGACCAGATAATTACCGTCTTCAGTAACGGCGCCGCCAAAGAGCCAATCCTTTTGATCGGGACGTTCGTAAACAAGCACGTCTTCCGATTGCGCTGAGCCGAGTTTGTGAAAGTAAACTTTCTGAAAGTAATTCGTGCCTTTCAGCGTGTCGCTCTTCGGTTCGTCGTAACGGCTGTAGAAAAATCCCTTGCCGTCGCGGGTCCAGGAAACTCCGGAAAACTTCACCCACTTGAGATCGTCGGAAAGATCCTTAGTCGTTTCGACGTCGCGAACTTTCCACTCCTGCCAATCAGAACCGGAGGCTGACAAACTGTAAGCGAGCAGTTTGCCGTCAGGACTCGCCTGCATCGCGGAAACTGCCACCGTGCCGTCGGCCGAAAGCGTGTTCGGATCGAGAACCATTTGCGGCTGCGCATCGAGCGACGTCACGGTGTAGAGCACTGCCTGATTCTGCAAACCGCTATTGCGCGTGTAGAAGTAATGATTTCCTTCTTTGAATGGAGTACCGAACTTTTCGTAGTTCCAGAGCTTTGTGAGCCGGTCTTTGATAGCTGTCCGGGCCGGAATCGCGGCCAGGTAAGCGAAGCTCAACTTATTCTCGGCTTCAACCCACGCGCGTGTTTCTTCAGAGTCGAGATCTTCCAGCCATCGATACGGATCAGCGACTTTGACGCCGTGATAGTCGTCAACCTGATCGCTCTTTCGGGCCGGGGGATAGTTATTCGGTTTAATCATCTGTTGTGTAATACCTGCGGTAAATAGACAGAGTAATAGAGCCAAGCGTATAGGTGGGTGAAACGACATACTAACGCTCCCTTCAAGTTTGAGAGACTGGAGTATACTGTGCGCACGCTATTTGAAGAAACGAGAAGGAGTTCCCCTGTATGTACGAAACACGCTCCGGAACTTTCATGGGTGCAGTGGTGCTGGCTGTTGGTCTGGTTGTGGCAACAACGATCGGCGGCTGGTTTTTTGTTAAAGGCAAACGCGGCGACCAGACGATTACCGTCACCGGCTCGGCGCGAAAAAGAATCAAGTCGGACCTCGTCATCTGGCGTTCGGCGATCTCCTATCAAGCCCCGGTTTTATCTGAAGCTTATCGCTCGCTTTCGGAAGCAGTGCCGCGAGTCAAGGCTTACCTGGTCAGCAAAGGCATTGCTGAAAACCAGATCACAGTTTCTTCGATCTCTTCGCAAACGCTGCACAGCCGCAACAGTGACGGTGAGGAATCTTCCGAGATCACCGGTTATTCACTGCGGCAGGAACTGTCGGTGCGTTCAAATGAGGTCGATAAAATCAGCCAGATTGCTCGCGAAGCCACGGAGTTGATCAACCAGGGAATACTGATCGAGTCGATGGCGCCTGAGTACTACTACACGCAACTTGGCGGACTGAAGATCGAGATGCTGGCCGAGGCCGCGAAAGACGCGAAGGTCAGGGCGGAACAGATCGCGCAGAGCACCGGCAGTTCGATCGGCAGCGTACGCTCCGCTCGCATGGGCGTCCTGCAAATCACCGCCGCCGACTCGAATGAAGTCTCCGATTCAGGCATGAACGACACTTCTTCCGTGGAAAAAGACATCACCGCGGTCGTTAATATCGGCTTCGCAGTTGATTAACGTGAAGTCGACCCACCCGCTATCGCAGGTGGTACTGACTTCATCCAAGATCGTACTTGGACCGGGTCAGTACCACCTGCGATAGCGGGTGGGTCGACTTCACGCATGGGATAAAAAAAGTTGACAACTCGCCGCGGGCTGGGCGAATCTAAACCTACGCTCCGCCCCCGGCGCGTTTGAGCTTTAATCCGTTAATCTCCGAGAAAAATATGAGAATAAGTGCCCGTCTCGCTCTTTTTGTCGTTGCCGTTCTTTTTGCCTCCATCGAGATGAGGGCACAGGAAGGTAACGCAGTTCGTCCACGCGTTGTCACCCCCACGGTTCAGCAACAGCAAGCAACCACGACCGCAGCCGCGCCAATCGTCGCGCCGAGTCTGCCGGGATTTCAGCCGGAACAGCAGAAAACCATTTCCGGTCCGATAACTTTTCTGACGCCGTCGGTGATCCAGACTCGCATTTCCGAAGCGCAGCGCATGCTCAAAACGCGACCGAAACCGACTGCCCTGGCGGTTGGCCAAATCGAGTTTGTTACTATCGCCGCACTCGATCGCGAGACCGCACGCACGCACTTCGTCACCATTTCCAAGCAGACCTTTTTAACCAAGGGCGCCGAGCTCAACACGGTTACCTCCGAAGGGGCCAACGTCAACGTCCGCATCGTTCGTGCGAATGGCGTCAACACCGCGCTGACGATCTTTACGCCCGACGGCAAATCACTCACGCCGCTAACGATCGAGTACCCAATCGAAAGAGGCGGGAAGTTCCTCGAGACGGCTTATTACACGTCTGCTCACCCGGCATTGCTCTCGAACGATCTCTCGCGCTCGGGACAGTCGTACGTTCGCAACATGCTCGATCTGGCAGCCAAGCGTTTGCGCGACAAGGGCGTGGCGATTTCGCCGCAGCTTGTTGACGTTGCTGAACGTTTGTGCGTCGTCGAACACGTCGATCACCAACGTTTTCGGGACGAGAACCGGCTCGCGCTCTACGATGAGATCTATTCGTTGTTTGCGTTGAATGAGCTCGACACTTATCGCTTCTCAGTCAGCTCAGCAGGCGCAGGCGGAATGGTGCAGATGATTCCGTGGGCGTACAACCTCGAACGCACGCGCCATCCCGGCGTCGGGCTCATGCCTGACTTCGTGACGGGCATGCGCAACCACGGCAACGCGCTCCAGGCGATGTTGCTTTACATGCACGACACCTGGAACGAGTTGACTTCGAACGATGAAGTGAAATACGCGCTCGAAGCGAAGCTCGCCACACCGAGCGAACTGCTCGCAGCCGGATACAACTCAAACGCCGCTAAGCTGCCAGGATACTTGAAGCGCGGTGGCGACGGCTGGCGCACACTTATTCCGCGCGAGACGCAGATGTACTTGCAGATTTATAAGTCGTTCGAGGGTCTGGTGCCGATGCAGTCGCGTATGAAGACTGAAGCAACTGCATTGAAGCCCTAATCCGTGGCTAAAACTTCGCGCGAATCTGCGTATTGTAGTTTGTAGAGTTTCCAGTAAAACCCACGCTGCGCCAGCAACTCCTGGTGAGTTCCCTGCTCGCGAATCTCACCGTGATGCAGCACGATGATCCGGTCTGCATTCTGAATCGTCGAAAGCCTGTGCGCGACGACGATCGACGTTCGATCGCGCATCACGCGTTCGATCGCGCGCTGGATCAACTGTTCCGTCTCCGTATCGATCGAACTCGTCGCCTCATCCAGAATCAACAACGCTGGATTAAATGCGAGTGCGCGCGCAAAAGAGATCAGTTGCTTCTGTCCGACTGACAAACCCGCGCCACGCTCGCGCACTTCAGCTTCGTATTCGCCCTTCAAACGTCGAATAAAACTGTCAGCGTGAACTTCATGCGCCGCCCAACGCACGCGGTCTTCGGTGATGTCTTCACGCCCGAGACGAATGTTGCCTTCAATCGTTCCACTGAACAGAAAAACTTCCTGTAGCACGACCGCAAAGTTCTCGCGCAGTGCTTTGAGATCCCAGTCACGCAAGTCGACGCCATCGAGCAGAATGCGGCCGCGTTGAATGTCGTAGAAACGCATCAGCAGATTCGTGATCGTTGTCTTGCCCGAACCGGTGTGACCAACGAGCGCGATCGATTGTCCGGGTTCGACCGTGAACGACACGTCTTTCAACACCCAGTCTTCGTCGTTGTAAGCAAACCAGACGTTCTGAAACTCAATTCGTCCCTGCGCGCGTTCAGCTTTGAGCGGCTTCTCCGGCGTCACGATCGCGAGCGGCAGGTCGAGTGTCCTGAAGATGCGATGCGATGCGACCACGGCCGCTTGCAGCACGTTGTACTTATCG
>Ga0126311_10000474_pt1 | contig 19013 bp, 18 predicted proteins | sample Plot61_FD_92539 | JGI IMG/M metagenome (GOLD analysis project Ga0126311, IMG submission 92539) | Serpentine soil microbial communities from UC McLaughlin Reserve, CA, USA - Plot61 | ecosystem: Environmental > Terrestrial > Soil > Grasslands | place: USA: UC McLaughlin Reserve, Lake County... | reverse complement strand
CTTCTGATTAATAGCACCCTGCACAAACACAGTGACGAAGGTGTTGGCGACAGGATTCACGCCCTCGAGGTTCACGCCCTCGACATCGACGTAGCCATAAACCGTCTGCTTCTCCTGATCGAATGACAACCTAATCTTGTTCTGCGCCCATCCTTTAAACTGCATACAACTACCGGCGAGGTTGTAACTCCCCGTAAATGCCATCGGCGCGTAAACGTTGCCATTGCGAAACTGCACGCCCGTTTTCACTCCACTGCCTTCCTGCAAGAGCGTGATCGTGTTCGTGCAGCCCCCTTGAAACAGTGCCTGCTCGATCCGTTCGTCACCATTGCGCGATTGTCCGAGTTGAAACGTCGGAGTGCCGAGGCCATTGAACGTCGTGGCGAGGACCGCGTCGATAAAACTCTGCTCCAACGAGATTACAACGGCGCCTGGCTGATTCCCACTCTGGTCAGGCGGCTTGATCGCCTGACCGGGTGCCGCCTTCGCCGGCGGCGTGCCGAGAAAAAATACCGCAGCACCGCCGCCGAGCAAAATTCCAACAAGGAGAATGACAACGTATTTCATTTCTTCACCTTTACTATCTTGGGCTTGGACTGGTCGCTGGTGACGCAGCCGGTGACACCGTTGGCGAAGGTTGTGGCGCCGTGTTCATGTTCGTCAGGAGCGTCCTGAGCACTGCCGCAACCGTGTTTGTCACTGCGTTCACCTGCTGGCGCACCTGCGCCTCCGGAACCTTGTTCATGCCCGCGGGTATTTCGAAGAGACTCGGATCGACATTCGTCTGAATGTCGCGCATCTCGGCGACCACCTTCGCGCCTTTCACGCCCTGAACATTACCACTCGCTTCACTGAAAAGTTCTGCGCGCAGCGGCAATCCGGTGTCCTTATCGACGTAGACGAACGATTCTGTATGGACTTCGCCAGCGGATGTTTGCGTTTGCGCGGTTCGTGCGTAGCGATATTTCAGTGCTGTTCGGCCGGATTGTTGTTCTTCGCCGACGAATTGGATGCCTTGAAGTCGATCGAGGTACGCCACCACTTGACCGGGCGTCATCAGCTTCTGAAGCTGGAAGCCCGTCGCTTCGGGCGTCAGTTCTGCGTATTGCTTACGCGCGGGTGCGATTCCGTATTGGACGCCTGCGTGTTCGAGATAAACCAGATCGGAGCCGTCTGGAAGTTTGAATGAAAGGCGGCGGTCGCTTCCGTTCTTCGCGACTTCGGCGGAAAGCGTCGGGATACCGATCGCTTTGTCTCCGCCTTCAGTTTCAGCGGTGAAGACGATCGTGGCCCTGTAAGTTTCCGGTTCGCGCGCGGCGATCGTTGAAGGCGCGGTGTTGGCGTTGATATTCGCGTTGGCGGCCACGTTGGCGTTTACGTTTGTGTTGATGTTGGTGTTGACATTAGCGTTTGCCGCTGGACCACGCGCACAGCCACTCGCTGCAATAACGATTACTGAGATAGCTAAGGCAAGCATAAAGACCGGCGGTCTGACGTCGGTATTTTTCATATGGCATTCTCCGATAGTTCGCGCTACGCGCGACGTTATGTGATGGGGGTTTAAGAGGGAAGGGTCATAGGATAGCACGAGTTGGGCCTATCCCGTAATCCTGTAAAACCTTGTCATCTTGTGAAACATTTAGACAGGATTTCAAGATTCACAGAATTAATAAGATCTGCTAAAACACAAACATGAAAAGCATCCTGGCCCTCGTGCTCCTGTGCTTCGCCCTTTCCCTTTGCAACCTGTCCGAGAGACTTCATAAATCAAATTCAAACTCTGGTCCATCTGCGTCAGGCGGTGGTTCAAGCTCAAAATCTGCCGAGCACGGGCAAGCGACTGCCGCGCAGACAGCGGCGCTTGCGGGCGGTCAACCAGTGAAGTGGGAACGACAAGGGTTGTCATGGACACTGCCACCCAATTGGACGGAAGTGAATAACGAGTCGAAGTCGTTTGTCTGGCGTTCGCCTAACGGTGGTGATGATGGTGCGACGTTGAATGTGAACATCTCGCCGATGGCTGACGATTTTCCGACCGACTCCAGTCTTGACGCAATGTACGACGGTGCGAAGACGCGCGCGAAGAATGGTGAAGTGGACGAGTTGAAGTGGGTAGAGATTGATGGGCTCACGGGTGTTCAGTTTCGCGAAGCTAATCCGGAAAAGCCTGATGACTTTCGGCGCCTGCAATGGCAAGGCTACCGTAAATACTTAGGCCAGGTGCAGTTGATCAACTTAATGCTCGCGACCACAGGCAAAGGCTACGACCGCCATAAGGAGGCGATGTACGGCATCCTCTACTCAACAAAGATCACACATTAACCTCGTCACCCCGGCGCATTCCTCCGTCCGTTGCGAGACATTGGGCCAATGTGCCACAAAATTTACGTTGACATACCCTCCTAATTAAGCTAACTGTCCCTGCGAGTTTTCCTTACGACCCTTTCGGAGTTTCTGAGCACGAGCTCAGTTGATCTCCTCGAGTCAACGAACGTTTCCGAGGGTAGTTCCCATTACGCGCCCAGAATCCTCCGAAGTCCGATCTCCCACACCCGAACAGTTCGGTACAACGCTGGCCGTCTGATGAACAAAGACTGGGAACTCTCACAGGAGGCTTTTGATGCGTTGCTCGATTGGCTTGATTCCGATCACGAACAAGCGGCACTGAAGTACGAGAAAATCCGGCACAGCCTCATAAAAATCTTTACCGGCCGCGGGTGCGTTAGCCCCGAAGACCTCGCCGACGAAACAATCAACCGCGTCACCAGCAAACTCAAAGAGATCAGAAAAGACTTCACCGGAGACCGCGAACGTTATTTTTTCGGCGTTGCCAAAATGGTCCACATGGAGCACCTGAGGAGAAAACTGCCTCAGGCCCTGCCGCCGCCGGGGAACGATCCAAACCGAATCGAGGTGGAATATAACTGCCTGGAGCGATGTATTGAGCGGCTCACGGAAGAAAATCGCGAATTACTGCTGCGTTATCACGGTGCTGATGGGTCGGCTGAGACGGATCATCGCAGAGCCCTGGCCCAGCAGATGGGAATCGCTCCAAATGCGTTGCGGATTCGTGTTTATCGCATTCGTCTGAGCCTGAAAGAATGTGTGGAAAAGTGCGTGGAGCGCTCACTTGGATGAAATAAGTGACGCTCCAGAGTCATTAAGATCAGAGCGACGACTTCTGGGAGACAGAATCTTGAGCCCAAATCCTGACAAACAAGAGACCCGAAGCTATTTGTTGGGCAGTGTGGATAGTGATCACAAAACGCAGTTCGAAGAGAAAATTCTATCTGTGCCCGAGACTTATGAAGAGCTCCTGATTGCTGAAGAAGAACTGATCGATCAATACGCGGCTGGTGGTCTATCTGAGCTCGAGCGAGAACAGTTTGAGACGCACTTCCTGATCACCGCCGAACGTCAAAAGGACCTGCGCTTCGGCCAACTGCTCAGACGCTATGTAAACTCCCACGTTCCGCAACACGATTTCTCCACCGCCGCAATTGCACACGTCGAAAAAACCGCTTCCGCGAAAAAACTTCCCAGGTTGAGCCCATCGCCCGCCGGCGGACGCCCGTTGATGGCGTTTTCCGTCGCAGGCGTGGCTTTGCTCGGAATCGCCCTGCTTGGTGGATGGATTGCGTTGAGAAGATCGCCCGTGCGTTCGGCCCAGCAGGGCACCGGGCCGGTGGTCGTGGTCACGCTTGCGCCTGGATCAATCGCGACTGAAGGCGACACTGCACAACGAGTGAACGTTCCCCCAAAAGGGTACACCTTGAAACTCGAGCTCGAGCTGCAAAACTCGAGTTTCCGAAACTACAAATCCGAACTGTTTCGGCAAAACAAGTCGGTGCAAACCGACGGTGCATTAAGCATCGAAGCCAAGGGCGAGCAGTTCGTGGTGCCACTGACTATCACTGGAGAACGGCTGAGCCCCGGAGATTATGAGGTAAAGTTGAGTGGTGTGTTGGAGTCGGGCGCCAACGAGTTTATCGAGAAATATTCTTTCCGTGTAATCGAGTAAGTCCTCACTTACCAGCCACCAAAAATATTTCTGAAATGTTTGGCCTACTAAAGTCATAAAGCATTGAAGCGTCGCATTTACAAACACCCCACGCGCGACCTAAACCCTCACCCCGAAAACAATGGCGAGCGGCCTTGTGAACAGTCGCTCGCCTTTGTGGTTTTTTGCCACAGTTACGCTGATCCGTTAAATCGATTTTCATAGAATCTGCGTTATCCGTGGTTAAATTCCTGTTTGTGGCTACTGTTTACGGATGTAGTTTCGATGGACCCAGCCGTCGTTTGTCGCGCGATCCTGAGTTTCGAAAAAGATGTTCTTGTCATCTTCTCGCGTCACGACCTTCACGCGTGGCGTCACCTGTCGCGCTTCGGCCCTGGCCTTCTCTGAGTCCGCCAGAAACGTGTGCATCGTCTCACTCGCGACCGGCTTCACCTCGATTTCTTTGTTCAACTCCGTAATCGCTTCCACGGCGCTCGCCTTGAGCAACTTGGGCCAGAGCTTCGCGAACAGGGCGCGCGAAGCGTAAACATCCGCGCTGTTGACGTGCCCGTTTATCGCGAAAACGTAACCAATCACGTCGGACTTGCTTTGCAGTATTCCCGAAAGCGCGTTGATGTACGCTGCGGTTGTTTCTTTCACTTTCGCGTTCTCGACCGACAGTTCAAAACTCGATGTCGAGTTAAGGGCCGGCGCGGCAGCAGTGACATTAACGGCCAACTTACCCTGCGCAGCTTTTACATTTTCCCATACAGCTTGCTGCGACTTCTCTCGTTTAGCGGCGAGCTTGAGGTCCTTGGTTGCGATCATATTTTCAGAGCTACTGAACGACGCGGATTCCTCGTTTCCTCGCTTGTTCCACCGACCTGATTCGACACAAAACGCCGCGATCGGCATGCGACCTGACCTTGGCGGCACGATGAAATCGACTGAGATCATTCGATCCTGATCGCCACCGCGCACGATGTCGCCGGATTGGACGTAGACATCCTCGTTTGAAAGATTCCTAATCGCGAGCTCATTGACGTCCTTGGTTTCATAAACTCTCACCTTCTTCTGCGCGAGAGCTTCCTGAAGTGTAAGGAAAGGCTTGTTGGTCAAATCCTTTCCATGTACGAGAAATACAGTGAGGTTGCCGTGAGTGTAGGGACCGGAGAGCCGGTAACTGGACGAACCTTCCTGGCCGGTTGTTGACGGGCTTTGGGCCACCGTCTTGATGAAAAGTCCTGCAGAGAGACCGATGAGAAGACAGAAAAACGCTATTGTGGTTAGGTGCTTTGGCTTCATTGTCGTACTCCTAGTGAAGTGGATTGCCGGGGAGACAACCGCGGGGAGACTAGAGGAACGAATTTATGAAGACATCTTGCGCGGGTAGGACGAGGATTGGGGAGAGTTCGTTGCCTGCGCGCAGCGCCAGAACCGAGAGCGGTAGCGCCGGGTCAAGTTTTCCAATCAGATTTGTTCGGAAGATTTGACCCAGCGCTACCGCGCTCGGTTCTGTGCGCTGCGCGCAGTTCTTAACTAACGGAATGCACTGTGGGCGCGTCGGCGTGAGGGACGAAGCAGCCACGACAACGAGCTTCGTACTTGTCCGAAGCACCGACGGCAACACGCTCTTCTGATTCGAAGGTACGCTGTGAGTAATTCGCAGGCTGTCCACACTTCATGCAGATCGCATGGGTCTTCGTGATGTATTCAGCAATCGCGAGCAGTTGTGGCATCGGCTCCCAGGGCTTTCCAAGGTAGTCCTGGTCCAGCCCGGCAATGATCACGCGCACGCCACGCCGTGCGAGCTCGTTCGCGACCCTCACCAGCTCGTTATCAAAAAACTGTCCCTCGTCGATGCCGACAACTTCAGTATCGGGATCGACTTTGTCGAGAATATCAGCAGCCGAACGGCTATTTGAGGAGTCGTGACGCATCTCCGAATGAGAAACGATCTGGCTCTCGGAGAATCTTGAGTCTAACTCCGGTTTGAATACCTGCACCTTCTGCCGCGCGATCTTGGCACGCCGCAGCCGGCGAATGAGCTCTTCCGACTTCCCGGAGAACATCGAGCCCGCAATCACTTCTACCCAACCCGCATTACCGCGCGACGGTGGCGGTGATTCTTCATGGTTAACTTGTGCGACTAGTTCATCCATTCAGGTTTTCTGCTAATTGTTATCAGGAATAAAATTTCGGATTGTAAAACGGTGCAAAAGCAGCCACTAGGGCGATCTCAAAACTCATCGATCGTGTAACCAGATCGCGCGAGAGCACGCCCCACGCACCCTGCTTGCTTTTCAAATCGCGCCCGCCTGTTACTTCGTCAATTACAACACCCAGCTCGCGTCGACCTTCAACCACCTTCTTCACGATCTCAGGCGGCACGGTAATCGACGGCGCGGCCCCAAACGCACCTCGCTCACCGTTAGTCGCGTAAGCCCAACCGCGCAGGAACGTGTGCCACTCACCCTCGATCGAGACGGAGTGAAAGCCACCTTCGAGTCCGACGTAAATATCCGCTTCAAGGCGACGACTTTTGAGCGAATCACGAACCGCAAAAGCTCTTTCCTGCGCGCCTTGCATCAACTGCCAGTCAGTCAGCGGCATGGAAGGGACGTTTGACTCGACACGACGCGCAATGACACTGGCATTTGCCCAATCGGGATCGATGGTGGCGACACGTGCGACGCTGGCGCGCACAGCCATGATTTTCGATGCACGATCAGACCCAAGGGCGATTGTCTTCACAGGCGGCTAGTATATCAGTGTCATTGTGAGGCGTATTAGATGCTGGCGTGCTTCGTAAGCCCAGGGCGAAGTCGACTCGCGTTTGAGATACTCGTTCCAGTCTGCCTTCGCCTCGTCGAATCGGGATTGTTTTTCGTAACAGAGTGCGCGGTTGAAAAGCGCGTCGAGCAGGTTACCGTCGAGTTGGAGCGCCGTGTTGAAACTGTCGAGACTACGATTAAAGTCACCCTTTTCAAGCCAGGCCACGCCCAGGTCGTTGTAGACCTGAGCCGGGTTCCGGTTGCCGCTGAGTGCTTGTTCGAATTCTCTGATAGCCTCGTCGAACTTCCCTTGCGCTAAATATGCTTTGCCAAGCGCGTGATGAGCTTCAGGCGTTGGCTTTTCTTTGACGGCTTGCGCGAGATGTAGCTCAGCGCGTCGAAAGTCCTCTTTGCGTTCGTTGTTACCTGCTGATCCGCGTGTTAAAGGAAAAGGCAGGTATGAAAGAGTCGAAATGCGCGGTTCGATAGGCCGACGTTCACGGTAGCCCGTTTGCATTGCGGCCATGCCTTTATCGAATTCGGATTCGCCACCCCTGATCACCCACCAGATGCCAAAAGCCAGTCCAAAGATGATCAGGACCGAAGCCGCGATTCGCAATTCTCGCGACGGCCGCCAGGGCTTCGCGCTAATTTGTTGGCGCTCTTTCAGTGCCGCCGCAATTCTTAGTTTTTCGCGCCGCACGGGCGAAGCGAAGAAATGCCGCTCCATCTGGTCGCGTTCCGCGCCCTGAACCCCGCCCGCCACGTATTGATCCGTCAATTCATTAACAATAACGTCAAACTCTTCAATATAAACCGGATCACTAAGGAGCCGGATTTCTACCCGCTCGTCGTCTTCTTCCCTGAGCCTGCCCAGAAGATAGTCCTTTATCTCAGTTTTTTCTTTGTGATCTATGATGAGTAGTCCCCCCCAGAAACCGCCCTATAGAATATGACTTAATCCTGGTTTTCGTTTGCCTTCATCCGTTCAATACACTGTTGTATGCATTTTTCGAGACTTCCCCGGATATGATGCGCCCGCCCACGCAGGGCGCCCTCAGTAATCCCAAGCTCGCTTGCCATGCGCCGGTGTTGGTCGATTTTGTCGCGCCCATCGTAGATGTAATAGTCCAGAATCAGCTCACGCTTGTCTGCGGGCACAAACCGGAGGCACTTCAGCAAACAGTCGTATTCGTCACTATGAACTACAGGCTCGGGTAACGGGGCCACCGGCACCACCTCGACGGTGACTTCCTTGCGCCGGGTCATCTCGCGAATTATGAAACGCGCGACGCCGTGGAAATACCGGACAGGGTCACCAACGTACGTGTCTCGAATCTCAGGCAGCCTCTTCGTCACGCGGTTGATCGTCTCGTCCGCGAGATCTTCAGCGTCGCTGAAACCTCTAGACACAAATATCCTGATCAAACCAGCGCGGATTACCTCATATTTTTGCCCGGCTATTTCGCGGTCTGGGTCAAGCCAGGCGAGTAGGGATTCGAACGATTCTTCGTTAATAGCTAACGGCTCCTAAGAGACAAGGCAAAGGTGGACGTAGTATAAGCCAGATCCGCGTTTATATCCGCGTTCACCCGTGGCTTATACTGTCGCCATGACTATCGACGAGCTGGTTTACGACTGGAATACAATCGAACCGTCTCTCACAGCGCCTAATCGTCACATCGGCATCGACGACGAAACGTTGCGGGACGGTTTGCAGTCGCCGTCCGTTTGCGAGCCTCCAGTCGAACAGAAACTCGAGCTGCTTCACCTGATGGAAGCACTCAGAATCGACACCGCTGACATCGGCTTGCCCGGCGCCGGCGGAACACACGCCGCCGGAGTGGAACGACTGGCTCGCGAGATCGCCGATAAGAAACTGAAGATTCGGCCCAACTGCGCCGCGCGCACACATCGCAACGACATCACTCCGATCGTCGAGATCTCGCAACGCGCCGGTATCCCGATCGAAGCGTGCACGTTTATCGGTTCGTCTTCGGTACGGTTCTTTGCTGAAGACTGGACGCTCGAAAAACTTTTGCAGATGACCGAAGAAGCCGTCTCTTTTGCAGTGAGCCACGGACTGCCGGTTATGTACGTCACCGAAGACACGACGCGCGCAAAACCGGAAACGATCCGCGCGCTCTACACAACTGCGATTCGCTGTGGAGCAAAGGCAGTGTGTGTCTGCGACACTGTCGGACATTCGACGCCCGATGGCGCGCGTGCTGTCGTGCGCTTCGTGAAGAACATCATCGAGGAACAGGGCGGCGGCATTCGTCTCGACTGGCACGGTCACCAGGACCGCGGTCTTGGCGTGATCAATTCACTTGCAGCGATCCAGGCCGGAGCGGATCAGGTACATGGCTCAGCACTGGGTATGGGCGAGCGCGTCGGCAACACACCGCTGGACCAGTTGCTCGTAAATCTCAAACTGCTCGGCTGGATCGATAACGATTTGTCGCGTCTCGGCGAGTATTGCCAAACTGCGGCTCGCGCGTGCCGTTGGACGGTGCCGTTGAATTATCCGGTGTTTGGTCGCGACGCGTTTCGCACCGCGACTGGCGTTCACGCTGCTGCTGTGATCAAGAGTTACAGGAAGGGCGACCAGCGACTCGCCGACATCGTTTACTCGGGAGTTCCCGCAGGCGAGTTTGGACTCGAACAAGTGATCGAGATCGGACCGATGAGCGGCAAATCAAATGTTATTTATTGGCTTGAAAAGCGCGGGCTCGAGCCGAGCGAGAGTCGCGTCAATCGCATTTACGAGCACGCCAAAGCGGCCACGAGCGTTCTTGAAGAGAGCGAGATTCTGAGTTTGTTGTGATTCGTGTTCATCCGGGTAAATCTGTAGCTCAACTGCTGTCGTCGCCTCACGTCGCGCGTGCACTCCGTTTCTTCGAAACCAACGCTAACGCGATTACTGAAGAGCACATCCGCATCTGCTCGATCCCTGCGAGTCCGTTTGGGGAGCAGGAACGCGCGGAGTATCTCAGTCGAAAGTTTTCAGAGCTGGGGTTGAGTGAGGTTGAGATCGACGAAGAAGGTAATTGCCTCGGACTGCTTCTCGGATCGTCCCGGTCGCCTCTCATCGTTGTCAGTGCGCATCTCGACACCGTCTTTCCAAAAGATACGAACTTCAACGTCGTTCGTCGTGAGAACAAATTGTTTGCGCCGGGAATCGCTGACGACGGTTGTGGACTCGCCGCCGTGATCGCGCTCGCGCAGGCAATTCAGTCAGAGCGAATACCCATTGACGGATCAATCCTGTTCGTAGGGACAGTCGGTGAAGAAGGTGAGGGAAACCTGCGCGGCGTGCGTCATCTTTTCACGAAGGGACGTTGGGCCAAACACGTCGATTCGTTTTTGAGCTTTGATGGTCCAGGACTCAATCGAATTACAAATCGAGCGTTGGGATCGCGTCGTTATCGTGTTGAAGTAACTGGGCCAGGCGGACACTCGTGGGGCGATTTCGGTTTGCCAAATCCGGTACACGCGATCGGTCGCGCGATCTCGAGACTCGCCAGTTATCCCGCGCCGAGAGAGCCACGCACAACGTTCAACGTCGGACGCGTCGAAGGTGGGCAGAGTGTTAATGCGATACCCAGCGCGGCATCGATGGAAGTCGATCTGCGCTCTGCTGCTGAACCGGAGTTGCAGCGATTGGATGCGTTTTTCAGGCGTGCGATGAAGGATGCGGTTGATGAGGAGAGTGCGAGGCGGCGCGCTGGTGATCCGTTGCTGAAGTTGAAAATGGATCTGATTGGCGAACGGCCGACTGGTGAAACTCCTGCGGGTTCGCCCCTCGTCGAGCTCGCGATCGAGGCGACGAGACTATTCGGTGTAGAGCCGCGACTCGATCAAGCGTCTACCGATTCGAATTTGCCGATCTCGTTGGGGATACCGGCAATCACCCTGGGCGCTGGTGGAAGCTCGGCGTTTTCGCACAGTCTGGATGAGTGGTACGACCCACGCGGGCGCGACCTCGGGCTGAAGCGTGGATTGTTAGTGATCCTGGGAATGATTGGAGTGGTCCTGTAAACCTGAAAATCCTGAAATCTTGTCCACATGTGAGACAGGATTTCAGGATTCACGGGATTTACAAGACAGTTCAGTTAATCGGTATCGAAACGGTCGCCGATCCGGCCTTCCCCGGTGGAAAGCGCTTTTGCCGCGCAATGCGCAACGCGTTCGGATCACCGCCTGACGCCTGCGTCACGCGGCCCGACTCGTCATAAGTCACCGTTACCACAACTCTCTTCGCGCCAGGCTTCACCCCTTCAGCCGCGGGGGCTGAAGCAGTCGTCCCGTTCTCAGCGTTCTTTGCTTCGCGAGCCTTGCGCTCTTTTTCACGCTGCTTTCGCGCTGCCGCTGCCGCCGGGTCTTCTGTCGCCGGTGCAGCTTCCGTGCTCATTGCTGGCGGCTGCGATGAAGTGTCTGGTTGCGTACTTGCCGGAGCAGGAACCTGGCTGACTGTTTCAGGTGCTGGTGCAGGTGCCTTCTTTGAGCTATACCAACCAGCCGGCACTCCAATCACTGCCACACTCGCCAAAATCGCTACCACTATCGCTCCAATGAAAAGCGGCTTGCGACGACTCCCGGTCTCTTTCCCAAACGCAAGAAACGCCGGCGCAAATGATTTCTCAACATCCGATTGCGTTTCTACGTGGACCGACTTGCCTTCGAACTCGTCCGGCTCAGGGACGTATTCCGGAGGAAACGCGGCAGTCGGCGCTATGTTCTCGTCCAATCGCCGCAATCCTTCAAGCACTACCTGCGTCCATGGTTGATTGATGGTGCGACTCTTCGCTTCCACGTCTGCACTGAATTCAAACTCTGCATTCGGAAGCGTCAGCGCAAAGTAGACGGCTTCGATTCCATGTAGCACGCCGAGGTGCGCATCAACTACTGAGCCTGCCTGTAAGTAAAAATAACCCGCACCCTGAGGGTATAAGACTTTGAGACGACCGCTCTTTCGCTGGTTACAGAAAAACTCGATGAGCTCTGAAAGTGAAAGGTCGCTGAGGTGTCCGGTTAATGCCATGAGAACTAGTCCCTTCTAGAAGCAAGTGCGTGTTGGAAACGAGGGGGAGAATGGCGCGCCGAGTAAGCGACGCGCCACTGAAGGAAGGTTAGGGAACCAGCGCGAACTTGTAGTTAATCACGCCGGCTACCTTTACCGGTTGACCGGAAAGCTTCGTGGGAGAAAACCTCGCTTTGAGCGCCGCTGCCACAGCCGCTTCGCGCAGGATGGCTGGACCACTCGAAGCATTTGCCGAAACTACTTTGCCGGTCTCGTCGAGGATCACATCAACCGAAACCACGCCCTGCGTCCTCATCCGCTTCGCAGCGTCAGGATAGAGCGGCGGCGGCAGCAGCATCGCGGTGCCGTTGAGAACTCCACCGGACACAGGCTTCAGAATCGGCTTCGGTCCCGGACTCGGCGGCGGTTCGTCCAGAGCGATTACGGGCATTTGCTGGCTCGTGCTCACAGCCTGCACCTTCACGTCGACTGGACCAGACGCAAGCTTCGCTGCCGAAGTTGACGCTGAAGGTAAGTCTGCAACTACAGGTGCCTTCTTGTTGTTTTTGCTTCCGGCGGTTGTCTTCGGTTCCGGCTTGTTGACCGGTGCCGGCGCTGTTGCGACAGGCGCCATCGGTTGTGGATTAGTCGCCGCACTGGCTGCACCGGGCGTGACCATCCTGACCATGTTTTCGTCGAGGTAATACATGATCGAGCGATAAGTCACTTCGGTCGGCTCGAAGGTGATGCCGCGCGAATCGACCATGGCGACCGACGTCGTCATCTTGCTCCAGTTACCCAGGAAGTCGAACTCGTACTTGTACATCTCCTTACTCAGCAGCGTCCCATCGGGGTTGAGCATGGTCATCTCGCTGATATTTCCCTTTTCGTCGTACTTGTAGACTTCCTTACCGGTCAGGGTCGCACCGGCAATCGGGAAATACTGGTTTTCGATCTTGTTGCCCTTGAGATCGTAAGCGACGACTTCGACGACCTGGTGTTTGCCTTCCTGCGGGCGGCCCTCAGCGGTCAAGAGCTTGGCGACTTCCGTGCGGACGCGCCGGACTGGGCCAATCAAGCCGTCCCGGGATCTGTCGGTTTCGACCACAGGGGCGGTCGCGGGGGCACTACCGGCCTTGGCTGTCAGGTTTGTCTGAGCACTTGCCGCGGCGTTCAAAACCATCAGGCAAAGCGTAATTAAGCATAATCTATTGAACATTCTGAACATTAGTTTCTCCATAATTCGCTGAGGCAGGCCAAATTTGGATAGATTTAGCGCGAGGCTGGGCAGGTCACGCGGCCCAAGTCATACTAACGAAGTTAAACTGCGTTTGGCAATAAGAAATTTAGCGGCTAAATATCTGTTCCGTGCGGCTGATGGCGAGGAGCTCGTGTGCGACTCGGTAGACCTCGGCGACTGAGATGTCCCTGATCGAGTTCCCACAAACGAACCGGTTCTGCTCGCCAGCGGGCGTGAAACTGTGCAGGTCTGGCCGATCAAGGATCACAATCACAGGCGTTCCAGCAGCAGCCGCGATGTGTGCCGGACCGGTGTCGTTGGAGATGAAGAGCGTCAAACGCGCCTGCATCGAAACGAGTTGCGGGATCGTCAGCCGATCGAAAAAGATCGTCCCTGAAGGAAAAACGCTCCGCATTTGCGGTACGAGCTCACGTTCCTCGGGCCCGGCGAAGACGATAACGCGCACCCGGTCGTTACGAATCAGGTGATCCGCCACTTCGGCAAAATTCTCGAGCGGCCAAACGCGGCTAGCGTGTCCAGCGCCGGGAAAGACGCCGACGAGCAGCTCACGTGACTGCGCCTTCTCCTTCTTCAACATCGCCTCGACCGCCAGATCGTCGGCCGCGTTCGTCCGCAACATCGGAATGCGTGGCGCGTTGTGAATGCCGAGCGGCTCGAGTAAGTCGAGATATCGATCGATGAGATGTGCGGAGGTTCTTTCCCGCGCTGGCTGCGGTTTGAAGTTGGCGAGGAAATCGAGTGAGCGGTTTTCTCGGCGCGAGTAAAGCCGGTGCGGCGCGCCGGAAAGAAAGCCGAGGATGTTTGTTTCGTAATAACTGTGCAGGTCGATAACGAAATCAAACTTCGCCTTACGGACTTGGGCTACAAACTTCGCGATGCGTCCGATCGAAATCAGTGTTGGGCCATCGCGCAGTGAGACACGATCGACTTCGAGGATCTCGTTGGCGTAACCCGAAAGACCCAACAGCTCTTTGCCAGGCTTGCCTACGGCAACGGTGATCTTCGCGTACGGGAACCTCTCGCGTATTGCCCGCAGGGCAGGGAGACTCATCACGATGTCTCCGAGCTGGCCAAAATCGATGAGGAGTATGTTGCGCGGATCGAATTGCACTTAAAGCGACCTTAGATCTGTGCCCGTCATTTCCACCGGTTTTTCGAGTCCAAGCAGTCCGAGCAGTGTTGGCGCTACATCCTCGAGCGCGCCGCCTGTTCGCAGCTTCATGCCGATCGTCTCTTCATCAATCAAATGAAACGGAACGGGGTTCGTCGTGTGTGCCGTGTGTGGACTGCCCGTGACGGGATCCATCATCTGTTCCGCATTACCATGATCCGCAGTAATCAGCGTGATGCCTTTCGCTGTGCGCATACGCTTCGTGATCCACTCCAGACACGTATCGACGTACTGGCACGCTTCAATTGTCTTATCCAACTTACCCGTGTGGCCTACCATGTCAGGGTTCGCGAAGTTGATCACGAAAACGTCCGTCTCGCCCTCGTCAATCCCGCGCAGAACTTTGTCAGTGACGTTGAACGCCGACATCTCCGGTTGAAGATCGTAAGTCGCAATCTTCGGCGACGGAACCAGCAGTCGCTGCTCGCACGGGTACTCCTGCTCGACACCACCGTTGAAGAAATAAGTCACATGCGCATACTTCTCCGTCTCCGCAAGACGATAGTTACGCACACGAAGCTCGCCCCAAGCCTCGGCGAGCACGTTGCGATGATGTCTGGGTGGAAAGGCGGTGGGCAGATTGAACGTGTTGTCGTACATCGTGAAGCAGACGAAATGCACACGCGGCCGATCGGAAACATCAAACTCGTTGAAGTCAGGAATGGTGAGGGCCCGGGTTAACTGGCGCGCACGATCAGGGCGGAAGTTGAAGAAGATTACCGAGTCGTCGTCTTTGATCGTCGCAATCGGAGCCCCATCCTTGCGCACGATCGCTACGGGCGTGACAAACTCATCTGTGACACCACGAGCATACGACTCATTGATCCCTGCGATTGGATCGAGCGCTCGTTCGGCAATCGCCTTCGTCAACAGATCATAGGCGAGTTGCGTTCTCTCCCAGCGCTTATCGCGGTCCATCGCGTAATAACGACCGACCACCGTCGCGATCTCACCGCAGCCGATCTCTGTCATCTTTCGTTGCAACGCCGCCACGTACTGCGTTCCCGAAGCCGGCGGTGTGTCGCGTCCGTCGAGAAAGCAGTGAACGTAGACGTGCTCCAACTCGTGATCTTTCGCCATCTTCAAAAGTGCGTAGAGATGCGTGAGTGAAGAGTGGACCTGGCCGTCAGACGTGAGCCCCATCAGGTGAAGCGCTTTGCCGCGCGTCTTCGCACCTTGCACAGCTTCAAGAAGTGCTTTGTTACGGAAGAACTCGCCGGTCTCGATCTCGTGATCGACGAGTGACACGTCCATGCGTATGACTCGTCCCGAGCCGATGTTCAAATGTCCAACCTCTGAGTTTCCCATGACACCCGCAGGCAAACCGACGCGCGAGCCGTGAGCCTCAAGCAATGTTTGCGGATACTTTTCCGAAAGCTCGTCGTAGAAAGGTGTGGTGGCGAGTGCGATCGCGTTACCTTCGCGCGACGCCGAATAGCCCCAGCCGTCGATAATGATCAGGGCCACCGGCCCGCGTTTTTTACTCATGCTTAACCACAGATTACACGGATTGATAAAACGATTTGCGGCCGGGGAAGCGCGCGGCGCCGCGGAGATCTTCTTCGATGCGAAGTAGCTGATTGTATTTCGCGATGCGATCGGTGCGCGACAGCGATCCGGTTTTGATCTGCCCGGCGTTCGTGGCGACGGCGAGATCGGCGATGAACGAATCCTCCGTCTCGCCCGACCGATGCGAGATGATCGTGGTGCGGCGGTTTCTCTGTGCGAGCTCGATGCAATCCAGCGTCTCGGTGAGCGTGCCGATCTGATTGACCTTGATCAGAATCGAATTCGCAACACCGAGATCGATTCCCTTTTGCAGAAAGACTGTGTTGGTGACGAACAGATCGTCGCCGACGAGTTGCACCTTGTGGCCAATCTCGTCGGTCAGCAGTTTCCAACCAGTCCAGTCGTTTTCCGCCATGCCATCTTCGATCGAGATGATCGGATACTGCTCGGCCCAGCTCTTCCAGAACGCCACCATCTCTTCACTCGACAACTCCCGCTTGTCACTCTTTTTGAAGACGTATTTCTTGCCGTCGTAAAACTCACTCGCCGCTGGATCGAGCGCTAGGAGACAATCGTTGCCCGGCGCATAGCCCGCCTTCACGATTGATTCGAGAATCGTTTCAACTGCTTCTTCGTTCGACTTCAAATTCGGCGCAAAGCCACCTTCATCACCGACGCTGGTTGCATAGCCTTTACTCTTCAAAACCGACTTGAGCTGGTGAAAAATTTCCGCGCCCACACGCAACGCTTCACTGAATGTCGGCGCACCACACGGAACGACCATGAACTCCTGAAAGTCGACGTTGTTATCAGCATGTGCGCCGCCGTTGACGATGTTCATCATCGGCACCGGCAACGTGCGTGCGTTTGGACCACCAAGATAGCGATAGAGTGGAAGCTCCAGCTGGGTCGCGGCAGCGCGTGCTGTTGCCATTGAGACTGCGAGCAACGCGTTGGCGCCGAGTTTCGCTTTGTTTGGAGTGCCGTCGAGCTCGAGGAGGGCGCGATCGACTTCCACCTGGTCGAGTGCGTCAAAGCCCTGCAACGCAGGCGCGATCACTTCATTGACGTTTTGAACTGCCTGTAAAACTCCCTTGCCGCCATATCGCTTCTTGTCGCCGTCGCGCAGCTCGACAGCTTCGTTTTCACCGGTTGAAGCGCCTGAAGGAACTGCGGCACGTCCTATCACACCATCTGCCAAAACTACTTCCGCTTCCACGGTCGGATTACCGCGCGAGTCCAGAATTTCACGTGCCTGAACGTGCTCGATCCAGCTCATCCTTTGCTTCCCCTTCTCCGTTGGTTTGTAAAATTTCGAGCTTAACGCGCATCACGCGACGCTTCTCGACCCTTTCGATCTGGAACACGAGGCCATCGTGTTGCACGACTTCTCCGGGCTTCAACACGTGACCGGCTTCGGTCATCAGAAACCCTCCGACAGTCGTGTACGACTCTGACTCCGGAACTGAGAGTTTCAACCGGCGATTGAGATCGCGCACCGCGAGTCCGCCGGCCAGCACGTAATTACCCTTATCGATCTCGGTGATCTGTTCGTTAACTTCCTCGTCGTGCTCGTCAGAGATCTCGCCGACGATCTCTTCGAGCAAGTCTTCGAGCGTGATGATGCCTTCGAGTCCGCCGTGCTCATCGACTACGAACCCGAAATGCATCTTTGCTTTCTGCATCTGTCGCAGAACGTGTTCGAGCCGCGCCGTGTCTACGACGTACATCGGCGGTTGCAGCACGTCTTCGAGTTTAAATTTGTCAGGATGAAGCAAATATGGCATCACGTCTTTGCTGTGTATGAAGCCACACACGTCGTCAAACGATTCGCGATAGACGGGCAAACGCGAATAACGATGCTGCTCGAATGCCCTGGTGATCTCTTTAAGATCGGACGTGTTCTGAATCGCTGCCATTTCCGTACGTGGCACCATCGCTTCGCGGACAACCGTGTCAGAAAACTCAAACACACGATGTATCAAACGTCGCTCTTCCGCTCGCAAGTGACCGCTCTCGCGCGACATGTCGATGAGTTTTCTTAACTCTTCTTCCGTGTAGATGGAGGCATGTGCGGAAGTTGCCTGTATGCCGAAAAGGTTGACAGTGCGGGCGCTGGCCCAGTCGAGCGCACGTATCGGCAAACTGAAGACGCGATAGAAGAGTTGTAGTGGGAGTGCGATAGCCATGGCGACTCTTTCGGCGCTCGCGAGGCCCATCAACTTCGGCGCCTGTTCGCCCAGCACGATGTGCAGTGAAGTGATAATTGAGAAAGCGACTGCGAAAGAGATGATGTGCCGGGACGTCTCTGAGAAGCCTGACAACGGACTTTCGAGCAGCCGTGCGATCGCGGGCTCGCCAATCCATCCCAGAGCGAGTGAGGCAAGCGTGATTCCGAGCTGGCAGGCAGATAAGTAAGCGTTGAGATTATGCAGCAGCCCCATCAGTCGCTTCGCGGAACTACTGCCCGAGGCGGCGAGCGTTTCGATGCGCGACGAGCGCACGCCCACGAGCGCAAATTCCGCAGCCACAAAAAATCCGTTAGCTGCGACCAGCAACAGAACAGCAACGAGTTTTACCGCAATTGTCATGTGGGGTGAAAATCATAGCACGGAGAGGGGTGTAACCACGGATCTCACGGATGAATACAGATCAGCGCTGATCCGTATTCATCCGTGAAATCGGTGGTTGAATGATATTTAGTGTCCGACTGCGGCTCCAGCGGCGCGGGCTCGGATCGGGTGCCGGTCGTGCTTGGAATGAGCCCGTGCGAGTGCCTGATCGACGCGGGGTTCGATGTTGCACTCGGGCTGGCGGCATACTGCGGCCAACTCTGAGATTACAAGATATCGGGAACGTTCGAGCATCCGCTGTTCGCGGAAAGAGAGGGGTTTAAGGTTACTGAGATAGGTCAAATGCTTGAGCACGTCGGCCACCTCGAAGATGTCGCCAGTGCGCATTTTTTCCGAGAATTCTTTAAAGCGGTCCTTCCAATCATTAGCGGGGGAAGAAAAATCATCTGCTAGTGCTTTGAAAAGCATGTCACACTCACCCGATGAGATTGGGGCGCGCAGGCCAACTTCTGAAGCATTGGATACGGGAACTAAGACCACGGAGTTATTAGCAGCAAGACGAAGCGTATAAAATGGCAGGAGTGTTGAGCCGATTTGCTTCTGTTCTATTTGCTCGATGGTCCCGATTCCATGATTCGGGTAAACAACTTTCTGGCCGACTTTGAAGCCCACCATGCACCTCCATCGAATTTGAAATATCAG
>Ga0126311_10000473_pt1 | contig 19058 bp, 16 predicted proteins | sample Plot61_FD_92539 | JGI IMG/M metagenome (GOLD analysis project Ga0126311, IMG submission 92539) | Serpentine soil microbial communities from UC McLaughlin Reserve, CA, USA - Plot61 | ecosystem: Environmental > Terrestrial > Soil > Grasslands | place: USA: UC McLaughlin Reserve, Lake County... | reverse complement strand
GCCGAGCGGGAGCGGGCCGAGCAGGCTGCGCGGGAGCAGGCCGAGCGGGAGCAGGCCGAGCGGGAGCGGGCCGAGCAGGCGGCGCGGGAGCGGGCCGAGCAGGCTGCGCGGGAGCGAGCCGAGCGGGAGCGGGCCGAGCAGGCGAAGCGGGAGCAGGCCGAGCAGGCCGAGCAGGAGCAGGCCAAGCAGGACGAAGAGGCCAAGCGAATGGAGCGTGTCGAGCGCTACCGTGGGTTGTCCCGGGTGCAGCTGGTCGAGGAACTGCGCCAGCGCGGCCTGCCGCGGGCCGGGAACAAGCCGCAGCTGGTCGAGCGCCTGCTGGACGCGGACGACAGCTGATGCGGCTCGCGCGCCATCAGGACCGGCGTCGACGGTGATGTCGTGACTGAGCGGCCCGAGGTCACCGACTCCGTTCTGCTGCGCACGGGCGAGCGGGTGAGCATCCGGCCCATCCGCACGTCCGACGCACCGGGGCTCGCGGCGATGCATGCTCGCCTCACCGCGGACAGCATCTATCGCAGGTACTTCGCAGCGAGACCGGGACTTTCCCCGAAGGACGCGCGTTGGCTCACGACGCTCGACGAGGCGTGGCGCTTCGCCCTCGTGCCACAGCTGCGGAGGGCGCCCTCGTCGGAGTGGCCCGGTGCGAACATCGGCATGCTCAAGCTCCTGCGCTCTCTGGATCTGCCGATGCGCGCCGAGCGGGACGGGTCCGTCGTCACGTTCCTGCTGAACCTGCGGGGGATGGCCATACCCCGCGCCCGGCTGGACATCGCGACCGCGCACATCGCCCGCGCTGCCTCCGCGCGAAGGTCGAAGGCTTCCGCCTGAACTGCCGCTTCTTCGCCTGGAAGCGCTGGGACGCCAGGGCTACGGCGTCAGACTGAGCCCGGCCGGTCCACCACAGGAATGGCGTCCCGCTCGAGGAAGAAGCGGACCATTTCCGCTGATGCATCCGGTCCGTTGCTGTCGGTATAGGAACCGAGCCGGCTGCCACCGGACCAGGCGTGTCCGGCTCCGTGGACGAGCCAGAGCTCGGCGACCACCGACCCCGCCGCGTCGGTGTACACCGTCCGGCTGCAGGGCCGGCCGCCGGCGTCATGGCGGGTGGTGCAGGGGGCGGGACGGCCACCTTGACGTGCGCTGGCGGCAAGTCGGGCCTCGACGAGGCGGTGGGCGTTCACCGGCGACACCCGGTCGTCGCGGTCCGTGGAAGACGATGGGGCAGGTCCGCACCCGGCTGAGGTTGGCCGCCGGTTCGCATGGCCATGAACGCGCCCATCACGCTGTGCGCCGCTCGATAGGCCAATCCCGAGTGCACGCCCGCGGCGGCGAAGAGATCCGGGTACGTCGCCGCCATGACCGCCGCCATCGCGCCCCCCGCCGACAACCCGGCGACGTACACCCGCGTGCGATCGACCGCGAGCTCCGCCATGACCCGGCGGGTGATGCCGGCGATGATGGCGGGCTCGCCGCGCCCGGCGGCCTGGTGCTGGGGTCGGAACCAGCTCCAGTACGCGTGGGCGTTCGCGTTCTGAAGCTGCTCCGGGTAGGCGACCACAAGGTTGTGCCGTTCGGCGATCTCGTTCATCCGCGTCCCGGCAGCGAAGTCCGCGGCGTTCTGGTGCCCACCGTGCAGCAGAACGACGAGGGGAACAGGACGGCCGTCGTACCCCGAGGGAACGTACAGGTCGTAGCGACGCCGACCTGCGGCGCCGTCGTACTTCAGGTGGTGGACCTCGCCCGGCAGGGCGCGCTCGCGCGTTGCCGGGCGCGCCAGCCCGTACGTCGGCGCAGGGCCGGGGCCTCGGTGCCGGTGGGGAGCGCCGCGAGTACGGAGGATCCGTCCTGGAGGCCGCTCGGCGGTGTCATCTGCTGGCCTCTCGATCATGCCTGGATCTCCAGGAGGTCTCCCTTGACCGCGCCGACCCGGTCCCAGACGGACGCCAGAGTCACGACGCCGTGACGCGCAGAGAGGACTGTAAGCGCTTCACGGCGCCCGCGCTCGGGGAACACGCAGCCCTTTCTCCGCCGTTCGGTGCCTGCGTGCTGCGGGTACGGCGGGTCAGGTTTGCGCGGCGTGTGCTTCCAGGAAGCTGTAGACCTCGGTGTCGTCGACCCCGGGGAACGTGCCCGGAGGCAGGGCGGCCAGGAGATGGGTGTGCGCGCGGGCACTTGGCCACGCGTTGCCGTCCCACCGTGCGGCGAGCTCGGCGGGCGGCCTGCCACAACACGACTCGTCCGGGCAGCGGGACTGTTGACGAAGGGTTGTGTCCCGTCCGCGGAACCACTTGACGTCGGTGTAGGGCACACCCACGCTCACCGAGAAGGTGCCAGAGGACGTCGGTTCCACCTGGGCGGTGCACCAGTAGGTACCGCTGGGGGTGTCGGTGTACTGGTGGTGCGGCGAGGCCACCTCTCCCTGTGCGAAGACGGTTCGCGCCGTCCAGTGCCGGCAGACCGGCTGCCCCTCGATGGCGCCCATGGGGTCGGCCGGGAACACGACGCCGTCGTTCTCATACGCCTTGTAGATGGTCCCGCTCTCGTGGACTCGCATGAAGTGGACGCGAACGCCGAGGTGGTGCGTGGCGAGGTTGGTGAAGCGGTGCGCCGCCATCTCGTAGGAGACGGCGAACGTGTCGCGAAGGTCCTCGATCGCGATGTCGCGACCGGCCTTGGCGGTTCGCAACAGGTCCACGGCGGCGCGTTGCGGGACGAGCAGAGCGGCGGCGAAGTAGTTGACCTCCACTCGTTGGGTCAGAAAGTCCGCATAGCCCTTCGGCTGGTCGTGGCCCAGCACCACGTGTCCGAGAGCCTGGAGGGTCACCGTGCGCGGGTCGTGCCCGCGCCCTGCGTGCGCGGGTGGCAGGTAGACGCGCCGGTTGCGCAGGTCCGTCACGGAACGGGTCGACCGGGGAAGGTCCGCCGCCTGGTGCACGGTGAAACCGAGGTGTCGGGCCAGCGACGTGATGACCCGCTCCGTCAGCACGCCACCACGGTGCCCGACGGCATCGAGCAGGCCCTCGGCGGACCGCTCGACCTCTGGGAAGTAGTTGTTCCGGGCGCGCATCTCCTGGCGCAGCTCGGCGTTCGCCCGTCGAGCCTCCTCGGGAGTGGCCGCCTGCGCCTCGGCGCGGCGCTCCAGCTCCGCATGCAGGCCGACGAGCGCGTCGAGCGCATCGGCGGCAAGCCGAGGACCCGGCCGCACGTGGGGCAGGCCGAGCGACGCGTACAGGGGCGAGCGCTGGGCCTGCTCGAGGGCGATCTCCGCTGCCGCCCGACGACTCGGGGGATCGGCCGCGAGCAGCTCGGGGACGGTGACGTCGAGCGAGCGGGCCAGCGACTGCAGCACCGTGAGCCGTGGCTCACGCCGGCCGTTCTCGAGCAGCGAGAGCAGTGACGGCGAGACTCCGACGGCGGTAGCGAGCTCCGCCAGTGTCATTCCGCGGCGGCGGCGCAGGTGCCGCAGTCGGCGGCCGAGGGTCAGCAGGTCGGTGCCGGAATCGGTCACGACATGACGCTAGCGCAAGACCGGCGTTTCTTGACAAGCCATGAGCCTTGTCGAAACACGGGATCACACAAAGAGTCAGTAGTGACACCGGAGCGAGCGAGGAGATAGCCATGACGGAGACCCTGACCAGAGCGAGCAAGGACGGGGACGCGATCCCGGCAGCGCATCGGAGGGCGGCTACGACGGCAGAGGACCTGCGTCGGGACTGGGCGACGTCGCCCCGCTGGGCCGACGTGACCCGCAGCTACACGGCGGAGGACGTCATCCGGCTGCGCGGCAGTCTGCAGGAGGAGCACACGCTGGCGCGCCGTGGCGCCGAGCGGCTCTGGGAGCTGCTGCACACTCAGGAGTACGTCAACGCGCTCGGTGCGCTGACCGGCGGCCAGGCGGTCCAGATGGTCCGCGCGGGCTTGCGCGCCATCTACCTGTCCGGCTGGCAGGTGGCGGCAGATGGAAACCTTGCGGGACAGACCTACCCGGACCAGAGCCTGTACCCGGCGAACTCGGTGCCGGCGGTCGTGCGCCGCATCAACAACGCCTTGCTCCGCGCGGATCAGATCGATCACGCGCAGGGCCGCGAAGGGACCGACTGGCTCGTCCCGATCGTCGCCGACGCAGAGGCGGGCTTCGGTGGGCCGCTCAACGCGTTCGAGCTGATGAAGGGAATGATCGCGGCCGGTGCGGCGGGCGTTCACTGGGAGGACCAGCTGGCGTCGGAGAAGAAGTGCGGCCATCTGGCAGGCAAAGTCCTGGTGCCTACGGCGCAGCACATCCGTACGCTCAACGCCGCGCGCCTGGCGGCCGACGTCAGCGGCGTCCCCAGCCTCATCGTGGCGCGGACCGACGCGCTCGCCGCGAACTTGCTGACCAGTGACATCGACGAGCGCGACGCGGAGTTCTGCACGGGTGAGCGCACGTCCGAGGGCTTCTACCGTGTGCGCAGCGGGCCCGCGGCCGCGCTGGCGCGCGGGCTCGCCTATGCCCCGTACGCCGATCTGCTCTGGGTGGAGACGGGCATCCCCGACCTGGAGTTCGCCCGCACCTTCGCCGAGGGCATCCACGACCAGTACCCGGGCATGATGCTTGCCTACAACTGTTCACCATCATTCAACTGGAAGGCCGCCCTGGACGATACCGACATCGCACGGTTCCAGCGCGAGCTCGGCGCCATGGGGTATGCGTTCCAGTTCATCACGCTCGCCGGCTTCCATGCGCTGAACCACTCGATGTTCGAGCTCGCGTACGGCTATGCGCAGCGCGGCATGTCTGCCTACGTCGAGCTCCAGCAGGCCGAGTTCGCGGCGGCTGAGCAGGGCTACACGGCCGTCCGGCACCAGGCCGAGGTCGGCACCGGTTACTTCGACGCGGTGACGACGGCGCTGAGCCCGAACAGCGCAACCACCGCGCTCGAGGGCTCCACCGAGTCCGAGCAGTTCCACACTCCGCACTGACCCACCGAAAGAGACAGGAGCCCACCGTGCAGCGCAGCACCGTCAACGTTCTCGGCCCACACATCGACCGGCAGGAGGAGCTCCTCACCCCGGCGGCGCTGGACTTCCTGGCCTGGCTCGACCACCTCTTCTCGCACCGCCGGGCCGAACTTCTTGACCTACAGCTCGTGCGCCGACGGGTCATCGACGAGGCCACTCTGAGCTTCCGACCCGAGACCGCGTGGATCCGTAATGACCCCACCTGGCGAGTGGCTCCGGCGCCGGCCGACCTCCAGGACCGCCGAGTGGAGATCACTGGGCCGCCCACGCGGAGGATGGCCGTTGGCGCGCTCAACTCCGGGGCGTCCGTGTGGATGGCGGACTTCGAGGACGCGCTGTCGCCGACCTGGGCCAACATCGTGGATGGCCAGCTGTGCCTGATGGACGCCCTGGACGGGCGCCTCGACGTCACCTCGGCCGAGGGCACCCGCTACCGGGTGGGACCGTCCCAGCCCACGATCGTCGTGCGTCCGCGGGGCTGGCACCTCACCGAGAAGCACCTCGTCCTCGACGGTCGTCCGCTCAGCGCGTCCCTGGTGGACGCCGGCCTCTACCTCTTCCACTGCGCGCAACGCCAGATGGGCCGGGGGAGCGGGCCGTACCTGTACCTGCCGAAGATCGAGAACCACCTTGAGGCGCGACTGTGGAACGACGTGATGTGCGCTGCCCAAGACGCCCTTGGCATCCAGCGAGGCACGGTGCGGGTCACGGTCCTGATCGAGACGATCACCGCGGCCTTCCAGATGGAGGAGATCCTGTACGAGCTGCGGGACCACGTGTGCGGCCTCAACGCCGGCCGTTGGGACTACCTGTTCAGCGTTCTCAAGAACTTCTCCCGCCGGTCCGGCTTCGTGCTGCCAGATCGGTCCGCCGTCACCATGACGTCCCCGTTCCTGCGCGCCTACACCGAGCTGTTGGTGGCGACGTGCCACCGACGCGGAGCGCACGCCATCGCGGGAACGGCTGCGGCGGTTCCGGACCGACGCGATCCCCAGGCGACCGCGCGGGCGGTGGCCGAGGTTCGTGCCGACAAGCAGCGCGAGGCCCGGGACGGCTTCGACGGCTCCTGGGTGGCCCACCCGGATCTCGTCCCGGTGTGCCGGACGGCGTTCGACGCGGTGCTCGGCAACCGCCCGCACCAGATACACCGAACCCGCGACGACGTCCACGTGACCGCCGCCGACCTGTTGGCCGTTCACCAGACGAGCGGTGCGGTCACCGAGGCCGGGGTGCGCACCAACCTTGGCGTTTCGCTCGCCTACCTGGAGGCGTGGCTGCGGGGGAGCGGCGCCGTCGCCATCAACGGTCTGATGGAGGACGCGGCGACCGTGGAGATCTCCCGCTGCCAACTGTGGCAATGGATACACGCAGGCACCAGGCTGTCTGACGGCCGGGTGGTCACCCGTGAGCTGGTGGAGATGCTGGCGAGAGATGAGCTGGCCCGCTTGCGGACGTCGGACCCCGGCACCGGACGCTGGGACGACGCTTTCGACGTCCTCACGCGCGTCGCGATGGCGCAGGACCTGCCCGCCTTCACCACCTCGGTCGCGTACGCGCAGTACCTGGTGGTCCGCGCCCCGATGATGCCACGGCCGCGAGCCGCGGCACAGGTCACCGCCAAGCCCGACGTCAGCCCAGCGGCCGCCTTGCTCGCCCTTTCGCGGCCAGTGGCTGCGCTCGGCTGAGGACGACCCGGGGGTTTGGCGAACAGCTTCGCTCAGGACGGGAAGCCGAACTCGCGCCTGGGCGTGTCCCAGAGGATGGCTTGGCGGTGGGCGGCGTCCGGTACCTGGTGCGCGAGGAGGTCGAGCAGCGGTCCGTAGTCGACGCGCTCGGGCATTCGCAGGAACGGCCAGTCCGAACCCCAGACACAGTGCTCGGGACCGAACTCCGCCACAAGGGCGCCGAGAAAGGGAAGGAGGTCGGCGTTTGGGTACGGCTCCCGCGAAACCTTGACGCAGCCGGACAGCTTCACCACTGCTCTTCCGGAGCTGCCCCATCGCAGCAGCTCCCGGAACCCGGGAGCGCCGACGCCCTCAGCGGGATCGGGCCGCCCGACGTGGTCGACGAGCACCCGGACGCCCGCGCGGGCGAGCAGCGGCGTCAGCGCCACCAGCTGGTCACCGGTCACCTACACGTCGGCGATCATGTCCAGGTCGGCGAGGTGGGACAGCAGCGGACCGGCGTCCGCATAGTGCTGCACCCCAAGCAGGGCAGCATTCAGCGTGACCCCGACGACGCCGTTCCGGCGCAGCGCGGCGAGCGCGACCCGCGACGTCCCGTTAGGCACCACGGCCATCCCGCGATAGCGCCCCTGGCCCTGGTGGAGGGCGTCGAGCAGGCATCTGTTGTCCTCGCCGTAGCCGGAGTTCGGACCGACCAGCAGTGCGTGGCCCACCCCATGCGCTTCGAGGACCGTCTGCAGGTGCGCCGGCGTGCCGAGTTCCTGCCCCGCCGGTGCATAAAAGGTGTCGGCTGCGTACGGGAATCGGGCGGGGTCGAACACATGGACATGGCAGTCGGCCACGCCGCCCAGCGAGGGGCGGGCGATCTCCCTCTGCTGCTGGTCGATCTGGCCTACTTGGGAATCTGCGAGACGCTTCGCAGCTCGTCAGGATTCGCGGTGCCGAAGCCGAAGAACTCCAGGTACGCCGGGATCTGCTCGAACAGCATGTCGGTGCCGACCTGGACTGCGCATCCTCGCTCCTTGGCTGCCGCAAGGAAGGGCGTGATCTCCTGTGCCATCACCACCTCGCCGACGAATGTGCCGGGGTCGATGCGCTGGACGTCCATCGGCAGCGGGTCACCCGGGTTCATGCCCAGGGGAGTCGCGTTGACCACCACGTCGTAGCCGGCGGGGTCCTTCGACCCGGTGGTGACGTCGATCGTCGGGTAGTGCTCGCGGATCCGTCCCGCGAGAGCCTCTGAGACGCCGGGGCCAGGGTCGAACAGGCCGAGCCCGGCGACTCCAGCCTGGGCGAGCGACGCCACGATGGCCGACCCGACGCCCCCGTTGCCGACGACCAGCGCGCGTGTGCCCTCGACCGCGAAGCCCTTGCGTTGGATGCCGCGCACGAAGCCCGCGCCGTCGAACTGGTCGCCGAGCAGGGTACCGTCCTCGCGGAGCAGGACCGCGTTGGCGGCTCCAGCGACCCGTGCAGTCGGTGTCACCTCGTCCACCAGCTGGATCGTCGTGACCTTGTGCGGCATCGTGACGAGCGCCCCGCGGATGTTCGTCAGCTTGAACAGGTACTTCAGAAAGTCCGGGTACTCCTCGGCCTTGACGCCCATGGGGACGACGACGGCGTCGATGCCCTTCTTCTCGAACCACGGGTTGTAGATGAGGGGCGACTTGAACGCGAACGTCGGATACCCAAGGTGCGCGATCAAAGTCGTCGTGCCGCTGATCATCGGCGCTCCCGTTCTTCTTGACAGGCCAGGACCCGTGCGGCCGCGCGTGAGGCCTCGCCGTGTGTACCAGCGCCCGCGCAGGAGCACCAGAGAACCTACCGGCCAGCGGAAGCCATGGCCTTCTCGACGAGGGGGCGTCTTCACCCCGGCAGGAGGAGCAGCTTTCCGGACGTCCGACGGCTCGCGAGGTCCTCATGGGCCTGCCGCGCTGCTGTGAGTGGGTACCGGCCGCCGATGTGGACCTCGAGCGACCCGTCGGTCGCCAACCCGAACACGGTGCACGCTCGCTCCAGCAGCTCCGCACGGTCAGCGATGTGGTGGATGAGCGTGGGGCGGGTCAGGTAAAGGGAACCCTTCGAGTTCAGCACCTGAGGGTCTAGGGGCGGTACCGGCCCGCTGGCCGCGCCGTACAGGACCAGCGTGCCGCGCACCCGGAGGCTGTCGAGGCTGGCTTCAAAGGTTGACCGGCCCACCCCGTCGTAGACCGCGGCCACGCCACGCCCACCGGTGAGCCGACGAACCTCAGCAGCCACGTCCCGCCGCGTGTAGTCGATGACATGCTCCGCGCCGGCCTCCCGCGCCAGTTCGGCCTTTGCCGACGTGGAGGTGGTGGCGATGACATGACCACCTCGCAGCCGCACCATCTGTGTGAGCAGCGCACCTACGCCGCCCGCCGCAGCGTGCACGAGAATGTGGTCACCGGGCTGGACGGCATAGCTGGAAAAGCACAGGTAGTGAGCCGTCAAGCCTTGGAGCATCAGCGCCACTGCCGTCTCGTCGTCCACCTCATCAGGTACGGGCACCACGCGCTCGGCGGGAAGGACCACCTGGCTCGCGTAGCCACCGCCTGGCACGTTCGCCCACGCCACGCGGTCACCGACGGCGACGTCCGAGGGGCCAGACTCGACCGCGGCCACCACGCCCGCGCCTTCGGAACCCGGGATGAACGGGACAGGGACCGGGTACTGCCCCTCCCGCTCGTAGATGTCGATGAAGTTCACGCCGCATACGCGCACGTCGACCAGCACCTGCCCCGCCGCCGGAACGGGTGCCTGCCTTTCCTCCACGCACAGCACGTCCGGACCCCCCGTCCGGCTCACCATGACGCACTGCATGCCCGCTCCTCTACTGGTCAGGGCCGGACGCGGGGGCCTGCGCTGAGGTGAGCCCTGCACCGCACACTTCCCGGCTGATGCCGAGCGCCGCGGTGCGCACGGCGGGGGCGAGTCGCTGGACGTCCGAGCGAACCGGGCGGCTGACCAGCGAGAGTGCCGCCATTACCGCGCCCGTGACGTCGTGGATAGGCGCCGCGACGGACATGGTTCCGAGCGTCATCTCCTCCGCGCTGTGCGCGTAACCCTTCCGCCGGACGTCGGCGAGGGTACTGAGGAGCGTCTCGGGCGCCACGATCGTGTGCGGTGTGAAGGCGTGCAGCCCTCGGGAGATGACGTGGTCCACGACCTCGGCCGCAGCATGGGCGAGCAGGACCTTGCCCACGCCCGTGGCATGCAGGGGTAGTCGGCGGGCTTCCCTCGCCTTGACAGGAACAGAGCGGCGTCCGGTCGTCTTGAGGATGTAGAGCGCCTCGTAGCCGTCGAGGACGGCCAGGTGCACGTTCTCGTGCGTCGCTTCATACAGGTCAAGCATGTAGGGCGCAGCGAGGTCCCGAAGGGCTAGGCCTCGTCGCGCGAGGGAGCCGATCTCCCACAGGCGCAGGCCGATCCGGTACCCGCCGTGCTGTCCGGGCTCGAGGAGCCCTCCCTCGACGAGCTCGTTCGCGTGGCGGTATGCCGTCGACGTGGCCAGCCCGCTGCGTCGGCTGAGCTCGTTGAGCGACATCTCGGTGGCGCCGGGCTGGAACGCGTCGAGGATCGCCACCACCTTGCTGGCCACCGACCGGCGTCCACCAGAGTCTGCGTCCTTGGTCATCGGCCTCCTCGTGCCGCATCGACCTGAGCCCGCGATGCCCGCCCCGAGCGGCCGTGCACAGGCTCACTCAGGGGCTGTCGAGGTCTACTCCGCGTCGTTCCTGAGCGAAGGAGATGGCCAGGAGCGACACCAGCGCGACCGCCATGATGAAGATTCCGACCGGGACGTAGTTGTTGTCGTACGCCACGAGCAGCGCCGTTGCGATGAGCGGTGCCGGCCCCCCGATCGCGGCTGCGCCGACCTGGTACCCGAGGGAGATGCCGGTGTACCTCACGTCGGCACTGAAGCTCTCCGCGAACAGGGTGCCGAGCACCGCGCCGTACATGGACCAGATGATGCTGAAGCCGATGATCAGCGCTACGTACAGCGCGATCACGTTCCGCAGCGACAGCAGCCAGAAGAACGGGATGGCGTAGACGAAGATGGCGACCACGCCGGCGGTGTACACCTTCTTCCGCCCGATCCGGTCGGAGAGCGAGCCCATGTACAGCATGACCGGGATGGCCAGCACGGCCGAGACCAGTACGGCGTTGAGGACCGTGCCCTGCTTGTAGCCCAGCGTGCCCTTGGCATAGGAGATGGTGAACGTCGCGAACGTGAAGAAGGTCGCGGTCTCGATCAGCTTGGCCCCGATCGTGATGAGGACGGCCCGCCAGTGGTGCCGCAAGGTCTCCACGATCGGGACGCGGGCTTCATGATGCTCAGCCTTGACCTTCACGAACGAGGGGGTCTCGCCCACCCTGGTGCGGATCCAGAGCCCCACGAGGATCAGGATCACGGACAGCAGGAAGGGAATTCGCCAGCCGATGCTCTTGAACCCCTCGTCGGAGAACAGGGCCGTGGTGACGGAGCCCGCCAGTGCGCCAAGGGCCAGCCCGGCGAGCGCACCTGTCTGAGGAACGGCTCCGTACAGACCCCGCTTCTCGCGCGGTGCGTACTCGACAGCGAGGAGCAAGCCGCCGCCCCATTCGCCGCCGAGGGCCAGGCCCTGGATGAGCCGGAGCGCGACGAGCAGTATCGGAGCCCAGATGCCCACGGACTGGTAGGTGGGCAGGAGTCCCATGGCGACGGTCGAGCCACCCATCAGGGACAGCGTCGCCACGAGCGTCTTCTTGCGGCCGACCCGGTCGCCGATGTGACTGAAGATGATGCCGCCGATGGGGCGGACCACGAAGGCCAGGGCGAATGTCGCGAACGACAACGTCAGGCTGACGGCGGGGTCGGTGCTGGGAAAGAACAGCGGGCCGAAGATGATTCCGGCCATCGTCCCGTAGAGGAAGTAGTCGTACCACTCCACGGCGCTGCCGATCGCGCTCGAGACGAGTGCGCGGAGCCTGGTCCCTCGGTCGATGTCGACCGGCGACGTCAATGTCTGCGGTGTCGTCATAGCTTCGGACCTCCGGGGGTCTGCGCGTGGCCAGGCCGGTAGGGGCGGCGCGCGCCTTCACGCACCGGGCAAAACGGTGCAAACGGCCGCAGTGTAGCGCCAGCGGACGCCGCACCCCACGTCGACCCCCGGGGTGCGTTCCGCTGGACGAAAACGGCTGCTGGTTCGGTAGCGGCATGGCGCACGGTGATCGCCTGCGGCACGCTGACGACCGCTCGAGTGGGTCTTAGCCTGGGCGCGACCCGACTTCGACCTCAGCCCGACCCGGAGGAGTCCATGCGCAAGGGCATCGCGACCGTCTCGATCTCGGGGACGCTGCCGGAGAAGCTCGAAGCCATCTCCGCTGCGAAGTTCGACGGCATCGAGGTGTTCGACAACGACCTCGTCGCCTCAACCCTGTCGCCCGGGGAGCTTGCGCAACGGTGCGTAGACCTCGGCCTGCAGATCGACCTGTTCCAGCCGATCCGCGACCTGGAGGGGCTGGACCCGGAGCGGTTCGCCGCCGCCATGCACCGGGTCTCGGTCAAGTTCGATGTCATGGAGGCACTCGGGGTCACCCTGGCACTGGTCTGTTCCAACGCGACGCCCGAGGCGCTGAACGACGTCGACCTGTCCGCGGAGCAGCTGGCGCGCGTCGGCGACGCTGCCCGCGAGCACGGCTTCACCATCGCGTTCGAGGCGCTCGCATGGGGCACGCACGTCAACCGGCTGGCGCAGGCGTGGGAGATCGTGCGACGCACCGATCACAGCTCCGTCGGGCTCGCGGTCGACACCTTCCACCTTCTCGCGCGCGGCGACGACGCGACCGCGCTGGCCGACGTGCCGGGTGACCGCATCGCCTTCCTGCAGATCGCCGACGCACCGCACATGGACACCCAGCTGCTCGAGTGGAGCCGGCACCACCGATGCTTCCCAGGACAGGGGTCGTTCGACCTCGCCGCCGTCGTCGGTCCGGTCATCGAGAAGGGCTACCGCGGGCCCTTGTCACTTGAGATCTTCAGCGACATTGTGCGTGAGGCGGACGCGCGTGCCACCGCGTTGGACGCCATGCGCTCGTTGATGCATCTCGAGGAGGAGCTGCGCCGGCGGTGGGATGCCGCCGGCCCAAGCGCACGGCCCCGCGTGACGCTGTTCGACCCGCCGCCACCGCCGGACCGGGTCGGCCCGGGCTTCGTGGAGGTGGCGGTCAGCGAGGACGGCGACCTCGCCGGCCTGCTCGGCGGCTTGGGCTTCGTGCGTGCCGGCCAGCATCGCTCCAAGCGCGCCACCTGGTGGCGCAACGGCGCTGCGGACGTCATCCTCAATGCGTCACCCGACCTGGAGGACCGCTTCGCGCGGGCTACCCACCGCCCTGAGGTGACCGGACTGGGCGTGGAGGTGGCCGACGTTGCAGCCCTCGGGGAGCGCGCCGGCGCCCTGCTGTGGTCGCGACTGAAGCTGCGGCGGGGCCCGGATGAGGTTGTCCTGGTTGGCACGGACACACCTGCCGGTGTGCACGTTTTTGCGGCAGGATCCCGAGGTAGCCGGGACGACTGGCGGCGGGACTTCGTTCCGGAGGCCGACGGCGCACCCGGCGACGAGAGTGGTGCGTTCCTTGGTATCGACCACGTCGGCTATCCGATGCCCTTCGACGTCAGCGACGCGGAGATCGCCTACTACCGGACCTTGTTCGACCTGAACGCCGGACCTGTGTCCGAGTTCCCGGAGCCGCGCGGAAGGGTGCGCTCACGGGCGGTGCGCCGCAGAGACGCCCGCCCAGGACACGACGTCCAGGTCGTGCTGAATGTTGCTGAAAGCCGCGGCCCCACCCGCTGGCGTGGCCTGGACCAGGTTGCCTTCGGGGTCCCTGACGTCTGCGCCGCAGTCACCGCCGCGCGCCGGGCGGGAGTCGGCATGCTGCGGGTGCCAGCCAACTACTACATCGACCTTGACGCACGCTTCAGCCTCGGTCGTCACCTGCTGACGCTGTTGCGTGAGCATGACCTCTTCTACGACCGGACCGCGAACGGTGAGCTCCTGCACGCCTACACCCGCACGATCGCCGGGAAGTTCTATGTCGAACTGGTCGAGCGGCGGGGCGAGTATGCCCTGTTCGGGGGGGCCAACACCGGCTTCCGCCTTGTCGCCCAGGCCGCTCAGCCGGAGGATGCTCGCCCGGCGCGCTGACGGCTGGAGCATATGTCCCCTTGAGGCGTCCCCTCGACGGCATTGATCAGCGATCCCTCGCCGGCAAGGCGGGCTCTGGCGCCGCTCGAACAGTTCGTCGCTCGACCGCCCGGGCTACGCGCGCCTTCGAGCTGTGGTGGGTCCGGAACCGACGCGGCCGGGGCGATGGACACGGGCCGCGGCGGTCGTAGCGTGGTGCCGTCGTCACCGTGCTGAAAGTCATCGCCGCTGGGGTCGAAATGACTAGTCGCGGAGTCCCGGGCAGTCGGCGTCGCGCGGCCCAGCCGCGCTGCCCGGGCCACGCCGGCGACGTCATCCGAGTCGCTGTGCCTTCTTTTCGGCCACCGCCGAGAATCTGCCGTCGCTGACCGTGACACGCCGCAGCACCTCGCGCGTCCCCGCCGAGCTCCAGGCTCTTTCCCAGGGCGGGCGTATCGATAGCCTGATCGTGGAACTTGGACCAAGCGGAGGTGATGGGGTAGGTGTTCGCGCATCGGGTCATGACGCTGACGGGCCCGGACGGGCTCGTATGGACCGAGGCCGAAGACCCCGTGGCAGCTGGCAACGTGGTTGTTGATGTGGTGGCCGCCGGTGTGTCGTATGCGGATCTGCTGCAGACCACGGGCGACTACCAGCTGAAGGTTCCTATGCCCTTCACTCCCGGCATGGACGCCGCGGGCGTTGTTCGCTCAACCCCAGCTAACACCGGCCTGACCGTGGGCCAGCGCGTTGCGGTACTAGCGTCGTACGGCTGCTGGCAAGAGCTCGTCAGCGTGCCGGCCGAGCGAGTCCTTCCACTTCCGGAAGATATGAGCTTCGAAGCCGGCGCCGCCGCTCCGCTCAATCACTTGACCGGCCTGTTCGCCTTGGTCCGCCGTGGGCATGCTCGCGCAGGTGAGACGCTCCTGGTGCATGGCGCCGCCGGCGGCGTCGGCACAGCCGTGGTTCAACTTGGGCGGGCGCTCGGGCTGCGCACGGTCGGGGTCGTCGGCGACGACGCCAAGCGCGAGTTCGCGCTCCGCTGCGGGGCGGATCACGCCGTACTCAGCCAAGCCTGGTTGGGAGCGGTGCGCGAACTACTGGGAGAGCGCCCAATCGACATCATCGTCGACCCCGTCGGTGGCGATCGAATGCTCGACAGCTTGCGATGCTTGAAACCCGAGGGCCGGGTACTTGTGCTGGGATTCACCGCCGGCGAGATACCCAGCGTCAAGGTCAACCGGCTACTCCTGGGTAACACTGGGGTTCTCGGCGTCGCCTCCAGGGAGTTCTTCGAGAAGCAACCTGCTGTCGTCGCTGACCTATGGGCGCGACTGATCGAGTTGCGGCGCACCGGAGCGCTGCCCGACCCTCCGATCCAGCCGTACCCGTTCGCCGACGCCCGCAACGCTCTGCGGACGGTCGCCCAGCGCCAAGCCAAAGGAAAAGTCGTCTTAAGCACGCAGCGGGTATAAGTGCGGGCCGTCGGAACTCAGGGGTGAGAAGGCCGCCCCCGGGGTCGGGGTGAAGGCGATGCGGCTGTGCGCCCAGGCGCCGTGCGGATCCACCCGCAGGTGATGTCCGGTCTGTGGCAACGATGGCCCCACAGGGGCCTGGAGTCGGCGATCGGCTTGCCCAGGAGATCGACAAGGCATCCCGGATGCTGGTGTTCGGGACGCGCCCCCAGACGTGAGAAGAAGTCTCAAGATGCCTCCCGATTCTGGTGCGACGGATCGGCCCGGGGTTGAGACCTGGTACCACCGCAGTTCATCGCTGCTGAACCAGACGAAACTACCTGCACGGGCCGCTCGGTCCGCAGATCTGGATCGAGCGCACGCAGCACGCACTCGCCGCGGCTGGATGCGTTGTCGTACCTGCTGGTTGGAACGCTTAGCCTGGCGGTGAAGGTCACGACTGTGCCAGGCTGCGGCTGTGCTGGGTATCCGCCTTGCCGGTGCGGGTCGTCGACGAGGCGGTCGCGGTGCGCGCGCACGGCCGAGCTTGAGCCGCATAACTGGCTCATCCCAATCCAGGGTGTAGTTGCGGTCTGAAGCCGCCGGTCTCGAGCAGCGATCTGGCGATGTAGTTGGTCAGGTTGCGGAACCCGAGTGCGGAGCACTTCACGGGCTGGTGCGCCGAGCTCGGCCAGCAGGCGCAGCTGCGCGGTGAGCAGGTCGGCGTCCTGCCCTAGGGTCACCCAGAACACCCCGTCCGGGAACGCCTCCCGTACCCGCGGGTCCCGGGCCACCGCGGCCGCAACCACCGTCTTACCGAAGCCGCCCTGCCCGCCCACACCGATCCCGGGTACCCGGCCGGTGACCACGACCGTGGCCCGCTCGGGACTCAGCAGCATCGCCCGGACGGCCTTGATCTCGTCGCGCACCACGAAAGCCGGTGGCAGCTCGGGCACACCGTGCAGGTTGCCGGCGCTGCCGCCAGCCGGTCGCGGCGCCGCCGGTTGTGCACCCGGCGACGCCGCCGTCGGCGCCGGCGGCGGAGCTGTCGGGCCGGTCAGCTTGAGGATGCGTTCACACACCAGCCGCAACCGCCGGTTCCGCTCTCCCGGCCGGTCGTCGTGCAGGTCCATCGACGCGGCGATCCGCAACCACGCCGCGAGGCAGGTCGTCGTCCTGGGTGCGGGGCTCGACGCGCGGGCGTGGCGGATGCCCGAGCTGGCCCTGGCCACGGTGTACGAGGTCGACCACCCCGCTTCCCAGCAGGACAAGCTGCGCCGCATCGGCAACCGAGAGCCGACTGCTGGACGGGTGGTCTGGGCGGCCGTCGACCTGGCGGGTGAATGCCTCGGTCCCGCCCTCGAGCGGGTGGGCTTCGACCGGCAGGCGGTCACGACCTGGGTGTGGGAGGGAGTCGTTCCCTATCTGACCGCCGACGAGGTGAGCGGGACGGTCGCCCAGGTGGCACAGCTGTCCGCGCCCGGGAGCCAGATCGTCGTCAACTACCAGGCGAGGTCCTTGCCAACGAGCATCATGCGCCATCTCGTGCGGCTCGTCCTGCGAGTGTCCCGACAGCCCGATCCCTTCGCCGGTGAACCGTGGCGCTCCGTGTGGCGGCCGGAGCGCATGCGACGCCTGCTGGGCCGCAACGGCTTCGCCGTCCTCCGGGACAGCGACCTACTCAATCTGTCCGAGGGGCTGGGCTTGCCCTCGGACAACGACGGATCGCTGCGCAACGGACACGTCGCCGTCGCCGTCCGAGCGTGACTGGCGCGCGCTATCCCTTCACCGCGCCGGAGGTCAACGCTCCGACGATGTGGCGTTGCAGCACGACGAAGAGGACGACGACGGGGGCGACCGCGAGAACGCTTCCGGCGGCGAGGTACTGCGTCGTGATCTCTCCTGCGGTGGCCTGCAGGTTCACGACCCCGACCGAGACGGGGAACAGGTCACGGTCGTCCAGCAGGATGAACGGGAGGGCGAACTGCGACCACGCGGTCACCGCGCCGAGGATCGCCGCGGAGGCTATCCCGGGCATCGCCGAGGGCAGTACGACGCGCACCATCGCCCCTCGTCGGCTGCACCCGTCGACCAGCGCCGCCTCGTCGAGCGAGACGGGCACCGTGTCGAGGTAGCTCTTGAGGAACCACGTGAGGAAGGGCGCGATGACGGCAATGTAGACCAGCACCAGGCCCACGTAGTTGTTCACGAGGTGCAGGCTGACGAACAGCCGGTACAGCGGCACCGCGATGATGAGCGGCGAGATGAGCTGCGCGGCGAGCAGCCCCCGACTGAAGGGCCGATGGGCCGGGAACACCAGGCGGGACAAGGCGTACGCGGCCGGAACACCGAGCGCGAGCGCGCCGGCCACCGAAGCGACGACGAGGAACATTGAGTTGAGCAGGTACCGACCGATGGGGGTCGTGTCGAGGACGTGCGTGTAGTTGCCCCACTGCGGTGAGCTCGGCAGCAAGCTGGGCGGCGACTGCAGCGTCTCGGGCGCTGTCTTGAGAGAGAGCGAGAGCACCCACAACAGCGGGAAGACGAACAGCAGCACCAGCACGGCCTGCCCGACGATGTAGGCCGCGTCGGTGCCACGGCCGCCGCTGCGACCACCCGAGGAGTGGCCGGCACGGCGTGTCGAGGGACTCATGGTTCAGGCCACCTTCTCGTTCCGCTCGACCAGGCGCAGGTACGCCGTGATCATCAGCACGTTGATGACGATGAGCACGACGGCCATCGCGGCGCCGCGCCCCAGGTTCAGCTGTCGGAAGATCTCGTCGTAGACGCCCAGGGCCAGCACCTGCGTCGAGTTCCCGGGCCCACCGCCGGTCAGCGAGAGCACCATGTCGAAGGTGTTGAAGGTCTCGACCACGACGAGCACCAGGTTGGTGAGGAGGATCGGCCGCATCAAGGGCAGCGTGATGCGCCACAACGTCTGCAGGTTGCCGGCACCGTCGAGCCGTGACGCCTCGTACACCTCGTCGGGGATCGTCTTCAGGCCCGCGTAGCACAGCACCATCGACAGCGCCGTGCCACGCCAGACGTTGGCAACGATGACTGACACGAGGGCCAGGTTCGGATCCGAGAGGAACGGGATGTTCCCGGACCCACCGACCAGCGACAGCCCGTAGTTGAGGATCCCGGACTCGCTCTCCTCGTACAGCAGGCTCCAGATGACGCCGATGATGACACCCGGGATCGCCCAGGCGGTCAGCACGGCGGTGCGCGTGATGACGGTCCCGCGCAGTCCGCGCCGCTCCGCCCCATTGACCAGCAGTCCCGCGGCCAGCCCGAGGCCGAGCTGGAACACCGTGCTGAAGAGCACGAACAGGAACGTGATCTCGAGGGTGTGGCGGAAGTCGTCGCCACGAACGAGGGACCGGTAAGTGTCCGTGGTGGCCGAGTACGGCTCACCGCTGACGAGGGAGGCGTCGGTAAAGCTGAGCCGCAGCATCTCGATCAGCGGGTACACGAGCACCAAGGCGAGGACGAGTGCCAGCGGCAGGATCCACGGCCACGCCGACTCACGCATCGGGGAACGGCGGCGCAGCTCCGGGACGGGAGGCGCCTTGGTATCGAGCGTCGTCGTCATGCCTGCTCCTCACGCGATCCGGTTGAGGGCCTCGTCGAGCGCCTGCTCGGCGCCCGACGTCCCCGAGGCGACGCTGCTGAGCGCGACCTGCAGGCTGTTCGACACGGTCAGGTACTTGCGAGCGGCCGGCCGCGTG
>Ga0126311_10000472_pt1 | contig 19085 bp, 11 predicted proteins | sample Plot61_FD_92539 | JGI IMG/M metagenome (GOLD analysis project Ga0126311, IMG submission 92539) | Serpentine soil microbial communities from UC McLaughlin Reserve, CA, USA - Plot61 | ecosystem: Environmental > Terrestrial > Soil > Grasslands | place: USA: UC McLaughlin Reserve, Lake County... | reverse complement strand
TGAAAGGCGTACCAGTTATGCGCGGTGGCATAGTTGGGATTGATCTCGATCGCGCGACGGTGTTGACCTTCAGCGACGGCCCAATCAAAGTCATGACAAACAGTCGCGAAGCCGAGCGCGCTGTAAGCCTCGGCGGAAGTTGCATCCAGCTCGACTGCCTTGGCCGCATTCTGTTTTGCAGCGGCTGAAGTTTCAGCGAACGGACGAATACCAAAGACGCCGAGCCAGTTGTAGTAATCGGCAACACCGGTGTAGGCGAGCGCGTAATCGGGATCGAGTTTGATCGCTTTCTTAAAACACTCGAGTGCTTTCGCGAGACCGACTTCCGTGTAAGAGCTCCAGTAATAACGACCGCGCAGGTAAGCCTCGAACGCTTCGGAACTGTCTGTGCCGCGTTTTGATAACTGTCGCTTCTCATCGCCGGTAAGTTGCGGCAACAATGCCGACGCGACTTTCTCGGAGATCGAGTCCTCGATCTGAAGCACGTCGGTTGAGTCTTCGTCGTACTGTTCGGCCCAACGCGTCTTACCATCGCTGATCCGCAGTAACTGCGCAGTCACGCGAATGCGATTTCCGATTCGCCTGAGACTGCCGTCAATCACGTAATCGATACCGAGATCGCGGCCCGCGATAAGTGGATCGATCGCCGCGCCGTGATAACGCAGCACGCTGCTCGTCGGCCGCACCACCAGGCGCTGAACGTTACTGAGTCGCGTGATGAGCGCATCTGTCAATCCAATGCCGAGATACTCGTCCCCGGTGTTTTCTCCCGGCGGGCTGAGAATTCTGAAAGGCAGTACTGCAATCGACTCCTGATCTTCGCGTAACTGTCCGGCGAGCATAGGCAGGGCAGCGAGTCGATGGTCCAACTTGCGCAACAGATCGTTGAAACGCGGGTGACCGTGCAGTGGATCGAGCTCAGGATCGACTCCCATCCAGAGCACTTTCGCATCGCCTGACTCGTACGCTCTTTCAAGCAGGTCGAGTGATTCTTCCGGCCGGTTGAGCGCGGCATTTACGAGCGCGAGATGATATGGAGAAACGTAACGGCGTTCCGCGAGTGCGTGCATGTCGTCGAGCGTGGCTTGTGCCGCCTCGAGCTGCCCGGCGGCGGCCTGGGCGCAAGCGAGCCGCCCCACCGTGTGCGAAGCTTTGCCTATCAACTCGACGCAACGTTCGGCGGCTTCGATGGCTTCGGCATGGCGGCCGAGACGACTGAGCACGAAACTCGCGCCATACAACATCATCAGGTTGCGCGGTTCGTTTTCGAGCGTGGCGCTGGCAAACCGATACGCTTCATCAAAACGACGCGCGTGATACGAACACCACACGACGCTGAAACGCGAGATGATTGCGAGTGGATCGAGATCGCGACCGGTGTGCGCTTCGCGCAACGACTCGCTGAAGCGACCTTCCATCGCGAGTTGTAACGAGTACCAGATGCGCGCCGGCGAATGATTGGGATCGAGTTCAATCGCGCGAATCAGATGACGCTCGGCACTGACCCACGCAAAGTCGCGGCAGAGTATCGCCTGGCCCAGCGCAGTGTGACCTTCGGCAAGATGTGGATCGAGTTGGACTGCGGTCTCAGCAGCTTCGTACGCCGCGGCGGCACATTCCGCAAACGGCATCACGCTGAAGACGCCCAACCAGTTGTGATAGTTTGCCACTCCGGCATAGGCCAGTGCGTACTTCGGATCGATCGCGATTGCCTGCTGGTAACAAACAATCGCTCTTGCAAAACCGTCTTCAGTAAACCTGTTCCAGTAGAAACGGCCGCGCAGGTAGGCTTCATGTGCTTCCGGATTGTCGGTGCCGCGTTTGGCTAACCGTATGCGTTCGTCTACGGTCAAATGCGGCACAATCGCTTCAGCGACTTCATTCGAGATTTTGTCTTCGAGGTTCAGAACATTCGTAAACCGTTCGTCAAACTGTCCGGCCCACGCAGTTGTTTCGTCTCGAACGTTGAGCAGCTGAATCGTGACGCGAATGTGATCACCGGCACGTCTGATTCTGCCATCGAGAACGAATGCGACGCCGAGTTCACGTCCCGCGCGTAATGGATCCGCGTCGGCGCCATAGCGCAACACGCTGCTTGTTGGCCTGACTGCGAAACTGCGAATCGCGCTGAGACGCGTGATCAGAGCATCCGCCAAACCCGTGCCGAGATAATCCGGACTACTCTCGGGTTGATTGAGATCCATGATCTTCATCGGCAATACGGCCAAGGAATTCTCACTTGACGCATCAGGACGCATCACGAGGCTTGCGTATGGCGGGTCAGGCAGGTCGGATATCGGGCGGCCTTCGAGATAGCGTGTGATGTCGTCACGCAGATCCGCAGCGGTCTGGTATCGCCATTCCGGCTCTTTGCGCAACGCTTGCAGGACGATGTTGTCGACATCTCCGGCGAGCGCGCGTCGCAGCGATTCGAGTGTTCCGCCACGTGTGGTGTAAAGCTGTTTGAGCGTCGTGGCGTCGTCGCCGGTGGAAAGACTCGGTAACAGATCCTCGGCACGCGTGATGATGATGCTCGGCGGCGCCGGCGACTCCTCGCAGATCACGCGTGCGATCTCGTGAGGCGCACGGTTGACGAGACGATAAGGCCTGTGACCAGTCAACAACTCGTAAAGCAACACGCCGAGTGAATAGACGTCTGTAGTCGGTGTGGTCGGCGCCCCCTGCACCTGTTCCGGCGACGCGTATTCCGGAGTCATCAAACGCATTGCAGTTGCGGTTGGATCGTGCGTGATATCGCCGGCAATCAGCGGATTGAGTAACTTCGCGATACCGAAGTCAAGCAGTTTCGGTACACCTTCGGAAGTTACGAGGACATTCGATGGTTTGATGTCGCGATGGACCACATGTTTCTGGTGAGCGTAGTGGACCGCGTCGCAGATCGAGCGAAAGAGTTTTAGACGCTCGGTGACGTTTAACTGATGACTGTCGCAATAACTGTAGAGCGGTTGCCCCTCGATAAACTCCATCACGAAGTAGGGCAGTCCGTCTTCGGTGGTGCCACCGTCGAGCAATCCGGCGATGTGTGGATGATCGAGAGCTGCGAGTATCTGGCGTTCTTTGCGGAAGCGACGGAGGATGAAATCAGTGTCCATGCCGCGCTTCACCAGCTTGATGGCGGCACGTTTGTTGAACTCGTTGTCGGCGCGCGAGGCTTCGTAAACCGCGCCCATGCCGCCGCGTCCGACTTCTCGTTCGATTCGATAAGAGCCCAGACGGCGGCCGAGCATCGGATCCTTATCTTCAACAAACGACTCGAGCGCGCTCATCTCGGTATTCCCATAGACGGGCTCGTCCAGCATTTCACCGGCGCTGTCGTACTGCGAAAGCAGCGACTCAACATCGCGCCTGAGTTCCGTGTCTTCGGCGCACACTTCTGACACGTAGCGGTTTCGATCTTCCGCTGAGAGATCGAGCGCCTCCTGGAAGATTTCTTCAACTTGTCGCCAGCGTTCCGGTGTCATTACGCGTTTGTTTGCGGAGCTTTTTGCAACATTGCCAATTGCCGATTGGCGATTGCCAACTGGAAATCAAATCGGCAACGGCAATCGGCAATTGGCAATGAGATGACTAATTCTTAGATTGGATTTACTGCCTTAGTTACTTCTTTGCATTTCTCCATGAAGCCAGGCTTTTGCCAGCCGCCAGTGACGTTTGATGGTCGTAGGGGTGACGCCCAAAACGTCTGCTGTTTCCTCGATGGAGAGGCCGCCGAAATAGCGTAACTCAACCATGCGTGCTTTCTGTTGATCGAACGTCGCCAGCGTCTTCAGTGCGTCATCGAGCGCGATCAGCTCGGCGCTTCGTTCCACTGCTCGATCGATATTTTCGTCGAGTGAAAGTTTTTGAAAATCCTGGCCACGCTTTTCTGCATTGTGCTTGCGCGCATGGTCCACCAGCAGGCGACGCATTATCTGGGCAGCGACTCCGAAAAAATGAGCCCGGTTCTGCCAGTTCACCCTCGACTGATCGATCAGTTTCAGGTACGCCTCGTGCACCAGCGCGGTTGGTTGCAGAGTGTGGTCGATCCGTTCGCGCCGCAGGTAATTTGCCGCAAGCTTTCGCAGTTCATCGTAGATGACGGGTAGTAAAAGATCAACCGCAGCCCGATCGCCGTTTGAGAGCTCGATCAGAAGGCGAGTTATGTTGTCCTCGGGGTGCTTACTCAATCGTTAACTCTCCGTAGTTTAAGACTTAAGGTCCATTAGTATAAGACGAACATAACCGTGCGCGGTAGGCCCGGCGCGACAGCGCATTAATTTCCAGTCTGACCCAAATCCCGCTTTGTTTGCGCGTTAATGGTTGAAGCGAATTTCGGGAGACTTCAAGAGGTAATTATCATGCAGGCGTTGACGGGAAAAATCGGCAATTTGGTAACACGGATGTTTGGTTGTTGGCACGGGGAACTCAGCCGGCCTTTCTCGCGCGGAGGGCGCGCTTATCGAAAGTGTTTGAGCTGTGGCGCACAACGACGATTTCATCTGGGAACCTGGGAAATGGAAGGTAAGTTTTTTTACAGTAACTAACTGCAAAGCTACACAGATGATTAGGGCTCATCTGTGTAGCGTCCGCGAACTTCTTTCCCTTCTCAGAATAGATATAACTATCACGGGCCTTCACCACCAGATCACTTTCAGTAACTTTCACTTTTATCTGTCGTCGTTCTCCCTCTTTGCCGGGTGTAGTCGGGTAATAGCCGAGACTGTACTGGCGTCCTAACTCTTCCGCGATCCACGCAAACGCCTGGGCGATTCCAAACATGGAGTCGCCACTGTAAAAGCGACCGCCGGTGCCGTCGGCGAGTGCGTGCAGGTATCTGACTGCTTTTCGATAGTCTCCGGGCATCGATCCGCCACCGGTTGTGCCGGGAATTCTTGGGAACGGACCGATAACCGTTCCGCGACCGCCCGGGATTGGTAGTCCGATGTTGTTCGTGCCGCCGCCGGACGTATCGTAGTCGACTGAATATATTGGCGCTTCAGACTCTTCCGCTAAACGCACCGTGGTCTCGTACGAAGCTCGGTGGCTCGTGGTGTCGACGCCGTCAGTAAAGAGCACGATTGCTTTGCGACCTGAGATGGTGGCGAGTTGTTTCTTCAGAATGTCGTCGACCGCGTCGTAGAGACGTGTGCCGCCGCCGGTGCGTGTGCGACGGATTGCCTTTCTGATTTCATCGCGATCATTGGTGGCTTTACACTGCACCTGGATCCGATCGTCAAAAGACATGACCATTACGCTGTCTGTAGGTTTTAGTTTATCGACGAAATCCATGGCCGCCTTCTGAATGTCTTCGAGGCGAAACTGTGTCGAGCCGCTCGTGTCTATTAATAGGACGACGCTGAACGGCGAATCCGTAGTGGCGAAATACGCGATCTTTTGGTCGACGCCGTTTTCCGTAATGCGAAACTGCTCGCGACGGAGCAGGGGAACGTATCGCCCCAATCGATCCATGACGGTCACGGGGACGGTGACTAGAGCAGTATCAAAACGAACGACGTCGCCTTCTATAGTTTCGCCTCCAGGATTGATCTTCGCCTCGTTTACGCCGTTGTCCTCGGTCTTCGATGGATCAGTTTTCGTAGCTTTAGGTTCGGCTGTTTTACGTCCTGATTGGGCGTAAAGAGTGAACGGCAGTAAACAGACACTCAAAAGCACTATCAGCGGCAGTTTAGTTTTCGTCATAGATTTAGGAGAGAGTGTGCTGGGATAGATGTTTGAAGGGCTTAAATGGTTTTCTCTGCGACCTCTGCGGCCCCCTTCGATCTCTGCGTTAAAACAGCCATTTTAAACGCAAAGATCGCAGAGGGCCGCAGAGGGCCGCAGAGTTTGCTTTGCGTATTTGCGCCCCGGCGGGATATATTGCCGCCCAATTTATGAACGAACAAGCCACTGATCGCTCGGGATTTGCCGGACACCCAAAAGGCCTCGGCCCTCTCTTTTTCGTTGAACTCTGGGAGCGTTTCAGTTATTACGGCATGCGCTCTATCCTCATCCTCTACCTGTCCTCTACCGTTGCTCTCGGCGGACTCGGCTATAACAAACCAGACGCGGCATCGATTTACGGCTGGTACACGATGGCTGTTTACCTGACCGCCCTGCCCGGTGGCTGGATCGCAGACCATTTGACAGGCGCGAGGCTGGCCGTGTTCATCGGTGGGATCATCATCGCTTGCGGCCATTTCTCGATGATTTTCCATGATACGAGTTTCGTTTTTCTCGGAATGGCTCTGATTTCCATCGGCACAGGGCTGCTGAAACCCAACATCAGCGTCATGGTCGGAAAGCTTTATCGCGAGAACGATCCACGCCGCGACAGTGGTTTCTCGATCTTCTACATGGGCATAAACGTCGGCGCGCTGCTGGCGCCACTGGTCGTCGGCTTTCTCGCAAAGACGGAAACGTTCAGGAACATGCTGAGCTCGGCTGGCTTGGATCCGAACAAGTGTTGGCACTGGGGCTTCGCGGCAGCCGGCGTCGGCATGGTGATTGGCCTTTTTGTTTACATAAAGAATCGTGACCGATTGGCGCATGTCGGAAATCGAGTGCCGCGTGCGGTAAAGGTCGAGACTGATGTCGCACCCGCTCCGCCTTTGACCAGAGGTGATTGGTTGCGCATTGTCGCCATCGTCATCCTTTTCATTTTTACGATCCTTTTCTGGGCGGCGTACGAGCAAAAGGGATCGAGCCTGAACCTGTTCGCCAATGAGCTCACGCGCAATGAGATCTTCGGGATCGGATTTTCTCCCGTTTACCTGCAATCGCTGACGCCGGCATTCGTAATCATTTTGACGCCGCTGTTTGCAACTCTTTGGTTACGAATGGGCGACCGCCAGCCTTCGAGTCCGGTGAAGTTCACTCTCGGGCTGTTGTTCATTGGTCTCGCTTACTCATTGCTGATTCCGGCGACGTTGCTGTTAGCGCAGGGACAGATCACTTTCTGGTGGCTCGTTGGTCTTTACTTTCTCGAAGTTTGCGGCGAGATGTGTTTGAGTCCGGTGGGTCTGAGTACGGTAACTAAACTCGCTCCGGCAAAACTCGCGGGACTGATGATGGGCGCGTGGTTCCTGGCGACGTCAGTGGGGAACAAACTCGCCGGATACCTTGCCGGATTCTTCGTCAGCAATAATCCCTTGCAATTGACTAAACTCTACGGCGGGATTGCGGTCGGGTTGTTAGCAGCAGCCGTGATTCTCACAATCCTGACGCCGACGATCAAGCGTTTGATGGGCAGAACTACTTAGATTCGGCTTATAATCGGGGCATAAACGGAGGAACAGATGGCTGAGGAAACATTTGATAAGGCAGAGGCAGTAAAACTCCTGAACCAGATCATGGAAGCTGAACTGGCCGGGGTCGTTCGCTACACCCACTATTCACTGATGGTCTTTGGCCACAACCGCATTCCAATCGTGAGCTGGCTGCGCAATGAAGCAACCACGTGCCTTACACATGCGAACGAAGCCGGCGAGCTTGTCACGCATTTTGGTGAACATCCGTCGCTCAAGATCGGCGCGCTGCTCGAAACACACAAACACGGAATTAACGACATCCTGATCGAGTCTCTCGAAGCAGAAAGAACAGGACTCACACTTTACAGAAAGTTATATGAACTCGTACGCGACCGCTCGGTGTTGCTCGAAGACTACGCCCGGCGCATGATCGCAGAGGAAGAGCTTCACGTTGGTGAAGTAAACAAGATGCTTAGAAAACCGGGCGAGATCACCCAGTTTCAAGCATGACGTGAGAATTGACGCGACCCCCGCAACATGACATCACTCAACTGCTCGCTGAATGGCGCGACGGGAATCAGTCTGCGCTCGACGAGTTGTATCCCCTCGTTTACGACGAACTCCATCGCCTCGCTCGCCGTTACATGAGTCGTGAACGCAAAGGTCACACTCTGCAAACAACCGCGCTGATCAACGAAGCTTATGTTCGTCTCGTCGATCAGAAGAACGTTCACTGGGCGAATCGTTCGCACTTCTTCGCTATCTCCGCACAGATAATGCGTCGCATCCTGATCGATCATGCACGGCGTAATGCTTATGCGAAGCGTGGTGGCGGTGCGCAACAGGTCTCGCTCGAGGAAGTCGCAGCTATCACTCCGAATCTGAGCCGCGAACTCTTGCGTTTGGACGAAGCGCTCAAGAGTCTCGCCGAAATGGATCCGCGACGCGGTCAGGTAGTGGAACTGCGTTACTTTGGCGGTCTGAACAACGAAGAGATCGCCGGTGTGTTGAATATCTCCGCGAACACCGTCACGCGCGATTGGAATATGGCGCGCGCGTGGCTCTATCAACAACTCTCCGAGACTACGGCCAATTGAATCCGGAACGCTGGCAACAGATCAGTCGCATATTTAAGTCGGCCGTATCGCTCGATCCGGAAGCGCGCAATTCATACGTCGCGGGACAGTGTGGCAGTGACGACTCACTGCGCGCGGAAGTCGAGAAGTTGATCGCGTCGCACCAGCAGGCGAGCGAGCAGGATTTCATTGGCGGCATGGCGGCTGAAGCCGCGGCGCCGCTCCTCATCATCGAGGACGAAGCTGGACCACCGCAAAGAACTCTAAATAACGGTCAGCAATTTGGCTCGTACGTGATCCTTGACGCGCTCGGCGCAGGTGGCATGGGCGAAGTTTACCTTGCCCGTGATACACGGCTCGACCGCACAGTCGCGTTGAAAATCCTTCCGCGTGACATTTCGACGGACAACAAACGCATGCAGCGCTTTCGTCAGGAAGCGAAAGTCGCGTCATCGCTGAACCAGCCAAACATCCTCACGGTTTTTGAGTTTGGTGAAGTCGGTGGCTTGACGTTTCTGGCCACGGAATTTGTCGACGGCGAAACACTGCGCGATCACCTGCGCCGAAAGAAGAAGCTCAAACTCGTTGACATACTCGACATCAACATCCAGGTGCTCGCCGCGCTCGACGCTGCGCACGAAGCAAGTATCGTCCATCGCGATATAAAACCCGAAAACGTGATGATTCGCCGGCGTGACCACGTCGTGAAGGTGCTGGATTTTGGTCTCGCGAAGGTGACTGAGAAGAGGATCTCGAACGGCGGAGAAGAGTCAGAAGCCGCGACCGCATTCAAGACTGCGCCCGGGATCATCATGGGCACGATCAACTACATGTCGCCCGAGCAGGCGCAGGCCGGCGCGACCGATCAGCGCACGGACATCTGGAGCACCGGCGTCATGCTCTACGAGATGGTGTCCGGGAAGATGCCGTTCAGCGGCGTGACGAGCAGCCACACGATCGTGCAGATACTCGAGAAAGATCCGTCGCCATTATCGAAGGACGTACCTGCCGAACTGGAGCGCATCGTGCTGAAGGCGATGGCGAAGGATCCGGACGAGCGTTATCAAACGGCGAAGGACATGATGATCGACTTGCGCCGTTTGAAGAAGAAGCTCGAAGTGCAAGCCGAGATCGACAGAACCTCATCGCCGTCGACTGAACGTGTTGCAATTGTCGCCGACCGCCCTCCCATGGTGCGGGGAAACAAGCGACTGGTGTTCGTGCTCGTGACGTCGATGGTGTTAGTGACGGCTGCTATATTCGCCGTAAACATCTGGCGCTCTTCACGACAACATCCGGCGGTCGTCACGCCTGTTCCCGCCTCGATTGAGGAGCGTACTCTTACTTACTGGATCACGGTGCAGAAATATAAGGACGGCAAGCCATACCAGCCTCCCTTTCCGCTCGCGGCTGAAATCAATTTTGAAGCTAGTTATCAGATTCGCGTGCACGTGAGCAGCCCGCAAACAGGTCACTTATATATCTTCAACGAAGGTCCGCCAACCGAGTCGAAGCAAACCGAGTTCGTCGTTGTTTTTCCGTCAACGACTGCAAACAACAACTCGTCGCTGATCGATGCCGGGCAGGTCGTGCAGATTCCGGAGAAGACGTGGTTGGAATTTGACAAGCAGGAGGGCGTCGAGACGCTTTGGCTTGTCTTTTCGAAGGATGCGGTACCGGAACTCGAGACTGCGAGGCAATACGCCACACCCAAAACAAAAAACCTCATTTCGGACGCCGCTCAGAATCGCGTCGTGCAGAATTTCCTGAGCACCCAGTCTGTATCAAAGCCTGCGTACGAAAAGGGCAAAGAGCTAAGCACCCTGAAGATCGCGGGAAAACTTTTAGTTTACCCAGTCAAACTCGAACACCATTGACCGCGGTTTGTTTGCGGCATATGATCTGCCCATCCGAAATCCGGCATTTTCCTCTCGTGGTGGTTTTCCCAGGAAGTTCTCGCGTTAATTGTTAAGAAGAGTGCGGCGCCCGCGAAGCCTTGCTGAAGACTCTCGCCTCGTTCGCAAGCCCAGAACACAAGTCATGGTTTGTGTTAACCCGAACAATTATCCCAAAGGAGGAAACGACGATGATGCACATTCAAAAAAAGATACATATTGACGTTGTGACCGGAGGTGACATTCATGACGAACAGGCCCTGAAGAATATTTTTTTCCTGGGCACTGGTGTGAATAATACTTATCAGCTGTTCACTCGGAATGGTTGGCCGATCGAAACGAGCCCTCCCGTTGTCGCTACCGGCGTGACGTTTACGTTTAGCCTCCGCGAGATGCCCGGAGTTATCTGGACCATTAAAGATTTCGAGATTGGCCCTGATCGTGCAAAGGGAGTTTGGTCGAATCCTCTTCATAGTCCAGAGTCCGACGACGGCTCATTCCAGGCTACGGCCGGGCCGTCAGTCGAGGACGCGGTTGCATCTGCTACTGCTTAATCGCGCTTTCACCGTAAATGCATTGCAGGGTAGTCACTCCGTTTCGGTGGCCACCCTCTCTGCGTCATGTTATGAAAAAGAATTTGTTTCGGTTTCTAGCTCAGATCCTGACGGCGATAGCAATCGGCGCCATACCGACGTTCGCGCTCGCGCAAACCGGCGATCTCCCAACCTTGACGGAAGTGCAGCGTGAGCTGAAAGGCGGCGAGACCCACTCCTATCGCATCCAGCTAACTGCCGGCCAGTTTCTAAATGCGAGCGTCGAACAGCAGGACATCGACCTGGTAACGGCGGTCTTCGGACCCGACGGCAAGCAACTCACGGAGAGCGATAGCCCAAATGAGCGATGGGGCTCGGAGCCGGTCGTGATTTTGGCTCCTGCAACTGGTGAATACCGTGTGGACATACGTTCGCCAAATCGCAACGCACCCGCGGGACACTACCAGATAAAGCTCGCCGCGTTACGAGCAGCGACCGAAAGTGACAAGAGTTACGCCGCCGCCCACCTGGCATTCGGCGAAGCCACAAAACAGAGAGCACAGCAGACTCCCGCAGCTCGACAAGCCGCAATCGAAAAATACCAGCAGGCACTCTCGCTCTTTAAGGCCTCCGGAGATACCTACCGGCAGACCCTAACGCTGCATTCCATCGGCGTTACTTATTACCAATTGAACGAAATCCGCAAAGCGCTTGGATACTTCAACGACACGCTCGCGTTAGCTGTTTCGATTGGTGATCGCAGACTGGAAGCGGCAACAGAAACTTATATTGGTGGCATGCTCCAGCTGCTGGGCGATGTGGGAAAGGCCCTCGACCATTTCCAGCGAGCACTCACATTAGCTCGCGAGAACGGTTCACGAGTCGTCGAAGGCAATTCGCTCAACAATATCGGCAAGATTTACAGCGAGGCGGCTGATTGGCAGAAGGCGTTGGAATTTTATGGCCAGGCATTGCAAGTTTTTAAGGTGCTGGGCCAAAAACTAAACGAGGCCATCACGCTCAATAACATCGGCATCGCTTATGCTCAGTCAGGCGAGCCGCAAAACGGGCTTGACTACTTACAACAATCGCTGTCTTTAGTGCGCGCTGTCGGAAACAAGAATTCCGAAGGCGACTTCCTCCTCAATATCGGCAGTGTCTACCGGCGTTTGGGTAACTTTGAAAAGGCATTGGCCCACTATAACGAGGCACAGGCTATTCAGCGGCAGACCGGCAATCGAGTGCAGGCAGGTGACACACTCGACGAAATCGGCAACGCGTATTCAGCGCAGGGTTCTCATCAGCAGGCGCTGGAGCATCACCTCAAAGCGCTCGAGCTTCAGCGCGCCACGGGAAACAGTCGCCGCGAAGCTATCACCCTCACGAACCTGGGTGACGACTACATTGGTCTCCAACAATCGGAAAAGGCGCTCGATCAATTTACACAAGCACTCTCGATTCTCCGCAGTATCGGTGACCTGAGCACCGCCGCCATCGCACTGGAGGGCGCTGCGCGAGCTGAGCAGAGACGCGGCAACCTCGATCAGGCTCGCAAATATATCGATGAATCGGTGATTCTGATTGAAACCGTGCGTTCTCGCTCCACCAGCCTGCAAATGCGTGCCTCTTATCGCGCGACTATGGAGAAGGCGTATGACTTTTACATTGACGTGCTGATGCAGCAGCACGCGAAGAACCCTGCGCTGGGCTTGGATGCCGCAGCTTTGAACGTAAGTGAGCGTGCGCGTGCCCGCAGTTTGCTGGAGCGGCTGGTCGAAGCACCGATCGACATTCACCAGGGAATCGACGCTGGTTTAATCGAAAAAGAGCGCGATCTTAGACGCGTGCTCAACGTAAAAGCGCAGCGTGAGATGCAGCTCAAACTACGGAAGGGAAGTACTGAAGAAGTCGCTACGCTTCAGCGAGAGATGAGCGCTCTCGAGGACGAGTATCAGCAAGTCCAGGCAACGATACGGAAGAGTAGTCCTCAATACGCAGCTTTGACGCAGCCGCATCCGCTCGGTCTGAAGGACATCCAGGAACAATTGGATCCGAATAGTGCGTTGCTCGAATACGCACTTGGTGAAGAGCGTAGCTACGTTTGGGTGGTTACGACCGACTCGTTAAGGGCTTATCAACTGCCGAAGCGAGAAGAGATCGAGAAGATCGCGCGTCAGGTATCTGATTCGTTAGTAGCGCGCAGTGTTTTTAAGTCACTGGAGACTCCTGCACAACGATCAGCACGAGTCGAGGCAACTGATGCGGACTTTCAACGCGCGTCGAGAGAGTTAAGCCGGATGATACTGGCTCCGGCTGCGGCTGAGTTTGGCAAGCAGCGACTGATTGTCGTAGCCGATGGTGCTTTGCAGTACGTCCCATTCGCGGCTTTGCCGATGGCCAATGGTGGCGCTTATCGTCCTCTGGTGCTTGCGCATGAAGTCGTGAGTCTTCAGTCGGCGTCGGCATTTGCGTTGCAACGACGCAACCTCGAGAACCGGAAGCCTGCGGCTAAGGCAGTTGCCGTGATTGCTGATCCGGTGTTTTCGGTTGCTGACGCACGTTTGCCAACTAGCGCGAGCGCAACCCGAAGCATCGAGCATTTGCCCGCTGGTACTGCTGGCCAACTCTCGATTCCGCGCTTGCCATTTACGAGAGCTGAGGCCGAACAGATCCTCGCCGTGGCGCCGGTGACGTCGAGTATGAAGGCGCTCGACTTCAGTGCGAACCGAACCGTAGCGACCAGTCGTGAGTTGAGCAACTATCGCTACGTACATTTCGCTACGCACGGCTATCTCGACACGACGCGCGCGGGACTTTCCGCGATCGTGCTTTCGCTCGTCGACCGTGAAGGCAAACCGTTGGACGGGTTTCTGCGAGTTCACGATATCTACAACCTCAACTTGCCGGCTGAGCTGGTTGTGTTGAGTGCGTGCGAAACCGGGTTGGGTAAAGACGTTAAAGGCGAAGGGCTTGATGGTTTGACGCGCGCGTTTATGTATGCGGGCGCGCGGCGTTTGATCGTGAGTTTGTGGAATGTGAACGATAAGGCGACGGCGGCGTTGATGCAGCGGCTTTATGTGGAAATGTTGAAGAGTAACAAGACGCCTGCGGCTGCATTACGCGCCGCGCAGATCCAACTGCTGCGCACGCGGCAATGGCAGTCGCCGTATTACTGGGCGGCGTTCGTGATGCAAGGGGAGTGGAAATAGTTCACAGGTCGATGGTGGTTTCCCAGCCGACTTCTCGCGTTAATAAAAGGAGGGAGTGGCTATGAGAGTCATATCAGGTTTGATACTGCTGGTCCTAATCGTTGTTTCGGTGTTGGCCCAGAAGCAGGAAGAAGCGACCCGCAAACTCTGGGACACTGCTTTTATCGCTTCTTCGTCGAGCAAGAAGACAACCGCGCGGCGCCGGACTTATCGCAATGCGACGCCGAATGTGCCGGTTAACAACGTCGCGCCCGAAACGGTTGTCGGCGTCACGCTCTGGCGATTGCGCCCGGCGAATAGCTCCGACTCCGGCGAGCGTCTGATTGTTCACGACGACAATAGCGAGTGGTTGCCGGAACGCATTTCCGCCACGACACGACTCGTCCAGGGTGATCGGCTGCGAATCAGTGTGGAAGCGGTGCGCGCGGGTTACCTCTACGTGATCGATCGTGAGCAGTATGCCGATGGCACGCTCGGCGAGCCTTACCTGATCTTTCCGACGACGCGAACATCAGGCGGCAATAACGAGGTTTCGATTGGCAGGCTGCTCGAGATTCCGGCGCAGGATGACAGCCCGCCGTTCTTCACAATGAAGAAGAGCAGGCCCGCTCACGTGGCTGAGGTTTTGAGTGTCCTCGTCACGCCAACGCCGCTGGAAGAAGTGCAGATCAGCGACAAAGCGCAGAAGCTTACCGACGCCCAGGTCGCGAGTTGGGAAAAAGCCTGGGGAACCAGCGTTGGCCATTTGGAGATGGCGACAACGGGACAGACATGGACCAAAGAAGAGAAAGACGCGACCACGCGAGCGTTGACTGCGAGCGCCCCCGCTCCGCAATTACTGTTCTATCGTCCGAGCGTCAAACCGACCGAACCGATGTACGTGAAGCTGCGGTTGCAGTATCGGCGATAAATTTATCTGTGGTCATAAAACCGCCAACTAGTCACGAAATCACGCGTCAACTTCTGATTCATGATCGCCGCGCGCAACATCTCGATCGGAATGCGATTCTCCTTTAACAGCGCATCGTTGTAAGCGCGATTCGTCATCTTTCCGGAGTCAACCAGCTCTTTGTGCATCGCGTACTGCTGCAATCCGCCGATCAGGTACGCAATCTGATAAAGCGGACCATAACTGCCGTCGAACGAACGACGCACTTCGGCCGTAGCGTTGTCGCGTTCGTGGCCCACCCGATTGACGAGCAGATCGATACACTCCTGCGGCGTCATCTTCTCGAGATGGAAGTTGAGTGAGAAGATGATGCGCGCGCAGCGATGCATGCGCCAGAAAAGCATTCCGATACGCTGCTCCGGTGTCTTCGCAAATCCGAGATCCCACAACAATAACTCCCAGTAAAGCGAGTTTCCCTCGGTCCAGAATGGAGTGCCGAATACGGCGCGATATGGTTTATTACGTGCTGACATGAAACCCTGGAGATGATGTCCCGGGATGAGTTCGTGATGGACAGTGGCGCGCGAGAAATAGATGTTGTTGCCGCGCATGCTCATCATTTTCTGCTCGTGGGCCATCGAGTTGGTCGGAAACGAAACCAGAATGGTTTCGCCGCCGAGGAAGAACGGACTGACGAGTTGTCGTTCGGGCGTCATCATCTCCATGCGCCACGTTTCTTTCGCGAGTTCGGGAACAGTTACCAGATCGTGATCTTCGACAAACTTGATCGCCTCGAGGGCCAGATCGCGAATCATTTGCGGCTGCTTACCGGGTTCGACGTAAAGATTTTTGACGTGTTCGAGTGCCTTGTGCCAATCGTCGCCGTAGCCGAGATCGCGCGACGCTTTCTTCATCTCGTTTTCGCACCAGGCCATTTCTTTCTCGCCGATAGCGATGAGTTCTTCCGGCGTGTAAGGGATCATTTCCGAGCGCAGTTCACTTAACAATGCTTCGCGACCGATCGGATCGCCGATGATGTCACTCGAATCTCCCGGACGTGCATTCGGTCGTTGACCTGGACCACGATTCGCGCCGGCGGGCGTCTGAGTACTGCTTTCGGAACGAATGCCGACGATCTTTTCAGTAATAAACGTCGCGTAGTTGTTTATTGATTGATCGAGCGACTTGTAAGGTTCCTCGTTCCACCACGTGAACATCGGATCGTAGCCGTTGTAGAACGTGTACCAGTTGCGCAGGTTGCCGCGGAGGCCGTTGATGGCGACGGCCGCTCGATTGGCGACAGTCTTCTTGATATCTGTACTGCGTTCGATTGCGCGACGTTGTTCGTCGACTTGTTTGCGCAGATCGTTCAGCGTTGCGGCGATTTTGGCGGAGTCGATGGGCTCCATGCGTCGTCGCGCTTCTTCCAGTTCAATTATTTTCGCGGCGAAAGGAACGAGCGGCTCGATCTCGTTGATCTGGCGTGACTGGATATCGAGTTGTCGTAACTCATATTCGAGATGGTTCTTGAAGAGCAGGTAATCAATCTTTCCGTCCTGGCTCATTGAGTCGAAGTCGAGACTCTGTAACGACGCAAGCCACTCGCTGTAGAACTTCTTGAAACGCTCGCGCCGCGCACGCGAAACTGTGACCGGATAAGAGCGCGTGAGACTACCGCGATCTACGGTGTAACGTTCGATAGCGCTGCGCATCTCGCTGACGCGCTGTTTCGTGCTGCCTGGAGCCTGGGCAGGAATCTGAATGACAAAACAGCAGAGTAAGGCGACGACAACTAAAGCGCGAAATCCAGAGCGCATGCGGATGTCTCCTGTGCAAGTTTCAATTTTAAACGCGGATGACACCGATCAGTTTATAAAATCCGTGTAATCCGTGGCTAAATTAATTTCCCGAGATGGCCTTCAGACGTTGGAGCGTGGCGTCGAGTAATGCCAGGCGCAACTTTGCGCGGTACGGCACGGGCGAGATGGAGGCGAGCGCGTCTTTAACGAAGAACTCATCCATTTTCAAAAGCGATGGTCCCAGGTATTTCGACCAGTCAGTCGAGTCCAGCGGCTCTACTTCCTTGAGCTGATTGACTAATGCGATCGCGTTTTTTAGAACTGCATTGGCGTCTCCAGGCTGATACTTGACTGTCGGGCCCAATAGACCGAAGTACCAGTTGTGCTTCTCGGTTCCTGGAACATTCGATCGCTCCAATCCCTTTATTGCATCGCTGAGAACCTGTGTGATCGGAGCCGTTTCTGAAACGGCCTGTTCCGGTAACCAGGTAATAAACGCTGCTTTAGCGAACGCCTGTGAGTCTGAAGGCACTCCGTCCAGAAGCAAATTCATTTCGCGGAAGCGACCATTTCTGTAGTGCTCGATCGCACCTTCGGCCGCCCAGTTCCACCGGAACGACGTCCACGCATCACCCATAAATTCCCGTTCCTCTTTAGACATGTCCTCGAGGATCTTTATTGCGCGTTCATAATCTTTGGCTCGCGCCGCCAAAGCTGCGGCACGCGACGCGTAAACCGTGCGCACCTGCATATCATCCGCATCACCCGCGGCTTTTAACAGTGCCTCTACGCTATCAAGCGGTTGACTACTCGTAGCGTCGTCTATCAGTTGTTGGGCCAGTGGAGAGGCTGACCGGCACTGGTTGATTGCTTGACGCACAATCAGCCATTGCTTCGGCACGAGCCGTTCAAACTCTGTATAAACCGGGGACAGCCAGGCCACAATTCCACAAGTTGAATTCTGATTTGCGCCTTCCGCCATGCTATCGGTTATCAAGCTTACGTAATGCTGCAATAGCTCTATCCGCAATGGTTCGGGAGGTACGGGTGTGCCGGCGCTCTCTCCTCGCTGCACTGGAAATGCAGCGTACATAAGCGAGTTTGAGAGCTTACTTTTGGGGTTTTGCCTGGCAACCACCAGCGCCTGCTCGAACAGACTATCAGCCAGTTTCGGGTCGCGTGCGCGTAAAGTAAAAAGTAGTGACTCGAGGTTGCTTGGCGCTCCAACGCGCAATGCCATTGCGCCCAGGTCAGCCGCACGTCTTGGATCTTCTTGAACGAGTGAAACCGCAGCATCGACTAGCGCGTCGGCGGTTCCGAACCGCTCGTTTTCAGTTAATTTGTTCTCGGTCAAAAGCGCCATGAGGCGTTTTGTGAATTTTTGATCGAGTGGTGTGACGATCGTCAGGAGTGCTCGTGCCGTCTCCAGTCGTTGTTCACGCTCTGCGGGCGTTTCTTTATTGGGGACCTGTTCCACGATCTCGATGGCGTTGACGATCCAGATCCTTGCTCGCTTTGGATCTTCGCGCCACCAGCGCTGCGCCAGTTTCATCCAGAGCACGGCGCGTTGCATCGAGCTGAGGTCGGCGGCGTCTTTGAGCAGGTCGGTCGTGATGTTTTGCGCACGGACCAGCCACAGCTCGCGCGCATCGTTTTGAGCCGCTATGGCTTGCGCCAGCGTCAAAATCATTAGGCAGATAGATACCGAACACTTCATAGAGAATTACCTGCGTACGCAGAGAGCGGCAAAGCTTGCCCTATAATAACGCCTTTGCTAGAATCCGGCTTCGTTACTTGGGTAATTTCTAATTTTTGATAGGACGCTCCGGAAGACCTTCGCATGAATCGAACTACTACTCGATTCTTTACTTTGTAATTGCCGACCCGCACCAAGCGGGCGCGCGGCGAAGGCGCTCCTATCGAATCCGATCGACTGAAGTAACAATTAAGTGAATCGTAAATCGTAGGAACGGCCTTCGGACTCAGGTCTTCGGTGTAGTCCCCGCGTGCGCTTGCCAGGGTTTTGGCGCACTTGGGGGTGATATGAAATGAGTGAGATCAACGTACAACTGAAAAACGGTGAACTTGTTCCGATGCCTGATTCGGCGACGGTTGCTGAGGCTCTCAAGAAGCTCGACCGCGACCTTGCGAAACAGGCCCTGGCAGCGAAAGTCGGCGGACGCGAGGTAGACCTCGCCGCCTCGCTCGATACGCTGCGCGCAAACGGTGAGTCAGTGCAGATCGAACCGATTGTGCCGCAGACGCGCGACGGGCTCGAAGTTTTGCGCCACTCCACCGCACACCTGCTCGCGGCGGCAGTGCTCGATCTGTTTCCTGGCACGAAGCTCGGCATTGGACCAGCGCTTCTCGACGATCCGCGTTACGGATTTTTCTACGACGTGATCGCGCCTCAGCCGCTGACGGAAGCCGATCTGCC
>Ga0126311_10000471_pt1 | contig 19094 bp, 12 predicted proteins | sample Plot61_FD_92539 | JGI IMG/M metagenome (GOLD analysis project Ga0126311, IMG submission 92539) | Serpentine soil microbial communities from UC McLaughlin Reserve, CA, USA - Plot61 | ecosystem: Environmental > Terrestrial > Soil > Grasslands | place: USA: UC McLaughlin Reserve, Lake County... | reverse complement strand
GTCGGCTTGTGCCCAGCTAGGTCTTATTGCGGAAGCGAGTATCAACGAAGAGCCCGGTGCGGGAAAACTGCACGCCGGGATCTGTGCGGGGGCTGTCGGGTAACTGGCAGTCCTACCGCGATCCAAGCTGTGGATACGCTTGTGCCTTTTTGTGGCATCGGCTAGACTTTTCGCGCTTTCTGTTCACAGTTCGCCAACCGTAACTTAATACGCCAATCGGAAGGAGCTAACGCATGCGGATGCGATTTCGGTATCTCCCTGTCTCGATCCTTATATTAACTCTCGTCATCTCCGTCTTTCTCCTGGCGCCGCGATCCGAGGCAAACAACTCGCCTCAGGATCCACCAGCGCCACCAGCCGGCGGCACGGGCCAGGAACGTCCCGGCCGGCAAGATCAATCGCCTGAGCCCAGACCATACGAACGTGTCATCACTAAAGACGCGAAGTCCGACGAAGGCGTCTTCACGGTCCACACGATCAAAGACAAGGTCTACTACGAAATCCCCAGGAGCGAGCTCGGGAAGGAGTTTCTCTGGGTGAGCCAGATTGCCAGGACCACGCTCGGCGTCGGTTATGGTGGCCAGGCTGCGGGCAATCGAGTCGTGAGATGGGAGCGCAAGGGCAATCGCATTCTGCTGCGCAACATCATCTACGACGTGGTCGCCGATCCAAAACTGCCGGTGTCGCGCGCGGTGCAAGCTGCCAACAACGACACGATTATCATGGCCTTCAATATCGAGGCGATCGGTAAAGAGGATTCAGCCGTGATCGACGTGACGCGACTGTTCACGACGGAAGTCACCGAGCTCAGCGCGCGTACGCGTCTGCGGGCCCGCGGCTTTGACGCCACGCGTTCATTCATTGAAAAGTCGAAGTCGTTCCCTCAGAACATCGAAGTCGAAGTTTCACAAACCTACACGTCGCCACCGGATCAAAATCCCGGCGGTGGCGGTGGTGGACCACAACCACAGCCCGCCCCGAATCCGTTTGCGCAGGGCATGCGCGCGGGAACAAACGCCACGGTCGTCATGCACTACAGCATGGTGAAACTTCCCGAGCAGCCGATGATGCCGCGCTTCTTCGACGATCGCGTCGGCTACTTCACCGTCCGTAAGTACGACTACGGCGTCGACGAGCAACGCGCCGCACAGCGCACGTACATCACGCGCTGGCGCCTTGAGAAAAAGGATCCGAGTGCTGAGATCTCTGAGCCGATCAAGCCGATCGTGTACTACGTCGATCCGGCAACCCCGACGAAATGGATCCCGTGGATCAAGAAGGGAATTGAAGACTGGCAGCCTGCTTTCGAAGCCGCCGGTTTCAAGAACGCCATCATCGCGAAGGAAGCACCGTCGAAGGCTGAAGATCCATACTGGGATCCCGAAGATGCGCGGTATTCAGTCATTCGTTACCTGCCGTCGACTATTCAGAACGCTTCCGGCCCGCACGTGAGCGATCCGCGCACTGGTGAGATCCTCGAGTCGGACATTCAGTACTATCACAACGTGATGAACCTGGCGCGCAACTGGTACTTCCTTCAGGTTGGCCCACTCGATGCGCGTGCGAAAAAACTGCCGTTGCCCGACGATCTTATGGGCCGGCTGGTCGAGTATGTGATCGCGCATGAGGTCGGACACACGCTGGGTTTTCAACACAACATGAAGGCGAGCGCCACCTATCCCGCGGAGAAGGTTCGCAATGCCGAATGGGTCAAGACGATGGGTCACACGCCCACACTGATGGACTATTCGCGTTTCAACTACGTGGCCCAGCCGGAAGATAACATTCCAGTGGAGGACTTGATTCCAAAGATCGGTCCGTACGACAAATGGGCCACGATGTGGGGCTACAAACCGATTCCGGGCGCCAGAACTCCCGATGAAGAAAAGAAGACGCTTGACGAATGGGCCAGGGGACAGGATTCAAAACCGTATTTGCGCTTCTCAACGGCGGATGCACGCGGTTCAGATCCGGGTGAGAACACCGAGGCGGTAGGCGACGCTGATGCCATTGCGTCAACGACGCTCGGTATCAAGAACTTGAAGCGCGTAGCCGACATGCTGCTGCCGGCAACAACGCAGACGGGCGAGCCTTTCGACGATCTCGAGGAGCTTTATACAAATATGTTGGGCCAATGGACGCTCGAGTTAAATCACGTGACGGGAATCGTCGGTGGCTTCAACTCACAACAGAAACACGCCGGGCAGGATGGCGTGCGGTTCGTGATCGTTCCGAAAGAGCGACAGGCCGCAGCGGTACGTTTTCTGAACGAGAACGCGTTTGCTACTCCAACGTGGGCGGTCAAGGCTGACATCCTGCGACGCATCGAACCGTCCGGCGCGCTCGCACGCGTGAATGCAGCGCAGGAGCGCATTATGAACTCATTGCTCAGCAACACGCGCTTCGATCGTTTGGTCGAGCAGGAAGCACTCGATGGTGTGGCTGCGTACAAGCCGGCAGAGTTTATGTCGGACGTGCGCAAAGGGATCTGGAGTGAGCTCGAAGGGGGACCAGTTCGTACTGATGTCTATCGTCGCAACCTTCAGAACTCGTACGTCGATCTGCTTTCAACCAAGCTGAATGGTCGACCGGCAGTGACTGACGATTATCGTGCGTTGATCAAAGCGGAGCTGCGCGATCTAAGTGCGGCAATTGCGGCGGCGATGCCACGTGCGTCCGATCGACAGACGCGCGCGCATCTTGCCGATGCTCGCGATCAGATTGCGAAGGCGCTCGATCCGAAGTTTGCCACGCCTGCGCCAACGACGCCGCAGAATCCGTTTGGATTTGACGATGAGTTTAATTTCAACGTGGGTTCGAGCGATACGGCGTTGGAAGACTTCGATTTTCGTGATTGCTGGCCGGATTACGCTATCCGGATCAGGCCACGAAAAAACTAAGACCAGCCACAAAAAGGCACAAAAAGCGCAGAATCAATTTTGTGCTTTTTGTGCCTTTTGTGGCAAAAGATTTGTCGTGTGATCGGTGATGCTTGCCGGTGGCGTAATGACTTGATCGATCTGCGGCGGTGGCTCCGGTCCCGGGCGGATCAAAAGTCCGGCGATGATGTGACCGACGCCTGTTGTTACGGGTAACAGGCCAAGCAGCCAGATGATCCTCACCACCGGCTCGATCACAAAGGGAATCTGTTCGATGATGTGTGGTGGGAGTTTCAGTACCAGCACGGTTGCGAGATAGTAGAGGAAGACGGTCAAGCCGATGCCGGAGAAGAACGAGACCACGCCTTTCGAAATGTGATCCTGCCGTTTCTCCGCAGGGGTTTTTCTTTTAGGAAATTCGATCCAGGCCTTGCGATGCTCGCGGCGTTGAGTCTCCGGCGAGATGCGCGCAATCTCCTGGTTCATGCGATCGAGCGCGCCAGAGACTTCGTCTGACACGTGATCGACCTTGAAGTTGGCGATCATCTCTTTGATCTTCGGCAACGGGCCGCGATCGCTTCTCGCCACAGCCTCGCTCAGCGCCACCGCTTTCCCAATCACCTTCAGATTCGCGCCGCAGGTACGGCAATACTGCGTCGCTTGCGCTTCTGTTCCGCATTGAGGACAGTACATATAACAGAACCGAGCGCGGTAGCGCCGGGTAATATTCCAAAACGTGCGCTCTGTAGTTTTAGTTCAACAAAACCAACATACCCGGCGCTACCGCGCTCGGTTCTGTTGACTTACTCGTAGCTCAAAGCTTCAACTGCGTCCTGCCGCGCGGCGCGCAAGGCCGGATATAGCGCGCCGAGGCTGCCGCCTAACAACCCCACAGCGAGTGCAACCAACACCCAACGCGGCTCGATGTCGATCGTTAAACTCGTCGTCCGCGTCACTGCGAGCTTCGCCAGCATTGTCAGCAATACACCAACCACGACGCCAAGCACACTGACGATGATGGCTTCCTGCTCTATCACCCACGCTATCGAAGTCTTCGACATGCCGAGCGACTTCAGTATCCCGATCTGTCTCGTGCGCTCAGTCACCGTCGTGTACATCGCGAGCAGAATTACGAGCATACTGATCGCCGCCGCCACCCCGACCACAACCTTGATGAACACATTCAAGGCCGGAACACCGCTCGCATAAATTTCCGGAAGGTCACGCGTGAAGATCAATTGATCCTCAGGGAAACGATCGAGAATGCGCGCGGCGACTTCCTCCTGCTGCTCCGGATTGGCACACGCCACGAGTATCGCGGATGCCTTGTTGTCAGAACCTTCCTGGTCCTGCATTGTCTTCAGCGGAATCTTGATACGACCACCACCGGGCGGCTCGTAAACACCGACAATCTTGAAAGGTCGCTCGAAAAGTTTAACCGTGTCGCCGACGCTCGCGTTGCGAGTCCTTTGCCACTCGGGATCGATGATTGCCTCGTCGCCCGATTCCAGTTTCCGTCCTTCGCGCATCGTGATGCGCGCGATGGTTGCATACTGGTCGTATTCAATTCCGTCAATCAGTCGTTGCCCGAAGCCCGAGTCGCTTTTATCGAACGTTTGCCCGATCGGTGTTGCTGCGCGAACACCGGGAATCCCCGCGAGCTCCGCCGCGTGTGACGCCGGCAATTTGAATTGAGAGCCACCCAGACCGATTGTGCCTGAGGCGCGAATCATGATCTCGGCCCCGATGTTTGATTCGCGTCGACCACGTTCGTGCAAAACACCGTGAGCGAGACCGACAGTGAAGATGATGAGCAGCACTCCGACACCAGTGCCGAGAATGCTGACAGCCGTGCGAGCAGGGCGATGAGCGATGTTTGAAAGTACGAGACTATCCATAAGACGTTGTAGCCGCGGGCTGCGATCAGTGATGCGACGCCACGCGTTTGGAAGCGTGCGCCAGGTAAGTACGAGGAGGCCGATACACGTCCAGACAACGATCGCGGCCTTGCGTACGAGAGCGAGCGCGAGACCGGCCGCGGGCGTGAAGCCGAGTCCTTTTTGAAGAATTATTTCAGTGCCGCCTTCGTAAACGCCGATCGTTCCGGGCACAAATGCAAAAACGAAGTTGATTACCTTGGTGAGCGACTCGATGATGTAAGCCTGCGCCACCTGCGGTTGAAAGCCCAGCATCTTCAAAGCGAGATAGACTTCAAGCACACTGGCTGCATGCGCCAGCAGGTTGCACGCGATCATCAGGAAGAATGCGCCGGGATGATGCTTGTAGAAGTCGTATACTTTCGACTCGAGATGGTAGATGTGATGACGTTTCTTGAGTATGACTTTGGGACTAAGCCGCAGCTCACCCAAACGATCGATAATCCATGTGAGCAGCATCACGCGACGCTTCGCCGCGATAGCTGCGATCAATATTCCTGATGCGGCAACGGCTGCGATTGTAATTAGAACAAGGTAAACGCCCGGCGGCAGCGGGTACCTCAACAGCATCACCACCGCGCCACTCAACACGAAGAACACGACTGACAGGTTGTAGATCAGATTGTCGACAACCAGCGCCGGCACGCCGTAAGTTAGGGGTACACGTTTTCTAAGCAAGGCTACTTTCGTCGCCTCACCCAGTAGTGGACCAGTAAAAGTCAGGAAACTGATCGCTTCGCCGCCGAGTCGCGCCGCGAAAGCGTGGCGAAACGATATCCGTCTGTGTTCGGGTGGCACCGCGGCCCGCATCGAGATCGTGCGCAGGACATGACGCAGTCCACTCAGACCAAGGACCACGAAGAAGCCGAAGCCGATGCGCAGTAATGCGTCGAAGAGTGGTTGCACACCGACGCGATTGATTACATAGATGAGCAGTCCGAGGCCAAGCAGGAACGCGAGTGTCTGAAGCCAGATGAGAGAGCGGCGTGTGTTGCTGGTAGTGGTTTCCGGCTCTTCGGAGAGTTCTTCTGTCGTATCGGCGGCCCAGTTGTCTGCGAAGTCTTCTCTCGAATCGATCAAGGCGATGTACTCAGAATCTATTACTCAGGCACTCCATTGGCTGTTGCCTTACTTCTGTCAAGCAGAGCAGGGAACAGCTCCTTAACAACGTGTCCGGGGAACTTCCTGAAACCCTTCTCCCAAAGTTCTGGCACGGGGTTGTTATCATCGCGTAAATTGCCCGTTAACGCCAGCAGGGTCGGTACATAGCTCAGACTATCGTATGGCGCTGCGATATCTAAAGCCTGCGGAATGCCCGTCTTCGATCCACCGGCAATCATGAAAGTGGAATGCGTTGAGATGCGGAAGAACGAGCCGTGATTACCGCCGGGATTAAAACCGCGAACGTCGAAGTTCCAGTGATCCTGGGCCACGATCAGCATGTCAGGCTCGACCAGCTCGCGTTTACGTCGCGCGTACTCTTTCATCAACCGCTCTTCCTGGCTCAGACTTGAATCGTTGGTTGAAAGGCTTTCGATATCGTGTCGCGCGAGCTCTTCTTGCAGGCCGACGAGGCCGTTCGAGTAGTGCGTTTTGTGAAGTGCTGCAAGCCACTCGGAGTCGGTGTGCCAATCACTTAGCCACGCGGTTCGATCAGCTACCGGAATATTCAGATTCGGATCTTCGAAGATTTGCAGCGGCAAACCGGCTTGCCAACTGATCTGTTTGAGCTGCAAACGCCCATTTGCATCCTGCGTCAATCCGCTGATCGGTAAGTAACGTAGACTCAACTCGCCGTTTGCATTGCGACGCGAGAGCAGCAGCATCTGGCGGTTCGCGCCGGCGCTGACCCAGATCACGTCTTCATCTATGTTGCGCTCGTTGATTAACGGAAGCACGAGGTCGCGCGAGATCCTGGTGGCGATCAGATCGACTGGCCGGTTTGCGATGCCACGCTGAACGTTGTTTCTGACGCTGATGCCGTGCAGCAGCGAGAAGTAGTCAACTCGCACAAAACTCTGTTCGAAGTTTAGAGATCCGTCTGCGTTGACAACAATGCCGTTCGGACCGAGACCGACAACGTAATTCTGAAGCTCGTAGATCGTGTTGCGGTCGCCCATCGACATCTTCGGAATCACGTCCGTGATTCTTACTTTCGAAGGCGTAAACGATTCCGATGAGATCGATAAAAGGTTTTGCAATGCGAGCGCGTATTCGCCGTATTCCTTGCGCTCGTGTTGCCAGCGATCGAGCTGCACGTAGGTTCGTTTGGCTGCGTCGTCGAGACCAGCGTCCTGCTGTTCTTTCGTGAACTTTTTCGGTTGCGCTTCCCAGAGTTTGCGTTGTTCCGCGATCGCGCGATCGAGTGCGCCTAATTCAGTCTGTAATTGCTTGAGATCTTGCTCCCACCCAGCACGACGTCGATCGATGATGGCGAAGAATTCGTGCCAGGCGGTTTTGTGAGCCTCGTCACTGAGGCCGCCGCGCTGTAGCTGCTGCAAGAGAATGTGCAGCATGTTGAGATCGCTGTCGCGGAGATGCACTGACGCGCGCTCGTTGCCGTCGAAGTCGAGCAGCGCGGTCGGGTACGTTGTGCTCTCGCCTTTTAAGTAATAGGTTTCCGGCGTTGTTGTCGTGATCAGCGGGACTAAGGGGTTGACGCCTTTGATCGCGTAGTCGAGCATCAGCCGGCGCTTGGTGATGACATGGTGACCACCGCCGGCCTTGCTGCCGAGCAGTTTCACGAGGTTATAGCCCTGGCTGTAGATCTTCTCGTCAGTATTTACGCCGTGATCGGAAATCAAAACCATCGCGGTTTGATCAGCGAGCGGGCTCTTCTGAATCGCGGTCCATACCTGCCCGATGACGGCGTCCATGCGTTTGAGCACGAACAGGTGCGACTGCGCGTCGTTGTTGTGATGCGCGACGTGATCGAAGTCCTCCATCATCAGATCGAGGTACTGAATCTTCGGATCGTTCAAGGTTGTGATTACTTCGTGGACGAGCTGATCAGTGATCGCGCTCCGCATGTCGAAACCCATCGTCCACTCGTCAAACAACTCTTTCGGCGATTTCATGAACTTCTTTTGCAGGCTCGCCTGGAGGGTCGAGTAGCGTGGATTTCGTAAAAAGATCGAGTAAGTGATGTAACGCTCGTTGTGCGGGTAAGCGTCAGACAGCATCGGCAGTCCGAGCGAATCGAGCACTTCAACGCCGCGCATGTCGATGCGCTGACCGAGAGCGCCCGCGAGATAAAGCGGGAAGAAGTTCAGATAGTCGTACGAGTGCAGCGTAAAGCGATCGAATTCAACGTTACCTTTGATCTGTAGGTGCTGGCCGGTTTCGAGCAGCGACCAGGAAGGCGCCGAGAGGCTCATGCCGCGCACGTAAAAGTTCGAGAGCCGCGCGCCGCGCTGGTAGAAGATGTGATCGATCCATGGAAGAGCGCTCCTGCCGGACTGCGGATCGCGCTGCTTGACGGCTTGATCGACGACGCCGTACGGCAGCCCGTCGCATTTGATCACGACGAGGCGTTTCGTTTGCGCGAACGCCGTCGTAGCGTTGACGAGTAGAATGAAGAGTAACGCAGCTTTATAGAACGCCCGCAGAATCCCACCCGCGGGAGCGGGTGGATTATTCAGATCCTTTCTAGAAATACGGTAAAGGAAGTCAGAAATCCCACCCACGGTAGTGGGTGGATTGTTCAGATCGCGACTTGAACGATCCACCAACTGCCGTTGGTGGGATTCCAAGTTTCTCCCCAATCTCGAAGTAGAAAGGATCTGAAGGAACCACCCACTGCCGTGGGTGGGATTTTCGACACGTCGTCCAATGCGCTCTCGCGCCTTTGCGGGGATTTTTTCACCGTACATCGTCAGGGCTGACCCACTATGGCTGGCGCACCGCTGACGGTTGCGGCAATTGGTTGGACTCTGGGGCCGTTGCGCAGATACTCGACCGCAAGATCTCTGAGAATTTTATCGACGTCGGTATTCTCTGAGATTCGCAGCAGCTCATTCTTTGCTTTCGGATTGTGAATACGTGACAAGCTATCGAGACACGCGCGACGAGTATCAATATCTTTCGTGCGCGCAAAGATCTTTGCCGTCAGGGCCGCCGTACGCGAGCCCGCTTCGGAACCGTGCTCGGCGATGAAGTGTAACGAGCGTTTCACGTCTTCGAGGTTCCACGCAATGTCAACTTCAGCAGTCGACTTTGCGATCTGCTGAAGGAAGTTTGTGTGGTACTGGAGACGACGCGCGATATCCAGTCGATCCTCCATGTCGTCCGTTAACTCTTCGCGGTGAACATACCTGCCAAAGCTCAATATGTTCATCACGCGGAAGGCGAGTTGCGCTTTGCTGCCATGCTCGAGAGGCAACATCTCCGCGCGGCGGTCGCGTTCAACTTTCTCAGCCAAACCGTTCGGATCCTTCGCGTAAGCGAGCAGCACGTCGTATTGCTGGGTCGCGATCTTCGCTTCAGCGTTTAGATCGTTCTCAAACGGATTGAGTGAGATCTTTTCGAGTTGATCGCCGACTTGAGAACGAAGCTCAGGCTCCATCGACGTATTCAGCGCGAGCAGGAGTTTCAACTGCGAATACGTGGCCAGGCGCGAGGGCTGGTTGATATCCATGCCGCGGCGACCGGTGACAAAGTCGAATACAGTGCGACCGAGGAAGAACGGCAGGTTTCCGAACTTCGACAGCGACAACACGTTTCGCGTGAGATCGTTCAGCACACGACGCGACATCTCGCGCTTCTTCGGATTGTAATTGTCGCGAAAGTCGACAAGCAGCATCGGGATCTTCGGATTATCGAGACCGTATAGACCTAAAGGAATCATCTCGACAGCTTCAGCGCCCGGCGTTTGACTGTCAACCGGTTGATTCTCGGAATCGAAGTAGCGAGTTTCAACGTAGCCCTTCCAATTCAGCAGTCGCTTATCCGTCCACGGACTGGCGATGTTTAGAAAGCGACCGCTGTAACGCGAGCCTTGCTTGCTGACCACATCGCGTTTTGCAACCCAGAGCAGCGCGTGCGTGGCGCTGCCGTCGGGCATCGTTAGCGGTTCGAAGTAGAGTGATTCAGATTCTGCTTTTTGACGCAGCAGCTCCCAGTTGTGCCCGCGCTCATCGCGCGTCTGCGTGGTTTTCTTGACGTAGTAACTTTGCAGATTTGAGTCGTCGACGAGCCCGCCGAATGTCTTTTCACTTAAAAACAGGCGCGCCTGAATCGTCGCCATCTCAGCAGGCGTGAAAGCTGATTCACCCTTGACTGCCTGGTACAGCGCGAGCACCGACAAGGCGCGAATGATGTGCGACCGTCGATAGTCGCTCGTATTGCGCCGGTAAGAACTGGTCGAAGCCTTGATCGGTGTGCCGTACGGATCGAGCAGGATGCCTTGCAGCGCTGTCCAAAAGATCTTGTCCCACACCTCACTCTCAGGCGATGCGAGATCGAGTGCGGCCGGCGGTGTCTTCGTCAGCTTTTCCTTGTTGTCGACACGCGTGTAGAAAAACGGAATCGCTGCCGCGAGACGCTGCTTGGTTGTCGCGCGCGTGTATGTCAGCGGCCAAACATAGCGCAGACGATTGTTCTCGGAATTATTATCGCCGAGTGTGTCGCGCAGAATAGACACGAGGGGTACAAAGTTGTCTTTCTGAGTAGACGCTTCTGTCGGATCCAGGCCCGAGAGCTTTGCGAAGACAGTGATCAGCTCCGCGCCGCCCGGTACTTCGACGCGTTCGAGCCGCATGATCTGAGAAAGCGGCGTCGCCGGGTCGTTTTCCTCATTTTCGCGGAGACTCGGGCCTTGGGCCTTGCTGATTGTCGGGAGTAGCGGTGAGACAACGAGCAGTAAAGCAAATAAAAAGCTCGCCCTCAGGTGCCAGTGCCTACGTTGGGTCGTCATCCTGATCAATACTCAAAATTCTGGCAGATGGGGAGTTTGTATTGCACTTAAAGCTAACAACTCTGAACGAATCGTTGATAGAACTCTCAGTTGATTTTCAAACTGCAATAGCTGTGCCCGCATGAGCACGATTACCAAATATACATTAGGTTAACCCCGCCTGGACCGATTTTGTGCCTCCTGTGTGACACGTTACGCATTGTAACAAGCCATTTCTGACTGTGTATTCACAATTTGTAGGACGATTTTTGTCGAAGTGCTGTTAACGAACAACTGGCAAAAGTACCAGAGGATCACCTCGATCCGGATTTTTCAGGGTGGGTTTGTGTGGCAGTTTCGCCGTCCTTTGTCTCTTTTGCAGGCGCTTCCCAACCGCTTCGCTCGAGCAGAGGAATTCCGAAGCGAATGGGAACAGCGAAGTTCGATGCCTGGTTCTCAGTGAAGACTGCAAAATTAACTCCAATCACACGACCTGAAGGTCCAAAAAGCGGCGCGCCTGATCCACCTTCGGCAGTTCGCGCGTCGTAAACGATTCTCCGTACGTCGAGGTCGGTAATGCTGCCCTGTGTCGTGAGCGGTTGGATGCGTTTTGTCTCTGCAAGGTATGCAAGCTGGGCCATTGGCGTGCCGTAACGTTGCTGAATCCCTCTCGACTCAGCATCATCAAGTAACGCGAGGAGTCGATCGGGACCGGAAGGATATCCCATCATCACGACAGACTTTCCGACAGCGACCGCATCCGAATCCGCTTCCAATGGCAGGATGGGAATCGTTTCCGGAACTTCAGGAATGTCGAGGCTACACACTGCGAGGTCGTCTCGATTTGCGGCGCCTTTGAACCTGAGTGGGATCGCCTGCGGGATGTTTGGAAAGTAAGCCATCAGTTTTCTGAGTCGCGGCTGCGCGTTGAGGCCGCCGGTGATGCTTTGCGCGCGATCGTCCGCGATCCACGGTTGAGCGATGTGACGATTGGTGAGCACGTAACCATTCCCGACGTGAAATCCACTGCCGACAAATTCATACTCCGCAATCGCCGCGTTGCCTTCAGGTGTTAATGCCTCCTGCCCGCCGCTTTGAACCGCGCCTCCGCTGTCGTTCAGTTGCGCTTCAGCGTAGCGTAACGGCCGGCCTGTTCCGGCTTCGACGAAGTAGTAAGAGCCCGCGATCAAACAAACGCCGCTGCCATACTCGGCACGCAGCTTTACTGCGAGTGAGAGGCTGTACTGGATTTGCTTGTTTGATTCGTCGATGTTGTCGATCTGCTGGTTGGTCTTCGAGACCTGATCTCGCATCTGGCCGAGCTGCTCTCCCTGTTCCGTGATGAGCCGGCGGCTGCGCTGCAATTCTTTGTACATCGCGAATCCGAGATAGAGCATTCCACCGACGAGGATGCCGGCGATGGCGAGCGCGACAAGCTTCGTGCTCGGCTTGATCTCGCGCACCAGCTCACGGGTGAACTCGCGCAGGAAAACTTTGGCGTCGTCGCGTCGTGCGGTCGCTGCGGATTCGATGGCGGCAGCTTCGATGAACGGCGCGACGTGAGTTTCGCGTGGCGCCTGCGGCACGACCGCCGGAAGATCGCGAACAGGGAAGAAGTGCAGCACGATGTCCGAGTCGGCGATGCGAAACTCGTCGCCGTCGCGGATCTCGTTGCCTTGATTAACGCTCTCGCCGTTCTGCGTGAGCGGAATGGTCGGCTCGAAACCCGTTACACGATAGGCCCCGTTCGTCCGACTCAATTCGAGCAATACGGCGTTTACGGCGGTTTTCGGCAGGCTCGAAGAGCGGAGCCGCAGATCACAGGTCTCGCAAGCACCAATGCGAATGTTGTCTTCGGAGAGGATTTCAGTGTGCCGGTCTTCGCCCGAGGAGATGTGGATAACCAGGCCGGTTGACATAAACAGTTACAAACCAAAACTTCGAACCAAGTCGAGTCACGCGCTCGACTCGTTCATTCTACAAGAAGCGCTAAGAGTACAAAAGTGCTAGCATGAGCGACGTGGAATTTATTACTGATTGCGATCGTTTAGTTGAGCTTGCGCCGATTGCTGCGGCGGCAATCCAGTATCACGTGTTTGTGTGTACGGGGAAGTCTTGTTCGGGGAATGACAGCGCTGAAGTTAAGAATGCGTTTGAGCGCGAGTTGAAAGCGCGCGGGCTACAGTATGGGAAAGTGTCGAAAGGGTGTAGTCCGAATGGGACGGTGGTGTTGACGGAGTGCGGCTCGGTTGGGTTTTGTGCGGTTGGCGCCGCGGTGATGGTCTATCCGGATGGTGTTTGGTACGCGCAGGTGCTGGCTGACGATGTGCCGGAAATTGTTGAGGAGCACATTGTGAACGGGCGACCGGTCGAGCGCCTGGCTTTATTAAAGATCCGTGCGAACAAATAACCTGATCCGCGTTTTTATCTGCGTTCATCCGCGGCCTTCCACCGCAGTATGGGCTTGCGCGCAGCCGCCGCTTCATCGAGTCGCCCAACCCGCGTATCGTGCGGTGCGTTCAAAACCAGCTCAGGATCTTCCACAGCCTCAACCGCAATCGACTTCATCGCCGCAATGAACTGATCGAGCTCCTGCCGGCCCACTGACTCCGTCGGCTCGATAAGCATCGCGCCCTGCACGATCAAAGGAAAGTAGATCGTCATCGGATGAAATCCGTAGTCGATCAAACGCTTCGCAATGTCGAGCGTGTGTACACCCTTACGCGATTGCCTTTTATCAGTGAACACCACTTCGTGCATCGGCGCGCCCGCGAACGGTTTGTCGTAGTCTTCAATCAATCCCGCAGCCACATAACGCGCGTTGAGCACCGCTGCTTCCGTCGCTTCACGTAAACCATCGTTGCCGTGTGTCAGCGTGTAAGACAGTGCCCGCAGCATCATGCCGTAATTGCCGAAGAATGCTTTTACCCGACCGATCGATTTCGGTTGATCGTAGTCGAGCCCGTACGTCGAATCGGAAGACTTCACAATGCGCGGCACGGGCAGGTACGGTTCGAGCTCTTTCGTACAGCAACATGGACCAGAGCCTGGCCCACCGCCGCCATGAGGAGTTGAAAATGTCTTGTGCAGGTTAAGGTGAATGACGTCGACACCCATATCGCCGGGACGTGCAACGCCGACGAGCGCGTTCATGTTGGCGCCGTCCATGTACACGAGCCCCCCGGCTTCGTGAACTATCTCGCAGATCTGTTTGATGTTGCGTTCGAAGAGTCCGAGCGTGTTTGGATTGGTCAACATTAGTCCGGCGACCTCTCCATGCGCGCACAGCTCGCGCAGGTGCTCGAGGTCGGTAAGACCTTCCGGAGTCGAGCGAATCGTTTTGACTGAGAAACCGGAAAGATGCGCTGACGCGGGATTAGTTCCGTGAGCTGAATCAGGGATGAGCATCGTGCGTCGATGTGAGGCTGCGGCGCCGTCGCGCGCGTCGAGAAACGCGCGAATGATCATGATGCCGGTCATCTCGCCGTGCGCGCCGGCGGCTGGTTGCAGCGAGATGCCGGGCAGACCCGTGATCTCTGCGAGATGTTGCTGTAGCTCGTAGATTACCTGCAGTGCGCCCTGTGCGTCGTGTTCTTCAGTCAACGGGTGAAGGTTTGCAAATCCCGCGATCCGCGCGACCTTTTCGTTGAGTCGCGAGTTGTACTTCATCGTGCATGAGCCCAGCGGATACATGCCGAGGTCGATCGAGTAGTTCCAGGTCGACATGCGAACGAAGTGACGGATCACGTCGACTTCGCTCACTTCCGGCATGCCTTCGAGATCGTCGTCACGACGAAACTCACTCGGGATGCTCAGCTCGATTTCATCGACGTCGAGCGCCGGCAGGCGATATCCGATGCGGCCGGTCTGCGATCGCTCGAAGATGAGCTGCTCGTTCGGACTGATATGAGTGGTGACTTTATTGAATGTCATGAAACAAGAGGACCTATAACTCGGTTAGGGCTTGAATGAAGCGGTCGATCTGCTCGCGGCTGTTTGTCTCGGTCACACAAACCAGAAAATCATGCGGCCGGTCAGGCATAAACCGTGACAGCGCGATCCCGCCATCGATCCCCTTCTCCTTGCCGAGACGTGAAAGCAGCTCCACTGCTCGACCTGGTCCACGCACAACGAACTCGTTGAAGGATGGACCAGTGAAGGGAATCGAGTAGCCATTCAGCTTCGCGATTGCACGCGCCGCGTACGCCGCTTTCTGCGCGCATTGGTGCGCAGCTTCCTGCACGCCGCGACGGCCCATCGTCTCCAAGTAGACAGTTGCCGCGAGTGCGATCAGCCCTTCATTCGTGCAGATGTTTGACGTCGCTTTCTCACGTCGAATGTGCTGCTCGCGCGTGGCAAGCGTGAGCACGAAACCACGACGTCCTTTCTTGTCGTAAGCCTCACCGACAAGACGGCCGGGAATCTGTCGCGCATATTTTTCACGCGTGGCAAACAGGCCGACGTATGGACCACCAAACGAAAGTGGCACGCCAAACGACTGTCCTTCAGCTATGACGATGTCAGCGCCACACGCTCCCGGCGATTTCAAAAGCCCGAGTGACATCGCCTCGGTAATCGCGACAATCAGCAACGCTCCCTTCGCGTGCGCCGCATCGGCCAGCGCCAATAGATTTTCAATACAGCCGAAGAAATTCGGTGACTGGACCACGAGCGCTGCCGTTTCGTCGTCGATTGCTGCAGCCAACGCCTGCCACGACTGTCCTGTCTTTTCAGCAAACGGAACCAGCTCGAGATGAATGCCGGCGTGCTGCACGTAGGTGTTGATTACTTCCAGGTACTGCGGGTGTGTCGCAGTCGAAGCCACAGCTTTCGATCGCTTGGTCACACGCTCGGCCATCAACACCGCTTCTGCGAGTGCGGTTGAGCCGTCGTACATGGAAGCGTTCGCGACTTCCATGCCCGTCAATTGGCACACGAGTGTTTGAAACTCGAAGATGACTTGCAGTGTGCCTTGTGAAATTTCGGGCTGGTAGGGCGTGTAAGCAGTAAAAAACTCAGAGCGCGAAAGAATATGATCGACGATCGTTGGAATGTAATGAGAATACGCGCCGCCGCCCATGAAACTGATGCGACCAGCGCCGGCGTTGCGCGCGCCCATCCGTTCGAAGCGGTCGAGAAGCTCGATTTCTGAAAGCGCCGCGGGAGTGTTGAGCGGTCGCTTTAACCGTAAATCTTCGGGAATGGAATCGAACAGTTCTTCGGCCGATCCGAGCCCCATTGCTTCAAGCATTTCGCTGCGCTCTTCCGGCGAGTTAGGAATGTAGCGCAAGATTATTCGCTCTCAGCTTTCGTAAAATCTTCGTACTCCGCGGCGGTCAAGAGGCTATCGACTTCGCCTGGGTTAGACATCTTCAGCCGGATCATCCAGCCCTCGCCGTAAGAATCCGAGTTCACACTTTCAGGTTCGTCAGCCAGCGATTCATTGATCTTCACCACGATGCCGGCAATGGGAGTGAAGACTTCGGAGACGGCCTTCACTGACTCGACCGAGCCAAACGGCTCATTTGCTGCAAACTCCTCTCCCGCTTTCGGCAACTCGACGTACACTACGTCACCCAATGAGTTTTGTGCGTAGTCAGTGATGCCGATGATGGCCTGATCACCGTCTACTTTCACCCATTCATGATCTTTGCTGTAGTGCAGGTCTTCCGGAACGTTCGCCATGGATCCTCCATCCTCTATCTTTCTATTTGTTTCGTTTGTAGAAGGGCGTTTTGGTGATTTGAGCGCCCACCAATCGCCCGCGTACATCGATCTGTATCGCCTGGCCCACACTCGCATACTCGACGGGCACGTAGGCAAATCCGATATTCTTTTTAAGAAACGGCGCCGGACTACCTGATGTCACATGGCCCACTCGGTTGCCATCGACGACGATTTCCTGGTGATCGCGTGCAATACCGCGGTCCGTTACTTCGAAGCCCACGAGTTTGCGCTTAACGCCTTCAGCTTTCTGATTGGCCAGCGCCTCGCGACCGGTGAAGTCGCCTTTATCCAACTTGCATATCCAGCCGAGGTTCGCTTCGAGCAACGAGGTGGTCTCATCGATGTCGTTGCCATAGAGCGCCATGCCGGCTTCGAGTCGGAGAGTGTTGCGCGCGGCGAGTCCACAAGGCAACACGCCGGTTGGTGTATCCGTTTGTCCGGCTTCGAGAATCTTGTTCCAGAGTTGCTCCGCGCAATTCGCGGGCGCGTAAACTTCGAAACCGTCTTCGCCGGTGTAACCAGTGCGCGAGACGATTCCGTTGACGCCGTCCACACTTCCGTGCTTGAAGTGGTAATACTTGATTTCACTGAGCGGCACGTCAGTCAGCTTTTGAAGAATTGATTGTGCATCGGGGCCCTGGAGCGCGAGTTGGCAGTAGTCAGCGCTTACGTTATTCAGGTCGATCAACTCACCTGACCAGTGTGAAAAGATCCAATCCCAGTCTTTTTCAGTAGTGCTGGCATTGACGACGAGCAGCAGGTGAACGGACGAGAGACGATAGACAAGTAGATCGTCGATCACGGTGCCTTGGGGAGTGGTTAACGCCGAATACTGCGCTTGTCCGTCGACGAGTTTCGTAACGTCGTTTGACGTTAAGCGATTGACGAACTTGATTGCGTCCGGGCCTCTGACATCGATCTCACCCATGTGGGAAACGTCGAAGAGGCCGGCGTGTGTGCGTGTGCGCAGATGTTCTTCGATAGTTCCGGCGGGATACTGGACGGGCATATCCCAGCCGCCGAAGTCGACCATCCGTCCACCCATCTGCCGGTGGATGGCGTTCAGTGGAGTCTGTTTCAATTGCGGAGCCGTTGCGGTCAATTTAGTCACCACGCGCGCCAGTATTATGGAGCGCCTGCCTTGTTAAAATCACGAATAACAGGTGAACCCGCAACCTAGCATGCGGCGTGCGGTGCGTCAAGCGAGGGGTGCGTCAAGCGAGGGGTGGGGACAGCGAGGGTTGGGGATAGGAAACGTCAATGCGCGCTTTAACATCTTTAGTGCGCCTCAACAAGCCCTTACAATCTTTCGCATCTGGTAAGTATTCGATGGCAGTAATATCATCATGTGTCTCATCTACAGTGTAGATGATTCCTTTCTCTTGGTTTGAGTAAGTTGCGATCGACCGATCCTGACGACTGATGAATTTTTTGTAATCCTTCTTATCGAGATTCAGTCCGGAAAAGCTCATTTCAACTTCTAATTCTACATAGATGCTAATTACGGTATCCTCAGAAACCTTGCATAGACACCGATTGATTTTCGCGCATGGCCCGGTTCCCGCGTACTCTATGTATGCCCTTTCCTTATCAAACTGATAGCGCCCGTGCTCGCCTGGCCTGCCAAGAAGCCGTTCAACGTCAGTCCGCGTTGATTTCAATGGTACTATTCCACGCCAAGCTTCAGCCTGCACATTGATCGCACTTATCATCAAAGCCACAAATACGCCGATTACGCTCAGTGCCCCGGACCACATGCCTTACCTCCAGCGAATCTAGAAACAATTCTTAGTTAAACCATAATTCCAATAGTAACCCCAACTGATGTTATTCGGGTCCTTCATTGCATCTTTATGATAGGTGTCACGTTTGTCACCAGGCCAAATCGAGGTTGAGAGCCCCGGGATAATCTCGACGAACGATGTCAGCAAAAGCTCGGTCAGTGTAGTCCTTTTTCATCCCTGCCATGTGTAGGAGCTCATGTAAAACTCCCCTTATATCGCGCGCGAGTTGAATTGCTGAATTGCTATCTCCACCCACGATAAAAATCGAAGCATCTCCCACTATGGACCGATGTCAATGACGATTTTTTAATCCTGTAGGGTTCCGCAGAAAGCAGCGTTCTTGTAAGCAGGATCGTGTAATTTGATAAGGAAACGAGAGCCGATTCGAATCACTTAATCTTTTCAACCTGAAAAGCCATCGGCTCTGATGTCATGTTCTCAGACCACAGATACCCTTCATTGCGCCACAGCGCCGCATATTCATTGGGATCAGCAAAATAGAACCAGGTCGCAACTCTGACATGTAAGAAGTAAGTACCCGGGTGCAGGGCGTCCTTAGTGTTGCTGGTCCCATCATAAAGGCTCAAAATGATCTCTTGCTTCAAGCTGTATGATTCTCCCGGTTTAAGAATAATGAAGGTTCTTTCTCTTTGTCAGGCGTGATTCGCAAGTCCGTCTGAAACCCTGCAGCTTGCATCCCGCTGACACTAATCCAATGTGAAGACTCGTCGTATTCGTATTTTTTAGCCGCTTGCGTATTCCGGTGATTGTGGGCGGTGATTCCGGAATCAACGTGGGCAGTGATTCCGGTTGATTGTGGGCAGCATCGGCTGAGATGCTGGCGCTGCTTTATTACTGTTTCGGGCGCGCAGCG
>Ga0126311_10000470_pt1 | contig 19101 bp, 14 predicted proteins | sample Plot61_FD_92539 | JGI IMG/M metagenome (GOLD analysis project Ga0126311, IMG submission 92539) | Serpentine soil microbial communities from UC McLaughlin Reserve, CA, USA - Plot61 | ecosystem: Environmental > Terrestrial > Soil > Grasslands | place: USA: UC McLaughlin Reserve, Lake County... | reverse complement strand
GATCCCTGTTGAAAAATCTTTCATAATCGATTACCTAGGTGCCAGACATGGAACAATCCGCGAGGACTAATCAAGATTTGACCCGAGAGCTCGAAGCAATGGGCAACCGCCTGCGCATCGACTCAATCGTCGCGACATCCGAAGCCGGGTCGGGCCATCCCTCGACCTGTCTGTCGGCGGCCGACCTGGTCGCAGCCGTCTTCTTTTACGCCATGCGTTACGAAGTCTCTAATCCGAAGAACCCTCTCAACGACCGGTTCGTCCTGTCGAAGGGCCACGCCGCCCCGATTCTTTATGCGGCGTGGGCCGAAGGGGGCGCGTTTCCCGTCGAGCGATTGAAGACCCTGAGAAAATTCGATAGTGACCTCGAAGGCCACCCGACTCCCCGCATTCCGTGGGTCGAGGTCGCCACAGGCTCGCTCGGGCAAGGGCTTTCGTGCGGCGTGGGGATGGCTCTCAACAGCGGCTACCTGGAAAAGATCGACAACCGAATTTACGTGTTGATGGGTGACGGCGAGATGGCCGAGGGCTCCGTGTGGGAAGCTGCCGCCCTCGCCTCCTATTACAAACTGAACAACCTGATCGGCATCGTCGACGTTAACGGCCTGGGGCAGAGCCAGCCGACGATGTACGGGCATGACACGGGTGTTTACCACAGGCGCTTTGAAGCATTCGGGTGGCGCGCCATCTCGGTAGACGGGCACGATATGGCGCAGATAACCGCCGCGCTCGACGAGGCTTTATCCGTAGGAGACAAGCCCGTCGCGATCATAGCCGCCACGAAAAAAGGGAAGGGAGTCTCCTTCATTGAAGACAAGGAAGGCTGGCACGGCAAGGCTCTGAAGAAAGGCGAAGAGGTGGACCGCGCGCTGGCGGAGCTTGAGCCCGGGGCCGCCGTCACCGGCGCGTTGAAGGTCAAGCCGGTCAAAGAGCGGGGGGCGCAGGCCCCGCCGGCCGGCGAACCGGCGTCCTCGGAATCGGCTCCCGTACAGTATGCGATGGGCCAGGAGCTGGCTACCCGCGAGGTGTACGGCGCGGCTCTGGCGAAGCTCGGCGATACGAACCCTCTGGTCGTCGCGCTCGACGGCGATACCAAGAACTCGACCTATTCCGAAAAATTCATGAAGGCGCACCCGGACCGCTTCTTCGAATGCTTCATAGCCGAGCAGAACATGGTCGGGACGGCGGTAGGCCTCGCGGCGATGGGCAAGATCCCGTTCGCGTCCACTTTCGCCTGCTTTCTCACCCGCGCCTACGACCAGATTCGCATGGCGGCGATTTCGCAATCGAACCTGAAGCTCTGCGGCTCGCACGCCGGGGTATCGATCGGCGAAGACGGCCCTTCGCAGATGGCGCTCGAAGACCTGGCGATGATGCGGGCCGTCGAAGGGGCGACGGTCCTTTACCCTTCCGAGGCGGTATCGGCCGAGCACGCGGTCAGACTCGCGGCCGCGCACGCAGGGATCGTCTACATTCGCACGAGCCGCCCCAAGACTCCCGTGATTTACCCTGTCGACGAGCCGTTCGAGATCGGAAAGGCCAAGGTCGTGAAGCGGAGCGACGAGGACGAGATAACCATCGTTGGCGGCGGAGTCACCCTGTTTGAAGCGCTATCGGCGTATGACGTGCTCAAGGCCGAAGGCATAAGCGCCCGGGTGGTCGATATCTTTTCTCTCAAACCCGTGGACGCGGAGACTCTGCGCGAATGCGGAAGAGAGACGAATAATCTGATTCTCACGGTTGAAGATCACTCGCTCTGTGGCGGGATCGGCGACGCCGTGGCGGGAGCCGTGTCGGCAGACGGAATAAGGGTCCACAAGCTCGGCGTAGGCGAGGTCCCCCGGTCGGGCGAACCCGCCGAACTGCTCGCGGCGTACGGAATCGATCGGAAAGCGATTGCCGAAAGGGTTCGGGCCCTGCTCCGGCAAGCTGGTCAGACGCGTGAGCCGGATGACTCCGCGCGGGGTTGATTCCGAGTGAAGCTGTGATCGAAAATCGCGCTGCTTGACAAGGCTCGAACCATCCTATAATTTCGTGTGTTACTTTTATTGGCGATGCCTTGCCATAGGATTTGGACTATTGACTGGAGGTAAGAGATGGGTATTAAAGTTGGGATCAACGGATTCGGCCGCATCGGGCGCAACATTTTTCGCGCCGCGCTCGGCCGGGGCGATATAGATTTCGTGGCGGTCAACGACATAACGGATACGAAAACGCTGGCTCATCTTCTGAAGTACGACTCCGTGCTGGGAAACCTCGACGCCGACATCAAAGCGGGCGAGGGCCAGATCACGGTGAATGGCGATGAGTTCAAAGTATTCTCCGAGCGGGACCCCGGCAAGATCGATTGGGCCTCGGTTGGAGCGGAGGTCATCGTCGAATCGACGGGGCTCTTCACTAAGCGGGAAGAGGCCGCGAAACATCTTCACGACACGGTGAAAAAAGTGATCATCTCCGCCCCGGCGAAGGGCGAGGACATCACCGTAGTCCTCGGCGTCAATGAAAAGTCGTACAATCCGAAAGAGCATCACGTCATCTCGAACGCCTCCTGCACTACCAACTGCCTTGCCCCCGTGGCGAAAGTTCTGCACGAGAATTTCACGATCAGGCAGGGATTGATGACTACCTGTCACTCGTACACGAACGACCAGAGACTGCTCGACCTGCCGCACAGCGACCTTCGCCGCGCGCGCGCCGCGGCGCTGTCGATCATTCCGACGAGCACCGGGGCGGCCAAGGCGATAGGCCTCGTCCTGCCCGAGCTCAAGGGCAAGCTCGACGGCATCTCCCTCCGAGTGCCGACGCCGAACGTCTCGGTCGTGGACCTCGTGGCGTTGGTCGAGAAGGGCACGAGCAAAGAAGAGGTGAACGCCGTTATGAAGAGAGCGGCGGAAGGCCCGCTACACGGCATTCTCCAATACGAAGAGGAGCCCCTGGTCTCGATCGATTTTCGCGGCAATCCGCACTCTTCAATCCTCGACGCTCCCTACACCAGCGTGCTTGAAGGAAACATGGTAAAGATCCTGGCCTGGTACGATAACGAATGGGGCTATTCGAGCCGCGTGGTCGACCTCGTCCGCTACCTTGTGGAGCAGGGGCTCTGATAAGCACGGCCCGGGATTTCTGTGCCGAGCGGCTGGCGGAATTGAACGACTTTTCGCCGGTCGCCCCGCGCGGGACAATAGATTCCTATGTCAAAACTTTCGATCTCAGATCTCGACTTGAAGGGGAAGCGCGTCCTGATGCGCGTCGATTTCAACGTGCCGCTTGAGGGCGGCCGCATCACCGATGACACGCGCATCCGCGCCGCCCTGCCGACCATAAGATACGCGCTGGATCAAGGGGCGCGGCTCATACTCGCGTCGCACCTGGGGCGGCCAAAGGGGAAGCCCGACCCCGCCCACTCGCTCGCTCCCGTCGCGTCCCACGTGTCGGGACTCCTGGGCAAGGAGGTGAAGCAGGCTCCGGATGCGGTCGGCCCTGAAGTGCGAAAGATGGTCGAGGCTCTCGGCGAGGGCGAAGCCTTGATGCTTGAAAACGTCCGGTTTCACGAAGGCGAAGAGAAGAACGACCCCGAATTCGCGCGGCAGTTAGCGGGGCTTGCCGACCTGTACGTGAACGACGCGTTCGGCGCGGCCCACCGCGCCCACGCCTCCACTGTGGGCGTCACGCGCTTCGTCGAGAAATCTGCGGCGGGCTTCCTGATGGAGAAAGAGCTACGCTATCTGGGGCAGGCGCTCGAACATCCCGAGGGCCCTTTCGTGTTGATCCTCGGGGGGGCGAAAGTGTCCGACAAGATCGGGGTGATCGAAAACCTTTTGAAGTCCGCCAACTCGATTCTGATCGGCGGCGCTATGGCTTACACGTTCCTCAAAGCTCAAGGGCACGAGACGGGCCGCTCGCTCGTTGAAGACGACAAGCTGGACATGGCTCGCGGCCTGCTGAAACAGGCCGAGGAGCGGGGAGTCGAGATACTGCTGCCGGCAGACAACGTGGTAGTTGACGAGGGCTTCTGGGACCCTGAGCCGAAGAATTTCCACTCCCGCATTTGCCCCGTGACGGAAATCGGGCCTGATGAAGCGGGACTTGATATAGGCCCGGAGGCCATCGAGCAATTCTCCGCCAGGGTCGCCGACGCGAAAACGATAGTCTGGAATGGCCCTATGGGCATGTTCGAGCGCGAGCCGTTCGATCAGGGGACCCGCTCGATCGCCCGGGCGGTGGCTGATGCCGACGCCACGACCATCGTCGGCGGGGGCGACTCCGTGGCCGCTGTGACCGACGCGGGAGTCGCCGAGCGTATCACGCACGTATCGACCGGTGGCGGCGCTTCGCTCGAATTCCTCGCGGGCGATAAATTGCCTGGCGTGGAAGCGTTGACGGACAAGTAACACACCCGGCTTTGAGCGCCCGGACGATCGGAGATCAGGATGAGATTGTCTTACGTATTTTTGCTGGTTACGATGATGGCGGCTGCTTCGGCGTGCGGCTCGAAGGAGCCTTCGTACAGCAATATAAACCTCAATAAGAACACTGAGGCGGGCAGGGCGCCTGCCGAGAGCGGACCTCCGAATGCGGCGGCGACGCCCGGGGAGACGGCGCCTGTTCCCGGCGCGCAGAGCGGGGGAACTCCCGCGGCGGATGCCATATCCCCCCCCGCCCCGGCGGCCGCTCCCACAGCGGTGCCAGCTCTGAGGACGCCGGCATTTTTCGACCCTAAAAATGGGACGATAAAAGACCTGCCTTCCTTTCCTGATAGCGTGAGGATAAACGTCCAATACGGCCCGCTCAGCGGATCCGACATGGCGATGATCGTATCGCAGACCGCGGCTCCGATGGAGAAAGTCACTGAGTTTTATGACCGTGCGGCCAGGAGTAATGGCTGGACGATTGCGTCCCAGTCGCGCGAGCCCGAAACGTTCAGGCTCGACCTGAAGAAGGGGCCGAAAGACGCCGGGACCGTGCAGGTGGCAAAAGTGGCGGGGGGGAGAGGCGTCTCGATCATCATCTCTCGAACTCAGGCCCGATAGCCGGCCGCGAAGTCATCAACGGATCTGAAATCTTATGAGATCAACTATGCGAAGACCGCTCATAGCCGGAAACTGGAAGATGTACAAGACGATCTCCGAGTCGCTGGAGTTCGTCCAGGCTTTTAAACCTCTGGTGATAGCCTCGACTCATTGCGATATAGTACTGGCGCCGCCCTTCACCGCGATCAAGGCGGTGGCCGACAGGCTCGAAGGCTCGAACGTCGAGGTCTCAGCGCAGAACGTCGCGGCCCAGATTGAGTATGGCCCGTTGACGGGCGAGGTCTCGCCCGGGATGGCGAAAGAGGCGGGCGCAAGGTATGCGATAATCGGCCATTCGGAGAGGCGGCAGTATTTCGGCGAAACGGATGAGTCTGTCAACCTGAAGGTATTCGCGGCTTTGAGCTCGGACCTTCTGCCCGTCGTATGTGTCGGCGAGCGGCTCGAAGAGCGCGACGCGAATCGCGCTGAAGAGGTCGTGGGGAGGCAAATCGCGGGCGGATTGCGCAACTTGACAGCCTCCGACGCGTCCCGTATCATAACCGCTTACGAGCCGGTCTGGGCTATTGGCACAGGTCGAACCGCGACGCCCGAGATGGCCGAGCAAATGCACGCCTTTATCCGATCCCGCGTCCGAGAGATGTTTGGCGATACGGTGGCAGAGGGAATGAGAATCCTCTACGGCGGCAGCGTTAAGCCTGACAACATTGCATCTTTGATGGATCAGGCGGACATCGACGGCGCCCTTGTCGGCGGGGCAAGTCTTGAGCCGGGCTCGTTTGCGAAGATTGTAAGCTATAAAGAGAACAGGTAGGGCCAAAACGTGATCGGATATATTTTAATGACTCTCTATGTCATTGCCTGCATCGTGCTGATATTGTTCGTCCTCTTGCAGCCGGGCAAATCGGATGCGGCGGCTGTATTTGGCGGCGGGGCGAACTCGTCGGCTTTCGGACCTCGCGGGACGGCGACCGTGCTCGCAAAGGTGACTATAGGCGCGGCAATACTATTTTTTCTGATCGCATTCGTGTTCTCCATACCGAACCTGTTTAATCGCGGATCTCTCGGCGAGGGAGTTGGCCCGGCGCAGACAGTGCCCCAGACCCCCGTGATTCCTCCTGCCGGGACCGAGCAGCCCGCGCCTGCGGTCACGACCGAGTCGCCCGCTCCCGCCCCGTCTCCCGGGGGCTCTCAGCCCGCGCAGCAGGGCAAGCAGAACAGGAGTTCGGTCCCGACAAAGCAGGCGCCGAAAAAGCCCTGAACTGGTGGCCGATCTCGCGAGATTGAGACTTGATCTGTGGGATCAGAGTAGTGTAGTTTGACAAGCGGACTTCAGAGAGTGCCGAAGTGGTGGAATTGGTAGACACGTACGTTTGAGGGGCGTATGGGGAGACCCGTGGGGGTTCGAGTCCCCCCTTCGGCACCATTAAATTTCTAGGTATTGATGAGCCTGGACTTACGAGTTCAGGCTTTTTCAATTGTGCCAGATTTGTGCCAATCACTTTTCCGGTGTTGAAGTCCAGTAGCTCGACACCGGTCCTCATAGTTGGCAGGTCAGTTTGGGCCCGTGCGGTGATGCTTAACTAGCCTCGTAAGTTTATTCGCGTGGTCCCTTCACGCGATGCAGTTGAATCGCTCTTGACTCGCCCCACCAACTAATTCCATCATAAAGTCCGCTTGCAAGTTCCCGGGCTGAGCTTCGGAGTATGTGCTAGCCAGGCCTTTTTCTAATACTCAGCCCTTATATGATCCTTTTATGCTAGCCGGTTTCACTGCGGTATACCGGCGAAAGGATAGACATGACATACGACCCACTCCTACCTTTTAGAGGCTCTTCTCTCATTAGGACTTGCCTACTTCTGCTCTGCTGCGGTCTGAGCGGCGCAGTAAGCACTACGCAGGCACAGACCCGCGCTTACGTTGTAAATGAATTTGAGAATACGGTCTCCGTCATTGACACTTCGACTAACACGGTCGTAGGCACTATCCCGGTTGGCTCAGGACCTTTTGATATAGCCATCACGCCCGATGGCGCCCGCGCTTACGTGACGAATGATGCCGCTGATACGGTGTCCGTCATTGACACTACGACGAACGCTGTGATCACCACTATCACGGTTAACGTCGCTCCAATCGGAGTAGCGATCACACCAGACGGCGCCCGCGCCTATGTGTCTAATTTGGGGAGCAACACCGTCTCTGTCATCAACACCTCGACTAATACCGTGATTGCCACCATCCCGGTTGGCTCTGGGCCCTACATGCTTGCCATCACGCCCGACGGCACACGAGTTTACGTAGCTAATGATCTCAGCGAATCGGTCTCTGTCATTGATACGGCAACCAATACAGTCATTGCCGCCGTCGCGGTTGCTCCTTCTCCCCTGGGGGTAGCCGTCACGCCCGATGGCACGCGAGTTTATGTGACTAACCGGGAGAGCAACACCATTTCCGTTATTGATACAGGGACCAATACTGTAATAACCACTATTGCCGTAGCTTTGGGCCCGCGAGAAGTGGCTATCACACCTGACGGTTCGAGGGCTTACGTGACGAATCAGTTCGGCAGTAGCGTTACTGTAATCGATACAGGGACCAACACTGTAATAACTACTATACCTGTGGGCCCCGAACCCATAGGAGTAGCCATTACACCGGACGGTGCCCGCGCCTATGTAACCAATATTAACTCCAGGACGGTCTCCGTCATCGACACGGTGAGCAACACCCTGGTTGCTACCATCCTGGTTGGCTCCGGTCCATTCGGGATAGCGATTACGCCTGCCCCACTCGCCCCACTGGTGCCGAAGAGCAAAGATGAGTGTAAGAAGGGCGGCTACAGGAAATTTGGACCCCCGGCTGGCCCTTTCAAGAATCAGGGGCAGTGCGTCAGCTATGTCGAGAGCCGTTCCGCCGCGCAGCCCTGATAACAACTAAATACCCCTGCGAACTCAGCCGGGCGCGAGGCCGTCGAGATCATGAACCAGATCGTGGCGAGCTACAAAGCCTCACTCGCCGACGCGAACAAGACGATCAAGCGGCTCACCTCTCAAAATAGAGCTCTGCAAAAGCTCGTTGTCGTCATAGTTTTCTTTCACCTGCTGGATTAATCTAAACAGGCCGTCGGGGTAGCAGAAACCAACCGGTTTCTGCTACCCCGACGATTTATGCACACGCTTCACTTAATTTACTGCTTAATCATTGCTTTGATGTGGCTTTCTCTGCTTGCCTCTTATTTGCAGATTGCGCAGTTTCAGCGGTATCGCCCACCAGGATTTTTCCACGGACTCGGTCGCGGCTTCGGTTCGGCGGAGCCCGGAAGGACGGCTCCGCCTTACACGATTTGGTGATGGGTTGGCACATACAAACACGGCGGGGCCGCTGGTCTCAAAGAAAAAATCCGCCCAGCTGGTCGCTCCGGGGGTTGGCAAGACAAGTGGCCATCCTGTCCTTCCAGATCTTTTGAAAATGCGCGTTGGTGCCGTGCCGGGTATCCAGATCGTAGCGCCTCTGGAGTAAGCCTGCGCGGGTTGAGAAGTGAAGCTGGGCGGCGCTCTGAACAGCAGTCACTAGAGCCGCTTGAGTTGGGGCTCGTAATCTCATGAGCTGGCGCGCGAGCGCTCGCGCTGTGACAATACCGACATCATAATGGAATTGCTCATGTGACAGGAGGGCGGGAGTTTGAAGGACTCCCGTGAAGACTTGTGCATTTGGCGTGATCGTTATGACGTTTGGGTCTGCCATAGCAAATTGCCCGTCGACTATACGAGGGGGCAGGGGTGGCAGGTTGAAGTTAAATCGCGTGAAGGCGTCGACGAGTGTTCCGTCGCCAGGATCGAGGATTCGAGTCCCCGACGGCGTGAAATTCACCCATGCCAAAGTCACCGGAGTCGCTACTACTGTGATGGCCATTTAAACTCCCAAATGATTTCGAGGTTTTCGAGAGATGCATCCCGGCACCAGAAAAGGCCTCAAGGGCTATGCACCAAAGGTCCCTAAATGAACCGATCTTTAATTCAACTGCTATGCGGTCATAGATGCTATCCGCCACGACCGCTATAATGTAGCATGCCCGTTAGGGGGAAGGGAAAACGAGGCGAGCGGAGACGTGAAAAATGATGCGAAAAGAGACGGACATCTGGAAATGGCCCGCCGCGTGGAAGTGGAACCGGTAATAGATCAGGCTTTCATGCGCGGATGTCAAAATCACACTCTACAGGAGGCTCGGTATGCACACTGAATCCGGTTCCGAAACCAAGGTGGCCCTGCTGCGTTACGCAGGCGCCGAGCAGTTTGTCGGCGTGGCTCCAAGCGGCCACGCTATCGTGACGGGCTTCTCCCATGAGAATCTCTCTGCTCCGACTCCCATGGAACTGCTGCTGATCTCACTCGGCGGATGTACGGGGGCGGACGTGGTGGGAATTCTCGAAAAGAAGCGCCAGAAGGTCACCGGCTACGAGGTCGAAGTTCGAGGCGAGCGCCGGGCCGAGCACCCCAGAATCTATACCAGCATCGAGGTAGTCCATAAGCTAAAGGGCAGAAACCTCGACCCGAAGGCCGTGGCCCACGCCATTGAACTCTCCGAGACTAAATATTGCAGCGTCTCCGCCATGCTCGCTTCTTCAGCCATTATTACGACCCGGTTCGAAATCACCGAAGATATGCTCTGACGAGGCGCGCCGGATCGCGCCTTTCGACCGCCCGCCCCGGCACTCTCTTTCTCGCCTGCCAGTACCTTGAAATCACCTGTTTAGTAGCTTTAGCCACTGATACTCTCTTACATCTAATTTGATGGAAAGCATGACGTAGTTTCATCACATTGACCGAACTGTGCCCGACCGAAGGAGCAGGCGAAAGGGCGTCATCCAGGCAAATCTGAATTATTTTGGGCGCGCGGGAGGGATTGCCCGGGGGCCGGATGGGCGGCCGGCGGGAGTCAAGATGTTTTATCACGGCCAGTTAAGATGGGTCCGGCAAAATGGCGGCCGGAAATCCGGGCCTCCTGCGGGTGGCGCACGGGGTCTTTCCATGTGCGGTGGCACATCTATTGATTATTGAACGGGAGTGTTCATAATCCCGCCCCTTCATCCGAGGCAGAAGCCGTAAGAAGGCGAAGAGACGCTCGCCAGACTTGGGGCACGAAAGATCAGCCAGGGAACGCAGAAGGAACCCCTAATGGACCTCGCAAGCAGACAGAAGCTAGTCAAGCCGTACATGCTGTCGGTCGTCGTGGCGGGCGCGATCATCTTTGCACTCTCCCTCTCGAAACTTCAGCTCCCCCAGCTCGGGCTTCGTTATGTTCTTCTGATGCTGATCACGTTCGGCATTGGCTCCCGCGTCATCAGTTTCTTCAGATTCAAGTCCTGCGTGTCGATCTCCGACGTCTTCATTTTCCTGACGATCTTCCTTTTCGGAGGGGATGCGGCCATCGTTCTTGGAACGCTTGAGACCTTCTATGCTTCCTTGCGGATCAGCAAGAAGCCCATCACCATATGCTTCAACGCGGCCGCGATGACCATATCCACTTCCGCGACCGTGCTGGCAATTCGGCTCATATTCGGAAACATCGGGGACATAACCGCGAGTGAGTATTCTTCAAAGCTGATCATCGCCACCTGCACGATGGCCTTCTCGCAGTACATAATCAACTCCGGATTGATCGCCATTGCAGGAGCCTTTAGGGCGAACAAGGCGGTCTTCGCCACGTGGAGAGAGCACTACGTCTGGACATCGATCACGTATTTCGCGGGCGCTTCCGCCGCCGGCATAATAGCGAAGCTGATCGCCGTCGTCGGCTTCTACGCTTTCGTCGCCGTGATGCCTATAGTTGCGATCGTCTATTTCACCTACCTCACCTATATCAAGAACGTCGAAGCCTCCGCGAGCCAGGCCGAGCAAGCCGAACATCACCTCGCGCAGATGCTCGAGAGCGAGGAGCGGTTCCGAAGCGCCTTCGATCACGCGCCGATCGGGATGGCCCTGGTCGGGCCCGACGGCCGGTGGCTCCAGGTGAATCGCTCGCTGCGCGAGATTCTCGGCTATACCGAGGACGAATTTCTCGGCATGAACTTTCAGGCGATCACCTGCCCGGACGATCTGGGGGCTTTCCTCGTGCACTTCAACGACGTGCTTGAAGGGAAGACCGCTACGCACCAGATGGAGAAGCGCTATTTCCACAAGCTCGGCCACGAGGTGTGGGTGCTGACAGGGATCTCGCTCATCCGCGATTCGCAGAGCAGATCGCAGCACATCATCTTCCAGATCCAGGACATCACCAACCGCAAGCGCGCCGAAGAGCAGCTCCTGCACGAGGCGTTTCACGACGCCCTGACCGGGCTCCCCAATCGCGCCTACTTCATGGAACAGCTCCAGATATCCCTCGAAGAGGTTAAGGATTCAAGGGAACACCTCTTCGCCGTGCTCTTCCTCGACCTCGATAGATTCAAGCTCATCAACGACAGCATCGGCCACATGACCGGGGATCAGCTCTTGATCGGCATAGCCCATAGATTGCGGAAGTGCCTGCGTCCGGGCGACAAGGTGGCGCGGCTCGGCGGCGACGAGTTCACGATCCTTCTGGATGGGATACGCGACGCCAGCGAGGCCATCGAAGTGGCGGACCGGGTTCAGAAACAGGTCTCCCTTCCTTTCAACCTCGGCGGGTATGAAACGTTCACCACCGCGAGCATCGGGATCGCCCTCTCGAATATCGGGTACGAGAGGCCCGAGGATGTATTGCGCGACGCGGACACGGCGATGTACCAGGCCAAGTCTCTGGGGAAGGCCCGGTACGTGATCTTTGATCAGGGCATGCACGCGCACGCGATGAACCTCTTGCAGCTCGAAACGGACCTGAGAAGGGCCATCGACCGGAAGGAATTCTTCATTCACTACCAGCCCATCGTCTCTTTAAAGACGGGCAAGCTCAACGGCTTCGAGGCCCTCGTGCGCTGGCAGCACCCGGAGCGGGGCCTGATATCGCCCGAGCATTTCATCGCGGTGGCGGAAGAGACCGGATTCATCGTCCCCATCGGACAATGGGTGCTGCGCGAAGCTTGCAGGCAAATGCGGGTATGGCAGGACCGGATTCCACCCGACCTTTCTCTCTCCATGAGCGTGAACCTGTCAGGCAAGCAGTTCGCCCACGCGAGCCTGATCGATCAGATCGTGCACATACTCGACGCGACCGGCGTCGATCCGCGAAGGCTCAAGCTCGAAATTACGGAGAGCGTCGTTATGGAAAACATCGAAGTCGCGACCCGGATGCTCGAACAGCTCCGAACTCTCGGCGTCGAGCTGAGCATCGACGACTTCGGGACCGGATACTCATCGCTCAGCTACTTGCACCGCCTCCCCATCGATACCTTGAAGATCGACCGCTCCTTCGTCAGCCGCATCAGCGAAAACAACGAGAACCGCGAGATCGTCCGCACTATCCTGATGCTCGCGCAGAACCTTGGAATGGGTGTCGTGGCCGAAGGGGTCGAAACCAGAGAGCAGCTCGAAAGCCTGCAAGAGCTGAAGTGCGACAGGGGGCAGGGCTTCCTCTTCTCAAGGCCGGTCGATGCCGCAACTGCCGAAAGGCTGATACTCAACGACACCGATTGGCAGGCCGCGATTTTCCCGACAGAAAACCCTCGCGAAAAAGACGTATTTTCCGACCTTGCCAGCAGCTATCCGATGTGATCTCCTGCACCCAGGCCTCTCATTCATTCGCCATCGCCTTTCGATGACCGAAGCTCTCCATCACGGCCTGCCCCTCTTCGCTCAGGATGAAGTCGACGAATCTACGCGCGTTGTCCTTCTCGCCGGAAGCCTCGATTACTCATATCGCATGGTAAAGAATACCGCAGAGCATAGCGCGACCCATATCGGGTGCGCGCGAATGGGCCTGTTTGGTATCATCACTCACCTGTTTAGACCGGGCGTTCGAGACCGGCGCTTGAAATAGAATATTGAAAACCCGCTCCACGATAAGTGACCGGCATTTTCTCACTCGTCCGGGCCGGGAGGGAAGAGGATTCCCCGGGCTGATGGAAGAAAACCATGAAAATAGTCATTCCTGATGATTACCAGTATGCCACAAGGGAGCTGGCGTGCCTCGAACTGCTTGACTCTCATGACGTAAAGATTCTGGGGGACCTCAGGAGAGAGCCTGAAGCGGCAGCGGTGCTCGCCGGGGCCGAGTGCCTGGTTCTTATACGCGAGAGGACAAGGATCGACCGGGGGTTTCTCGATCTGATGCCGAACTTGAAGTTGATCAGTCAAACGGGAAAAGCCGGGCGACACATCGACGTTGCGGCCTGTACGGCTGCCGGAGTCGTCGTTCTCGAAGGTGCCGGCCTCCCCGTGGCGCGGGCCGAGCTCACCCGGGCCCTCATAATGGCCTCGCGAAGAAAATTGCTACAGGCAGTGGTTGATATGAGGCGGGGGGAGTGGCAGACCTGCATCGGGAGCGCTCTACACGGCCAGACGCTCGGCGTATGGGGCTATGGCAAGATCGGGCGCATGGTCGCCCGGTTCGGGCGGGCATTCGGCATGGAGGTCCAGGTCTGGGGAAGGGAAGGCTCGAGGCTCGCGGCCGAATCGGACGGGTACAAAGCCAGCCCATCTAAGGAATCTTTTTTCGAGAGCTCGGACGTTCTGACGGTTCATCTCCGGCTCGTCGGCGACACGACCGGAACGATCGCGGGTGGGGACCTTGAGAGAATGAAGGCGACAGCCCTCTTCGTCAATACCAGCCGGTCGGAAGTGGTCGAGCCCGGCGCGCTGGAAGCCGCATTAGAAAGGGGACGCCCCGGTTTCGCGGCGCTGGACGTATTCTCCGAAGAACCCGTCTACGACTCCGGGCTGGCCCTGCTGAACATGCCGAACGTGCTCTGCACGCCGCATATCGGCTATGTGGAGAAAAATGGCTACGAGCTCTATTTTCGCAAGGCATTCGAGAACGTCCTCGATTTCCTCTCCGGAAACGTCTCAAGCGTCTTGAATGAATCGGTGCTCCAAAATGGTGAAGCCTGATCGTCCATCCGTTCCGCAACTCGATTGCCGTGAGCGGCGAGTCGGCCCGAGGTTTTCCGCCGGGGCGCAAGCTTGAACTGGCCCGGCGCGTTGAATACAATACAGACCAATCATTCACTAGCTCTACCCATTGAAAGGTGCGTGTTGAAGAAAATCCTGGTTACTTCTCGATCGATCGGAATTCTGCTGCTCATCTTTTCTTCGATCCCGCCGCTTCCCACGAGGGGGCAGACCCCTTCGGTTCTCACGGCGAAATTCGTACCCGGTAAGAGTGGCCTGGAGCTTGAAAGGCGTACCCAGCTCGGCTCTTTCTTTGACGTGGTAGGGCGCAAATCGGCCGTCTTCGGGTACGAGAATCGGCCATTCGAGGCGTGGGTCTACCCGCTCAAGCTGCTCGATGATTTCAAGCTCTCTTTCGAGCTCGAAGGCTACCCTCTCGATATCAGCGGCCCTGAGATCGAAGCGTCCATCGATGTCCGCCCCGAAGCGACAATCTTCACCTACTCGCATGCCGCATTCACCGTCAGGCAGATGATTTTTGCGCCCGTCGAAGAGCAGGGCGTGATCATATTGCTCGACGTGCAGAGCGCCCTGCCGTTAAAGGTGACGGGCTCGTTTCGACCCAGGCTGAAATTGATGTGGCCGGCGGGGTTGATGACCGGGTACATCGGCTGGGACGAGAAAGCGCGCGTCTATACCATCGGCGAAGAGACCAACCGCTTTGTCGGAATGATAGGCTCGCCCGCCGCGCGCGATATTTCCCTCATGCCTTATCAGGAAGAACCGCGGGACGTTCCCAATCGCTTCACGATTGAAGCCTCGCCCGATGAGATGAAGTCACATTTCATCCCCATCATTATCGCAGGCAGCACCGAGGGGCGAGAGAGAGCAAAGGCGACTTACGATAAGCTGCTCAACTCCGCACGCTCGCTTTATGAAAAGAACGTGGCCTACTACGCGCGCCTGCGGTCCGAAACGACCGGCGTGACGACCCCTGACGAGCGGCTCAATACCGCCTTTGATTGGGCAAAGGTCGGGATCGATAAGGGCATCGCCACCAATCCCATGCTCGGCACGGGCCTTCTGGCCGGATTCCGCACTTCGGGCGAAAGTGAAAGGCCGGGCTTCGCCTGGTTCTTTGGCCGCGACGCGCTCTGGACCGCGCTGGCGATCAATTCGATCGGCGATTTCGCTTCGACCCGGACGGCCCTCGATTTCTTGAAAAAGTTTCAGCGCGAAGACGGCAAGATCCCGCACGAGATATCTCAGAGCGCGGCGCTCATTCCCTGGTTCAAGGACTACCCATACGCGTGGGCGAGCGCGGACGCGACGCCGCTCTACGTCATACTGCACGCCGACTACTGGCGGGCGAGCGGCGATTCCGCTTTTATCAAAGAGAACTGGGAGTCGATTCTTCGGGCCTACCGCTTCACCTCTCGGACGGACACGGATAACAACGGGCTGATTGAAAACACCAGATTCGGTCACGGGTGGGTCGAAGGCGGCGCGCTTAACCCGCCGCACGAAGAGATTTACATGCAGGGTTTATGGATCGAAGCGCTGGCCGGGCTGGCCGAGCTTGCCGGAGTCACCGGCGATAAGACCGTAGCCGCCGAAGCGCGGGCGGCTTCCGAACGCACGCGAGTCGCGGTTGAGAAGACCTACTGGCTAGCCGACCGCGGCTTCTATGCCTTCGCCACTAATCTTCCACGGTCATCGTCCAGGGTTGCCGAGCCGGGGCCGAACAGGGAGGTCCGGCAGGCGCGGATGGACGAGCTCGACAAGGCGCGGCTGATCGATGAGGACACGGTGTTGCCTGCCGTGCCTTTGTGGTGGAGGACGCTCGAAGATTCACGCGCTCAATCCGAGATAGACCATCTGGGAAGCGGTCAGATGGCCACCGACTGGGGATCTCGAATCATTTCTACCCGGAGCCGCTTATATGATCCGCTCTCCTACCATTATGGTTCCGTGTGGCCGCTATTTACCGGGTGGGCTTCGATGGGTGCATATCGCTATGGACGGCCCCATGTCGGCTTTCAATCGCTGATGGCAAACGTGCATCTCTCTTACAGCGGCGCCCTGGGATTTGTGACGGAGTTACTGTCAGGAGATTTCAACTCGGCGTTCGGCCGGTCATCGCATCACCAGGTCTGGTCGGAAGCGATGGTCGTGACCCCGATCATTCGCGGCCTGATGGGCATAGAGGTGGGCGAAGGAGGCAAGGCGGTGAGCTTCGCCCCGCAATTGCCTGCCAATTGGGACCGCGTCGCCGTGCGTAACGTCATCGCGGGCGATACGGGCTACGATTTCTCCCTTGAGCGAGGGCCGGGGCGAAAGACTATCAAGGTCACCCGGCGTGACCGAGCCGCCTCCACTTTGCCCGGCAAGAAAACCGGCCCCGCGCGGATTACCATCGCGCCGGCATTTCCGGTAGACGCGCAGGTCCGTTCGGTGACCGTCGGGGGCCGCGCCGCCAGGTTCGAATTGCAGCGCGTGGGCGACGCGCAGAGGGCCGTAGTCACCATCGATGGCGGTGCGGCGACTAATGAAATCGTTTACACCTATGAAGAAGGGACCGAAGTATACGCCGGGACCGAACAGCTTCGGGCGGGAGCGACCAGCCAGGGGCTTCGCGTCTTGCGCTCGCGCGCCGATAAGGACGCGCTACATTTAGTGATCGAGGGGCTGGGCGGGCGATCATACGAAGTGCGGGTGCGCGGCCGCCGCATGCTCGGGGAAGTGAGCGGCGCGAAGATAATCGAATCACTCGACGGCGAGACCCGATTGCTCGTCAATTTTGAGGGGCTCTCCGATGCTTACGTTCGACGTGAACTGGCAATTCCGCTTTCGACAAGAAACAGATAGCTCATCTCAAGAACCCGCTCGCCGTCAGGGGCGAGACAAGAAAAAGAGGAGATGCCTTGATTGGCATCTCCTCTTTTTCTTCATCAGCCGCGCCAAACGGCGCGGGCCACCTTGCCCTGATCGCCCTTAGAATTTGAATCTGACGGCGAACTGGAAATTGCGTTGCGGGTCATTGCCGCCGAAGGCCGTGTTCGTGATGCGGCCCGCGTTGGCGTTGGGGTTAGCCGGGTCTCCGATAAATGCATCGGGCTGATCGAGGTTGACGTGGTTGAAGAGGTTGACGACTTCGATGCGGAACTCAAGCTCTTTGCTCTCCGTGAAGATGAACTTCTTGAACAGAGATGCGTCGGTCCTCCAGTAGTTCGGCCCGCGCAGAGCGTTTCTCTTCAAGTTGCCGAAAGTGCCCACCGCCGGTTTAGCGAATACGGTAGGATCGAAAAACCTGGTGCGAGGTCCGCCCGTGTTCGGGTCGCCGATTATATCCGGGCGGTTCGGGCCCGTATCCGAGATTCCGCTCGTATCGAAGCCGACGTTGAACGGGAGCCCGCTCTGGATCGTCGTATTGGAATTGAACTGCCATCCGCCGATCAGGTAGTCAACGCTTCTCGGAGCGCTGCCGAACAATCGCCTGTTTCGTCCGATCGGCAACTCGGCGAGTTGTGACAGGACGAAGGAGTGGGTGCGGTCGAAATCCGACGGGCCGTGATTGATACTCCTGTCGATGAAGAAATAGTCACGGTCGTAGTTAGTCGACCTCTGCCATGTGTAGTGCGCGAGGACGGAATAACTATTGTCGAAGCGCTTGGTGAATTTGGTTTGAAGCGAGTTATAGCGGTTATCGCCGCAATTGCAGTAGAGCAGAACGTCCTGCGTCCAGCCGAACTTGTTAAAGAAGAACCTGCGGTTATTTCTCGGCACGTTCGGGAAACCTTCGAGTGTAGGCTGGTTGCCTTCACAGTCGGGGTTATTACCGCAGAAGACGTGCGTCCCCTTATTGCCGACGTAAGCCGCCTCGAGCGAGATGGTATTGGTCAGCTGGTGCTGCACGGTCACGTTCCAGGCGTCCACGGTAGGCAGCCGCTGCTTGAAGTTCACCACTCGCGGGGTGACTCCGTTAGGAAGGAAGAACCGCCCGTTGGCCGGGAGCGATGTATTCGGCACGCCGCCCTGGTTCGGAGGCGCGTCGAGGCCGAAGAAGGCATTGAAGGCCGGCGGGCCTTGCTCCAGGTTGAAGACGCTGCCGAAATCCGTCGAGGCGCTGAGGTTCTGTATGGCCAGCACCGGCAGATTCTGCGTCACGGTATGACCGAAGACGGAGCCGAAAACTCCGATGTCGTAGCTGCGGCCGTAGCCGGCCCGCACCACGGTCTTCTCGCTGAGCTGGTAGCTGATGCCGAAGCGCGGAGCCCAGTTCAAGCTGTTCTCGACGCCGCCGTTCAGAGAGTTGCCGCCGACTCCGGCCACGACGACTTCTCCGGTGTTCGTATCGATGAAGCCGCCGTTGCCGGCTCCGTTGACGGTCTGGGGATTGATCACATCCAACCGCAGGCCGTAGTTCAGGGTGAGCTTCCTGGTCGCGTGCCAGGTATCCTGCCCGTAATAGAAATGGCGCCACTGGCGTTCTCGCGCTTCGAGAGACGAGCTGACAAAGCGTTTGAAGAACGTTACGTCGCCGATCAGGAAGGTCGCGAGCCCGAGGCCCTCGCTTACGCGCTGGCCGTTAACCACCTGGCCCGTTCGGTTCTGGCTGAACGTGAGCTCCCCGGATCTGTGGTTGTCGCTCGGCACCCTGAGATTGAACGCCCGGCGGACATCCACGCCCACCTTGAAGGTGTGATTGCCCCAGGTCTTTAAGCCGTTTGTGACGAACTGGAACTGTTTTTCCTGTTCGTCGAGGGGGCAGTTGCACCGTCCGGTTGCGTCGTCCAGACCGGAGCCGAACCTGAAAGCGCCCGGCCTGCCCGAGTCTCCGATAAAGGCGGCGAACAGCCCCGAAGTGAAGGTATCATCGAGATTCAAACCCGGGATGCCCGCGTCCGCAGCGGGACTGGTGCCGAAATCGTTCGGCAGCACGTTCACTCCGTATTTGAAGAACCCGAAGCGGAAGTCGACCACCATCGTCGGAGAAAGGGTGTAATCGAAGCCCAGCGCCAAGCTGTGATTACGGACCTTCGATGTGCCGCCG
>Ga0126311_10000469_pt1 | contig 19139 bp, 17 predicted proteins | sample Plot61_FD_92539 | JGI IMG/M metagenome (GOLD analysis project Ga0126311, IMG submission 92539) | Serpentine soil microbial communities from UC McLaughlin Reserve, CA, USA - Plot61 | ecosystem: Environmental > Terrestrial > Soil > Grasslands | place: USA: UC McLaughlin Reserve, Lake County... | reverse complement strand
GTCCTTGTTGAACTCCTGCCGGAAGTCGAGCGCGATGCGAAGGACTCGGAAGGCGGCCTCGGGGTCGTCGCCGTTGATGTGGAAGATGGGGAGCTGCGTCATCTTCGCAACGTCGGTCGAGTAGATGGACGAGCGGCTCGCCTCGGGCGACGTGGTGAATCCAATCTGGTTGTTGCTGATGATGTGGATGGTCCCGCCCGTGCGGTAGCCGCGAAGCTCCGCGAGCTGCAACGTCTCCATCACGATGCCCTGCCCCGCGAAGGCCGCGTCGCCGTGGAGCAGCACGGGGAGCGCGCGGTCGATGACCTCCTCGCGCTTCGAGCCCGCAAGCTCCAACGCGTCCTGCCGCGCGCGCACCATGCCTTCGACGACCGGGTCTACGAACTCAAGGTGGCTCGGGTTGGGCGAGATGGTTATCTTAACCTTCTTGCCCGAGGCGGTGTCGCGCTCGCCCTTCGCGCCCTGATGGTATTTAACGTCGCCCTCGTCGGCGGGGAAGTCCGGGTGGACTGAGCCCTCGAAGGCCGTGAAGATGCGCTCCGAGAAGTTGCCGACGACGTTCGCCAGCACGTTCAGGCGGCCGCGGTGCGCCATGCCGAGCGTTATCTCCTCGACGCCCTTCTCGGCGGCGCGCTCCACGAGCTGGTCCAGGAGCGGAATTATCGTCTCGCAGCCTTCGAGCGAGAACCGCTTCTGGCCGAGGTACTTCGTGTGGAGGAAGCGCTCGAACTGCTCCGCGCGCGTCAGGCGGGCGAGCAGGGCCTTCTTCGTCTCCGCGTCCAGGGGCTCCGGGTACACGAACTCGACGCGTATGCGGTCGCGTATCCAGACCTTCTGCTCCTTGCTCTGTATGTGCCTGTACTCGGTTCCGACCTTGCCGCAGTAGGCGCGGCGCAGGATGTCTAAAATCTCCCGGAGCGTCGCGCTGTGCTTGCCGCCGAGGCCGCCCGTGATGAACTCGCGGTCTAAGTCCCAGATGGTCAGCCCGTAGGTCTCTATGTCCAGCTCGGGGTGATACTGGACGGGCAGCGCGTTCAAAGGGTCTATGTCTGCGATGAGGTGGCCGCGCACGCGGTACGCGTTGATGAGTTCGAGTACGCGCGCCTCCTTCTCGACCTCCTCGCGCTCGTCGTAGCGCCCGAGGAGCGCGGGGTTGAAGTCCTTCGACCAGCGCATCGGCTGGTAAGGGATGCCGAGGTCTCGGAATATCTTCAGGTAGAAGTCGTGCTCGCCGAGCAGAAGCTCGTGGACGTAGGCGAGAAACGCGCCCGACTCCGCGCCCTGCACGATGCGGTGGTCGTAGGTCGAGGAGATGTTTATGATTTTGCTTATGCCGAGGAGCGAGAGCGCCTTCGGCGTCATCGCGTGGTACTCGGCCGGGTACTCAATCGCGCCCGTCGCGATGATGGCGGACTGCCCCGCCATCAGGCGCGGGTTCGAAGAGACCGTGCCGATGGTGCCGGGGTTCGTGAGCGACACGGTCGTGTCCTGAAAGTCCGCGACGGCGAGCTTGCCGCCGCGCGCGCGCTTGATAACGTCGTCGTACGCGGCGAGGAAGTCCGCGAAGCCGAGCGCGCCCGCGTTCTTCACGTTCGGGACGAGCAGCGTGCGCGTGCCGTCCTTCTTCTCCAAATCAATCGCGACGCCGAGGTTGACTTCCGTCCGGCGGACTCTCGCCGGCTGCCCTTCGACGACCGCGAAGCCGTCGTTCAACTGCGGGAAGCGTTCGAGCGCGCGAAGCATGGCGAACGCGATGAAGTGCGTGTAGGAGGTCTTGCCGCGCTTGTGCTCTTTGAGGAACTGGTTGACGAGCGAGCGGTTCTCTTCGAGGACTTTGACGGGCACGTGCCGGTTCGACGTGGCCGTCGGGACGCCGAGCGAGGTCTCCATGTTCTCGACTATCTTGAGCGCGCCGCCGCGTATCGGCTGCGCCTCGCCGCGCAACTGCGCCGGCGCAGACGGGCCTTGCCCCCGCGCCGAAGGCTGCGGAGAGGTCGGGGGCGTAGACTGTTGCGCGTCGGTCGTCTGCCGCGACGCCGCTCCGGCAGTCGCGGCCTGAGTCTCCGCCGCCTGTGACTGCCGCGGGGACTGTCCGCCGTCCGTTGACTCGGGCCACGCGGACGCGTTCGTCGCGGCCGCGCCGTTGCCGCCCGCGGGCGCGCCCGCGCCGTCGCCCGCCTCCTCGCCCAGAAGCTCCGCGAAGTACGCGCGCCAAGCCTCGTCCACGAGCGACGGGTTGCTGCGGTAGCGGTTCAAAAGCCCCTCGACGTACGTCGCGTTCGCGCCGAAGTTCTCCGCGATTATCTCCGACAACTCAACTCTGTTACGCTCTTCGCTCAAGGTCTTTCACCTCACATCGACTCGATACGCGCCCGCGCCCCTTCTGACGGACTCCGGCGGGCGCACGCTCTTAAATCTTCTGCTGAAATTTACTTTATAGCCTATCACCAACCGCACGCGTTTGCACACACACGGCCCGCGCGCAAAGATTGCCACGCGCTCGCACTCGCGGCTATGATGCGCTCCGAGTCCAAACGTGAAGGAGGCCGAAGCCTTGGCTGATTCGACACACGACGGCGGGCGCGAGATGTTGAGGCACACGCTGGCGACGCTCGCGTACAGGGGCGGGAAGACCTTGCGCGGCGCGCCGGGCGACTTCGGCTCGTTCGACGCGTGCGAGGGCGCGCGCAAGCCTGTGGAGATTCTGGCGCACGTCGGCGATCTGCTCTACTGGGCGCTTTGGATGGCGCGCGGCGAGTACCGCTGGCCCGACGAGGCGACGCGCGCGTGGGACGCGGAGGTCGCGAGATTCTTCGAGGGGCTGGCCGCGCTCGACGCCGTCCTCGCGTCCGAAGAGCCTCTGGGCAACACGCCGGAGAAGATTTTTCAGGGGCCGATAGCCGACGCGCTCACGCACGTCGGGCAGATAGCGCTGCTACGGCGCATGGCGGGCACGCCCGTCCGCGGCGAGAACTACTTCCTGGCCGAGATTGTCGCGGGCCGGGTCGGGGAAGAGCAGGCCGCGCCGCGCAAGGAGTTCGACTGATGTCTGTAGACTTCAAGGCCGTGACGCTTCGCGCCGCGCTCGTCGTCTGCGCGCTGCTCTGCGTCTGCTCAAACGCACGCGCGCAGACGGCCAGGCACGAGTCGGGCTTTGCGGAGGTGAACGGCGGGCGGCTCTACTACGAGGCGATGGGCAAAGGCCCGGCGGTCGTGCTCGTACACGGCGGGCTCGTGGACTCGCGCCTCTGGGACGGGCAGATGAAGCCTCTCTCGAAACACTTCCGCGTCGTGCGCTACGACATACGCGGCTACGGCCGCTCGCCCGCGCCGACGGGCGAGTACTACGTGATCGAAGACCTGCGCGCGCTGCTCGACTATTTAAAGATTGATAAAGCGACCGTCGTCGGCCTCTCGCTCGGCGGCATCGTCGCCGCAGACTTCGCGCTCGAACACCCCGCGCGCGTCGAGAGCCTCGTGCTCGTCGGCTCCGGCCTCCGCGGCGACAAGCAGCCGCGCAACGAGCAAACGACGCGCGCCTACCAGATAGGCGCGCGCGAGGGCGCGGAGAAATATTTCGAGGCTTTCATGGAGACAGACATGCTCGCGGGTATTCGCGACCGCCCCAGGGCGCGCGCGGCCATGCACACGATGATGGTCGATAACCTCAAGGCGTCGGAGTACATCGCCAAAGGCTGGCCGCAGGCGCCCGAGCCCCCGACCGCCGAACGGCTCGCGCAGATAAAGCCGCCCACGCTCGTCGTCATCGGTAGCCTCGACGGCAAGAACCTACAGAATATCGCCGACACGCTCGCCACAAAAATTCCCAACGCGCGCAAGGTCGTAATCGAGGGCGCGAGCCACCACCCGCCCGTCGAGACGCCCAAAGAGTTCAACCGCGTCCTGCTCGACTACCTGAAGGGGAGATGAACCTCGTCTTCATCTACGGCCCGCCGGGCGTCGGCAAGTTAACGGTCGCGCGCGAGCTGGCGCGCGCGACCGGCTACAGGCTCTTCGACAACCACGCGAGCATCGCCTGCGCCGAGACGGTCTTCGACTTCGGCACGAAGCCCTTCGGCAAGGTCGTCGGCGCGATTCGCACGACCGTGTTCGAGGAGGCCGCGCGCGCGTCCGTCTCGCTCGTCTTCACCTTCGTCTACGCCCGCCCCGAGGACACGCCCTTCGTCGAGCGCGTCTGCGAGTTGGTCGAGTCTCAAGGCGGCCGCGTCCCGCTCGTGCGCCTCACCTGCTCGCGCGAAGAGCTGGAGCGAAGGCTCCCGCACCCCGAACGCGCGCGCGTCGGCAAGATGGCTTCGCTCGACACTCTGAGCGAGGTCACGTCGCGCTACGACATCTTCTCGCCCGTGCCCGGCCGCGAGAGCCTTGAGGTGGACAACACGAATCTCGCGCCCGACGAAGTTGCGCGGCTCGTCATACGTCACTATCATCTGCCCTCGGCCAAATCGAATGCGGGTTGACGGAGGATGAGGGCCGCGCCGTCTGAAATCTTCTTTCTTCTAATCCGCATTCCGAAATCCGCATTCCGAAATCGTAGTGCATGCCTGAGAAGAGTCTGAACATCAACGGGGTCGAGTGGGAGTACGAGACCGCGGGCCGCGGGCGTGAGGCGATGCTCCTCTTCCACGGCGCGGTCGGCGGCGCGGAGACGATGCGCGCGCTCGCCGAGGGCTTCGCCGATGAGTTCCGAACCGTCGCGCCCACGGTCGCGGACGTGAACACGCTCGACGAAGTCTGCGACGCCGTCAGCGCCATACTCGACCGCGAGCACGTCGCGCGCGCGCACGTCTTCGGCGGCTCGTTCGGCGGGCTCGTCGCGCAGGCGTTTCTAAAACGACGCCCCGCGCAGGTCGAGACGCTCACGCTCCTCAGCACGGGCGCGCCCGACCGCAAGACCGGGACGCGCACGGCGCGCACGGCGAAGCTCCTGCGCCTCATCCCCTTCCCCCTGATGCGCGCGCTCCTCAAGCTCGAAATGTCCCGGCACCTCAACACGCCCGCGCCGCCCGAGGCGGCCGAGCGCGTCGCCGAGTCTCGCCGGAGGCTCGAAGAATACTTCGACCGAAAGCTCACGAAGCGCACGCTCCTCTCGCGCGTCGCGCTCAGCCTCGACTTCAACCTCGGAGAGTCCTACTCGGCCGGCGGCCGGGACGCGTGGCCCGGCCGCGTCCTCATCGTCGAGTCCGACAACGACCCCATGATTCCGCCCGCCGAGCGACGACGCCTCCGCGACACATACCCGCGCGCTTTTGTTTGCACCTTCCCCGGCGCGGGCCACATGATTACACTCCTCCAACCCGAAGCCCTCAACGGCCTCGTCAAAGCCTTCGTCAAAGAAGACTACAGCTCGCCCTCCGACATCACGGACTACTGCCCGACGGACGAACCCCACGAACACCACGCGCACGAGTTTTAGTAAAGGCGCTCACAGTCGCCGCCTTCCTTAACACTTTCACCAGACATTCGCGACGCCGCCGTGGACTTGGGCGAATACAAGTTTAGTTAAAGACGCCCATGCCCGGCGGGCGCTCGAATCCTGCCATGAATGAGTTCTCGATGTACGGCCGCGCGGAGGAGTCCGCGGCGGGCAAGTCGGAAGATCTCGGCACAGTCCCGAACGTCTCCCGGCGCGACTTCGACGAGCGCCAGACGTTCGGCTTCCGCACGCAGGCGCCCTGCCTCGAATACATGAGCCTGCTGATAGAGAACGCGCTGCTGCTGCGCACGCACCGCGGGGGCCGCCTCTACGCGGGCTTCCAGAAGCTCTCGAACATGGAGCCGGTCGTTGACCGATACATGCGCATCGCCGACATCTCCGAGCGCGTCTACGTCTTCGGCGAGCCCGACTGGACTCCGCCGCGACACCCGAACATGGCCGTCGTGCGTCTGAGCGTGGGCGTGCCGCTCCTGCGCGAGTGGTTCGTCGTCGCGGACTCGCCCGCGCTGCGCGTCGCGCTCGTCGCGCTCGAAGAGGAGTGTGCGCCCGCGACGCCGCACGAGGTGCGCTACTTCCGCGCGCTCAAGACCCACGACCCCGCGCTCGTCCATCGCCTCGCCTCGGACGCCGAGGGCCTGATAGACCGCTCGTTCAACTCCTGAGCCCCTGGCGAAGTTTCCCGCGCCCCCGACGCTCGTGATAAATTCAAGCTCTCAGCTCTTAGCTTTTGGCTTTTGGCTTTATGCCACAGTGTACGGCGCGTCTGTTGACGGCGGCCGTCGCCCGCCGTCAACAAAAAGCTGACGGCTAATAGCTGACAGCCGACGGCCTTATTGACATGTCAATACTCGAACGTATACGTGAGCGCGCTGCGCGAGACCCGCAGCACATCGTACTGCCGGAGGGCGAAGACCCGCGCACGGTCGTGGCGGCGTCGATGGTCGCGCGCGACCGACTGGCGCGCGTCACGGTGCTCGGCGACGAGGAGAAGGTTCGCGCGCTCGCGCGCGAGGCGGGCGCGGACATAGGCGGCGTGGAAGTCTTAGACCACCTGCGCGCGCCGGACTTCGACAAGACCGCCGCGCTCTACCACGACCTTCGGCGCTCGAAGGGCATGATGCCCGACGAGGCGCGCATGGCCGTGCGCGACCCGCTCTACTACGGCAACCTGCTCGTACGCGCGGGCCGCGCGGACGGCTCGGTCGCAGGCGCGACGAACACCACGGCGCACACCGTGCGCGCGGCGCTCCACTGCATAGGCATGCGCCAGGGGTTCCGCGTCGTCTCAAGCTTCTTCGTGATGGTCTTGCCCGACGCGTCATACGGCGAGAACGGCGCGCTCATCTACGCAGACTGCGGCGTCGTCATAGAGCCCGGCGTCACGGAACTGGCCGAGATAGCAATCGCCTCGGCCGACTCGTGCCGCGCGCTTCTGGAAGCCGAGCCGCGCGTCGCGATGCTCTCCTTCTCGACGAAGGGCAGCGCCGCGCACAAGCTCGTGGACAAGGTGGTCGAGGCGACGCGCACGGTGCGCGCGCGCCGGCCCGACTTGGAGATTGACGGCGAGCTACAGGCCGACGCCGCATTAGTCCCGCGCGTGGGCGAGTCGAAGGCTCCGGGCTCGACCGTCGCGGGCCGCGCGAACGTCCTAATCTTCCCAGACCTACAGGCGGGCAACATCGCCTACAAGCTGACCGAACGGCTCGCGGGCGCGACCGCCATCGGCCCCGTACTCCAGGGGCTCGACCGCCCCGCCAACGACCTCTCGCGCGGCTGCAAGGCCGAAGACATCGTAGACGCCGTCGCCATCACGGCCGTGCAGGCGCAGGCGAGAAAAAAGTGATAAGTGATGAGTGATAAGTGATAAGAAAAAACCGACTCTTGTCTTCCTTCTTATCACTTATCACTCATCACTTATCACTCCAAAAGAAGGTGCGCGTGGAGATTCTGGGGAGGGAGGCCGCGCTGAAGCTCGGCTTCGACGAAGTGGAGGCGTCGCCGCACTCTTGATCGGAGCGATACGCATGACCGAATCGCCGTTCGACGGCCGCCGCAAGCCTCTGGTCGGCGTCATACACGTCGGCGCGCTGCCGGGGACGCCGCGCTCGCGCGCGTGCGTGGGCGAGTTAACAGAACTCGCCGTGCGCGAGGCCGCGGCCTACCGCGACGGCGGCGTTGACGCGCTGATGATAGAGAACATGCACGACGTGCCTTACCTGCGCGGCTCGGTCGGGCCGGAGGTCGTTTCGTCGATGGCGGTCGTCGGTCGCGCGGTGAAGTCGGAGTCTAAGCTCCCCGTCGGCGTTCAGATTCTCGCGGGCGCGAACGTCGAGGCGATGGCGGTCGCGCACGCGGCGGGGCTCGACTACGTGCGCGTCGAGGCTTACACGTTCGCGCACGTCGCCGACGAGGGGCTGATAGAGTCTTCGGCCGCGGAGCTTCTGCGCTTCCGACGGAAGATAGGCGCTGACGGCGTGCGCGTCTGGGCCGACGTGAAGAAGAAGCACGCTTCGCACGCGATAACGGCCGACGTTACTTTGGGCGAGACGGCCGCGGCGGTCGAGTTCATGTCGGGCGACGCGGTCATCGTCTCGGGCAACGCGACGGGCGAGCCGCCGCGCGCCTCGGACGTGCGCGAGGCCAAGTCGCACTGTCGCCTGCCCGTGCTGCTCGGCTCGGGCGTGACGGTCGAGAACGTCTCGGAGTTCTACGACACGGCGGACGGCTTCATCGTCGGCTCCTACTTCAAAGAGGGCGGGCTCTGGTCGAACACCGTCGAGCGCGCGCGAGTCGAGAGGCTCGCGGACGTTTTGAGACGTTTGGGAGAGGCGAGCGCGGGCGAACGCCGCGACGCTTGAGAAGCATCAGACACTTCAGGCAACAAAACCCGTGTCCGCCGAGGAGCCATAATGAATCCGCGCCGCCTTCCTTTGATATTCGCCAGCTTCGCCTTCGCCATCTTCGCGGCCGCGCCGATTAGCGCGCAGAGCGGCGTGCGCCCCAAACCCACCCCGACGCCGCAGGACGACGAGGCCGAGCGCATATACATCGAAGAGGTGCGCCTGCCCGTCTTCGCCTACGACGAGCAGGGGCGGCCCGACATACACCTCGAAACCGACGACGTGCTCGTCGTCGAAGACGGCGTCCCGCAGCAGGTCAGGAGCGTGCGGCGCGTGCCCGCGTCCGTCGTGCTCGTGCTCGGGACTGGCTGGGACTTAGACCCCATCGTGCGCGCCAACGACACGCGCGACATCGCACTCTCGGTCATCGCGGGACTGCGCGAGGGCGACCGGCTCGCCGTCATCCAGTTCAACGACCGCATAGACACCTTGCAGGGCTGGACTCCCGAGAGGGCCGCGGCCGCGCGCGCCGTCAAGTCGAAGCTCGCTTCCGGCTCCGGCTCGAACCTCTCGAAGGCCATCAGGCGCGCGACCGAGATGCTCGCGGAGACGCCCGTCGGCAACCGGCACCTCGTGCTCGTCACCGACGGAATTGACACCGCAAGCTCTAAGGATAGAGAGGACGCCGTCCGCCGTCTCATCGCCGCGCAGGCGACGCTCCACGTCATAAGCTACACGGCCGTCGCGGGCGAGGCCATAAAGAAGCCCTGGTGGAAGAACCCGCCCGAGAAGCCCGGCGCGACGCAGGCGCGCGCAGACCAGGCGACCGTGGGCATCGACCCGACGCGCCCGCCCGGCATGCGCGGCCCCGGCATCAACCCCGTGAGCGTCAACGACGGCATCACCTTCGACCCCGCCCTCAAGCGCCGACGCAAAGAGGCCGAGCGCGAGATGATGCGCGGCGAGTCGCGACTCAAGACCCTGACCGAAGAGACCGGCGGGCGAATACTTTTGCCCGAGACCGTCGAGGGCATGGTCGCCGAGGGCGCGGCCGTCGCGCGCGACATAGACTCGCAGTACGTCGTCACCTACAGCCCCAAGCGCCCCCTGCGGCGCGCGCCGGCGACCGAGTACCGAAAAGTTCACGTCGGCGGCCGCCGCGTCGGCCTAACTTTGCGAGCGCGCCGCGGCTACGTCGTCGGCTCGATGCGCCAGCCGGACGGAAAGCAGAAGTAACAACAGAACCGCGAGCGGTGGCGGGCGGGTCGCAAACTCCGACGTGCATGACACTGTCGAAGCTTGCGACCCGCCCGCCACCGCTCGCGGTTCTGTTCTCGCCTTTAGTTCACCAGCCCGACCGCGTTGGGGCCGACGTAGAGGTGTTCGGCGACACGCTCGATGCGTCGGGCCGTGGCCCTCTGCTCGTGGAGTTCGAGCGAGCGGCGGCGTATGTCGTCCCACTCCTGCCGCGGGACGCGGTGGAACGCATCGACGACCGTGGGGTCGAACTGCCGCCCCGCGTAGTCGTCCAACTCCACGGCCGCCTCCTCGTAGGTGCGCCCGCGCCTGTAGACGCGGTCGCTCGTGATGGCGTCGAAGGCGTCGGCCACGGCGAAGATGCGCGCGTTCCGGTCTATCTCCTCGTCGCGCAGGCCGAGGGGGTAGCCCGAGCCGTCCCACTTCTCGTGGTGCTGCGCGACGACGCGCGACGCGCCTTCGAGGAACTCTATCCCACGCAGGATTCTCTGCCCGTGCAGGGGGTGCTCGCGCATCTTCACCCACTCGCTCTCGTCGAGCGCGCCGGGCTTGCGCAGTATCGCGTCGGGCACGCCTATCTTGCCTATGTCGTGGAGAAGCGAGCCGAACTCAAGCGAGCGCGTCTGCTCTGCGTCGAGCCCCATCTCGCGGCCCAGACGGAGCGAGAAGTTGACGACGCGCTCCGAGTGCCCGTGCGTCTCGGAGTCTCGCGCTTCGAGCGCGGCCGTGAGCGCGCGCAACGTCGTGCGGTACGCGTCGCCGAGCGACCGGAGCGCCCTGTCGAGTTCCGCGGTGCGCTGCTCGACCATCTCTTCGAGATAATTCTCGTTGCGCCGCTTCTCCACCCTCAGCGTGTGGTGCGTGAGGGCGCGCGCGACGGCCGCCTCGACGTGTTGCAGGTCGAACGGCTTCATCACGTAGTCGAACGCGCCCGCGCGCAACGCGTTGATGGCGCTCTCGACCGTCTGCACGCCGCTTATCATTATGACGACCGTGTCGGGCGAGACCCCCAGCACGTGCGGAATCATCTCGATGCCGCTCATGCCGCCCATCATGATGTCGCTGATGACGAGGTCGTACCGCTTCTTATGCAAACACAGAAGAGCCTCCTCGGCCGAGCCCACTGCCGCACATTCGTAGGCGGGGCTGAGGAGGTCGTAGAGCACGTCCCTAATCTCCGGCTCGTCGTCGGCGACGAGGACGCGCGATATCCTGCCCAGAGTCTCAGACATACTTATCCTTTGATTCCCTTCAAAACAAGGTCGGGTGAAACATGAGGCGGGAGAGGACGCGTCCGAAGCCCGTGTCGGCTAGGCCCGGACGCCCGAAAAGAGGCATCAGCATATTACCGCCCAAACGCCCTGTTAGACAAGCCCCAAGCAAATAAAGTTGCACGTAAATTTGCAAACGTCTGCGCGAGTTGACGCCGACAAAGCACGCGCCCTATCATCCACCAGCCGAGCCGGAGTGGCGAAATCGGTATACGCACGAGACTCAAAATCTCGCGTCCGCAAGGACATGTCGGTTCGAGTCCGACCTCCGGCATTCACTTCCCTTAGAAAAATAGAACCTTTCTACTGCCCTTCCGAGTAGTTAATTTCAAAGCTGAGCGTTAACACACTCAGCAACACACTGACTGAGTGTTACGCTTAAACGCAGCATTTTTCAATATAATATTGCGCATTGACGTAGTATTACCAATTAATTTATAAGCTTCTTATGGACTTCTTAACTACAAAAGAAGTAGCTGAAAAGTTAGGCGTAAAAGTCAGGATGGTTCAGCTACTTATCCAGAGCGGAAGATTACCAGCAACTAAATTCGGAAGGGATTACATGATTCGAGAAAGGGATTTGAAGCTTGTGGAAAATAGAAAAGTAGGTCGGCCTAAGAAGGATTCTAAATGATGTCTAGGTAGGCTTAGTTGTCGTAAGGGTGGCTGCGAGAATCAGGGTGAATTGTGTATCTTAATCTGCAAGAACATTTTTTATTTTTTTTGTATCTGCTTCCTACCTTTAGTAGAACTTCCCTCCTCTAAGTCAGGCTTATAATCAAACAAAATTGCCGGATGCGTCTTGAGCTTATTACACAGGGTATTGAGCGTTTTTAAAGAAATACTCTGAGCGGTTCCCTTCCACAGTTGATAACTTGAAGGCAATCCGATTCCGGTTAGCTTCGACAACTGCGCGGCGTTCTCAATACCTTGCCTTCTCGCAATCTCCTCAACTTTTAGCTTCAGCGCCATAGTTCAAAAACTATAGCACCGCTATCATATTGATTTTAGGCGTCTTTACAAAGCTGTAAAGATTCAGCGCACTCCCGAACAGAGAATCGTTACGAAATACTCTTTATTTGCTAGATTCCACATTGATAAATATTTCCATCGCTGTTAAGATTCATCTTCTCATAATTATCAACGAGATAAAGTCGAGTTTCATCTTTTGAAAAAATCCACCGCAGCAACCCGCGAAAAGGCCGAGCTATTAGCAGACGACCAAACGTGGATTAATATTCTTGAGCCTGAATTGTGTAAAGACCTTGCCGCTGTCGAATGTCTCGCACGGTTGTTGTTTTCTATTAAGAAAGAAATCAATAGCGGAAAAGAAGGAAGGAAGCGAGCAAATCAGATTTTATCAGAAGGTATAGAGATAGTTTATCTCTATACTAAAGCTCACAAGGCGGCACTTGAGTTATATGTTTTATCACTTGAAGGTGAGTTAAATCCTCAAGATGAACCGTTGAATCTCATTAGTGCGGTTATTGAGAGAAGTGAGATTAAAAAAATACTATAGCATGGTCGGTTGAGTGAGCTATTCGGCTGCGTGTTAGTATCATTTGAGGAATTATTTATTGGACATTTAGACCAATATTTTCATAATCTTCTACTTGAATTAATAAATTAACGCTGTAGGTATACCTTTCACTCAAGTGCATCTTTGAGGGTTATAGAATAATGGAAGATTGGCTTAAAGACTTATGGCATAAGTTAAAATACAAAAAGATAGGACTAGCCATACTCTTTTTCATTATTCTCTTCGCCCTATTGAATCCTGTTTCTCTCGTAAGCGATATAGGATTTGCAGAAGAGGTGAGACACTACCGGGCACTTATTCTGGAAGTAGCACTTGCTATAGCGTTAGTAATCATTTTTATTTCGTATCACATCTCTCTTTATAGAGAGAGGAATACACTTGAACAATCAATTAGGGAGTTAAGATCAAAAGTTGATGAGCTTGAACAGGATAAAGAATCAGCATTTCGTCTAATGGAACGGTATAAGGAAGAGGCACAAGAGGATATTCTCAACCGATTGAAACAACTCGCCACCTTTAGCTTAAGACAACAAGAATGGCAACAGAAAGGAGCTAAAATTGAACGTTTTAGACTAGAACCATCGCTCAATGAGAGTAATCTTCATACTGAAATAATAATTGCAGAGAATGTGACGGTGTTAATTAACCTGGGTGTGCAAGATAACGTAGCAAAAGGCATGCGGTTTATAGTTCAAGACCCAAATGACTTGCAAAGATATGGAGTAATTACCGTAAATGAATGCTCAGAAAATGGCTCGGCTTGTAAGATTATTGAAATGAGCCACCAAGCTTTTTGGTATGAAGTCGTCCAAGCTGTTGAATCAAAAGAAGGCAAGGCTAAAATATTAACTGCATCAGCCAATATCATTGTTCCTGATTCACCTTTAAAAGATATGCCTCCAGATGGCGCTAAAAGATTGCTAGAGTGGTTGCAAACTATAAAGGGCGTAGAACTGTAGGAATCAAAGGAGCTGAAATGGAAAAACTCGAAGGAAAGATCGCAGCTATTTTAGATAGAACTACTGTGGTTATAAATCGCGGAGCTAGGGATGGAGTGTCTGAAGATGATGTGTTTTGGATTTACTCTGAGCTTGGGCCGTTTATTGATCCTGACACGAAAGAAAATCTCGGCACTACTAAGGAGATATGGGGGAAGGTTGTTGTTACGACAGTGGAAGAGCGGTTCTGTGTTGCAAAGACTGAGTACCAAGTTAAGAACTTTGCCGCACTAATGGGGCTTGCCAACTTATTTGGCACAACGACAGAGCACATTAGATTACCTGTTGACGAAAGCCAAATCTCAAATAAACTGACTAAAATTAAAGTTGGATTCAACGCAATTCTACAGAAGCAACAATTAGAAATAGTAGAGAAAAAGGTGGAAGCCTTGCCAGCGAATATATCTGATGAAGATGGAGCATCTGAATTAGCGCAGAACCAAGAGGAGTTGAATTCAAACAGTTCTGACCCTTCAGAATAAAATTGTCTATCCTTAAAAGAAGGAGCATAGCGCCTAAATTATTCTGCGCCGCGCCTAAAGGATTCAAGATAAAGAAACTCAAAGGGGCGCGGCCGACGTGTGTCGGGGCCGCGCCCCTCGTTTTGTGTGGGGAGAGTGCTTCCCTACGCGCCCGCCTTGCGCCGACTCAGGCGGCGGCGAGTTCGGCGGTGCAGTCTTTGCAGCGCGTGGCCTTGAGGGGGATGGTTGAGAGGCAGTAGGGGCAGTCCCTGGTCGTGGGGGCGTCGGCGGCGGCCTGCTTGCTCTTGAGGCGGTTGTAGGCTTTGACGACGAGGAAGATGACGAAGGCTATGATGAGGAAGTTGATTACGTCGTTGAGGAACTGCCCGTAGGCGACGACGGGCACGCCGAGCGTCTTGGCCTCCGCCAGCGACTTGGGGACGCCTTTCGAAGGGTCGAGCACGTAGAAGAGGCTCGCGAAGTCAACCCTGCCGAGTATCAGGCCGATGGGAGGCATGATGACGCCCTCGACAAAGGACGTGATGATCTTGCCGAAGGCCGCGCCGATGACGACCGCGACCGCGAGGTCTATGACGTTGCCGCGCGCGATGAACTCTCTGAACTCTTTGAGCATGTCTGTTTCTCCGTTCGTCCACAAGGGGTTTTGGAAGAGGCGGCATGTTTCTATGACACAAGCGGGCGCGAGTCAATAGCCGCGGCCCCTCTGTGTTAAGTTTGAGGCATGGGTATGAGGAACGAACACAGGGCTCCGTGGGACTGCGTCTACGCGAAGGACGAGGACGAGGGCTGCGAGGCGGGCGAGGCTCCGGGCTCGGATCAGCGCTACTTCGAAGTCCTGAGCCTCTGCCTGATACAGGCGGGGCTCAACTGGGCCTCGATACGAAAACACTGGCCGCGCTACAGGGAGGGGTTTCTTTCGTTCGACATCCGGGCGCTCTCGCGCGCCGACGCCGACGAACTGTTGCAGCGCCCCGGCGTCATAAAGAACCGGCGCAAGGCCGAGGCGCTGATATACAACGCGAAGGAGTTTCGCGCGATAGGCGAGGAGCACGGCTCCTTCGCGCGCTTCCTCGAAACGCTCCGGCCGCTCACGGAGAAGGAGCGTCTCAAGGCGCTCTCCAAGCGCTTCAAACAGGTCGGCCCCGAGACCGCCGATTATTTCCTACACTCCGTCGGCTTCGTCGGAGACCGAGCATGACAGAAGCGCGAACGGTAGTGAGCGGGTCGCGTCTCAGAGTCAAGTCTGTACGTCGGAGCCACCACCCGCTCTACCGTTCGCGGTTCTGTTTGTGCGTGTCAGTCGGGCAGCGCGAAGCTTTCAGCGCCGATGAAGCTGGCGAGGCGCGCGAGGGCTTGTTCGAGTTCTCTTCTTCTCCGGCGCGTGACGCGCACGCCCGGCTCCCAGTAGACGCGCCGGACTTTCAGGACTCCCTCGCGCCTTTCGAACTTCGGGTCGAGGCGCGCGACGAGGCGTTCGCCTTCGAGCACGGGCAGGACGTAGTAGCCGTGGACGCGCTTCGGCCCCGGCACGAACGCCTCGAAGCGGTAGTCGAACCCGAAGAGTCTTCGCGCGCGCGCGCGGTCGCGGAGCACGGGGTCGAACGGGCTGAGCAGTCGCGTGCGCGCGGGCGGCGCGGGCAACTTCGAGAGTCGGCGCTCCCATTCGTTCACGGCGTACGCGGCGCGCGGCTTCGAGCCGTCGAGCGCCTCGACCGTCACGGGCGTTACGCGCCCCGCGCGCGCGGCCTCTTCGCACCAGCCGCGCGCGCTCGCGATGTCTATGGCGTCCCAGAACTCCGCCAGCTCCTTCGGCGTGGCGACGCCCAGGCGTTCCAGCGCCGTCGAGCACGCCCACTCGACGTGCTCCGGCCCGGTCGGCCGCGGCGACGCGTGAAGCTCGGGCAGCACGCGCTCCGTCAAGTCGTAAACTTTCTGGAAGGCTTCGCGGCGCACGACCGTCAGCTCGCCCGTCTTCCAGAGAAACTCCAACGCGGCCTTCTGCGGCTTCCAGTCCCACCAGCCCGCCGCGCCCCGCCGCTCGTGCTCGAAGTCCTGCGAGCGCAGCGGCCCTTCGCGCTCTATGCGCTCGCGCACGTGCTTGACGAAGCGCAGCGAGTCGCCGCCCATGCGCTGCCGCCACCACGCGTGGCCGAGTATGCGCCCGCGCTCCGACTCGAAGCGCGGCTTCCAGTGCGCGAACCACTTCGTCGGCACGGCCGAGGCGTCGTGCGTCCAGTGCTCGAAGAGCCTGCGGTCTCGCTCCAGGAGTCGCGAGAGGTGTTCGGCACGGTAGCCGTCGAGCCTGCTAGCGAGCGTCAGGTGGTGCGCGCGCTCGACGACGTTTATAGAGTCGAGCTGCACGAAGCCCATCCGCTCGACGAGACGCCCGAGCGCCGCCGGCGTCGCCGCGCGTTCCGGGTCTTCGAGTAACCCCTGCGCGCCCATGAGCAGAAGGCGCGCCTCTTCGGCTTTCACTGTGGGAAGGTTCATGTCGGTTTCGGGACGGCCGCTTTACTCGCGCGCGCCCGCTGCACTTTAATAGCAGCGGCGGCCCGCGCGCCAGAGGCGGGAGACTTTTTAGACCGAAAGGCGGACACGAAGGACAAGCATGGGGAACGCGATGTGGTCAGTTCTGGGCGGCCTGCTCTCTGCGGCCGCGCCCTCGAAGGGCGGGAGGCTTGAGACGCGCGCGGCGCGCGTCGGCTCGACCGATTACGCTTATCAGGTTCACGTGCCAGCGGGCGCAGGGCCGTCGCCGCCCGTCATAGTCTTCCTGCACGGCATAGGCCACCGGGGCGCGGGCGGGCTCCTGCCGCGTACGGGCGCGTCGAACGCGCTCGTGCGCCGTTACCTCTCGCGCGTCCCCGCGCTCATCCTGCTGCCGCAGTGCCGCGAGGGGGTCTACTGGTCTAACCCTTCGATGGACGAGATGGTCATGACCGCGCTCTCGCAGACCGAGTCGGAGTTCGGGGCCGACCCCGCGCGTCTATACGTGACGGGCGTCTCGATGGGCGGATACGGCGTTTGGAGCGTCGCGGGGCAACACCCCGGACGCTTCGCCGCGGTCGTCTCCATCTGCGGCGGGAGCCCCCTGCGCGTCGGCGAGCGGTTCAAGCCCGTCGCGGAGAAGATAGGTAAGACTCCCGTATGGATTTTTCACGGCGCGGACGACCGCGTCGTCCCCGTCGCCGAGTCGCGGCAGATGGCCGCCGCGCTCGAAGCCGTCGGCGGCAACGTCAAATACAGCGAGTACCCCGGCGTCGGCCACTCCGTCTGGACGAAGGTGCTGGCCGAGCGCGAGCTGATGCCGTGGCTCCTCTCGCAGCGCCTCGCGCCGGGAGCGTGAGCCGGAAATTTCGCTTTGCAATTCGCGACGTTTCAATTAAGGTTTCGGCGAAGCTCTCTCAGCATAACGCGCGGTCGCGGCGCGGGCTTGTAACTAAAGGCCGCGCACGCGCACGACTATTCCCGAAGCTGTGACAAGGAACGTAGAGACAGTGGGGCGGTCGGTCGTCATCATCGGCGGCGGCCCCGCGGGCCTCACGGCGGCCCACGAGCTTTGCAAGGCGGGCGTGCGCCCCGTCGTGCTCGAACGCGGCCGCTCGGTCGGCGGGCTCGCGCGCACAGAGGTTCGCGCGGGCTTCCGCTTCGACATAGGCGGCCACCGCTTCTACACGAAGTCCGAGACGGCCGCCGAAATCTGGCGCGAAGTCCTGCCCGCGCGCGACTTCCCGCGCCGCTCGCGGCTCTCGCGCATACACTACAAGGGCCGCTTCTTCCACTACCCCCTGCGCGCCTCGTCCATGCTTTTCAGCCTCGGCCCCGTCGAAGGCTTGCTCATACTCCTGAGCTACCTGCGCGCGCGACTCTTCCCCTTCGAGAGCGAGCGCACGTTCGAGGAGTGGGTGACGAACCGCTTCGGCCGGCGACTCTACCGCGCCTTCTTCAAGACCTACACGGAGAAGGTCTGGGGCATCCCCTGCGGGGAGATTAACGCCGACTGGGCCTCGCAGCGCATACGCGGCCTCTCGCTCGCCGTCGCAGTCCGCGACATCTTCAGGCGCAAGCGCGCGGGCGACGACGGCGCACTCGCCAAGACGCTCATAAACGAGTTCAACTACCCGCGCCTCGGCCCCGGAATGATGTGGGAGGCGATGGCCGACTCCGTGCGTGAGCGCGGCGGCACAGTCCGTCTCGGCGCGAGCGTCGAGAGAATCAACCTGCGCGGGGGCTCGGTCGAGAGCGTCGAAGTCGAGACGGAGGGGCGCGGGGAGATTTTGAGGGGCACAGACTTCATCAGCAGCATGCCCATGCGCGAGCTGGTTCGTAAGCTCTCGCCCGCGCCCCCCGCGCGCGTCTCCGAGGCGGCCGAGCGCCTGCGCTACAGAGACTTCCTGACGGTCGTACTAGTCGTCAACCGGCGCGACCTCTTCCCCGACAACTGGATTTACATACACGACCCCGGCGTGCGCCTCGGCCGCGTCCAGAACTTCAAGAACTGGAGCGCCGACATGGTGCCCGACGCCTCGAAGACCTGCCTCGGCCTCGAATACTTCTGCTTCGAGGGCGACGGCCTCTGGGCCATGCGCGACGAGGAGCTGATAGAGCTGGGCAAGCGCGAGCTTCAACATCTGGGGCTCGCGCGCGCCGAAGAGGTCGAGGACGGGACCGTGCTGCGCGTGCCGAAGGCTTACCCCGTCTACGACTCGACCTACCGCGAGTCGCTCGAAACCTTACGCGACTTCTTCGCGGGCGTGCCGAACCTGCAACTCGTCGGCCGCAACGGCATGCACCGCTACAACAATCAGGATCACTCGATGTTGACGGCCGTGCTCGCCGCCCGAAACATACTCGGCGAGAGCCACGACCTCTGGCACGTGAACGCCGACGCCGCGTACCACGAGGAGCGCGACGGCGACGCGCATGCGCTCAAAGCAGTCGCCGCGACGCAGCCCGCCGTCCCCGAGCGCATACAGAGCCCTCTGCCCGCGGCAGCGGTCGAGTACGAGACTTGAGCGCCGCGCGAGTCGTAAGCGATGCAGCCGGACACAACACCCGCGCTCTCCGTCATCATCCCCGTACACAACGGCGGCGCGCACCTCCCTCGCTGCCTCGACCGGCTGCGCGCTTCGGATTTGAAGGGGAGCGAAGTCGTCGTCGTTGACGACGGCTCGACCGACGGGAGCGGAGACGTTGCGCGCGCGCGCGGCTTCGAAGTCGTAAGACTCGACGCCCGACGCGGCCCCGCCGCAGCGCGCAACGAGGGCGCGAGACGCGCGCGCGGTCAACTCCTTCT
>Ga0126311_10000468_pt1 | contig 19152 bp, 10 predicted proteins | sample Plot61_FD_92539 | JGI IMG/M metagenome (GOLD analysis project Ga0126311, IMG submission 92539) | Serpentine soil microbial communities from UC McLaughlin Reserve, CA, USA - Plot61 | ecosystem: Environmental > Terrestrial > Soil > Grasslands | place: USA: UC McLaughlin Reserve, Lake County... | reverse complement strand
GGTTCAAAGATGTAGCTGCTCCTCTCCCAACGGAGCACCTGACCAACTTTGACCACTTATTTGACCACTTATCCGTGGGTGTCTATGGGGTTCCGTGCGGTTGGACCGAGCTACGCGAGAGCGGGAATCGGCTTTCAACGGGGGTTCATGGGGGTTCCTAGAGGCTTAGACGCACGAACATGAGTTGACTACGAATCAGAAGGTCGCAGGTTCGAGTCCTGCCGAGCGCGCTCCTAAAAGCCCTGCAAATAGGTAGCGTGCGGACGACCGAGTGGAGTAGCAGCAAAATAGGAGTTCTCTCCTCATCGAGAAATCCCAACCTTATCGAGAAATTCCAAATCACTCTCATCTACGAGATACAAACTCGTGCCCGCCCTCAACGACTATCGCCAGAAGAACCGCTCGGTGCCCAGGGGTACCCATGTGTTTTTTGATGGCACCGCGATCGTTGGATAATAAATACAAGCCGGGACCCTTGTGACCCCGGCTTGGAGATCATGGCTTCGGGGTGGCCCTGCCAGGACCATGGATCACTCGGGTGAATAAGGGTAAAAGATAAGAGCCGAGGTCCCAAAGTAGGATCCCGGCCCTTCTCGCTTCTGCAGAGCTCTGCTCTAGCTATTTAACCTCCAGTTGTGAACCTCCAGACGTAGTCAGACCCCAGCTTCCTGCCTGAAGCGTCCTCAACCGTACCCTTGACCGTTGCGGTGTAGGTTGTATTGGCTGTGAGTGTCTTCGACGGCGTAAGCGTAGCCGTCGTGCAGGGGTTGTTGCAGGAAACGCTTGCGGATACCTGCGTGGGGCCCCTCCTGCCCGGTACCGTGAGAATGAAGGTCGTGCTCTTTAGGGTCTTCGCGTTCATCGCGACATTGAAAGTTGCTGTGACGTTGGTGGAACGTGACACTCCGGTTGCCTGGTCAAGAGGGCTCACGCTGGTTACCATGGGTGCGGAGGTACCGACGGGGGTCACGGTTATGGCCACCGTGGCGGTGTTGCTGTCGAGACCGCCGTCGGTAGCCTTGTAGGTGAAGCTATCGGTGCCGTTGAAGTTGGCGTTCGGGGTGTAGGTGTAAGAACCGTTGGCGTTGAGCGTCAGCGTGCCATTGTTTGGCTGACTCTCGGGCTGGACGCCAGCGAGGTTGGGGTTGGAATCCTTGACCGTGAGACCGGCGTTGGTGTTGCCTGAATTGTCTGCGTCGGTGTCGTTGCCAAGCACGCCTGGAGCATTGACCGTAAGCGCGTTGCCCTGATTCGTGCTGTAGGAGTCGTTAACGGCCACCGGCGCGTCGTTGACGGCGGTGACGGTAACCGAGATGGTCGCCTCGTTGCTGTCGAGAGTGCCGTCATTGGCGAGGAACTTGAACGTGTCAGCCGTAGCCCCGCCTGTGTTGTTGTAGTTGGGGTCGGGCTTGTAGGTGAGCTGGTTGCCGTTAAGGGCGACGGGATTGCTCGAGCTGGCGCTCGTGATCTCGTCTGTCGCCAGTTGGCTGTCGCCCTTGTAGAGCTTACCGTGGGTAGGCAGGGAGGTGACCTTGTAGGTCAGGCTGCCATTGTCCACGTCGGTAGCCGAGAGCGTGATCAGCTTGGCCGTGTCTTCGTTGGTTTTCACCAATTGGTCATCGGCAACAGGTCGGTCGTTGACCGCGATCACTGTTACCAGCACCGTTGCCGTGCCCTCGTAGCACTTCTCCGGGGTGCCATTGTCGCAGACGGTGTAATGGAAGCTCGCAAGGCCATTGAAGTTGGGAGCCGGTGTGAAGAGTACATTGCCGGCCCCATTAAGCTCGGCCTGGCCGTTGGTTGCGCCGGAGACCGCGGAGATGTGCAGCGTCTGGCCGCTCTCATTGGCAGGTCCTGTAGAGTCGTTCTGGAACAGCTCGGAAGCCAGAATCTCAACCGGCGTGTCCTCAGGAGTCGTAGCCGTGTCGTCAACAGCAACAGGTGCGTCGTTTACGGCGTTGACGGTGATGCTAACCGTGGCCACGTTGGAGTCGTCGGTGCCGTCGGTAGCGTTGTAGGTGAACGAATCAGGACCATTGTAGTCCTCAGCCGGTGTGTAGGTGTAAGAACCGTCGTCGTTGAGGTCCAGCGTGCCGTGGGATGGGCCGGTCGCCAGCACCGCCGTGAGGTTGGCGTTATCGACGTCTGTGTCGTTTGAGAGCACGTTGCCGGTGCCGACGGTGTCCTCATCCGTCGTCAGGGTGTCGCCCTGGGCTTCCGGTGGGTCGTTTACAGCGTTCACCGTAACGTTGACCGTTGCCGTCTGTTCGGAGCACTCGCTCGGGCTGCCGTTGTCGCACACCAGGTAGGTGAAGGTAGCCGGCCCGTTGAAGTTGGCCTCTGGCGTGAAGGTAATATTGCCCTCAGGGCCGAGGCTAACCGTGCCGTGGGTGCCGTCAAAGACTTGGGTGACGATCAGGTCCTGGGCAACCTCGTCGGGTGCGCCCTCATCATCGTTGCTCACGAGGTCGCTAGACGGGAAGGTCAGTGGCGTGTCCTCGTTGGTTTGCTTGGTGTCGTTAGCGGCCACCGGTGCGTCGTTTACGGCGTTGACCGTTATGGTAACCGTGGCTTCGTTCCACTCGGTGGTGCCGTCAGTGGCCTTGTACTTGAAGGAGTCGGTGCCGTTGAAGTTGGTATTCGGCGTGTAGGTGTACGAGCCGTCGGCGTTGAGCGTCAGCGTGCCGTGAGCCGGGTCGGTCACCTTCACGGCGGTGAGGGGGTCGTCCTCGACGTCAGTGTCGTTACCGAGGACGCCTGGGGCCGCGACGTTCAGAGTCGTGTCCTCGTCGGTGCTGTTGGCGTCGTTAGCGGCCTCCGGAGCGTCGTTGACCGGGTCGATGGTGACGTTCACCGTTGCCGTCTGCACGGAGCACTTGGGCTCCGGGCTACCATTGTCGCAGACCCGGTAGTCGAAGCTATCGGTGCCGTGGTAGTTGGTGTTCGGGGTGTAGGTGAACGAGCCGTCTTCGTGGAGCTCCACCGTGCCGTTCGCGGGACCGCTAACTGGACTGATGCCATCAGCGGTATCCGCATTGCCGTCGGCAACGTGAAGCGGGTCTTGCTCCACGTCTGTGTCGTTGCCCAGCAGACCAGGGGCACCAATATTGAGAGGCGTATCCTCGGGCGTGGTGTAGGAGTTGTCCTCGGGAACCGGAGCGTCGTTTACGGCATTGACCGTGATGCTCACCGTGGCGACGTTGCTGTCGAGATTGCCATCGCTGGCGCTGAAGGTAAAGCTGTCTTCGCCGAAGAAGTCGGCGTCTGGCGTGTAGGTAAGGTTAGCGCCCGTGCCGCTGAGGGTGCCGTGAGCCGGACCCGAAACGACATGGTAGGTGAGGCTGTCGCCCTCGTCGACGTCGGTGGCGCTGAGGGCAATCTCCTTGGGAGTGTCCTCATCTGTTGTGATCGACTGGTCATCGGCTACCGGCGCATCGTTGACAGCGTTGACCGTGATGCTCACCGTGGCCAGGTTGGAGTCCTCAGTGCCGTCGTTAGCTTTGTAGGTGAAGCTATCAGTCCCGTTGTAGTTGGCCTGCGGCTTGTACTCGAAGGAGCCGTTGTCGTTGAGCGTCAGCGTGCCGTGCGCCGGCCCTGAGATCTGCACTGCGGTGAGGTTGGCGTTGTCGACATCGGTGTCGTTCTCAAGCACACCAGGCGCATCGACGCTGAGCGTGTTGTCCTCATCGGTGGAGTAGGACTCTTCCTTGGCAACAGGAGCGTCGTTGACCGCGTTCACCTTCACGTCCACCTTGGCGGCCTCGCTGTTGGCAATGCCGTCACTCGCGCGGTAGGTGAAGGAGTCAGATCCGTTGAAGTTCGCGTTCGGATCGTACTTGAGGTTGCCTCCGTCCACCGAAGCGGTGCCGTCAGTTGCCTGGTCGACGATCTCGTAGGTGATGGTGTCAGCGTCGACGTCGGAGCAGTCAGCCGCCACTGATCCTGGTGTGTCCTCGTCAGTCTCGATCGACAGGTTCTGGCAGGTTGGCGCGTCGTTTACGGCTTTGACGGTGATATTCACCTTGGCCTCGTTGCTCTCAGCGTTGCTGGCATCCTTGGCCTTGTAGGTGAAGGAGTCAGGACCGTTGTAGTTAAGGGTCGGCTCGTACTTGAGCGTGCTGTCACCATTCTGGCTCACCGTGCCATGAGAAGGCTGGGTGAAGCTAGAGAGGCTAAGCTCGGCATTGGTGTTGTCGACGTCTTCGTCGTTGGCCAGCAGAGCGATTTCGGTAGCCGTGTCCTCGTCGGTCTCGGCGGTGTCGGCGTTGGCAACAGGAGCATCGTTTACGGCCTTGACCGTGATGCTGACCGTGGCTTCGTTGGAGTCTGCGTTGCTTGAATCCTTGGCCTTATAGGTGAAGGAGTCGGGGCCGCTGTGGTTAAGGGCCGGCTCATAGCGCAGCTTGCCGCTGTCCAGGCTCACCTGACCATTGGCAGGCTGAGTGAAGCTAGAGACGCTGAGGGTGTCGCCGTCGTCGACGTCTGTGTCGTTGGCCAGCACGTCTATGATGGCGGATGTGTCTTCATCGGTTTCGGCAGTGTCGTCCTTGGCTACAGGAGCATCGTTTACGGCCTTGACCGTGACGCTCACGTCGGCTGTGTCCGTCCCGCCGTTGCCGTCGGAGATGGTGTAGCTGAAGGAGTCGGGGCCGTTGTAGTTGGCATTGGGCGTGTAGTTGACCTTGCCATCGACGACCTCTGTGCTGCCATGAGAAGGGTGGGTGACGCTGGAGACGCTGAGGCTGTCGCCGTCGGCGTCTTGGTCATTGGAGAGCACGTCTATGTCGTTGAGAGGCGTGTCCTCGTCAGTCTCAGCTGTGTCGGGGTTGGCCTCCGGAGGATTATTGAGCTCGAGGGTGACTTCCGTGGCATTGTAGCGGACTTGATACTCCAGGCGTGGTCCCGGATTTGTGCCTTTCACGGTATCGAATTGGCCGCTGCGGCAATCGAGGGCCCCACACTTGAGGATCGTGAAGCTCTGCCCGGGGGTCGGGGTAAAGCTGCTCGGGGTGACGATGTCGAGGGTGCCGCCCAGAGAGGCGGTAGTGCCGACGTCGAGCTGATCGTGGCCGCTGCTCGGAGCCGGACCGCCGATCTCGACTTCGAGAGTACCGTTCGGACCCGGCGCGTAGCTTCCGGCTACCTTCAGGATACCGCTCGAGAGGCCAGGCTGGACGCGTCCGCCGGTAGCCTCCAGGGCTGGCTCAACCGTGCCCAACCCCTTCATCGCGCCGCCCTGCACCCGTACCCGGGCTCCAGAGGCCGCGAGTTTGCTCGTCGTATCCTCGAGCACCGTGGAACCGGCCGCCTGGACGTATTCGCCGGTCGTGGTAAGGACGCTGTCCGTACCAATGGTGAGCGAGCCGTCGTTCCTGAGGGCGCCGATCGCCCTGAGATCCCGGTCCGCCCTGATCGTGAAGCTGCCGTCGTTGTCGGAGAGATTGTCTATGGCATCAGAGTTCTTCTGGTCCACGATCGCCGACCCCAGCCCGTCGAGAACGATGGTCGCCGCGTTGACGTCGATGTCGGCGTTAAGGAACATCAAGACGGAGTTGCTCCGGATCATGTAAGTCCCGCCAGCAACTTTGCCGACACCTCCAGTAGAGGAGAAATTGTTTAGGCCACCCCCGAGGTTGAGGGTGCCGGAAGCCGCGTCAATGGTCCCCCCGGTGTTGCCGACCGTCGCAGCGATGTCGGTGGTGGCCGTGCCAGATGTCTTCCTTAGGGTGCCGCTGTTCTCAAAGCGCGTCGTGCCACCGAAGTTGGTGTTGATGTCCGTGTCGTCCCTGAAGTCGAAGGTGCCTGAGTTCTCTATCAGAGCTCCGGTGCCGGTCGATATGTTAGAACCACTCACGCTCGCCTCGCCGGCGTTCTCCAGAATACGATTGCTAGTAAGAATCTTGCCGTTGGGCCCAGAGATCGTAAGCTTCGCTGCCGGACTCGAGCCGCTTGCAGCCGAGATCAGGGTTCTGCCGCCGCCCGTCATGGTCCCACCAGACCAGGTGGCGTTGCCACCGGCTGGCACAGTCACTTTACCGCTGCCGACCAGCGTGCCTCCCAACAGATCTAGCTTCGTGGTGGTCAGATTGCCCGCGCCGCTCAGGGTGCCCGAGCCGGAGAGGGTAAGGTTGTTTACCTTAGAATCCTCAGTGACGCTTGTCAGTTCTAGCGTCCCACTCGAGATATTGAGGACTTCCTCGCTCTCGAGGCTGGCCACGGAGGTTGTGCCCGTGGAGAAGGTGATCGCGTCCGTGTTCGCCAAGTTCGGTATACACACATGATCCCCGGCGCCAGGCACACGGTTGGCGTCCCAATTGGATGCGGTGTGCCAGGAGTCGGGCTCTGTGCTCGCGTTTCCGACCCAGGTAATCGTGGGGGTAGCGCAACCCCCTGAGACCGCCAAGGCGCGTACCATCGCGGACGCGACCACGACTACCAGAACCAGTCCCAGAAACACCACGAATCTAGGTACCTTACGCATTCTACTCAACAGGGAGAACTGAGAAGTGCCACTCAGGCCCGAGCTTTCGGTATCGTGTGGACGCTGCGGCGAACGGACCCTGAACACTGCTCCTAACGCTCCAAACAAGCTTGTCAGCGCAATGCCAAACTTCGCCGTCTTCCCGAAGGCTTGCGAACCCTTACTCATACTCCGCTCCTTCTCTCGACTTTCCTTACCTCTCGTGCCGAGGTCTCGCCGGACTGGGGATCGGTCGCTAGCACCTCGTCCCCAGCCTCGACCTCGCTTATGGGCCTCTCCGTAGCGTCGGCCATCACGTGCCCAGGAACCCATCGTCGCTCGACCCCAACAGATACGACACTCCATCCTCGCCACATCGTCGTGCGCAGCTGCTGCTCTGGTGGTGCCTTCTGTTGCCTCTGAGTCCGCGTGCCATGAGATCTCCTTTTGTCCTCTGTGTGAGGCTTGCGACTTACCTCTATCCCTCTTGGGTTGGGGACCCTACCTCGTCAGGCAAGGAACCCCGTTCGTCGCGACTATCTAATTGTGCGGGGCAAACTCAAACTCGCATATGGGCCCACTGGACCTTTCTTATGGGCCTTTTGGTCACCCCCCATATGGGCCTTTTGGTCACCCTTCATATGGGCCTTGTGGCCACCATCCCAACAACCCCAGTAAACTCAGGAGGGTGCAATACCACGGAGAGTTACTACACCTTGCACCTGTCCAGCACGCCCAGCTCGACGGCCCGAACCGCCGCTTGTGTGCGGTCTGAGACTCCAAGCTTGCAAATGACATTGCGCACGTGCTTCTTGACGGTGCTCACGCTGATAAGCAGCTTTCGGGCTATCTGCTGGTTTGCGTAACCTCGCGCTACCAACCCAAGCACCTCACTCTCGCGTGTTGAGAGCAATCCCGTTAGTGACTCCTTGTTGACTCTCCCGCTTGGCTCTGGCTGTGGGTCCTCCATAAGCCGCTTCAGCAACTGTGTGGCAAGCTCCTGGTCGAGGGATGATTCGCCTTCGAGTACCTTTCGTACAGCCCCGATGGTCTCCTCAGTGGTAGCCCCCTTTTGCACGTAGCCCGCAGCACCTGCCTTCAGCGCTTCAGAGAGGTAGATAGGATCCTGGGCGGCGGTCAAGACCAGCACGCTAGTGCGGGAAAATTCCCTCTTTATCTGGCGGGTTGCCTCAAGACCGTCCATGTTGGGCATCAACACATCCATCAAGACCAGCTCTGGTTGGAATCGACGACAGAGCTCTAGCGCTTCCAAGCCATCTGTGGCTTCTGCTACAACCTCGAGGTCTGGCTGCTCGTCGATGGTGGTTGTGAGCGCGTGGCGAATGAGAGGATGGTCGTCGGCCACGACGATCCGTGAAGTAGAGTCTGCTGCTGGGTGTGATTGTTGAGCCATCTGATCGGTCGCCTCCTTCGTCGTCTGTCAGCACTGATCTCGTTGATGTGGCAGTCGCGCTCGTTGTCTTGTGTGGGTCATGATCTTCAAGCTCTTACCTCCTCTTTCTCACTTCAGGTTTGGTCTACTGAAGACAGCTTAGAGGGAGAGCGTTAGCTAGCCGTTAGCAGGAAGGCCTCGAGCGTAGGTGGAAACACCTATATTCCTGATTTGAGTGCTGGATGGATGAGGCTTACGCGGACACCACTTGGGGGTTTGAATCTAGAATCTACTCGGGCTCAGGGGATATGAACCTTTGTTGCGTTGCCCAGGAAGCGATCTTTGTCCTTGAGCCGCCCCCCAGCTTGCGCATGATATTCGCGATGTGGTTCTCGATTGTGCGCTCTGAAAGGTGGAGCTCTTGGGCTATGTGGCGGTTGGAGAACCCCCGTGCCACCAAAGCCGCCACCTCCTGCTCCCGACGAGTGAGAGGATCGTCTGTCGCTCCGCCGGCTGGCGGACTCTCGGGGGCGGTGGGAGCGACTTCCTCTGAGAGGGCATACTCTACGGCCTCTTCGACCGACATCGCCATCCCCTGGGCGAACGCCTCTTCCCAAGCCGCCTCCCCGACCAGAGCGCGAGCGGCGTCGACGTAGGGTCCGTAATGGTAGCGTTCCACCGGGCCCAGCCCGGTACCGATAGCCTGCATTAACGACTCGCCAGCTCCCCACAGTCGGGCCGAGCGCACCGGTTGGCCTTGTGTACTTGCCAACGCGGCCGCTGCGTGCAGGTGGAAGGCGATACCGTGCTTTGTGCCGAGGCTTCGGGACAGCTCCAAGCCCTCCCGAAAGAGGTTCATCGCCCGCCGATGGTCGCCCTGGCCCAGGTAGGCGAACGCGCCCATCCCTAGCGCGACGATGATCCCTATCTGATCTCCGGCCTCTCGAGCTAGTGCAAGACATTCCTCGTGCAGCTCTACGGCCCGCATGAAATCGTGGCGAGCGGTCGCTGTCAGACCCAACGCCTGGATCGTTCGGGCGAAGCCGGCGACATCCCCCACACCGCGCTGCAGCCTTGCGGCTTCCTCGAAGAGTGCTGCGGCCCGATCGAAGTCGAGTTGGTACAGGGTCGGCGCCCCCTGGATGTAGAGCGCCCTCGCGGTAGCTGCGCTGTCTCCCTGCTCGCGGGCCAGAGCCAGAGCTTCCTCACCTAACGCTTCCGAACGCTCGTAGTCCAGCTGTTCCCAGGCGATCCATCCAGCGTGGAGGAGCGCCTTGATCCTCGCCGGTGCGTCATCCCCTCTTGCCAGCGTTGCTTCCAGCCACCGCCTTCCCTCCTCCAGATGTCCGCGTACGTGCCAGAACTCACCCAGCGCCCCGCTGAGACGCAGAGCCAGTACCCCCTCACCCTGCTCTAGTAACCACGAGAGCGCCCCCCGCAGATTGTCGTTCTCGGCATCTAGTCGTTCGAACCATGCCGCTTGCTCTGGCCCTCGAAGACGCGGTTCGGCTTCTTCCGCAAGAGCGAGGAAGTACCCAGCATGCCGACGCCGAACCTCCTGAACCTCGCCACTCATCTCCAGGCGCTCCAGCCCGTACTGCCTGACTGGCTCGAGCATCCTGTAGCGCATCCTGCCCTCGTTCGCTGCTTCCGCTACGACCAGCGACTTGTCCACCAACGACAACAACGACTCCAGTACTTCGTGCTGCTCGATGTCATCAGTAGCCCCCACCGCTTCCGCCGCTTCTAGCGAGAAGCCGCCAGTGAATACCGAGAGCCTCCCATACAGCTTGCGCTCGGGCTGGCTCAAGAGCTCGTAGCTCCAGTCCAGCGTAGCCCTGAGGGTCTGGTGGCGTGGATCGGCCGCCACGCTTGCGCCTTTCAGAACGTCGAGGGAGACTTCGAGTCTCTGGGCGACCTGCTCGACGGTCAGAGCTCCCAACCTTGCAGTGGCCAGCTCTATGGCAAGCGGTATCCCGTCGAGCTTCCGGCAGACCCTCGCCACCGCGCCAGAGTTCTCTTGTGTCAAGCCAAAGTCAGGGAGCCTCAGGCGTGCGCGATCAACGAAGAGCTGGACCGCCTCGTAGCGCACAAGGCTATCAGCGTCAGACCCTGCATCAGGTTCTCCACCGGTGGTGGCCGGCAGGGACAGCAGAGGTATCTGGCAGAGGACTTCTCCCCCGACGCCCAGGGCCTCCCGGCTGGTGGCCAGAATCCGCAGCTTTGGGCAGCCGCTCAAGAGAGCGTCCGCCATATGCGCTGCGGCATTTGCAAGATGCTCGCAGTTATCCACTACTAGCAGTATCTCTTTGTCGCCCAAGGCCTCGATCAAAGTCTCCAGAAGGGTGCGCTCCGGCTGCTCGCGCACCTCAAGGGTCCTAGCCACGGTCGGCACCACCAACTCCGGCTCTGTGAGCGGCGCCAGCTCCACCAGCCAGACCCCCTCCGGGTAGACGCCCACAAGATCCCTGGCCACTTCAAGCGCCAAGCGTGTCTTGCCCAACCCACCTGTCCCCGTGAGGGTGAGTAGGCGGGTCATTGCCAGGGTACGCTTGACCTCAAGTATCTCGCCCTCGCGCCCGGCGAAGCTGGTTCTCGGAGCGGGTAGGTTGTGTTTACCATCGCCCGGTGGCTCCTCGAGCGGGGAACCGGGAAAGCGCCCATCTTTGGGTGGGAAGCGTCCCGAGGTGATCTCCTCTTTCAAGGCACGACTCGAAGCAGAGGGTTCGGTACCCAGCGCTTCCTGGAGGGCCTCCTCGAGTCGCTCGTACTGTGCAAGCGCCTCCCTCTTGCTCCCCATGAGGGCGTACAGGCGCATCAGCCCTGCATGCGCCTCCTCACGGGTGGACTGCTCTGAGACGACTACGCGCAACGCCTCGGCGGCAGAGTTGTAGTCCGCTCGCTCCTCGTAAATACGAGCGAGCCCAAGGAGAAGCGAGAGGCGAGTCTCCCGCAGCCGCTGTCCGTATTCCTTCGCCCACTCCTCGTAGCGATCGGCCGGCAATAGCTCACCACCATAAAGGTCGAGAGCCACCTCGTAGGCGGTGGGTTCGTGCGAGCGGCTGGCAGTACTCGCGGCTTGTTCGAAGGCCTTGACATCAACCCACAGCGATCCGGCCGGACACAGCGCCAGCGATTCATCCTCGGATGCCATATAGCGCGATCCTTCTGCTGGATCGGAGGTGAGAGCCCTCCTGGCGGCGTGGAGAGTCTGGCGCAGGTTGTTAGAGGCAGCCTTCTTGTCCGACTCAGGCCACAAGAGGTTCATCGCCTGTTCTCGGTGCATGCGGTGCCCCGGCGCGAGCGCGAGCAGCTTGACGAGGCTCGCCGCCTTCCTGAGCCGCCAGGCACTCTCCTGGACAGTTCTGGAGCCTACGGCAACCCGAAAGCCGCCAAGTAGCCAGATGCGTACCGCCTCGGTTCGCTCTACACCATCAAACTCAGCAGGAGGGCTCATCCTATGCCATTCTCCCCGTTCTCGCCCATCTTCCTAGATGATTGGAACACATGGCAATGAATCGCCGATGAATCAGACGTCCCTAGCAAGAATGCTCCTCGTTTCTTACTGCAGAGCATCATGCTCAAGGGACCCGACTACGGAGAAGGTCTCCAGACTACTCTCGAACCCATGGACTTGTGGAAGGCACCGTTCAAAGAGGGTTCGACCTAGCTCCTATCTCCCGAATCGCTCCGGTTTGTAAAGGAGGTAGACTTATGACCGACCAAGATGCCGTCACCCTCGGTAGCGCTGCTAGAGCTTCGAGGTGCAGTTCCCTAGCGTCGAGGCTGCCGTATTCTACCAAGGTGGTCTTCTTGTTTACTCTGTACCAGCTACCAGCTGAAGGCGATCCAGATCTCTGCGCACAACTTCCACAAACTCTGCTCGCTCGCGTTCCTCCTGGTGCTCTTCCACCCTGTGGCGCTCAGCTTCTATCAGGGCCGGTAGATCCGTGGGGGTGAGGTCCCCAATGTGTTTGGTGTAGGCGTGCCTCCTCTCGATGAGATCGACGCTTCCCTGCTCCGCCAGGTAGCGCTCGAGGAGCTGATCAGCCACGTGCTCCCTAAGGGCAGGAGCAAGGCTCCTGCGCTCTGAGGCGGAGAGCTCGCCGATCTCTTTCTGGTACGAACCGGAGTCTCCCTTTAGCGTCACGAAGAGTTTTCTGCTACGGCGCCAGTTCAACTCTTGTTCGAGCAGCCTGATGATCCGGTCCCACAGGAAGAGACCTCTCCCCTCCGGATGTGTGTCGTTGTTACCTATCGACCGATGCATGCTTTGCCCTCCCCTTGCTTCTCGACCTCGAGCAGGAGCGCGCCGTGCTCAACGTGCACCACATCGACTATTCTCTGGGAGATCTCCTTGGCCAGTCCCAGGGGCTGGGCTCTAACCAGCAAGGCTTCTTGTGTTGCGTTCTCTTTCACCACCCTCCACCTTCTCGTCATTGGGACGGTCCGCTCTGTCTCTGCTTGTGTTGATGAGCCGACGAGGATCTTATGGACCCAGCGTATCCCTAGGGTGTTAGCCAGCCGTTAGCTGAAGGCTCTCGGGCGTAGGTGGAAACACCTATTTTCCTTATCTAAGGGTCGAGTGGATGAGGTGTCCGGGGCAAGCCGGGGCAGGGGCGCCGCTTACGGTTTCGTCGCCCGCGTGGCGATGAGGGTGGGCATGTAGGCCGCGATCGGGTCGTCGCGGTGGCGATCCTCGTAGAAGCCCGAGATAACGAAACCGGCCGCTATCTGGCCGCCGATCTGATCTTCTAAGGTGTGACCGAACTCCAGGGGCTCTCCCCCTTCGATCTGCCGCCTCAACCTCTCCTCGCTCAGGCTCCTCGGGTCGGCGTAGGGAAGCTGGTACTCGACCTGCAACTCGCCCGTGCTGTCTGCGAGGTCGAGGTCGAAGACGTAGTACGCGGGATTTACGAATCCCGCAAGCAATGTACCGCCCTTACGCAGCACGCGGAAGGCCTCCGTCCACACTGGGCGGACCTCGGGCACGAACAGGTTGGAGACTGGATGGAAGACAAGGTCGAACTCCCCGTCGGCGAACTCTGAGAGGTTCCTCATGTCGCCCTCGAGGGTTCTCAAAGGGAGCGCCTCGCGCTCTGCGACGAGCCGGTCGCGGGCGAGTTGCCTGGGCGAGTTGTCCAGCACGGTCACGTTGGCTCCCGCCGCCGCAAGGAGGGGTCCCTGCTGCCCGCCGCCGGAGGCGAGGCAGAGGACGTCGGCGCCGTCAAGGTCGGGGAACCACGCCGCTGGCACCGTCCTGGAATCCGTCAACAGCACCTTTAAACGTCCTCCTCGCGCAGCCTCGATAGCTTCGTGGTCGACCGGCAGTGTCCAACGGTTCCCGCGCTCGACCTCGGCGTCCCATGCCTCTCTGTTGTGCGAGCTTACAGCGTCATATGGGTCCACCGTTTCCTCCTCGGTACGCGTCAGCTGATCGTCCGCGAGATCCTGAGGGCCTGGCGCGCTTGTGCGTCTCTCGCGGTCGGGCCTTGGCCGTCGGGCTTATCGCCAACGAGATCTCCATTGGCCGGGCGCTGGTGACCGCGGGCGACGAGGACCACTACCTCCTCGCCTCGTGGCGAGCGGCGGTGGTCGGCGTTATGGGCGCGTTATCTGCCGCTTTTGGAGCCATTCATCCTTAAGGATGGCGTAAAGGTACTCGTCAGCCCATCCTCCCTTGAACCAAACGTTCTCCAGGAAGTGTCCCTCCCTACGCATGCCCACCCGCTCGAGCAACGCCACAGAAGGCGCATTCCTGCAGTCCGCTATGGCGACGACTCGATGGAGCCTTAGAGCGTCGAACGCGTAATCCAACAGCACCGAGATGGCTTCCGAAGCGAAACCTTTCCCCTGTTGCTCTCGCGCCAGCGTAAATCCGATCTCGGCTCGGTAGGGTTTGTGCTCGTCGACTCTTAGGGCGCAGTCCCCGATGAGATCTTGCGTCGATTCGATGGCGAACTGGAACCACTCGCCAGGCACGCCCGGCTGCGCCGACTTCATCTCTCGAATAAAGGCCCTCGCTTCTCGCTGGTCGTAGGAGTACCAGCTTTGGTAGCGGGCAACCTTGGGATCGTTGCGGTAGGTCATGAAAGGTGCCAGGTCGGAGTCTTTGAAACGCCTGATCCTCAGGCGCTCCGACTCTATCCGGGTGAACCCCACCTCACTCATCTGACGCCATCATGACTAGATCGGGCCGCAGCGGCCCGATAGATAATGTCCTCGACGACCTCAGTCTTTGCCTCGGCGTAGTGCTCCATAGTTGGCCAGTTCTGCTTCGCCAGCTCACGTTTCGTCTGCGCGTAGAGCTCGCGGTCTCCCTCGTTCTGGCGCAGCCTCTCGCGCAGCAGTAGGTAGCGTTCGATCTCTGCCGACCCAGCCGAGAAGACGTGCACGTGTACATCCTTCTCCGGAGTCCTCAACATCCGGTGCTCGTCGAAGTCCGGCTCGCGCACGCGCAGAATGTAGCCCGCCCCCTCCATGGCGGGCAGGTAGGTGGCCTCCTCGCCGGAATCCTCGACCGCCACCAGGATGTCCACTATGGCCTTCGCGGCGAGCCCGGGCACCGACGTCGAACCGATGTGCTCGACCGACAGGGCGGCTTCCCCGAGAGCCGCTCGGATCCTGACCTCCTCTTGGCGGAAGCGCTCGGGCCATTCAGGGTTGTAGTCCGCGATGACGATGGTCGGCTGCTCGATCTCTCCTATGATGACTTCTCGCATGCGCTTCTCAAAGGAGTCGTCCGACATGCTGCCTTCCGAGTCTCGCTGTGATTCAGTGCATGGCGTAAGGTTAGCTCCTTCGATCGCATCCCGCAACGAGCTAGCAATACTGCCAGTTGGTCGATAATGATCGCTTGGTGCGGCGGTTCTTAGTTCGTGTCCGACGAAAGCAATGTTCGTTGGGTCACCCAGGTGGAGAGCTGTGAGCGGGAGCTCAGGCCCAGCTTGCGCAGGATCTTTGAGACGTGGTGCTCGATTGTGCGTTCGGAGAGGTAGAGCTCTTGGGCAATCTGACGGTTGGGCATCCCTCGAGCTACCATATCCGCCACTTCACCTTCCCGTGCGGTTAGGGGATCAGTAGTGAGGGGATCGTCCCTTTCCACGCTAGCTGGCGGACTCTCGGGGGCGCGAGCCACTTCCTCGGAGAGGGCATACTCTGCTGCCTCTTCGGGTGACATCGCCATCCCCTGGGCGAACGCCGCTTCCCACGCACCCTCATCACCAAGCATGTAGCGTGCGGCGCTCACCCGGCCTTCGTAATCGTAGGCGTGGAGTTCCAAATGTGTGAGGGAAACGACGCCGATTTCCTCGCGTAAGGCCTCCGCTGCCCCCCACAGCCGCGCCGCGCGACGCGGCTGTGCTCGCGCTGCCGCTACCGCTGCCAAACCGAAGATACCGTAAGCTAGGCAGAACTTGTCTTTTGAGCCTCGCAGCACGCGCACGGACTCCTCCAGCAGCGCCGCCGCCGGCTCGTGATCGCCCCTTATCAGCTCAATTAACCCCAGGTCGAAGTGGCACAAGGACATGCCCCGCTTGTCTCCCAGCTCTCGGTAGATGGCGAGGGCCTCCGTGGCCAGCGCAGCTGATCGCTCGTAATCGCCCTCGTACAAGGCGGTCACTCCCAAAAAGGTGGTCAACCAAGCGAGCGTCCACGGCTCCAGAGGCTCTCTCTGCAACGCCTCTACCTCTTGGCGTAGCACGGCCGTGCGCTCTCTGTCGCCCAGGTGTAGGGCCGCGAACCCCAGGTTGACGAGTGAGGTGGCGACGCCCTGCCTATACCCCAGCTCCTTAAAGAGCGCGAGGCCTTCCTCGAGCAGAGCGATCGCTGTGTCGTAATCGCCCTGAAAGAGCTCTATCCAGCCGGCTTCATAGAGTGCCTTTGCCAGAGCGGGTTTGGGCGCCGCCTCACCCCTTGCGAGGCCCTTTTCCAACCACCTGAGCCCTTCACCCGGGCCGTACACGCCCCAGAATCGGCCCAGCGCGCCCGCCAGCCTTAGCCCCAGCTCGGTTCGGTGTTCGCTCGGTTTCCTACTATGCGCCGGATCCAGCGCCCAGGCGAGGGCACCTCGCAGATTGGCGTGCTCCCTCTCCAGTTTTTTCAGCCATGCCTCCTGGTCCGGCCCCGACATCTCGGGCTCGGCCTCTTCGGCCAGGGCGAGAAAGAACTCGGCGTGGCGACCCTGGACGGCGTCTTCTTCGCCGCTCTCCCTCAACTTCTCACGAGCATACTGGCGCACGGGCTCCAGCATCGTGTATCGAAGTGCGCCATCATGCTCGTCCTCCTCGAGAGCCACCAACGACTTGTCCACCAGCCGCGAGAGAGGATCCAGTACATCAGAGTTCCCAACGCCTTCGCCTGATCCTAGCGCCTCGGCACCCTCCAGCGTCCAGCCGCCCGCGAACACCGAAAGGCGACCGAACAAGACCCGCTCGACCTCGGAGAGCAACTCGTGGCTCCAGTCCAAGGTCGCCCTGAGCGTCCGGTGGCGCTGAGGGGCGGTCCGGCTGTCACTCCTCAAGAGCTTGAGGGAATCCTCGAGCCTCTGTGCGAACTGCTCTAGGGAGAGCGCCCTAACCCTCGCCGCCGCAAGCTCTATTGAGAGAGGCATCCCTTCGAGTTGGCGGCAGATCTGCACCACCGCCCCGGCGTTCTCTTCGGTGAGCTCAAAACGGGGCGAACGGAGCTTGGCCCGCTCCACAAACAGCCGGACCGCCTCGTAGCGCGCCAGCTCTCCTGTGGTGGCGAGCGGTCGATGAGCGTCTGGTTCAGCATCAGGAACGGAGAGAGGATCGACCCTCCACACGAGCTCTCCCTCAACTCCCAAGGCTTCGCGGCTGGTGGCAAGGACCCGCAAGTGTGGACAAGAGGAAAGGAGCGAGTCAGCAAGCCGGGCCGCCGCCTCGATCAGGTGGTCGCAGTTGTCGAGCACCAAGAGCAACCTCTTCTCGCGCAGGTCATCGACGAGGGCTTCGGTTAGCTCTCGTCCTGGCTGCTCGGCTACCTTCACGGCCTTGGCTACCGCTTGGGGCACCAGTGCCCCCTCAGAGAGCGGCGCGAGCTCGACCAGCCACACCCCGTCAGGGTAGGCTCCAATCAGGTCCTTCGCAACCTCTAAGGCGAGGCGTGTCTTGCCCGATCCCCCTGCCCCGCTGAGCGTGAGGAGCCGGGTCATAGCCAGTGTCCTCTTGAGCTCGAGCATCTCGCGCTCACGACCTAGGAAGCTGGTTCTTTGGGCGAGCAGATTGTGTGCCCGTACTCCCCCTCCTCTTGGGGTCTCCCCCGTCGGCTCTCCAGCAGCCTCGGTCGTGTCCGCTTGAAATCTTCCGGACGCAATCTCCTCTCTTAGGGCGCGGGTGGAGGCACTTGGCTCCACGCCCAGCCCACTGGAGAGCGCTTCGGAGAGCCGTCCGTACTGCCTCAGGGCTTCACCCGATCGCCCTGAGGAAGCGTACAGTCGCATGAGCCTCAAGTGCGCCTCCTCGTTGGTGGGCTCCTCCGCAAGCACTGTCTGGAGGGCCTGGACAGCGGGCTCAGACTCCTCCGTCCCACGCTCCTCGTAGAGGCTCGCAAGCTCGACCAGCAGAGTAAGGAACCTCTGCCTAAGCTCCCCTCGGCGGCTCTCCGCCCACTCCTCGTAGCGGTCTTCGGGTAACAGCTCGCCCGAGTACAGCTCGATAGCCACCCGGTAGGCGGCCGCATCTGTGGAGCGGCGGGCGGTGTCAGCTGCCTCCTCGAAGGCATCTACGTCTACCCAGAGCTGTCCCTCCGGGCACATCAGAAGCTGCTCGCCTCTAAGGCTTAGGTAGCGCGAAGCGATCTGCGGGTCGGGATGGAGTGTACGGCGCGCGATGTGGAGGGTTTGGCGCAGGTTATTGGAGGCGGCTCGTAGCCCAAGGTCCGGCCAGAGGAGATCCATCGCCCGCTCGCGGTGTAGGCGATGTCCGGGCGCCAGGGCGAGCAACTTTATGAGGCTTGCGGCCTTCCTGAGCCGCCAAGTGCTCTCGTCGACCTTGCGATTCCCCACCGTAACCGAAAAGCCGCCTAGCAGCCCGATCCGCACGGCCCCTAATTCCTTAGCGCGTGCCTCAGGTAGCAGGGTGTTCGCTTCTGCTCTCATGCATTCCCTCCTAAGGGGATCGTCCACAACCCAGGAGAAACCACGCACCACCAGAAGGCTTCTATGCCTCGTGTTCCACAGCAGGAGGCGATAGTACTGCAATACTGGCTTTGCGTGCTTGTTCTTGTGGTAAGAGAAGATTGATGAACTGCTAAGCTCGTATGGAAGATGTTGCTAGTAGTGGGCCGCATCCGCTCCCTCCTCCCTATCTAAGAGCGGAGCTTAGTTGCCCCGCCGCGCTGTTCGACAGCCCGGCTACCTCCCAGCTAGGAGGCCCCTAGGCTTTGCGCCCCCGCCTCACGACGGGTTTGCCCTTCTCGCTAGCGCACGGATGCGCATGCATGACAATACCATTACCATTGGGCGATGAATCCGCGATGAATTTTGAGGGTGTAGGGGTCGCTTTTTTCGAAGATTCTGAGGTTTTCCGAGATTTATCTGCAGTTTGAGAGCGAACATCGCAGAGAACGTGGCTTTCCCGTCGGTGGGGAGCTGAGAAGCCGCATCGGGGCGATTCCTATGGGCTTGGCCTACGACAGGACAGCCATATTAGCACCGGGGATATGCAGGATACAGGTTGTGTACTTAGGAGAATCCACCTTCTACACTATTAAAGAATACGGTAAGAGAAGGCCCGGACAGCATGCTATGTTGGGGCGCCGTACCGCTGGCCACCGGGAGGATGAACACGACGTGGAAGTCAAGGGGATGGGATGGTTGGGGATCCGCACGGCCTACTTCGAGCAGACCGTAGCGCTGTTCCGGGATGTGATGAACCTAGAGGTGATAAGAGAGGAGCACGACGTGGTTGGGTTGAGGTTCCCCGACGACTCCGAGATGGAGGTGTGGCGCCCCTCTGACGAGTTCCACAGCTTCTTTACCACAGGACCTGTCGTGGGATTTCGAGTAGACGATGCCGAGCAAGGCCGCGCCCAGATGGAGGCCGCCGGCATAGAATTCATCGGGCCGCTCCAGCATTCGGAGGGGGCCAAGTGGACTCACTTCAGGGGCCCCGATGGGAACATCTATGAGATCTACAGCTAGACTTGGCTGAATCTGATTATCGAGGGCTAGGGGCGGGTAGACTCAAAGAGATACAAGGGTGGAGAGAGGGAGGTTATGCTCACATGAGTACTTCGAGCGATGAACCAACTTCCATCAACGTAGTGCCGCACTTCT
>Ga0126311_10000467_pt1 | contig 19169 bp, 15 predicted proteins | sample Plot61_FD_92539 | JGI IMG/M metagenome (GOLD analysis project Ga0126311, IMG submission 92539) | Serpentine soil microbial communities from UC McLaughlin Reserve, CA, USA - Plot61 | ecosystem: Environmental > Terrestrial > Soil > Grasslands | place: USA: UC McLaughlin Reserve, Lake County... | reverse complement strand
GCGACCAGGCCGAGGCGATCCTCTCCTTCTACAACCGCGTCCCGGCCGCCCGCGCCGAGCGCTCGCACCTGGCGCTCTTCGACCGGACGGTCAAGGACGTGCGCGCGTACCTGCTCGGCATCGATAAACAGCGTGCCGACATTTCCGGAAAACTTGCACGACTGCTCGACGCCGGAATTGAAGTGCATGCGCAGGTAGTTTTGTGTCCCGAGATCAACGATGGCGAAGTGTTGAAGAAAACGATCATGGATCTGGCGGCGGAGTTTCCGCGCATCACGAGTGTTGCGATCGTGCCCCTTGGTCTAACTCGTTACAACACCGATCAGCGTCTGACGCGAGTGACGCCGGAATTCTGTCGCCGCGTAATCGATGAAGTTGGTCTGATTCAAAAAGAACTGCTCGCGAAGCTAGGCACAAACTTCGCGTTGTTAGGCGATGAGATTTATCTGCGAGCAGGACGTCGCATTCCAGTAAGATCGCATTACGGCGACTACCCGCAGATCGAAGACGGCGTTGGCATGGTGCGATCTTTTGCGAACGAGTTTGCACGACTCATGCGCCGGCTCGAACGACACGATTGGACCACCGCTAACAAAAAGCACGGTACGATCTTCACAGGCACACTCTTCGCGCCCGTGTTGCGAGATAAGATCGAGAAGTTGAACCGGCGCTTCGGGACGGAGCTGATCGTTGAAGCGCTCGAGAATAGCTACTTCGGCGGCGACGTTTCAGTCGCGGGTCTGTTAACCGGCCAGGATCTTTTACAGGCGCGCGAACGGATCGCGGGCGAGTTTGTAGTAATACCACGCCAGATGCTGAAGAGTGACGAAGCGATAATGTTGGACGGCATGCACTTGACGGAAGTGTCACGCGCATTGGGCCAACCGGTTCACGCACTCAATCTGAAAGAGCTGGCAACCCTGCTGCTAAACAAAAACTGATCGATGCCCCGAAAGATTCTCGATGTCGGTTGTGGTCAGAATAAATTTCCCGGCGCCGTCGGCATCGACTCGAATCCTTTGAGTCATGCCGATGTGATTCACGATCTAGGAACCTTTCCGTATCCATTTCCGGATAACGAATTCGAAGAGATTGTTTGTCGTCATGTCATCGAGCACGTGCCCGACGTGCTTGGTTTCGTTAACGAGTTACATCGCATCACAAAGCCGGGCGGCATTCTAAAGATACTCACGCCACACTATTCGAATCCTGATTGGGCAACAGATCCAACTCATCGCAATCACTTCAACAGCTACACGTTCACCTGTTTCATTCCTTCGCGCACACCGTTTCCGTTTTACACCACCGCTGAACTCAAACCTGTACGGACGCACGTGAGTTTGGCGAATCTCTGGCGAGCGTTGGGCATCGAGTTCGTTGTTAATCTCGACGAGCGCTGGCCTTCGTTTCGTTTCACGAGAAAGTTTTGGGAGTTCTACTTGTCGACGATCTTTCGCGGCAAAGAACTCTACTTCGAATTCGAAGTCGTGAAATAAAAACAACCTCACCCGCTCCAAGAATTTGAATACAAATCCAGAAAACTGTAAGCTATGCGCGCACTGCCCCATGAAATGAGCACAAACTCGGCTTTTTTGCCAGGGTACTTGCTGGCGCAAGAGTTGCTACTGAGCGGGCACATCCTTTTACCAGTCAAAGTAATTGTGGTTCGGCTTCTTTCTTAGGAACGAGGTGCTGGGCAGGACTTCCTTCGCCTCGCATAACCTAAAACCATTTTCGGAGGATTACGTGATGAGAAACGGTTTACAGAAGTACGTGCTCGTACTCCTGGTAAGCGCACTCTCGGGGATCTCTGTGTTCGCTCAGGTCGGTTCTACTGGTTCGATAGCGGGCACAGTCGTGGATCCCAAAGGTGCGGTTGTTGCCGGTGCAACCGTAGTGGTGAAAAACATCGCTACGAATCAGGAGTCAACAACGGAAACCAGCGGTGAAGGCACCTTCAATGTTCCGACACTGGTTGCTGGAGTTTACACCGCTACGATCACTGCTACCGGCTTCAAGCAAGCGGTGGTTACCGACATTAAAGTCGACGTAGGCAAGCCCTCCAGTATTAACGTGGGGTTGGAGATTGGTGCGGCGAATGAAACCGTGACGATCGTTGGTGGTGGCGAATTACTACAGACACAGACCGCCACGATCGGTACCACGCTTACGGGCCGTCAAATCACTGACCTGCCAACCGCATCACGTGATGCTTTGGACCTGGTCCTGACCATGCCGGGGACAACGACACCCGGTAGACCTCGAACTTCGTCCATCAACGGATTACCCAAGGGCTCGCTGAATATCACGATGGATGGCGTTAACGTTCAGGACAATACGCTAAAGTCGAACGACGGATTCTTTACCTATATTCGTCCGCGCACCGACGCAATCGCTGAAGTAACAACGTCAACATCCAATCCCGGTGCGGAAAGCTCCGGTGAAGGAGCTTTTCAAATCAAATTTGTTACGCAGGGCGGTTCTAACGAATATCACGGTGGCGCGTATTGGTATTATCGCACTCCCGGATTGAATGCGAACTATTGGTTCAACAACCGCGACCTGGCTGCCGATCCTGCAACAGGCAAGGCACCGAGAACTCCAATTGTCCTGAACCAACCCGGCTTTAAAGTTGGTGGTCCAATCTCGATACCGGGCCTGTTCAACGGAAAAGACCGGGCATTCTTTTTCGTTAACTACGAAGAGTTTCGCCTTCCGGAAAGCGCTCTGCGAACCAGGAACATCCTGAGCACGCAGGCACAGAGCGGCATTTACCGGTTTTTCTCCAGCAACTTCAACACAAACAACACACCGGTCACTTGCACCGGATCGGGAACCAGCAGGCTTTGCACCCTTAACGTATTTAATGTGGCACAAACCGCGGGACTGGCTTTCACAAACACCGATCCGACCATCGGTCACCTCTTGACTGAGATTCGAAGTTCATTGCCCGCCTTCAAGAGTTCAGGCGATCCCAATGTCGATCAATCGACATTCGTAAATACCGGAAATCAATTGCGTCGTTTCCCAACCGTGCGGCTTGACTTCAATGCGTCGAAGAATCATCACATCGAGAACATTTGGAATTACCAATCGTTCGGATCGAACGTGGACTTTCTCAACGGGCGCGATCCGCAGTTTCCGGGATTTCCGAACCACGGTTCCCAAACTTCGATTCGCTTCTCGAACGTAACTGCCTGGCGTTGGACCATCTCGAATAATATCGTCAACGAGGCCAGGTACGGACTCCAGGGCGGCACGCTCTTGTTCTTCGGAGATGTGAATGCCGGACAGTTTGAAAATCAGAATGGCTTTAGTCTCGGCCTTGGAGCTTTCACATCCGGCGGTTTCGCGCTTACCAGTGCTACTAACACGACGGCGCCGTCGCGACGCAACGCTCCAGTGCGCGAGTTCACCGACTCACTGAACTGGATCAAAGGAAACCACTCGTTCAATTTTGGTATGAGCATGACGAGAATTGGTTTGTGGTCCAACGACTACACTGTTGTTCCGAGCGCTGTGTTCACCACTAGCGCCACGCTGGATCCGGCTCCGGTGAACGCTTTCGGTTTTCTTCCGGCGACCCAACAAGGCGGTGCGGCACAGTTGTACGCTCTCTTGTCCGGACGCATGAGTGCGCTGAACGCGAACGCCCGTCTTGACGAAGATACAAACAAGTATTCCTATCTCGGCAACCAGATCCTGCGCGCCAAGAACCTCGAGTGGGGACTCTTTGCGCAGGATAGCTGGCGTCTGCGGCCGAATCTCACGTTGAGTTTAGGGTTGCGCTACGAGAGAAATGAATCTTTCGAGGCGGAAAACGGTAACTTCTCCAATGTAACGTTTGCAGGTCTGTTTGGTGAGTCAGGCGAGGGCAACTTGTTCAAGCCGGGGACCCTAACGGGATCCCGTTCGGCTTTTGAGGCCTTTCCGCCGGGCACGAAAGCCTTCGATCCTTCGGGCCTGTGGTTGCCCAGTGTCGGAGTCTCATATAGCCCGAACTTCAAAAACAGTGTCCTGCGATGGATCGGTGGCGAGTCAGGCCAGACAGTAATCCGAGGCGGCTTCTCGATGGCTTCCGTTCGTGAAGGCATGAATGTGTTCCTCGCGGTTACGGGTGGCAATCCGGGCGGTACGATTGACGCCAATCGGAACCTGACGCTTGGAAATCTGCCGGTAGGCACATACCTGCGGCAGGGACCCTTTGCGCCCCCTGCGACCTGCACCAGCCCGGGACAGCCGATCGGTTGTATTCCGAGTGCCCCGACTTATCCGAACTCAGGCCTGATCACGAATGCCGTGAATAGCTTTGACCCAAATCTCAAGATCGGCTTCGTGCGGTCATGGTCTTTCGGCATCCAGCGAGAACTCAACAGAGACAACGTCGTCGAGATCCGGTACGTCGGAAATCGCGGTCGCGATTTGTGGCGACAACTCGATCTTAACGAGCTGAACATTATTGAGAACGGCGTGGCGTCCGAATGGCAATTAGCGCAGCAGAACTTGCTGGCTAATATCAAAGCGAACCGGGGCGTGAACTTCCGTTACTTTGGACCAGGCACCGGTACTGCACCGTTACCAATCTCGTTGGGATATTTCCAGGGACCAACGATTACGCTTTCGGGCGTAACGTCCGCAATCAACCCCAATAACCCGGCGCATTACACAAACGCTAACTTTGCCAGCGCAACCTTCTTCAACACGATGAATCCGCTCGATCCCCGGCCGCTCACGTTTGGGGCGTTGTTAGCCAGCACCGCGTTCGAGAGCCGCCGAACCCCGCTCGGTCAGGCGTGTTTCGGAATTGCAAATTGTATTGGAACTGGTCAATTCCCTATCAATCAGTTCCTGGTTAACCCGACGAGACGATCGAATCCGACAACTGGTGGTGGCGGTGCGTTCCTCGTCGACAACTCGGGTAATTCATCGTATGACGCAGTGCAGATCGAGTTTCGTCGTCGTATGGCGAGAGGTCTGCTGTTGCAGGCGAACTACACGTTCGGCAAGTCGCTTGCCAATACCTACGCAAGTAGCTCATCGGTGTTCGACCAGCCGAGCACTCTTCGCGACCCTGATCTGAAGAAGGGCCACACGCCGTTTGATATCACGCAAGCCTTGAAGTTCAACTTCATTTGGGAAGTTCCGGTTGGCCGTGGCCGAGGCTTTATGGGCAACGCGGGCAAAGTCACGGACTTTCTGGTTGGTGGTTGGGGCTTCAACGGCAACGTTCGCATCCAGAGCGGTTCACCGTTCTTCTTCAACGCGCCTGTTTCGATTGGACCAGCCATCGCAAACGCCGGAAATTTCCAACTCGTCGGCATGACGCTAAAAGAGTTACAGAAAGCTGTCGGCGTTTATCGCGATGAGGATGGATTCGTCTATGCTCTTCCGAAGGACATTCGCGAAAACACGGTCAAGGCTTTCAACGTTCAGATGACCTCAGCCGGGGCATCGTATACACAAGGCGAGCCGACGGGACGATTCATTGCTCCGGCCGGTTTTGGTAACTGTGTTCAGGCCTTTCACGGTCAATGCGGGTTTGCAAACCTGGTGCTGAAGGGACCTGCATTTTTCCGCTCCGACCTGAGCGTCGTGAAGAAGCTTCGCTTCACTGAAACCGTCAATGTTGAGTTGCGCCTGGAGATGTTGAATGCATTCAACAACATCAACTTTCTTGTTGGCTCCGCGGGTAACGACGTGAACAATGTCGGAAACCTGACGTCGTCAGCATTCGGTCGCATGACTAACGCCTATCAGGATCTTTCCACGACGAACGATCCTGGCGGTCGCGTTGGTCAACTCGTGATAAGAGTTAACTTCTGAAGCGCAAGTGTTCTTCGCTTCTCAACAGGGGGAGGACGGCGCTGCTGTCCTCCTCTTTTTAACAAGAGGAGTCCTCATCGATGCAACGAGTTTTATTCATATCCTGGGCCGTCTTGTTTATCGCAGTGCCGGCAGTTGCACAAAAGACAAAGCCCTGGACAGAGTGGACCGAGAAGGAAGCGGCGAAGATTTTAAATGATTCGGCATGGGGCCAAACTCAAACGGAAGTTGCGGAGTCAGATCCGACGTCAGTTTCGGCAGTAACTCCGACAACGGCGGCGCGCAGAGAGGACCAGCGAATATCTGCCGCAAGCGCTGTCCAATCCGGTGAGAGTAAAACGCGTGCGTCGATTAACTATCGGGTGAGATTTCTTTCTGCTAAACCAGTCAGAGCGGCTTTCGTGCGGATGATTGAGTTACAAGGTGCGACTCCGGAGAGAGTCGCTGAACTGCGTTCGTTTGTCGATCGCGATTTCGGCGATTACATCGTGGTAGCGCTGTCGATCGATGGTACGGATCAGAAGCGTCTTGGACCATCGACGGAAGCGATCAAGGCCGCTGAAGAGGCGACACTGCAAAAGAGCACATATCTCGAGCGCAAGGATGGCGTGCGAGTTTTTCTAACCAACTTCCGCGCACCAGCGCAGGACGGGCTTGGCGCGAAGTTTGTGTTTCCACGAGTAGTTGATGGAAAACCATTTATTGATTCGAGTGGCGGTGAGTTTAAGTTTGTGCTGGAGATTGGGAAGACAATCAAGCTCAACCGCAAGTTCAAAGTCACCGACATGACGTACGAAGGCAAACTCGAATATTAAGCGCCGAGGCCTGAAAGGCCGAAATATTTCGCCCTTTCAGGGCTGATTTAATTTTTTGATTTCGTTACCAGGGGCGACGCGCTTCGCGCTTGCCCCTGGCTATCATATTCCGCGCCGTTGGCGCTGAAAGGTTTGAATCCCATGAAGACTTCATTCGCCTTGCTGGTGACCTTCGTTCTGCTGGCGCCGTTCGCGCTCGAGGCCAATCAAAAGGAAAAGAAACCATGGAGTGAGTGGACCCAGAAAGAAGCGGAGAAGGTTCTCAACAACTCCCCGTGGGCACAAATACAGAACGATACCGATACGACAGAGCTGTTCTTTCAACCAACGGCGGATCCTCGCAGCGCTCCAAGATCTCCCAACTCAGATGGCCGGGTCGAGCAGGGCGCCACCAACCAGGCGAGTAACCTCAAATACGGCATTCGGTTTTTCTCCGCACGGCCCGTACGGCAGGCGTTCGTCCGAATGATCCAGTTGAAACAAAAAGATCTCCCGCCTGACGTAGTCGAGCGCATGAAGAACTTCGCCGAACTGCAGGCAACTGATTCGATCATTGTCGCGGTCACAATCGAGGGCACAGATAAACGTTCGCTCGGTCACGTGATGCAACTCTTCAACAGCGCTGCGACCGGAACACTGAAGAACACGTCTTATCTCGAACGCAACGACGGCAAGCGGATCTTCCTGGAGGAGTACGTGCCGCCGGGTAAAGACGGCTTTGGTGCCAGGTTCATCTTTCTGCGGATGACAGACGGAACGCCCTTCCTAACACCGCAGGTCAGCGACGTCCGCTTTGTGAGTGAGTTGGGATCCGACGTTAAACTCAACATGCGTTTCAAAGTCAGTGACATGATGCTCGACGGCAAACTCGAATACTAATCGGCAATTCTCTGAAATCCTGTACACTACACAGGATGTCCGCTTCGTTCGTCAGCCAGCTTCCTCTCGCACCGCTCGGCGCAGGCGATCTCATCGACCGCGCTGTCAGGCTGTACCGTCGTCACCTCTTCGTCTTAATCAGGACCGCCGCTCCCCCCGTGATCATCGTCGCCGCCGGCTGGATACTGTTTTCAATCAGCGCGCGACGAGTGTTCGCAACGACAGAGACCAGCGATCTTGTGTTATATGGTCTTCTCACGACCTTGTCACTCGGGCTCATGCTCGCTGGCTATCTGTTTATGCTGATCGTGATGGGAGGCGCAACGCGCACGCTCGTGGCCCATCTGCTGCGCAACGAACCGGTCACCGCGCGCGCCACTTACACCGCCGTCAAAGCTCGCTTCTGGGGACTGCTCGGAGCCTCTACGATCGTCATGATCTGGATCAGCGCATCGTCCATGGCAGCGTTTATGGGCGCGTACATGGTCTTAATAATTTTCATTTTAGGGTCCGTGCTCTTCGCCACCGTCATCCCGTGGCTGATGCCCATTGTGATGCTGATCGGAACACTGATCTCGATAGTCCTCGGATTGTGGATCTTTTTTCTCACCGTGGGACGGGTCGCCTACGTGCCGCAGGTGATGCTGGTCGAAGGCAAAAGCGTGTTTGCCGCCGTCGGACGCAGCTTCTCTTTAGCGCGCGGAAACGTGCGGCGCTTGATGGCGATGACGTTGTTTACCACTTTCGCCACTTACTCAGCTTTGATGATTCTTGCGATTCCACTCGGTTGGTATGGTTATCTTCACGGTGTTAATCCATTGAACTCCGCGCAGTGGCCCGCGTGGTATGCAGTTGCTAACAGTGTTCTTGGACCACTGAGCTCGATCGTGCTGACGCCGGTTTGGATGCTCGGACTCTCGCTGCTCTACGTGGATGAACGAGTCAGGCACGAGGGTTACGACATCGAATTGATGGCTGCGCGTCAGCTTGGTGAACTTCCCGACGTCAACGTGTCATCACCGCTGGGAACGGCGCTTCATTCGCTCGAGCGCCAACAGCTACCGCCCGGTCCGCCGATGGCATCGGGTCGAGTACTAAACCTCAGTTAACTTCATGCTTGCGCTCGCCAAAAGGGGTCACAGCGTCGCGATAGTGGTTGCGTTGTTCATCTTTCCCGCCACTGCTTCGGCGATTTCGTTAACTGAATACCAGCACAAACTCAGGCAAGCCGTCACCGCTCTCGACACACTCGCCCAGGTCGACGAACACGAAACCGAGGATCACTTCAAAAACCGTTTGCTGCAAACAATCGACGCCGTGCGCGTTGCTTTGCCCGAGCACTTCACGGTTGAGGAGAATGGCGGCGTTTGCGAGGTCGATAATTCATCACTCCATAAAACTCTCGAAGATCTCAAGTCGTTATCGATTGAAGACCAGTTCAAAAAGATCAACGAAGTGAAGGCAACGCTTCATGCTTTGGAAATGCGAATCGGCGAACGCATCGCCGCCACTCCTTCGGGCGAGACGAAAGACCAGGCGAAGAGCAGGCTCGAAAGTATTCTGGCGCGTCCGGAATACGAGACTGGTCCACGGAGGGCCAGCGCCCTCATTCGTTTGCTCGTGGATTTTATACGTTGGCTTCAGAGTTTTTTCCCGAAGCCACGCGGAGTTTCTCCGGGCCACTTGGATTGGGTCGCTTTAATAGTGGAAGTAGTTGTCATCGGCTTTGCTGCGGCGGTTTTGGTTTACGTTGGCGTCGCGTTGCTGCGGCGTTTTGGTCGTAATCGCCGGCCCAAAGTTGGTAAAAAGAAAGAAGTCCGGATTGTTCTTGGTGAACGACTCGAACCCGACGCGACATCGACCGACCTGCTTTCACAAGCTGAAGTGCTCGTACGCCAGGGTGACGTTCGTGGCGCCATTCGTAAAGCCTACATCGCGCTGCTGGTTGAGCTCGGCGATCGCAAGCTCATCAGCCTGGCCCAACACAAGACAAATCGCGACTACCTGAATTCAGTTCGCAGTCTTCCACCGCTTCATTCGACGATGCGAGGACTGACGGATATTTTCGAGCGTCACTGGTATGGTCTTGAACAAGCCACGCCTGACGACTGGCAAGACTTCCGTGCGGGTTATCTCGCTGCGTTACAAGCCGGAAACTAACTAGAGATGCGCCAGCGATTCACCATCATTCTGACGTTCGTAGTGATCATCGGATTGCTCGTCATTCTCAACTCACTGACGTATGTGAGGAAAGAGAAGACGGAGGATATGGAGATCGTTCCGAATCGCTCTACCTATCACTCGGGTCCAACCGGCACACGAGCGCTTCACGATTTTCTCAATGAGTCGGGTCACAAAGTTATGCGCTGGCGTGAATCGCCGGAGCGACTGTTCAGTGAAAATGGCAAACTGGTCAACACGTTCGTTGTTATTGGTCACACGCAGGTCGAGTTCACCGGTAATGAAGCGGAAGCGTTGCGCGATTGGGTTTTGCGTGGCGGTCGTTTGGTTTTGATCGATCGCGCAGTTGACGAAGCCATCACGCCAAAGTCTGAAGGTTGGAGTCTGAAAGCACGTGAATGGGATTTTCCCAGCATCGACGACAATCCCGGCGACGTGCAACAGATGACGCGCGGTGTGACGGCACTGAAACCGCTGCAACCGACAATCCTGACGAACACGATTGAATCCGTAATGCCGTCTCGCTTTGCTTCGCGAGTGAGCGTTATCCCGCCGCCAAAAGAGAAGGAGAAAAACGATCACCCGGTCATTGTTGCCGCAGATGATGACGACGATGAAGAAGAAGGACCACCACCGCGAGCTCCTGTTGATGCGTCTTCAGCCGCGCCGGTCATTCACATCGGCACGAAGGAGGGAGCTTTACTGGTTGACTACGCTTACGGCCTGGGAAAGGTCGTAGTGCTCAGCGATCCTTACATCGTCACAAACAGCGGCATTAAGTTGAACGACAACCTGCAACTCGCCATCAACATTCTTTCGGCCGGCGATGGACTGATCGCGTTTGATGAATATCACCAGGGCAAAGGCATTTCACAAAATCCCTGGGCCGGTTATTTTGCCGGGACGCCGGTGTTGGCACTTGCAGCGCAGCTCGGGCTACTGGTCCTGTTGATTATCTGGACCAACGCGCGTCGCTTTGGACGTCCGTTGCCATTGCCGCATACCGATCGCCGTTCGAGTCTGGAGTTTGTTGCTTCGATGGCTGAGCTTCAGGAGCGTTCGCGAGCTTTCGATCTTGCAATCGAAAATATCTACACGCGCACGCGTCGAGTTCTCGCTCGTTACGCGGGCATGGATTACAACAGCTCGCGATCGGAGATTGCGAAGCGCGTCGCGGAACGATCCACAATCGACGCTAATAAACTGGAAACGCTGATGCGCCAATGCGAGGAAGCAATCAACGGTGAGCAGATCAACTGGCGCCAGTCACTCGATCTGGTGCGACGTCTGCGCGAAATCGAGAAGACTCTTGGGCTCGGAATGCGCGCCCGTGACGAACGCCAGGCAGCAGAAAACATTTGACGATTTGATGAGCTTTGTGCTTTGTACTTGGTGTTTTGGTACTTAGTGCAAAGCACAAAGAGCGAAGTACAAAGCACAATATGACCCAAACCGTCGCCGCTACCGTCGAACACATTCGCACCGAACTAAGAAAAGTAATCGTCGGACAAGACGACGCGATCGAACAGATCCTGATCGCCTTGCTCGCGGAAGGTCATGCCCTCGTCGAAGGCGTGCCCGGAACGGCAAAGACGCTGACGGTCAAGACGCTGTCGCGAATCATCAATGCCACGTTCAGCCGCATCCAGTTTACGCCCGACCTGATGCCGTCGGACATCACCGGCACAAACATCTTCAATATCGCGACGTCGAGTTTTAACCTGCGGCGTGGTCCAATATTCACTGACATCCTGCTCGCCGACGAAATAAACCGTACGCCGCCAAAAACTCAGGCGGCACTGCTCGAAGCAATGGAAGAACGTCAGGTGACCATCGACGGTGAAGCGTACGCGCTGCCCTCGATATTCACTGTGCTGGCCACTGAGAACCCGATCGAATACGAAGGCACGTATCCACTACCCGAAGCGCAACTCGATCGTTTCCAGCTCAAGATATTGATAGGTTATCCCGATGAAAACGCCGAGCGAGAAGTGATCGCACGCTGGAACGATGGGTTTAATTCAAAGCGACTGGACCAGGTCGATATAAGACCACTTTCCGATCCAGGCGCGATTCTTGAGTGTCGTGCGGAAGTTGCGCGAGCGCGCATGGAACCGGGTGTGCAGTATTACGCGGTGGATCTCGTGCGACGCACGCGCTCGCACCCGTTTATTCACTACGGCGCCAGTCCGAGAGCGTCAGTAGCCCTGCTGCTTTGTTCGAAAGCGCTGGCAGCGATTCGCGGGCGCGACTTTGCGACGCCCGACGACGTGCGCGACGTGGCGCTGCCCGTACTTCGTCATCGCCTGACCTTGCGTGCCGAGGCCGAACTCGATGGGGTGACGGCCGATGCAGTGATCACCGATATCGTTAAGTCTTCGGAAGTTCCGAGATAATCCGTGCGTTTCGTCTTCACAAAGCTCTTCTACGTTCTCATCGCACTCGGTCTTATCCCCTTGTGGTTTTCATGGGCGTATCCCTGGCTGCGTTGGGTTGTACTCGTCTACAACGTCGCGCTTCTCGGCGCCGCATTCGCCGAGTCTCGCTCTTGCGGTCTTCCGAAAGGCCTCGTCATCTCGCGAGAGTTCGGCGGTCGATTCGCGATGGGTGCTGAAACGGAAGTACGAATACAAATTCAAAACGCGTCCAATCGTCCGGTCTCGTTGATGTTGAAAGACGAGTATCCGCCGCAGATGAGTTTGAACGGAGTGCGTGAAGGTCGTCTTGACGTTGACGCACAAAGCACTGCGACACTCATCTACGGAGTTAAACCACCGCGTCGCGGACGGTTCGAGTTCGGCCAAACGGCGCTTCGGTTCCGATCGAAATACAAACTGATCTGGTGCCAGACGAACGTGACTGAGCCTGTCATGGTCAAGGTTTATCCCAACCTCCGCCGCGCGCGTGAAGCTGAGTTGAAAGCACTTGGCGCGCGCTCGGTTGTTTCTTCACATCGCAAAACATCATGGCGCGGCGAGGGTCGCGAATTCGAATCGATGCGCGACTACGTTCGCGGCGATGAGTTGCGACACATCTCATGGACCGCAACTGCGCGACGCGGAAAGCTCACGACGCGCCAGTATCAAATCGAACGGGATCAAACAATCCTGGTCGCACTCGATGCCGGCCGCTTGATGACCGCGCGAATCGAAAACGAAACCAAACTGGATTCAGCCGTGCATGCGACGCTCGCGTTGTTTTCAGCGGCCGCGCGCGCCGGCGACAACTCGGGTCTCGTCGTTTTCGGACGCCGCATTAAGAGTTACCTGCCGCCCGGTCGCGGACACGATCACATCGCAGCGGCGCTCGAGGCGTTGCACGCAGTCGAGCCGGAGATGATCGAGCCTTCCTATCCGCACGCGTTTGAATTCATCGCTGCTAACAGCAAGCGTCGATCCCTCGTAGTGTTGTTGACTGATCTCGTCGACGAAGAAGGTTCGAAGGAGTTGTTGACGTCGCTTCACATACTGCGGCCGCGTCATTTACCGCTCGTCGTCACGATCGCTGATAGAGATTTAAAAGCGGTGGTGCGGCAAACGCCGTCGTCGGTCAAGCAGTTGTTTACGCAATCAGTCGCGGAAGAGATTATTTATCATCGCGAAGCTGCACTTCGTCTGGTCGAGTCGCTCGGCGGACTCGCACTCGACGTCACCGCCGCAGCACTCGCGCCCGCATTGTTGGAAACGTATTTGCGCGTGAAGGAACGAGGCCTCTTGTAGGCTAATCGCGGCCAGCGAACAGCAGGTACGAATACATCGCGATGCCTGTCAGCGCTGCGATGCTGAACTTGATGCGCGGATCGATCGCGGCGGGCGAAATGAAGCCTTCGATAGTTCCGGCCACCACCAGCAACACCGCCACTCCCATCATCAAACGCACTGCTTCCATGCCTCGCGTCTTCAGTGCGTCTGCGCGTGTCATGTCGCCGGGCATGATCATGGCGCTGCCGATTAAGAGTCCGGCGCCGCCCGCGATGAAGATGCACGAGAGTTCGATAACTCCGTGCCCAACCATAAACGTCAACAGATCATTTCCGAATCCGGCACGATAAGTGAGTGCCAGCACCGAAGCGATGTTGGCTCCGTTCATCGCAAGCAGGTACAGCGTGCCGAGCCCAAAAGTGGCGCCCAGTGCGAACGTGTAAATCGTGACCTGAATGTTGTTGGCCATGATCACGCTGGCGCCGATCTGGTTTTGGTCGTTGAGTCTTTCCCACCAGTGCGTTTTGGTTTTGATCGCCATTTCACGAAACGCGGGATCGACGCCGACGAGTTCGGAAAACTCCGGATCGAGGCGAGTGCCTACAAAGCCAAAGATCGCGAAAACCATGAAGATCGAGAACGAGAGAAACGTGTAGCGCCAGGTGCGTCGGAAAGTCTGCGGCAGTTCACGCGTGAAGAATTCCATGATGCGTCTCCAACCGTGCGACTCAGCGCGATAGATGCGTCCATGCGCGCGAATGACGAGACTGTTCAGGTAGTTGACGAGGCGCGGGTCGCGCGATTCGGCGCGCGCAATCGCGAGATCCGAGGCAGTGCGACGATAGATACGGCCCAGTTCCCGCACTTCTTCGCGTCGCAAACGCTTCAATGTCGCAGTGTCGAGTAACTTGAGCAGGTCCTCGAGTCGCTGCCATGCGTTTTTGCGTTGGGTGATGAAGCGATCGATCGGCACAGAAAGAAGATACAATATCTGTGTAATCTGTGGATACATAATCGTATGCAAGCAGTCTCTCTAGTGGAATGCGTTCCCAACTTCAGCGAAGGACGTTCACCCGAAAGGATTCGCTCAATCGCTGAAGCCATCGCCGGAGTCCGGTCGGCGTGCGTGCTCGACATGCATATCGATCCCGATCACAACCGTTCAGTGATTACGTTTGTGGCAGAACCGGAAAGCGTGGTTGAAGCGGCGGTGAATGCGGTGCGCAGGGCTTCCGAGCTTATCGACATGCGCGTGCACCAGGGGGAGCATCCGCGACTTGGAGCGACTGACGTTCTGCCGTTTGTTCCGATTCGCGGCGTGACGATGGACCACTGCGTCAGACTTGCACACGAAGCCGGCGCTGTAATCGCGCGCGAGCTTTCGATTCCGGTGTACTTTTACGAGCGGGCTGCGCGACGCGCTGAGCGTGTGAACCTTGAAGACGTGCGACGCGGCGCGCTTGAATTGCTCCGCGAACAGATCGCCAGTCGCATTCCTGATGAGGGTTTGGCCCAGGTCCATGATTCGGCTGGGGCAATTGCAGTCGGCGCACGGGCCATCTTGATCGCATTCAACGTAATCCTGCGCAGCGACGACGTCGCGATTGCACGCCAGATCGCGCGGACGATCAGAGCACGCAACGGCGGGCTGCCATTCGTGAAAGCGTTGGGCTTTCAGTTGCGGACGCGCGGCCTGGTCCAGGTTTCAATGAATTTGGTTAATTACAAGGTAACGGGAATGACTAAGGTCTACGATGCGATCGCGCGTGAAGCCGATCGATTGGGAGTGGAAATCGAGAGTGCAGAGATTGTTGGTTTGATTCCACGCGACGCTCTCGATCGCAACGCCACCTACTTCAACAAACTCGAAAACTTCTCCGAAGCAAAGATCCTGGAACACCAGATCGATCGGTGTTAAGAGCCGAGTTTGATAATTGTCCTTCGCAGCTTTTCATCCTTCTGCATCAACCTGAGATACGTGACTTCCTCAGGATCATGCTTCGCTTTTATCAACGACAACACGTTCGTCATTCGCTGTGCCTTGAAACCGATTTTACGGACCTGAAAACGGTCCCAATCGCCACGTCGCTCAGGATCCAACTCGAAGATCATCGGACTCGCCGCCAGTTTGCGCAGCGTCGACGCGGGTGTGCGATAACCTTTACGCGTCCTGATCTTCTCTTCTTCTTTCAGCGTGAGTTGCAGCGCTTCTTCGCTGGTGGGCCGAAACCCGAGTTTGCGATAAAACCAGAACGCACCCGATTCGATACCTTCCTCGTTGTCGTGACCAATCTGGTAAGGATCGAGTGAGAACGCCGTAACGCCCGCGAATTGATGCATGACGTTGAGTATGCGCGCGTAGAGCCACGCTGTTTCACCGTCGCGAAACGTGTAGTACAAGTTGAATCCACTCTCCATACGTTCGAACAGCGAGATGCCTTCGAAGTAACCAATCGGCACGCCGTTTTTGTAAATCGTCGCGGCGTGATAAACGCGCAATGGCAAACGCCGGTCACGCGGAAGGCCCATGAGAAAAAGTTCGACACCGCGGCCCAACTCCGCATGATAGACGTATTTCGGATCGCCATGCGTGAAGCCGTAGAGCTCGCGATAGCGAATGGTCGAGGCTTCCCGAGCCATGTCGAGCGCTTTTTCGCCTTGTTTCTCTGATAGCTTTTGCAACGTGACCGGCTGGACCAACTCTTTAGCGAGAGCGACGTCGCGCCGCTGGATTAAGGGTTTGCGATGATAGAACAGGCGTCGCGCCGGCAAGCGCATGCCTGTGCGCATTGCGTCGAGGCCTGGCGTCCAACGCACGTAAAGCTGTTGCGAATCGTAAAGTTCGGCGCGTTCTTTGTCAGACTTTGGCAACTCGTTAAAGCGATCGATCAGCCACGCGAGTTCCGGCCGGCCTTTGCGCGCAGCCGCGAGCCATTCGCGATAAGGGATGTTGGCTTCAACAAACGTGTCTTCTTCCAGCAGCGGCATAAACCGCGGCCACGTTTCAGCTAAACGATTTTCATCTTCAAACCACTCCCAATCGATTGCCACTTGGGTGGGGTGTCGCTGTAAGAGCCAACGAACGATGTAGAAGCTGAATGTGTCAATGACGGACGTGCCGGCGATACCGGAAACTTCCGGATGCTGTAACGACGCGAGATCCGCGTCAGAAACTCGTTCGGCAAACGCGTGTAACTCGTTTTCAACGGCGCGCACAATCGCGGCGTTCTGCGGATACGCGCGGAGAAAGAGAAGAATCTCGTGGTAACGAACGAGCGAATCTGTGTCGGAGATTTTCTTGCGCGAGAGTTGATAGAGCAGTCGCAGAATGCGTTGCGCGGAATCGGAAGTGAACTGGTTTTTCAGTTCATCAAGACGATCGATTTGCATTCTTACGCTCGGCGAATGAACTTCGCGGCGATCCAGCCCACGAGCACCAGCACTGACAGAATGATCCAGTTGTAACGATCGCCGTAGGTCACTCCCGGGAAGTGGTTGCTGATCATGATGAACACGACCGGAACCACCATGAACGTGTTCTGTTTCGATCGTAACTTCGCTTGTGCCGAGAGTCGCTGGTCTGGCTTGCGGCCTTCGTTGAGTGCCGCGATCATCTTTCGTTGCGCGGGCAGAATGTGCATCCAAACGTTCGCCGCCATGATCGTGCCGAAGATCGCTCCGAGATGAATGTAAGCCGCTCGCCCGCTGAACACTCGCGTCAGCCCAAACGCCACGACGACGATCAGCACATACGCGATCGCTGCGAAAAGTTTTTCATTACGGCCCAACGGCGACAACATCATCATGTCGTAGATAAAGCCGCACGCGAGGATCACGCCGATGCCGAGCGCAACAGCCTTCACGAGACTGATGTCGTACACGTCTCTGTCGATCAACGCACCGCCGCCGATGTAGTAGATCAGCACCAGCAACGCAAAACCGCTGAGCCACGTGATGCCCGCTTCCCAGCGAAACCAGTGCAACGTACGTGAAGCGAGGTCGGGAGTCTTGCGTCTCTCAACCACGTAAAACCCGCCGCTATGGACCATCCAGACTGACGGCGTCACACCAGTCGCGGCGGCGGCCTTTTCTTCTTCCGTCAGGCGCGCGTCGAGCCAGGTGAAATAGTAAGTCGTTCCCACCCACATGATGCCCGCAAAGACGTGTGTCCAGCGAAATAGCAGATTTAGCCATTCACTCAGGGTTGGGTCGATGGTCATGTGTTTTGTACTTAGTGTTTTGTACTTGGCTTCAGAACAAAGAACAAAGAACAAAGTACCAAGGTCTTAGCTGCCTCGATAGGTTGAATAACCGTAAGGACTGATCAGGAGCGGAACGTGATAGTGCTGGGATCCGTCGTCGACATTGAAGACCACTGTGACCTGAGGATAGAAACAGCCCGTGCTGAGCGACGAGAAATACGGTTCAGTATCAAACACCAGCCGGTAGGTCCCGTTTGAAACCGGCCGGTCGACGAGAAAAAACGGCTTGACGCGGCCGTCCGTGTCGGTCCAGGCATGGCTCAACTCGGTCCAACTCTCGTCCGTATTTTGAATTTCCAAACAAACTGCCACACCACTGGCCGGGGCTCCTCTCGAAGTATCGAGTATGTGAGTTGAAATGGTGCTCATGTCTGCGTGCAGTTTAGCAGCAGATCACGCACCTGTGAGTAATTTCTTTAGCCGCAACTCGGTAATTTTGCACTGTTCGGCAGCGGCGATGGGGAGCTCTTCCGGGGCGTCGTGCTCGAGCCGCTCGCGCAGGGCGGTGAGCATCTCGTCCGAAGTCTTGCCGGTGGCGCAGATAATAAAGATGAATCCAAACTTTTGTTCGTACGCGTGATTTAGCGTTGCGAGCGTGTTGGTTGTTTGTACTGAGGCAGTGTTGACGCCCGCTTGTTCCTGGCCGGACCACGACTTTGACTGTGCGGAAACTGACTCGGCGGCCTTCTTTTCGCCGATTCTGGGATGACTGCGAAAGGCTTCGAGCCAGTCTTCACGATCCAAAGACCACCAGATCTCATTCGCACGTGCGATTACGTCCGCGAGGTTCTCGTAAGGTCGTGCGTCAGACATTTGCCTGGTCCATCGCTTCGAGCCACAGCACTGTAGCAACTCTTTCGTTGCTTCGTCCTCCTTTAGTGAGTTGAGCCAGGCGAGATCGTGCATTAGTCAACCAACGTCCCGTAAACACGCAAACGACTCACGCCGCCGTCAGGAAAGATGCTGAAGCGAAGATGTGAAGCGACACCGGTGTCGAGTAATTCGTGATCGAAGAAATGACGCGTGTGTGCTTGCAGTTTTGTGCGAGGAAGGACAGTGGTCCAGGGTGCCGTTTCCGTTGTTGCGTCTTCGACATTGCACGCTTCGAGTGAACAGCTTTCCGGGAAGTTACCTTTGAAGTGAGCGGTGTCAACTTCAACACGCCGGATGTCCCCGCGACGCGCGAGTTTGATGATGACCCAATCGTGACCTGGACCACGTCGCCGTTTTGTTTCCCAACCGTCACTCATGTCGGCTGCGCGGCCGGGCATGATCAGGTTGTGACGATGACCGAAGAACATGTCGCTACAGGAAAGTACGAGCGCCCCATTTTCGGCCGCGGCGAGATCGATTTGGCCGCCGGCGCGTTTGAGTTGTTCCCAATCAGGGATCACTTCACCATAGACGCGCAGGCGCGCGACGCCGCCGTCCGGGAAGATGCGGAAGCGTAGATGTGTGATTCGTTGTTCGTAATTTATTGGAAAGGGATTTTGGCTATCGCCCTTGAG
>Ga0126311_10000465_pt1 | contig 19173 bp, 18 predicted proteins | sample Plot61_FD_92539 | JGI IMG/M metagenome (GOLD analysis project Ga0126311, IMG submission 92539) | Serpentine soil microbial communities from UC McLaughlin Reserve, CA, USA - Plot61 | ecosystem: Environmental > Terrestrial > Soil > Grasslands | place: USA: UC McLaughlin Reserve, Lake County... | reverse complement strand
CGAGCGGGTCGTCGTCGACGACGTGGCCGGCACGACCCGCGACCCGGTCGCCGAGCTGGTCCAGCTCGGCGGGCGCACCTGGCGGTTCGTCGACACCGCCGGGATCCGGCGCCGGGTGCACCAGACCCGCGGCGCGGACTTCTACGCCTCGCTGCGCACCCAGACCGCTCTGGAGAAGGCCGAGGTCGCCGTCGTCCTGATCGACGCCGGGACGCCGATCAGCGAGCAGGACGTCCGGGTGGTCCAGCAGGTGATCGACGCGGGCCGCGCGCTCGTCATCGCCTACAACAAGTGGGACACCATCGACGAGGAGCGCCGCTACTACCTCGAGCGGGAGATCGAGACCGAGCTCGTGCAGGTCCAGTGGGCGCCCCGGGTCAACATCTCGGCGCGTACCGGCCGGCACCTCGACCGGCTGGTGCCCGCGCTGGACCGCGCGCTGGAGTCCTGGGAGACCCGGATCCCCACCGGCCGGCTGAACGCGGTACTCGGCGAGCTGGTGGCCGCGCACCCGCACCCGGTCCGCGGCGGCAAGCAGCCCCGAATCCTGTTCGCCACGCAGGCGTCCACGAAGCCCCCGCGGTTCGTGCTGTTCGCCAGCGGGTTCCTGGAGGCCGGCTACCGGCGCTTCGTGGAGCGTCGGCTGCGCGAGACGTTCGGCTTCGAGGGGACGCCGATCGAGGTCAGCGTCCGGGTCCGCGAGAAGCGCCGCCGCTGACGCCCGCGTTGCCCCGGCGCTACGCCGTCGGTCATCCCCTTACTCACCGGCGGCGCCGTTGCTCCTGAGCAGCGCCATCGACGCGCCCGCCGAAGGCCCGAGACGGCGCCCCTCGAGAGCAACAGCGTTGCTCGGGAGTACGCGGGGGCGGGTGACAACAGACGACGGCGGCCGCACCCGATGGATGCGGCCGCCGTCTCGTGTCCCGTCGGGACGACAGGATTTGAACCTGCGACCCCTTGACCCCCAGTCAAGTGCGCTACCAAGCTGCGCCACGTCCCGGAACGCCCGCTCGCGCGGACCCATAAAGCCTAGCGCACTGGCGCCAGCGTGACCGCGAGACGCTGGCGGACCGCCGACCGCATACGCTCAGGGACGTGAGCGAGCAGGACGGCGGACCGGCGGGCAGCGCCGTGGGCACCGCACCGGGCGCCACAGGAGGCGGCACAGCAGGCGGCACCGGAAGGGGCACCGGAAGCGGCAGAGGAGGCGGCACGGGAGGCGGCACGGCGTCCGGCCGGGTGCTGACGGTTCCGAACGCCCTCTCCGCGCTGCGGCTCGTGGGCGTCCCGGTGTTCCTGTGGCTGCTGGTGAACGGCCACGACGGGTGGGCGCTGCTGGTCCTGATGGCGTCCGGCGTCACGGACTACCTCGACGGCAAGATCGCCCGGCGGTACGGCCTGGAGTCGCGCGTCGGTCAGCTGCTCGACCCCATCGCGGACCGGCTGTACGTCCTGACCACCCTGCTGGCCCTGGCCTGGCGCGGCGCGATCCCGTGGTGGCTGGTCGCCGTCCTGCTGGGCCGCGAGCTCTTCATGGGTCTGGTGCTAGCGGCCCTGCGGCCCTATGGCTACACGGACCTGCCGGTGCACTTCGTCGGCAAGGCGGCCACCTTCAACCTGCTCTGCGCGTTCCCGCTGCTGCTGCTCGCCGACGGCGAGGGAACGGTGGCCGCGGTGGTCCGGCCGGTCGGCTGGGGCTTCGTGTGGTGGGGCACCGCCCTGTACTGGGTGGCCGCCGCGCTCTACGCCTGGCAGGCGCTCGGGCTGGTGCGGGGGGTGCGCGCGGAACGCTCCCGGGCGGTGCAGTCGCCGTGACGGCTCCGCAGGGGACCGGTCGCCGGCCGGACGAGTCGATGACCCTGCTCACCGAGGTCATGATGCGGCCGCTCGACCCCGGGTACGAGGCGGCCGCGCGGCGGCGCGCCGAGCGTGCGGCCCAGGTGGGCGGACCCGACCCGGGCGCTGAGCCCGCGCCGCACGCCCGCGGCGCCCTCGTCGTCGGGGTGCTGCTGGTGGTGGGTGTTCTGCTCGCCGCGGCCTTCTTGCAGGCCCGGGGCACCCGGCCGGCCGGAGTGAGCGAGCGGGACGCGCTCGTCCAGCGGATCCAGCGCACGGGCGCCGACGCGGACCGGTTGCAGCGGGCCAACGCGGCGACCCGGGTCGCGCTGGAGGCCCAGCGCGGCCGGAGCCTGCAGGCGCAGTCGCAGGGACAGCTGGCCGAGCAGGTGGCGCGGCTCGGCCTGGTCACCGGCGCCGTGGCCGCGACCGGCCCGGGACTGGAGGTCACTGTCGATGACGCCGCGTCGGTGGGTGCAGCCGGGGACGGCAGCGACCCGCGCGGCGACGACGGCACGCAGGACGGCCGGGTGCTCGACCAGGATCTGCAGCTCGTCGTGAACGGCCTGTGGGCCGCCGGTGCGGAGGCGGTCTCGATCAACGGGCAGCGGCTGACCGCGTTATCCGCCATCCGCTCCGCCGGTGAGGCCGTGCTCGTCGACTACCGGCCGCTGGCGCCGCCGTACCGGATCCTCACGCTCGGCGACCCGGCCGAGCTGCGCTCCAGGTTCACCACGGGTCCCGGCGGCCGCGAGCTGCGCAACCTCCAGGCCAACTATGGCGTCCGGGCGAAGCTGGCGACCGCCGACCGGCTGACCGTGCCGGCGAGCTCGGGGTTGGTGACCCGGCGGGCGGCGCCGGTCGGCTCGGTACTCGGCTCGTTACCGGGAGCCGGCCGCAGCACCTCCCCGGACGCTGGCAGGTCCGTGGGCACCGACGTCCCAGAGAGCACCCAGGAGACCCCGTGACGGAGGAGACCACGTGATCCCGGCCCTCGGCCTGGTGGCCGGCATCCTGGCAGGCCTGCTGCTGCAGCCCACCGTGCCGGTCTGGGCCCAGCCCTACCTGCCCATCGCCGTGGTCGCCGCCCTGGACGCCGTGTTCGGCGCCCTGCGCGCACTGCTCGACGGCATCTTCGACGACAAGGTCTTCGTCGTGTCGTTCCTGTCGAACGTGTTCGTCGCGGCGTTCATCGTCTACCTCGGCGACCAGCTCGGCGTGGGCTCGCAGCTGTCGACCGGCGTCGTGGTCGTCCTGGGCATCCGGATCTTCTCCAACGTGGCCGCGATCCGCCGACACCTCTTCCACGCATGACTGAGCACTCGGCCGGGACGTCCGACCGCCCCGAGACCACAGCCCAGCGAACGGTCTGGCAGCGGCTCGCCGAGGCCGCCCGGCCGCGCCGCACCAGGGCCCAGCTGCTGGGTGCCGTGCTCGTGGGCGCACTCGGCTTCGCGCTGGTCGCGCAGCTGCGGCAGACCGAGGAGCAGGGGCTGTCGGCGCTGCGGCAGAGCGACCTGGTGCGGATTCTGGACGACGTGGGCGACCGCCGCGACCGGTTGGCCGCCGAGGCCAGCGACCTGGACAACCAGCGCCGCGAGCTGGCCTCCGGGTCCACCGGGTCACAGGCCGCGCTCGAGGCGGCGCGCGCCCGGCTGGCCGAGCTGTCGGTGCTGGCCGGCACCGTGCCGGCTGAGGGCACCGGCGTCCAGGTGCACATCACCGACCCAAGTGGTCTGGTGAACGCGGCGCGCATCCTCGACCTGGTGCAGGAGCTGCGGGACGCCGGCGCCGAGGCGATCCAGGTCGGCACCGCCCGGGTGGTCGCGTCGAGCGCGTTCACCGACGCACCGGGCGGCGGTGTGGCCGTCGACGGGGCCCGCGTGCGCGCGCCGTACACCGTGCTCGCCATCGGCGACAGCCAGACGATGGCGACCGCTCTGGAGATTCCCGGCGGCGTGATCGCCAGCCTGCCCGAGGGTTCGCGGGGCAGCGTCGCGTCCAAGGACGACGTCAAGATCACTGCCTTGCACGCCGTTCGCGCGCCTCGTTACGCTCGCCCGGCCGCGACGGCGACGCCCTCGCGGTGACCCCCGATGCCCCTCACCTCGAAGGACCTGCCATGAGCGCGCACGAGACCCCCGACGACCTGCGCTACACGGCCGAGCACGAGTGGGTGCGCACGCTCGACGGTGGCGTCGTCCGGGTGGGGATCACCGCCTACGCGCAGGACGCGCTCGGTGACGTCGTCTTCGTCACCCTGCCGGAGGAGGGGACCCCCGTCGCCCCTGGCCTGGCCTGCGGCGAGGTCGAGTCAACCAAGAGCGTCAGCGACATCTTCGCGCCGGTGACCGGAACCGTGACCGCCCGCAACGCGGCGCTGGACGCCAACCCCGAGCTGGTCAACTCCTCGCCGTACGACGAGGGTTGGATGTTCGAGGTGCGCCCGGACGACCCCGCCTCGGTGAACTCGCTGCTCGACGCCGCGGCCTACCGGGAGCTGCTCGGCTGACGCCCCTGTGGACTCAGCCTTCGGTGCAGGGTTCGGCTGTGGCAGGCTAGGAGCCTGAACACCAGGGGAGCGTCGGCCACGAGCCGGCAGGACAGGAGCGCGACGATGGGCGAGGGGCCGGAGGAGGTCCGCGGTACGCCGGAGACGCCGGGAGGTGAGCCGCCGGCCGCCACCACCATGCGGCTGTCGGCCATCCGGGTGAAGGAGGGGGCTGACCCGTTCGCCGAGCCGGGCACGCCCGTCGTCGACGCCGGCACGCTCGCCTCGCTGCGACCCGGCACGGCCCTGCTGCGGGTCGACCACGGTCCGAACGCGGGCTCGCGGTTCCTGCTGGACGGCGACCTGACCACCGTGGGACGTCACCCGTCCAGCGACATCTTCCTGGACGACGTCACCGTGTCGCGCAAGCACGCCGAGTTCGTCCGCGAGGAGGGCGCCTTCTCCGTGCGGGACGTGGGCAGCCTGAACGGGACGTACGTCAACCGACAGCGCATCGACGCCAGCCCGGTCGTCACCGGCGACGAGGTCCAGATCGGCAAGTTCCGGCTGGTCGTCCACGTCGGCGGGTCGGGGGCGCGCGCGCAGGGTCCCACCGAGTGAACGCCCCGCGACGTCGCTTCATGCAGTCCCGACGCCGCGAGGACCGCGCGTGAGTCCGGCGGTCTCGCGCCGCCACGAGTCCATGAGCATCGGCGAGGTCCTCGCCCTGCTCACCCCGGACTTCCCGGACGTCAGCATCTCCAAGATCCGGCTCTGGGAGACCGAGGGCCTGGTCGAGCCCGCGCGGACCGCGTCCGGGTACCGCAAGTTCACCCACGCCGACGTCGAGCGGCTGCGCTACGCCATGACCCTGCAGCGCGACCGGTACTGGCCGCTGCGCCGGATACGTGAGCACCTGGACGCCGTGGCCCGAGGTGCGGAGGAGCCCGTGACCGGCGCCGTCGGGCCCCGTCCGGCTCTCGCCTCGGCCGGCAACGGCGTCGTCGACGGCCTGCTGCGCGCCGGACCCGGCATGCGGCTGTCCGCGGACGAGCTGTGCGCACGGACCGGGCTGGACGCCGCCGCGCTGACCGAGCTGGTCGGCTATGGGCTGCTCCAGCCGAGCAGCACCGGCTGGTACGACGAGGTGTCGCTGGCCATCGCCACGGCCGCCGCCGAGCTGGCGGCGTTCGGGATCGGGCCGCGGCACCTGCGGCCGTTCCGTACCGCGGCCGACCGCGAGGTCGGGCTGGTCGAGCAGGTGGTCAGCCCCATGCGCGGCGGCCGTGACGGCGGCTCGCGGGCCCGGGCCGACGAGGCCGCCCGCGAGATCACCGCGGTGGCGCTGCGGCTGCATGCTGCCCTGGTCCGCGCCGGGCTCGTGCGCGCGGGCCTGGCCTGACGCGCGGTCGCCCCATGGGTGCGCGTCGGCCGCCGGCCTGGCCTGAGGGCGCTCCCGTGATCGGTGCGCGTCAGCCGCGGGCCTGGCCCCGCCCCCGGGAGTACGGTGGTCAGGTGCGCGAGCTCGAGGTCGTCGGTGTCCGGGTGGAACTCCCCAACAACCAGCCCATCGTGCTGCTGCGCGAGGCGGGGGGTGAGCGCTACCTGCCGATCTGGATCGGCGCCGCCGAGGCCACCGCGATCGCATACGCGCAGCAGGGGGTCGTCCCGCCGCGTCCGCTCACGCACGACCTGTTCAAGGACGTGCTCGAGGCGTTGCACCGCCGCCTGGAGGAGGTGCGGATCGTCGCCGTTCGGGAGGGCATCTTCTTCGCCTCGCTGGTCTTCGACGGTGGCGTCGAGGTGAGCTCGCGCTCGTCCGACGCCATCGCCCTGGCCCTGCGGACCGGCACCCGGATCGTCGGCAGCGATGAGGTGCTGGACGCCGAGGGTGTCGCGGTGCCCGACGAGCAGGAGGACGAGGTGGAGAAGTTCCGCGAGTTCCTCGACCAGATCTCGGCCGAGGACTTCGACTCGCCCTCCGACCCCGACCGGCCGGCCGGACCCGAGGAGCCGGGAGGCCGGCCCGGCACCTGAGCGAGGACAAACCCGCTACCTTAGGTTGAGGGTTGGGCGGCGCGTCCGGGGCGACACGCCGAGGGCTCCAACCTCCACCTGTCGTTGACGGCAGGGGAGGGGGGCCCTACCGTCAGGAGTCAAACGCCTCGCATGTAGTTCCACCCGTGCAAGCCGGACCTCCGGCCCGCACGGAACCTTCGACACCGAGGCACCGGAGCAGGAGGACGTCGTGAGCGGCTCAGACGGTCGGACGGCGCGGACCACGCCGGTTCCCGCGCAGACCCAGGGCCTGCTGTTCACCGACGACCTGCCGGTGCTACCCACCGACGCCGGCTACCGCGGCCCCACCGCGTGCGCGGCCGCCGGGATCACCTACCGCCAGCTGGACTACTGGGCCCGCACCGGGCTGGTCGAGCCGTCCGTTCGCGGGGCCAGCGGCTCCGGCAGCCAGCGCCTCTACAGCTTCCGCGACATCCTGGTCCTGAAGATCGTCAAGCGGCTGCTCGACACCGGGGTCTCGCTGCAGCAGATCCGGACCGCCGTCGAGCACCTGCGCGAGCGCGGCGTCGACGACCTGGCCCAGATCACCCTGATGAGCGACGGCGCCAGCGTGTACGAGTGCACGTCGACCGACGAGGTCATCGACCTGGTCCAGGGCGGTCAGGGTGTCTTCGGCATCGCCGTCGGCCGGGTGTGGCGCGAGGTGGAGGGCGAGCTGGCGCAGCTGCCCAGCGAGCGCCCGCACGACGACACGGTCGCCGGGGAAGACCACCCCGGCGACGAGCTGTCGGTCCGGCGTCGGGTCCGCAAGACCGGCTGAGCAGCCCCCCTGAGCAGACCCGGCTGAGCACGCCCGGCTGAGACCGCGCTGGGACGACGCTGACACCGCGGTCCTGCTCCAGGTGCCTGCGCGGGCCGGAGTGCCGTCCGGTAGTACGCTGGACCTGCCGTCGACACCGCGTGGGAGAGTCCGCGCCGGACCGAAGATCGGACCGGCACCGGACGCCGAAGGGGCAACACTCCCCAGAACCTCTCAGGCACCAGGACCATGCGGGACAGGCAGCTCTGGAGCCCGGGTCCCGGGTGACAGAGGGGGAGGCCACCTACCAGGGTCCGGCGGTTCGGCCGCCGGCAAGTCCCTTCCGGAGCCTCTCTTGGCCGTTCCCCAGCCTGCCGCCGGCTCGTCCTCGGCGACCTCTTCCGCGCAGCGCACCGGCGCCGCGCCCTTCGTCGAGCGGCACGTCGGCGTCTCCTCCGACGCCGAGCGGGTGATGCTGGACGCCCTCGGCCAGCCGGACCTGCCCGCCCTGGTGGCCCGCGCGGTGCCGGAGTCGATCCGGATGACCGGCGCGCTGCGGCTGGACGCCGGGCGCAGCGAGCCCGAGGTCACCCAGGAGCTGCGCCGGCTCGCCGGTCGCAACCGGGTGCTCGCCTCGATGATCGGGCTCGGCTACTACGGCACGCACGTCCCGGCCGTGATCCGGCGCGGCGTGCTGGAGAACCCGGCCTGGTACACGGCGTACACGCCGTACCAGCCGGAGATCTCCCAGGGCCGGCTGGAGGCCCTGCTGAACTTCCAGACCGTCGTCCGCGACCTCACCGGCCTGGCGACGGCCAACGCCTCGCTGCTCGACGAGGCGACCGCGGCCGCCGAGGCGATGACCCTGATGCGCCGTGCCAGCCGGGTGCCGGCCGGCGCCGTGCTCGTCGTCGACGCCGACGTCCTGCCGCAGACCCGCGCGGTGATCGCGACCCGCGCGGAGCCCCTCGGCATCGGTGTCGTCGAGGTCGACCTGCTGTCGGCCGTGCCCCGCGGCGTGGACGCCGTGGGTGAGGCGCTCGACGCCGCCGCCGGGGAGACCGGGCTCTTCGGCGTCCTGGTGCAGTACCCCGGTACGAGCGGGCGCGTGGTCGACCTCGCGCCGGTCGCCGCCGCGGCGCACGCGCGCGGCGCCCTGCTGGCCGCCGCCGCGGACCTGCTCGCGCTGACCCTGCTGACGTCGCCCGGCGAGCTGGGCGCCGACGTCGCGGTCGGCACCAGCCAGCGGTTCGGCGTGCCGATGGGCTTCGGTGGACCGCACGCCGGCTACATGGCCGTGCGCGCCGGCCTCGAGCGCAGCCTGCCCGGCCGCCTGGTCGGGGTGTCCGTGGACGCCGACGGCGACCCGGCGTACCGGCTGGCCCTGCAGACCCGCGAGCAGCACATCCGGCGGGAGAAGGCGACCAGCAACATCTGCACGGCGCAGGTGCTGCTGGCCGTGATGGCCTCGATGTACGCCGTCTACCACGGCCCGGACGGGCTCACCGCGATCGCGCGTGGCGTGCACCGGCGGGCGGTCGCGCTGGCCGACGCCCTCGATGCCCTGGACGACGTCGAGGTCGTGCACCGCGCCTTCTTCGACACCCTGCTCGTCCGCGTGCCGGGCCGGGCGACGAACGTCGTGACCGCCGCCGCCGAGGCCGGCGTCAACCTGTGGCGGGTGGACGACGACCACGTCAGCCTCAGCTGCGACGAGAGCACGACTCCCGAGCTGCTGGGCGTCGTCGTCGGCGCCTTCGGCGGGCCGGGCGGGGCGGTGGCCGAGGCCGCGGCGGACGCGCTTCCCCAGGCGCTGGCGCGCACCAGCGACTTCCTGACCCACCCGGTGTTCTCCAGCCACCGCAGCGAGACCGCGATGATGCGGTACCTGCGCCGGCTCGGTGACCTCGACTACGCGCTCGACCGCGGGATGATCCCGCTGGGGTCGTGCACGATGAAGCTCAACGCCGCCACCGAGATGGAGCCCATCACCTGGCCCGAGCTCGCCGACCTGCACCCGTTCGCCCCCGCCGACCAGGTCGGTGGCAGCGTCGAGCTGGTGCACCAGCTCGAGACCTGGCTGAAGGAGCTGACCGGCTACGACGCCGTGTCGCTGCAGCCGAACGCGGGCTCGCAAGGCGAGCTGGCGGGCCTGCTCGCGATCCGCGCGTACCACCGCGAGCGCGGCCAGGGCGAGCGGACGGTGTGCCTCATCCCGGCCAGCGCGCACGGCACCAACGCCGCGAGCGCCGTCATGGCCGGGATGCGGGTGGTCGTGGTCAAGACCGCCGAGGCCGGCGACGTGGACCTGGACGACCTGCGGGCCAAGGTGCAGGAGCACCGCGACGACCTGGCCGCGATCATGGTGACCTACCCGTCGACGCACGGTGTCTTCGAGGACACCATCACCGAGCTGTGCGCGCTGGTGCACGATGCCGGCGGCCAGGTGTACGTCGACGGCGCCAACCTCAACGCGCTGCTCGGGCTGGCCCAGCCGGGCCGGTTCGGGGCCGACGTCTCACACCTCAACCTGCACAAGACCTTCTGTATCCCGCACGGCGGCGGGGGTCCCGGCGTGGGCCCGGTGGCCGCGCGCGAGCACCTCGCGCCGTACCTCCCGAACCACCCGCTGGTACCCGGTGCCGGGCCGTCGACCGGCGTGGGACCGGTGGCCGCGGCACCGTTCGGGTCGGCGTCCATCCTGCCGATCTCGTGGGCCTACGTGCGGCTGATGGGGGCCGAGGGCCTGACCCGCGCCACCCAGCTCGCCGTGCTGTCCGCCAACTACGTCGCCACCCGGCTGCGCGACCACTACCCGGTGCTGTACAGCGGCCACGACGGGCTCGTGGCGCACGAGTGCATCCTCGACCTGCGGGGCATCACGCGGGAGACCGGCGTGACGGTCGACGACGTCGCGAAGCGGCTCATCGACTACGGCTTCCACGCCCCGACGATGTCGTTCCCGGTGGCCGGCACCCTGATGGTCGAGCCGACCGAGAGCGAGGACCTCGCCGAGCTGGACCGGTTCTGTGACGCGATGATTGCCATCCGCGGCGAGATCGCGCAGGTCGCTGCGGGCACCTGGCCGGCGGACGACAACCCGCTGCGGGGTGCGCCGCACACGGCGCTGTCCATCGCCGGTAAGTGGACGCACCCGTACTCCCGCGAGGAGGCCGCCTACCCGGCCGGCGTCGACCCGCGAGCGAAGTACTGGCCGCCCGTGCGTCGGATCGACGGGGCGTACGGCGACCGCAACCTGGTCTGCTCCTGCCCGCCGCCGGAGGCGTTCGAGGGCTGAGCTGCGCCTCCTGGGGGACGTTGCGCGGAGCAACAGAAGTCCGGCACGCGTCAGGTGCGGCCCTCGACCTGCTGCGCCCTGCGCATGAGGCGCTGGCCGTCGGCGTTCCCGCGCTGCCCGGTCTGCCAGTCGGCGAAGAAGACCTGCCCGCTGACCAGCGGCGGCCGGGCCGCGCGCACCGCGTCCACCACCTCTGGGTCGTCGTCGACGAACGTCACGACGTCCTGGCGGCGCGCCAGCGACCGCAACACACCCAGCTTCAGCCGGGTGGCGGGGGAGCGGTCGTGGTCCGGCCGCAGCAGCAGCTCGCCCGGAGGCAGGCCGTGGCGGTCCAGCCAGTCCGCCGTCGGGCGGCGTAGCCGCTCCGGCCGGCCGCTGAGGTACACCACCGTCAGGCCGGCGTCCGCGCACTGGTGTGCCATGGTGATGCCGGTGGGCAGCGCGGGGTCGTCCGCGGCCGCGGCGAAGAAGGCGTCCCAGTCCCGCCGCACCAGGTGGTGCCGACGGTGCGCGACGTCGGCCAGCACGCCGTCGACGTCGAACACCGCCAGTCCATGCACCACGGCACTGTAGGCACCGGCCACAGGGGTCGCCTGGCGACGCCGACTCTGGTTGGGTCACCGTCATGGGCGACGACGTCGTGAGCACCGTGTACACCCGCGAGCAGCGCCAGCGCTACCGCGAGAAGGTGCGCCAGTGCCTCGACGTGTTCGAGCGGATGCTGGCCGAGTCCAGCTTCGAGTTCGAGCGGCCGCTCACCGGGCTGGAGATCGAGCTGAACCTGGTCGACAGCGACTTCCTTCCCGCGATGTCGAACGCCGCCGTGCTGGAGTCCATCGCCGACCCCGACTTCCAGACCGAGCTCGGGCAGTTCAACATCGAGCTCAACGTGCCCCCGCGGCCGCTGCCCGGCGACTCCGCCCTGGAGCTGGAGGAGAGCCTGCGGCGCAGCCTGAACATGGCCGAGGCCAGGGCGGCGGCGGCCGGAGCGCACATCGTGATGATCGGCATCCTGCCGACGTTGATGCAGGACACCTTCGACACCGAGTGGATGAGCCCCAACCCGCGGTACGCGCTGCTCAACGAGTCGGTCTTTGCGGCCCGCGGCGAGGACCTTCTGCTGGACATCGCCTCGCCGACCGGGTCGGAGCGGGTGACCGCGTACGCCGACACGATCGCGCCCGAGTCGGCGTGCACCTCGGTGCAGCTGCACCTGCAGGTCAGCCCGCGTCAGTTCCCGCGTGCCTGGAACGCCGCGCAGGCACTGGTCGGACCGCAGCTCGCCCTGGGTGCCAACTCGCCGTTCCTGTTCGGGCGGCAGCTGTGGGCCGAGACGCGGACCGAGCTGTTCCTGCAGGCCACGGACACCCGGTCGATCGAGCTGAAGAACCAGGGCGTGCGGCCGCGGGTCTTCTTCGGGGAGCGGTGGATCACCTCCATCTTCGACCTGTTCGAGGAGAACGTGCGCTACTTCCCGGCGCTGCTGCCCGAGGTCAGCGACGAGGACCCGGTTGCGGTGCTGGACGCGGGGAAGGCGCCCCGGCTGCAGGAGCTGCGGCTGCACAACGGCACGATCTACCGCTGGAACCGGCCCATCTACGACATCGGATCGGGCCGTCCGCACCTGCGGGTCGAGAACCGGGTGCTGCCCGCGGGCCCCACGGTGGTCGACGTCATGGCGAACTCGGCGTTCTACTACGGCGCGATGCGCGTGCTCATGGAGCAGGACCGGCCGGTCTGGACCAAGATGAGCTTCGCGACGGCGGAGTCGAACTTCACCGAGTGCGCGCGCCGCGGGATGTCGGCGAACCTGTACTGGCCGGGCTTCGGCGAGGTGCCGGCGGAGGAGCTCGTACTACGGCATCTGTTGCCGGTCGCGCACGAGGGGTTGGAGCGCTGGGGCGTCTCCCAGCGGGTGCGCGACCGTTACCTGGGCATCATCGAGGACCGGTGCAAGAGTGGGCGCAACGGTGCAGAGTGGCAAGTGTCGACGGTCCAAGCGCTGGAGTCCCGCGGGGCGAACCGGTTGACCGCGCTGCGGGAGATGTTGCGGCTCTATGCCGAACGGATGCACAGCAACGAGCCGGTGCACACGTGGGACCTGCCGGCGGCTTAGCGGCGACCGACCTGCCCTGGTGGACGGCGACGGCTGTTAGGGGCTCAGTCGCCCTCGATCAGCCGGCGCGCGACGTCGCCGTAGCTCTCGCTCTCGCCGACCTCGACGAGCCGCACCGGGCGCAGCCCGGCGTCCACCAGCGCCTCGACCATGGCGCGCTGCTCGCTCGACGTGCTGCGGCCGTGCAGGATCACGGGGTGCGCCGCGGCCGCGTAGGCTCTGACCACGGCGAGCGCCACCCGCTCGCGCAGGGCTGCGTCGCGGACCACGCCGCTGCCGCGCACCGCCTGGTCGAACAGGTCGGTGCGAATGACGGCCGCCCGGGTCAGCCGCTCGGCCAGCTGCTGTGCCACCACGCCGGTTCTCTTGCCGTCGAGCACGAGGATTCCCGGCCACGGAACGTCTCGCGGCGAACCGTGGCCGGCTTCGGGCGCCACCTCGTCTCCCACCGTGCGGTCCACTGAACCCGTGCAGCCGCCAGGGCAGGGGGCTGGCGGCGGCGCCACCAGGCGCCGGACGAGCCGCACGACCGCGTGGGACTGCCGGCGCAGGGTGCCGTCCGCGGCAGGCCACCACCAGCCCAGCGTGAGGACGTCCGGCACCTGAACCTCCAGCACGAGGCCGACGCGGTGGCCCCCGATGCTGCCGAACACCCCGGCGTCCCCCTCCCGGAAGGTGAGCGCGTCCCTGCCCGTCGACGTCGCGACGAGCAGCACGCCGCCGTCGGTCCGGTACATGCGCGCGGCCTCCGCATGGTGCAGCCCGGCGTGCGGTGCCCAGGACTCGTAGTCGAAGGTCACCGACCCGTCTGGTTCAGCCTGAACCGCCACCCGGACCGCGTACCCGCCCTGGTCCGGTCCCTCGCCCTCGCCCCAGAAGACCCCCGGGGACGCCGCGAGGAGGTCCAGCACGCTCATCCAGGACTCCTTGGGGCCGACCCGTTCAGGTCAGTCGGTCACCGGCACGTTCCAGCTGGCGATTGCCGGGACGTCGTGCTGCGAGCCCAGCATGCTCACCGTGGCGGGGTCGAGGAGCAGCTGCGCGCCCATGCACGGGTCGACGTCCAGCCACACCGTCGTCAGCACCCGGAGCGCGTGCCCGTGCCCGACGAGCACCACGTCGCCGTGCTCGAGCTCGGGGCGCACGCGTTCCAACACGGCCCCCGCTCTGGATGCGACCTGCTCCAGCGACTCGCCCGGCGTGTCGCCCGGGACGACCCCGTTCCGGAAGACGGTCCACCCCGGCTCGGTGGTCTGGCGGATCTGCGGAGTCGTGAGCCCCTCGTACCCGCCGTAGTCCCACTCCTGAAGGTTGTCGTCGAGAACGACGTCGGCGAGCCCGGCGAGCTCAGCGGTACGGCGGGCGCGCTCGAGCGGGCTGACCAGGACGAGCCGCGGGTCGAGCATGGAGGACCAGGTCCGCAAGGCCCTGGCCTGCTCCTCGCCTTCGGCCGTCAGGGCGACGTCGGTGCGGCCGGTGTGTCGCCCGGTGCGGGACCACTCGGTCTCACCGTGACGCAACAGGATCAGCCGGCCGGTCATGACCGACTTCCGCTGCCGGACTGCAGGCTGGCGAGCGGCCCGCCGGCGCGGGAAGGGCGATATGGCCGGGTGGGGGCGGGGGGCATGGCCCCATCGTGCCGGAGCAGGGCGTCGGTGTCGCAGCGGCGCGATGGCCGGGAGCAACGTGCGCACTCGTCCCGGTTTCCCGAAACGCTTGCGGATGATCTTTCCCGGTACCTACCGTGCTGGCACGTCGCTCGGACGTCATCGAAGGGGTTCACCATGAACGTCCGTTGGGACGCTGCTGTCGGCCGTGCACGAAGCTGGCGGGTGCTGGGCCTGGCCGCCCTCGTCGTCTCCGTTCCCGCGGTGGTGGTGGCGGCACCATCATCGGGAGCGCGACCCGGCGCAGCGGAGCCGGCCATGGCGCACGGGGCGCACTCCTTCCCCGACCTCGCGGCGGCGTCCCGCCCGGGTGCGGTGCAGCCGGCCGCTGTCACGTCAGCAACCGACCTCGCGCTGGAGCTGCAGAAGCTGCTGGGCCAGCACGCCGTCCTGGCCGCCGAGCTGATGCGCAGCCGGATGCGCGACGACCCTGATCTGGCGCAGGCCGCCAACGCCGCCGTGGGCAAGAACACTCGCGACATGGCCGCAGTCGTGGCGGGTTTGGGCGGTCCGCAGGCCGCTCAGGGCTTCTCCACGCAGTGGTCCACGCACGTCGCCGCGCTCTTCAACTACGCGCGCGGCCTCGCCACCGACGACCGCCAGGCGCGCGACCAGGCCAAGTCGACTCTGCTCACCTACGAGGGCAGGGTCGGCCGCGACATGGAGGCCAGTACTGGCGGGGCGTTGTCGGCCGATGAGGTGACCAAGGCGCTCACCATGCACGTCAACGAGCTGATCGAGGAGGCGGACGCCTTCAAGGCCGGCGACTACACGCGCGTGTACACGGTGCAGCGGCACGCCCACGACCACATGTTCGAGCTCGGTGCCACCATGGCGGCCGGCTTCAGCAAGGCCGCCGGCAGACCGACGTCCGGCTTGGACGGCGCCCGGTGGCGGCTGCGGTCCTCGCTGGCGAAGGCTCTGAGCGAGCACGCGGTGCTGACCGTCCAGGCGATGCGGGCGCGGGTCAGAAACGCGCCCGAGTTCGCGGCGGTTGCCGCCGCGCTCGACGCCAACACCGGCGACCTCGCCGGGACCATCGGCGCCGTCTACGGCGACCAGGCGGGCGAGCGGTTCCAGTCCCTGTGGGCCGACCACCTGGATGCCTTCATGGCCTATGCCGACGCGGCCCGCGGGAACGACGCGGCGGCTCGCGAGAAGGCGAAGAGCACGCTGTCCGGCTTCCAGGGCGACTTCGCGAAGTTCCTGGACCAGGCGAGCGACGGCAAGCTGCCGGCGTCGTCCCTCGCGGCGGCCTTCGCCGAGCACGACGACATGCTGCTCGAGCAGGTCGACGCCTACGCCGCCAAGTCCTACCCGCAGGCGCACGACCTGGCTTACGACGCCTACCAGGACGTGTTCGGCATGTCGACCTCGTTCGCTGGGGCGATCGCCGACGTGGCCGGCTCACGCCTGCCGCTGGGTGGGGCGCAGACCGGTGGTGGTGGGACGGCGATGGAGGGTCATCCGCATGGCGGGTGACGTTCCGTCCGGACGGCGACCGCGCCGCGCCGCGCCGGCGATGGCGCGGCTGGCGGCGACGGCGGTACTGCTGACCGTCGCCGGCTGTGCCGCCGGCCAGCAGTCAGCGGCCCCGCCGCAGGGCGCGTCCTCGACGGCGACCGCGTCCCGGACCGCAGCCTCGACCGCATCACCTACGCCGAGCCGCACGGCGGAGCCGGGCCGGGTGGCCCCGTACCGGTCCAGCCGCAAGTTCAGGGCCGTCGCCCCCCCAGTTCGCCTGCGCATCCCGGCGATCGGCGTCAACAGCACGTTGGCCCGACTGGGGCGCGCCAAGGACGGCACCGTCGAGGTCCCGCGACGCTGGGAGCAGGCCGGCTGGTACTCCGGCGGCTTCCGCCCCGGGCAGCCCGGTCCGGCCGTGCTGCTGGGGCACGTGGACTCGCATACCGGCCCGGCTGTCTTCTACGACCTGCGGCGGCTGCGTCCCGGCGAGACCGTGCTCGTCGACCGCGCAGACTCCTCCACCGCGCGGTTCCGGGTCACGCGGGTCGAGCGCTACCGCAAGACGCGCTTCCCGAGCGACCTCGTGTACTTCCCGACGCTCGAGCCGTCGCTGCGGCTGGTGACGTGCGGCGGCTCGTTCGACCCGGCGAGTGGTCATTACCGCGACAATGTCATCGTCCTCGCCACGGCGGCGTAGGCCAGGGGCGGCCGCGGCCGTCGCTCTTGGCTGGCTCTTTCTGCTTGCCCTCGTGGCGGTCGGTACGGTGCCGTCGGCCAAGGCCGCGGACGCGCGCGGGACGCCGGAGGTGAAGGTTCAGTCGACCGGGTCCGCGGATGACCCGCGAGTGCGGGTCATCGCCGACTCCGGCGTCCGCGACCCGGCTGAGGTCAGCGACCGGGACCTCGCCCTATCCGTGTCCGGCCGTCCGCTCGCCAGCCGTGCGGTGCCGCTGCTGTCGTCGAGCACGGACCTCGTCGTCGTCCTTGACACCAGCGCGGCCGGACTCGCGGGCTTCCGGTCCGGCGTCACGGACCTGTTGCTCGGGCTACCGGAGGGAGCCCGCACGGGGGTCGTCGCGGCGGGCGCACTCCCGCGGGTGTTGTCGCCGCTGTCGCCCGGCGCCACCGGTGCGCTGGCGCAGCTCAGCGTGCTGGACACGTCCGGGCAGGGCCAGCCGTCGGCGTCCGGAAGCGCCGCGGCTCAGACCAGCGCCCGCCGCTCGTCGGTCTCCGACGCTCTGGGCCTGGCGCTGTCCGCGCTTGGGCCGGCCGCGCCGGACGCGCGGCCCCGCGTCGTCGTCCTGAACACGAGCGCGCCTGACGCCGGAGGGGAGGCGGCCGCCGCAATGGGCGACCGGCTGCGTGCGGCGTCCGTGGTGTTGGACGTGGTCGGCGGGTCGGCCGCGTCCGAGTTCTGGGGTCCGGTGGCCGAGTCGACCGGCGGACGGCTGGTGGTGAGCGAGGCGGACCGCACGTCGGACGCCGTGACGCAGGTGTCGGACGGCCTGCGGCACACCTTCCTGGTGGCGTTCACGCGTCCCGGGACCGCGGAAGCGCAGGTCGCGCTGCGCGTGAATGGTGCGGGCCGGGGAGCGGGCGCGACGGTTGCGCTCGATGCCGTCGGAGCGTCCGGCCGACCAGTCGCCCGCACGACGTCGGCGACTGACGACGCCGGGTCCGGCGGGACTGTGGCTCTAATCGCCGTCGTGGCGGCACTGCTCGCCGCGGCCGGTGCGCTGGTCTTCCAGTGGGACCGCCGCCGGCCCCATGGCAAGCACGAGCCCGGTGCGCCGGTGCAAGACTTGATGACCCTGCTGACGGGCGGGCCGCAGCCGGCTACATCGGTTGTCGCGCCGCAAGCCGCTGAGTCGACGTCGGTACCTGGGCCGACCCCGGTTGCCGCGCCCCCGCCGGCCGAGTGGGGAGCATCGCAGCCCGAGCCGCACCCGCAGCCGACGCCCGAGGTCCGCGTCGAGGCCGCTCCAGTTGAGGCCGCTCCAGTTGAGCCCGCTCCCGTCGACACCGCTCCAGACGAGCGGGCGCCGCAGTCGCCCCCGCCGGCACCGACGCAGCCGGAGCTCCAACCAGAGCAGCGGCCCGCCCCCACGCCCGGACGGCATGAGCTCGTCGAGGTGGCAACGACACCCGCATCGACCACGGACGAGGGACCGAGGACCGACGAGCCGTCGGCGTCGGTCATCGATGCGGAGCGGCGGGCGCGTGCCGCCGGTGCGGCGGTCGCGGCGGCGGCACGTGCGGCGCGGGTGAGCCGGACGGTCGGGTCACCGCCCACGAGGCGGGCCCAGCACGCGGGGGCACGGCACCGGGCCGGCGCCGCTCCCCACGAGGACGAGAAACCGGATGCCGTTCCCGGCCGGGGGAGCGGCGCAGACCCGGCCAAGCCGTGAGCCCCACCGGGCTCGCCGGCCCCTCTCTCGCGGGGTCGCCGGCTTTCCGGCACCACCGCAGCCCTGAGGCCCGGAGCGAACGCCTGGATCGCTATTGCTACTGCTCCAGGGCGGCCGCGACCTCGCACGCCTCGAGCATCGCCTGGGCCAGGGCCCGCGCGACCTCCAGGTCGAGTTCCTGGCCGCCCTGCCGACCGTCGGGCATCAGCGACCCCAAACTCAGCGCGAAATCGCCAGAGTCGGTCTGACGCAGGCTGACCCGCGCGCCGCCGTTCTCGAGCTTGCCGTCCCCGATCAGCCAGATGCGCTGGACCTCGACCACGAGCTACCTCCTGCTGGACCCCGCGCCGACCTGTTGGCCGACGACGTTACTGCTGCTACGGAATTCTGCCGCGGACGCTTCCTCGGACGCCGCCTCCAAGGCCGCCTCGCGCGCGGCCTGTCGTGCCGCCACGTCGTCCAGGACGGTGCCCAGGGTCGCGTAGAGCTCGTCCACCCCGGGCCGTGCCTCGGGGTCCGGCTGCAGGCAGCTCTCGATCGCGGCCCTGAGAGTGCGTGGCAGCCGACGTCTCCAGTACCGCAGCGGCGGCGCTGGTCGCAGCAGCTGGAGGTACCCGTGCTGGGCGCCGTAGATTTCGTCCTCGGCCTCGTCCAAGGGCGCGAACGGGGGCTCACCGGTAGCCGCCTCGTACATCGTCGCGCCGATCCCCCAGACGTCGGTGGCCGCCGACATGGTGCCCCCGGCGGCCTGCTCGGGCGCCATGTAGTGCCGAGTGCCCCGCCCGCCCCGGGCGGGACCCGGTGCGCGTGCCAGGCTCAGGTCGATCAGCTTGACGATGCCGCCCTCGGCCATGATGTTGGCCGGCCGGATGTCCAGGTGCAGGACGCCCTCGGCGTGCAGGTAGTGCAGCGCGGAGCACAGGTGCCGCCCCAGGTGCGCCAGGTCCTCGACCGTGTACCTGCGCAGCCGATCCTCGATCGCCTCCTCCAACGTCGTGCCCGGGATGGTCTGCAGGATCAGCGTCGGCTGCGGCTCCTCCAGGACCTCCCAGCACCGGACCAGGTGCGGATG
>Ga0126311_10000464_pt1 | contig 19180 bp, 12 predicted proteins | sample Plot61_FD_92539 | JGI IMG/M metagenome (GOLD analysis project Ga0126311, IMG submission 92539) | Serpentine soil microbial communities from UC McLaughlin Reserve, CA, USA - Plot61 | ecosystem: Environmental > Terrestrial > Soil > Grasslands | place: USA: UC McLaughlin Reserve, Lake County... | reverse complement strand
TCGCAGAACCAACTCATCAGCGACCTGCTCGACGTTTCGCGCATCATCTCGGGGAAGCTCCGTCTCGACCTGCGCACGATCAACCTGCCGAAAGTCATCGAGGCCGCGGTTGAGGCGACACGCCCCTCGGCGGAGGAGAAACGCGTCGGCCTCTCCACGTCGCTCGACCCATACGCCGGGCCCGTCAACGGCGACGCCGACCGCCTACAGCAGGTCGTCTGGAACCTCCTGACGAACTCCATCAAGTTCACCCCCGAAGGCGGTCAGATACGGGTCGAGTCGAAGGTCGCCGGCACGCGCATCGAGGTCACGGTGCGGGACACGGGCATCGGCATCGAGCCCGAGTTCCTGCCGCACATCTTCGAACGGTTTCGACAGGCGCACCCCGGCACCAACAGAATCCACGGGGGCATGGGGCTGGGGCTGTCCATCGTCCGCCAACTGGTCGAGCTGCACGGGGGCACCATCAGGGCCGAGAGTGAGGGCGAGGGGAAGGGGGCGACTTTTATCATCAGCCTGCCCTTCGTCGCGCCCGAGGAAGAGACGAGACTGGCCGAGCGCAGGCCAGCCTCGTCCGTCTCCCGCCTTGAGATAGAGTGCCCGCCCGCGCTTCAGGGACTCCGGGTGCTGGTCGTTGACGACGAGGCCGATACACGCGACATGCTGCGGGCCGTGCTGGAACATTGCAACGTCGAAGTCATCACCGTCGGGTCCGCGTCCGAGGCGCTTGAGGCCATCGCACGCCTACGCCCCGACGTGCTAATCACTGACGTTGGGATGCCCGAGGAGGACGGCTACTCTCTCATCGCGAAGGTGAGGGCACTGCCCCCGGAGAGCGGCGGCCGAATCCCTGCGGCGGCCCTGACCGCGTACGTCAGGGCCGAAGACCGCGTGAAGGTGCTCCGCTCCGGCTTCCAGTTGCACGTGCCGAAGCCCGTCGAGCCCGCGGAGCTGGTGACGGTCGTGGCGCACCTCGCAGACCGTTCGGGAGACGAATGAGGCGCGGCATCAAGGGCCGAATAGACGCGCAGGCTGAACGGCGACATGTCACCAATGCACGGATGGGAGAACTTCTACGTCATCGTCGGCTCGTCCGCGGGCGCGCTGATAGGGTTGCAGTTCGTCGTCATGACCCTCATCGCCGGCAGGCCGACCGGCCGCGCGGACGCGCAGGCGGGCGACGCCTTTTCGACGCCGTGCGTCGTGCATTTCGGGGTCGTGCTGTTGCTGTCGGCCGTTAATAGCGCCCCGTGGGAAGGTGTCGGCGCCGTCGCGCTTCTTTGGGGCTTAGCGGGGCTCGGCGGGGTAGTGTACGCCGTCGTCGTGGCCCGGCGTCTGCGGGCGCAAACCGCCTACCGGCCCGTATTCGAGGATTGGTTGTTTCACATTCTGCTTCCGTCCGCGGCATACGCGATGCTGGCCGTCGCGGCATTCGCGGCCCGCCCCGACGCGCGCACGGCCCTGTTCCTCGTCGGCGCTTCGGCGCTGCTCCTACTCTTCATCGCCATTCACAACGCCTGGGACACGGTGACGCACCTCGTCTTTGTCATGAAAGGGGAGGGGCGGGAGGCCGAGCGGGAACACTGAGTTGATTTGTATGACCTCGCGCGGTGATATTTCTACCCCCGCCTCGATAAATCCGGGAAGCGTCGTCGAGTCGTGAGTCCGTTTCGCAACGGCGTGCCGAAGGTTCGGCGTCTCAAGGGTCTGAGCGTCTTGCGCCGTCGTCTGCCGAAGATGAGAAGGAGAGCTATTTGGTTCGCGGCCCCGGCCGTCGCCGTCGTCCTGGCGGGCTGCGCGTTCTACGCCGTGCTGTCGCGTTCGAGGGGTGAGCGAGTGCCCGAGCACAGGTACTTTCAGGACGACGCAGGGCGGCCGCTCGTCATCGCACACCGAGGGGGTGCGGGGCTCTGGCCCGAGAACACGCTCTACGCCTTCGAGCGCGCGGCCGCGTCGGGCGTGGACGTGATAGAGACCGACGTGCGCGCGAGTTCGGACGGCGAACTCGTCATCTTTCACGACGAGTCGGTCGGGCGGACGACCGACGGCTCGGGGCCTGTGGGCTCGATGACGCTCGCCGAGTTGAAGAGGCTCGACGCGGCCCACCGCTTCTCGACCGACGGCGGCCGGACTTTCCCGCTGAGGGCGAAGGGCGTCACCATCCCGACGCTGCGCGAGGTCTTCGCGGCCTTCCCGCGCATGCGCTTCAACGTCGAGCCGAAGCAGAGCGCGCCGTCACTCGCCGCGCCGCTGTGCCGCCTCATACGCGAGTACGGCATGACGGGCAGAGTTCTGGTCGCCTCCTTCAACGGGACGACGATTGAGGAGTTCCGGCGCGTGTGCCCGGAGGTCGCGACCTCCGCCTCGACGGGCGAGGCCGCCAACTTCCTCGCCCTGCACGGCGCGGGGCTCGCCGACTCCTACGGCCCCGTCATGCAGGCGCTTCAGGTGCCCGAGCGCGCGGGCGGCCTGCGCGTGCTGACGCGCGGCTTCGTCGAGGCGGCGCACGGCCGCGGCCTTCGCGTCCACGCGTGGACGGTCAACGACGAGGGCGAGATGCGCCGCCTCATAGAGTTGGGCCTGGACGGCGTCATGACCGACTACCCCGACAGGCTTTTGAGAGTACTCGGGCGGGCCGCCCCGCGCTGAAGTATTCTCCCGCCGCCTTCGTGTTACTTCTCGTTGATGACGCGAAATTTGTAGCGCCCGACTTCAACCGGATTGCCGTCGGCGTCCCTACCGCGCAGTTGAATCTGATAGTCGTCGGTCGGAAGAAATTCGGCGGGTATGTTGAGGGGAATCGTCTCGACGCCCGCGTCAACCTGCGGCGTCAAACCGTCAACGGCGAATAGCTCGTCGTCCCCGACGGTCAGCACGCGGGCGCTGTAGTTTTCATAACTCTTCCGGGGCGGCGCGAGCTTGAGGGTCAGGAGCTTTATGTCGTCGGCGAGAACGGCCCGCTGCATGCCGCCGCCTTCCCTAAGGAGATTATCTTGCAGGGCGAGTTCTAACGCGGGCAGGTCTTGAACGCTCCGGGCGAAGGGGCGCTTGTTGACTTCGGCCATCCGGCGGTCTGCGACGGCGCGTTTATCGGTCGGCCGTAACCACCACAGCAACGCGGGGGAGGCGAGGAGGAGGAGAATCAACAGGGCCGAGACGGCCGACCACGTCTTGTGTGCTTGTATGAACGGGAGAGGATTCTTCCGGGGGGGTTCCGGGCGGGAGTCTTCGCGCGCGGGCGGTCGCGGCCCGTGTCGCTCCTCTACATAAATTTCGAGCGTACGGGCGAAGAGAATCTTCCTGCGTCTCTCTTCGTCCGTGACGAAATTTTCGTCGAAACTTTTGCGCTCGCCCGCGGGCAGCGCGTCGAAGACGTAGTCGTCGATTAAGGCGGCCTCGGCCTCGGACAGCCTTTCCGCGAAGTCGTCGTCGCCGAGCAGGCGCTGCTCGACCCGCTCCCGCGCCACCTCGTCGAGATCGCCCAGCAGGTAGTTTCTCAGCAGCACTTGTTCTTCGCTCCGCCGGCTCATGCAGCCTCGGCCCCTCTTCCTCGGAAACGAATCTTCACCCTATATGGTTGTCGGCTTAATATCATTACTCTCGCCCGCGCGCTCAAGACATTCCAACACGCACTTTTCGAGCTTGCCGCGGATGCGGTGGACGCGCGCGCGCAGCGCCCCGGCGTTGACCCTGAGCACCGCGCCCATCTCTTTGTGCGAAGTAATCTTCGCCTGTTTCTGCCCCTCATAGTAGCTCAAGATCAACTGCCGGTTCTCAGGGTTGAGCTTCTCAAGGCATTCGTCGAGGCACTTCAGGTGCGGCTCCATCTCGGTGCGCGGGGGCTCGGGCGGGGGAGGTTTGGGCCGCCTGCTGCACCGCCGCAGGTGCTCCATGAAGACTCTCTTGGCGACGCCGTAAAAGTAGAGCGTGGGCTCCCCGACGTAAGTGTCCCTCAGGACGGCGACCTTGCCCGCAACGCGGTTGATGGTTTCATCGGCCAAGTCCTCGGCCTCGTCGCACCGGCGGTTGAGGAAGATGGTTATGAGCCTGCGACGAATCACCTCATACTTCTCGCCCGCACGGCCGGGGTCAACGTCAAGCCAGGCAAGCAACTCGTTGAAATGCTCGGGGGTTAAGCTCGAATCAGCTTTCATCTGAAGGTAACGGCTCGTCGAGACAGAGCGCCGACCGGTCGCCCGCGCCGGGTGCCGACTTCACCTCGGCTGCGCCGCGCGCCTGCGTCGCACGACGAGGGCGTAGACGGCGGCGGCGGCCAGCAAGATGCCGGCTCCGGCGAGCAGAATCTGCGTCAGGCTGGGGCGGCGCGAGACGGCGAGAGGCTCGGCGTACTCGCCCTGAAGGGTGAACGCGGCCCAGTAGAACGGCGCGCGCCAGCGCTCCTGTCTCCATACTTCCCGCTTGGCCGTCTTGAGCGCCGCCGCGGGCGGCAACCCTTCCTTGAGCATAGCAGCGTAGAAATGGCGCATCAATTCAGCGGTGGCGTCGTCGTCCACCTTCCAGAGGCTCGACACGACGCTCTTCGCGCCCGCGTACATAAAGCCGCTCGCGAGGCCGACGACCCCCTCGCCTTTGACGTTCCTGCCGAGGCCGGTGCGGCATCCGCTGATGACGACGAGGTCGGCCGACAACTCCATGTCGTAGATGTTGTGCAGGCGCAGAAAGCCCTCGCGGCCCGCCCCGCGTTCGTCGAAGAGCGAGAGGACGACCCCCGACAACTCGGGCGACGCGCTGTTCAAAAATCCGTGCGTCGCGAAATGGATGATGCGGTAGTCTCCCAGCCCGCGGTTGACGACGCGCTCCTTCGTTGCGTCGAAGCCGGAGGCGAGCATCACCTCGCCCCGCGGGCTCACGTCCGTGATGGCCTTCGCCTCGCGCAGTGTGGCGGGCAGACGCGAGAGCAGGGGCCGTTCGCCGAGCCCGACGAAATCCCTCAGGGCGACGGAGAGTTCGCCCGCGCCGTCCGCCTCCGCGCGCGCGGGGGCGTCGCCGTGAGACAACGCGGCGAGGACGCGCGGGTCGTCCCTTTCGAACACGGGGTCGGCTATCACGGCGATTGTTTTGGCCGCGGCGTTTGCCGGGTGCCTCTCGTAACGAAGCGCGGTGAGCGTGAGGGCCGACGGCAGGCCGACTATCTCGTGGTCGAAGAAGAGTAAGTCGGGCTCGGACGCGGCGACCGCGTCGGGGGAGAGGCCGGGCGCGGGCAGCGCCTCGAAGGGTATGTACCTGAGAAAGCCGTCGCCTACGATGAGGAGCCGCTTGGAGCCGAGTTTGCCCGAAGCGGGGCCGAGAAGCATCGTGCTCAGTGCCGCCGACTGTCGCCAGTACTCGGCGTCCGACTCTTTCAGCCTCTCCGCGTCGTCCTGCGTCTGCCGCCCGGCCATTGACTGGCGCGTCGTCAGCAGCTCATAAGTCTTGCGTGCGAGCGCTTCAATCGTCGAACGGGCGGGCAGCTCATAGCCCGCGATTTCGCCGGGACTCACCACCCACAGGTAGCTCCGCTCGTCGCCGAGCGCGAACTCAAGGAGGAGCGTGTCGCCGTCCTTGACGACGCCCTGTATGTCTTCCGCGCTGACCTGCGTGGGCTGAGTGAGGGCCGCGAGGCGCGGGCTCTGCACTCTCATCTGAGAGCGAACGTCGTCGTACTCCATCGTCAGCTCGCGAATCTCCTGCGAGACGCGCTCGACTTCCGCCCCCGCCTGCTTGCCCGATACAAGTCGCGCCTCGTACTCGGCCTTGTCGTCGAGTCCCCGGAGCAACTCCTGCTCCCTGCGCAGGAGTTCCGTGGCCTGCCCCTTCTGTGGCTCTATCTTGTCTTCGAACAGCGAGTCGAGCAGCGACCGGGCGCGCGCTCGCTCGCTCACGACCAGCGCCGCGGAGGCGAAGCCCTTGTCCGGCTGTCGGGCGTGCAGGCTCATCAGCACGCGGATGTACAACTCGTACTGCTCGTGTACCGACGCGAAGTAGGACGTGCGCAGACGCGAGTTCCTTATCTTCGTGCGTAGGGCTTCGCCGATGTCGATTGACTGTTCGACGTGAGAGCGCGCCGCCGTCAGGTCACCGCCGTCCAGCTCGGCCTTCGCGGTGTTGAAGAGCGTGAGGGCTTCGCCGCGCCGGTCGCGCGTCTCGCGCATGAGCGTCAGCGCCTCTGCGTAGCTCGCCAGCGCCTTCGACGGGTCGCCGGAGGAGGCGTAGACGTGCCCTATGTCGTTCAGTGCGTAGCCCTGACTGCGGAGGTTGCCGCCCTGCCGGTAGATTTTCAAAGCCGCGTCGAACTGCGCGAGCGCGCGCCCCGCGTCGCCGCGCGCGAAGTAGGTGGCGGCGAGCCCCTGTAGCGCGTGCGCCTCCACCACGCGCTCTCCAACCTCGCGGCTCAGGGCGAGGCTCTCCTGAAAGTAGGTTAAGGCTTGCTCGGCCTCTCCCTTTTCGTACAGGATTCTGCCGACCAGAAATTTGTTGAGGGCGACGAGGTCGCGATTCCCGACAGACTCGTAGAGCCGGAGCGCCTCAAAGTAGTTGTCGAAAGCGGCCTGGTACTCGCTCAAATCGTGGTAGGCGCTGGCGACGCCGTTGAGGGCGGCGGCCGCGCCCTGCTTGTCGCCGATGGCGCGGAAGTGCTCGGCCGCCAGCTTGTGCAGGTTGAGGGCTAGCTGCTGCTCGCCGAGCGTCGAGTAAGTCCCGCCGAGCGCGGTCTGGGCCAGCGCCTTGCCGCGCCTGTCGTTGACGGATTCCGAGAGCGCGAGCGAACGCCGGAAGTACTCGGAGGCGGATTGCGGGTTGCCGAGGTCGCTGTACGAGTAGCCGAGGTTGAGGAGCGCGAGGGCCTGACCGCTCCGCTCCCCGGAGTCCGTCCAGAGTGGAAGGGCGAGGTCGAACATCTCGACGGATTTGCGCAGCTCGCCGTGCGAGTAGTAGACCTCGCCCATGATGTTAAGCGCCTGTGCCTTGACGCGCCGGTAGTCTGCGGAGTCACGCTTCTCGGGGTCGGCGCGTTCGACGGCGTCCAACATCTCCTGCGCGTAGGAGAGCGCCTTCTGTTTGTCGCCCCAATAGATGTTGACGTAACCGGCGCCGCCGAGGGCCGCGAGTCGGGCGAGCGGGTCGCCGCCGCGCTCGGCGAGCGAGAGTGCCTTCGCGTATTGGGCCGCGGCCTGCGGGTACTGACTGAGGGCGAAGTAGACCTCGCCCATGTCGCAGAGCGTCTCGGCCTCCCGGTTCGGCACGCCCGCGGCGGCCCACAGTTGTTGGGCCTCGCCGTACTTGCTTAAGGCCGCGAGCAGCGAGGACTGTTCTTGAAGCTCGCGCAGCCCCTCGGCTTCGGCGGCGGCGCGCGCGGCCTCGCCCGCGAGCCTGTGGTGCGGGTCGGCGTCGGTCACTTCCACGACGCGTAGCTCGTAGCCCCTCGCCGCCGCGTCCGCTTCCGCCGAGCGGACTTCTATTTCGTATCGCCCCGAGGCGTCGGCGTATAACGGCAGTTCCAACCGGCCGTAACGCCTCCCGGCCACGCCCGCACACGCGCGGCCCGGAGGCGCGCACACGGAGACCTTCACGAACAGGTCTCCTTTTATCATCTCGACGAGGGCGTACTGTCCCGCCGCCAGGTCGAGCGCGTAGACGCGTGTTTCACCCGCCGAGATGGAATCGGAGACGGACGCGCCGGGGGTTAGCACGCGCGCGTCTGCCGGGGCCGCGTGGCCGCTCGTCTCCACGGGGTCGGCCTGCGCGCTCCCAGAGTCCGCGCCGCAAAAGAGCGCCGCGAGCAGGCAAAGGGCGAGGTAAATTCTCACGCGATTACGGTACGCGAGTGCGCCCTTCAGAACGGAGGAAGCTATCTTGCCACTCCTTGCCATGAGTTGAACCTTGTCTTGAGATACGTGTCGCGCTTTGTGAGATGAAACAGTAGATCGCGCGAGACAAAGCGACCCCGAACGGAATCGACGACTGCTTTACTGATTGAAGCGAACGTCCCGGCAGGTATTTTACACGGAAGGGTGGGAGATACAACGCCCCTGAAGAGGCGCTATAGCGGCGTGCAGATGAATGCGACTCTTAAAGCCGGGAGCGCGGGCATCCCTGCCCGCCTTGAGCGCTTTAGCGCGAAGACCGAGAAGCGCCTTCACTCAACATCGAGTGAAGGCGCTTCTTCTCTAAGCGTGCTTGCAGCACGCTTCGGCGGGCAGGGATGCCCGCGCTCCCAGGGAGGAGTCGCGCCCGATTGAACGCCGCTGTAACAGTTCGGAGTGGCTTTTCGCGCGCGCCCTGTGCAGGTCGGGCGCGGGCGTGTTGTGTCGAGTGGGAGCGGCCCGCGTTGCGGGGACGAAAAAATGCGTAGGCGTTGACGCGCGCGTCAACGCCTACGCACCGAAGGTGAGGAGTAGAGCCCTTCTTTGTGAGTAATTTTAGGGCGAGGACAATCGAGCCTTTAATTCGCCACGAGACTAGTGGCGTCTGTCCGACCTACGCTTCCTTCTTCGGCTTGCCGGAGCCCTCCGCATCGCCGAAAGGCGAGTCGGGCTCTTCGGTTCCCATTCCTTTCGACCTGTCGATGTCGGCAGCCCCGCCGCGCTCCTTGGGCTTTCGGCCTTCCTCTTGTTCGTCCGGTGCTTTACCGCTATCTGTTGTCATGGTGCTCTCCTTCTGCTTGGCTGAACTCTGTTGTGCCGGTCGGATTCGTCGTCTTATCGCCGGCAGAGTGCGCTTGATGCGAACCGCTCCGGGCTGCCGCCCCGGCGCGTGCGAGGTCACGCATCTTTGCCACACTTCGCGCGTAGTATTCAAGCCCCCGTGCCCCTGCGTACCAACGTGCCCCCCGTCATTCACAAGGGTATGGCCGCGTCGCCCGAAACGTTACGCGAGGTATTTTCTCCGGCCGAACGTCCCCGCCGGTCACGCCGTAACGTTTGACGGCGCGCGCCCATACGATAACGGATGACTCGCACGGGACATCAGGTTCACAGAGATTGGAACAAAAGATATACTCCCGCCGGGTTGAGCGGCTATCCGATAATCGACTGGACTTGGGAAGGCATCGCCGGGTTCACCAACGGCCTCTGAAGAAGACTGCACAGAGCTTAAGGTTATGTACATAGAGCGGCGCGCCCTTGTAGTGGGGATTGACACCTACGCCCACGCCTCAAAACTGTCTAGCTGCGTCGCCGACGCCGAGGCCGTCGGCAAGTTGCTTGAGCAGAATGCGGACGGGAACCCAAACTATCTCTGCCGTGTGCTGACCGACGAGACGGAGGACGGGGAGCCCATCACGCGCGCCGCGTTGCGGGGGGCGTGCGAAGAACTCTTCGCCAACTTCGACGGCGATGTCCTGCTCTACTTCTCGGGGCACGGCGTGTTGACCCCCTTCGGGGGACACCTCTGCGCCTACGACTCACAGAGAAATGACTGGGGCGTCTCCATGCAGGAGGTAGTTGACCTCGCCTTCAAGTCCAAGGCGCGCGACATCGTCATGATTCTGGACTGCTGCCACAGCGGAGACATCGCAGACCCCAGCATCTTAAATGTGCGCGGCGGACACGACCCGCTGGCAGTCCTGCGCGAGAACATGACCGTGATAGCGGCGTCGCTCAAGTCCCAGCCGTCGGTCGAGATGGACGGGCACGGCCTCTTTACCGCGTCGTTGATTGACGCCCTCGCGGGCGGCGCGGCCGACCCGATGGGCTGGGTCACGGCCCCCTCGATTTACGCCTACGTCGAGCGCAGGTTCGGCTCGTGGGCGGAGCGGCAGCGGCCGGTCTACAAGTCTTACGCGACGAGCGTAAGAGTCGTGCGCGAATGCGCGCCGCTGATAGACCGCCTCAAGCTTCGCAGGCTCGTCGAGCTGTTCCCGGCGCAGGATTACAAGTACCGACTCACCCCCGCGCACGAGCCGGAAGACGAGCACGGAAGGGTGCGTAAGCCCGTGGACAAAGAGAAGGTGGCGGTCGCGCGTCTGCTCAAGGAGTACCGCGACGCCGGGCTCCTCAAGCCCTCGAAGCCCGACGAGCAGTTGTACTGGACGGCCCGCCGACGCCACACGGTGGAGCTGACGCTGCGCGGCCAGGAATACTGGTGGCTGGTGAAGAATAAAAAGATATGAGAGTCGGAATCACCGGACACCAGAGGCTTGACGAGCCCGCCCGCTGGGGTTGGGTGAATCGTGAGCTCGACCGGCTTCTCTCCGCTTTCGCGCCGCCGCTCGTCGGCATCACTTCACTCGCCATCGGCGCGGATCAGTTGTTCGCCGACGCGGTCTTGCGACACGGCGGCTCGCTCGAAGTCGTCGTCCCTTTCGACGGCTACGAGCTAACCTTCTCCGAAGGGCACGACAGGCACGCGTACGGCCGACTCCTTCGACACGCCGCGAGGAGCGAGGTGCTGGAGAAGCGCGGCTCCGAAGAGGAGGCGTACTTCGCGGCGGGGAAGAGAATGGTCGAGCTGTCCGAACTTTTAATCGCCGTGTGGGACGGCCTACCGGCAACAGGGCTCGGCGGTACGGGAGACGTGGTCGGCTACGCCGTGCGGCAACGTAAGAAGACGATTCACCTCAATCCAGTCACGCAGGAGATAGAGGAACTCTGAAGGCCCTCGACTCCGGCGGCGGGAGGCTCGTGCGGTGAGCGGAGGCTGGCGGCCCATAGCGGGATTCACGTGGGAGGTGTTATGCATCGCCCTCGCGTGGTCGATTGCATTCGCCACGATTCCGGCGGTGCTGTTCCGCGTGATGCGCGGCGACCACCCGAGCGCCCTTTTCTGGACGGCCTTCTGGGGCTACTTCGCACTCACGTACAAACTGACCGAGTGGCTCAGCAACAGGTACCGCGAGCGCCAGAGGAAGACTCTCGTGAGCGCGCGGGATTTGATGAGCCGCGACGCACGGCCGCACGTCCTATACCTTCGCTCCTTCAAGGACGACGAGATCACCTCGCGCCTGTTGAATCTATCGACCGAGGAGCAGGAGTTGGCGACGGCCGTCTCCGAGATCGGCCCCTTCGTCGCTTTCGGTGAGCCGGGCGAGGAGTCTCCCGAACCGGGTGCGGCGCGCATGTACGCGGCGCAGGAAAGTTGGCGGTCGGAGGTTGAAGATTCGATGGCGCGGGCGCGGCTGGTCGTCGCGCGCTTAGGCGTCACGGAGAGTTTTTGGTGGGAGATGGCGACGGCGGTGCGCGTCGTGAGGCCCGAGAGGCTGGTGCTTCTGGTGCCCGAGGATAAGGACGTTTACGAAGAGTTCAGGCGAAGGGCGGAGGGGGTGTTCCCCTGTCAACTGCCCGAACACGAGTCGAGGTCGTCACGATTTAAGTCCTTCCAGAGTCACATCAGTGTGGACTGCATCCTCTACTTCGACCCGGACTGGACGCCGCACCTTCGGGCGCTTAAAACGCCTAACCTTAGACAGAACTACTGGGCGCCGGGAGTGCCGACTTTTAAGACGGCGCTACGGCCACTCTACGACCGGCTCGGGATTGAATGGGAGCCCCCGCCTCTGCAAATGATTCAACTCCTGCCGCTGATAATGCTCATCCTCTTCGCGGCGTTGGCCGTCTACGTCATGGTCTTACTGGCGGCCAGACTGCTGGCGCTGTTTCGTTGACACACGCCGCCGAGACTTCGCGTGCGCGGCCCGCGAATGCGACGGACGGCTGCCGGAAAAGATGAATCCGAAGCGCGTCCTCGCGGCCGTTATAATGTTGGCCGGCCGCGTGTCGCAACTGCTCAAGGGCGGGTACGGAAGAGGGTTGAGGCGTGTCCCTTGAGTTTCTTCCAGAAGCTCATCAGGCGGCGCTCGATTGACGGATGGAAGATCAACACCGCCGGGGCCGCGAGGAAGTCGTCCCACGTCACACTTGTGACGCGGACGAACACGACTCCCGCGACCAACACCGCGACGGCCGCCGCCAGCGTGAAGAGTCCCCGAAGCCTGCGTGAGGCGACCGCGCCCGCGGCCCCGCGCCGGTAGTGACGGCGTATCAGGACGACGAACGAGAGTATCGCCAGCGAGAAGAGCACGTCGAGAATAAGTCGGCCCTTCCAAGTCACCTCGTAGCGCTGATTGATTAGCGTGTAGGCGGCGCCGGCGTGCAAGAAGATGGAGGGGTATTTGCGGTCGCGCCCCGGCACTTCGAAAAGGTCTTTGTCCCTGTCCAGGGAGGCGCTTCCGATGAGCACGACCTTATCTTCGAACTGCCGTCTTTCGTAGCGGAGCACCGCGGGGTCAATGGTTCTAACGGGTTCGATGTAGTCCAGCAGGCTGAAGTCGGGCGAAAACTCTTCCACCTTCACCCCCGGCCCGACGCTCTTCTCGGACGTGGTCTCGACGAAACCGAGACCGCGCAGCCCTTCCATCAAGGCTTCGAGCCGCGCCTGAGACCGCCCCAGCGAACCGCCCGACCGGCGCTCATAGGCGTAGGCCATGGCGACGCTCATGGCCTTACTGGACTTCGCCCCCTTGCCCACCGACCACAAGTCCCACGGGTCGTCTTCCTCCCCCACCTGAAGCTCGCTCAGCATTACTCTGCTGTCTTTCGGAATCAGCATGTTGGCGGCGAGGCTCTGGTATTTCTCCTCGCCGAGCCACTTGGCCGGCGGCCCGGTCAAGGTTCGGTTGACGCCCAGAAACACCGGCACGCCCTTCTGCCGCCGCAGGTCAAGGCAGGACTGGAAGAACTCCGGGTCGCGTGGGTCGATGTACTCTTCATCGTCGGGGGAGAAGTCTATGAGCACGCCGATGGCCCTCGGCCCGGCCTCCGCGACGGCCTCGATGATGCGGCGCAGAGGCGCGCGCGGCGTCGCGATGCCGGTTCGACCGCCGACGTTGAACTCCGCCGGCGCGAGGTCGCGGATGTCCACGACGCCGACGGGCATGTCTCCGGACGAGAGCGGGCGGTGCAGAAGTTCGTAACTCTTCAAGCTGAGCCGTTCGCCGAAGGCCGTCTGCTCGACGGCGAGTTTGCCCGCCAGAACGACGGCGATGAAAAGTATACCTATCAGCAGGTCGCGTCCGATTGTGCCGCTCGCGCGGACGCCTCCGACTGTCGCATCGGCCCCCGCGTTGCCGTCGTGTCCGCCCGCGGCGGGCGTTCCAGACTTCTTCCGCAAAGCCGCGAGCAGTTTTTCGTAGCCGTCGCGCTCGAACAAATTCACCCACTGCAAGTGGCTCAGCCGCTCCGGGACTTCACACTCTTCCAGCTTCAGGGGGATGATGAAGATGCTCTCGTCCGGCTGCTCCTCCGCGGCGTCGAGCGCGTGCTTGATCTCCCTCTGGGCGAAACCTCTTTTGCCGACCGACTCGCGCGAGAGGCAGACGATGACGATGTCGGATTTGAGAACCGCCGCCGTAGTCTCTCGGCGCCAGGCGCTGCCCGGCAGGATGTTCACCTCGTCGAGCCACGGGTCGAAGCCGTCGTCACGCAGTCGGCGGTAAAGCTCGCGCACGGCCGGCTTGTCACCGTTCGCGTGACACAGAAACAGGCGCAAGGGTTGAAGGGTGTTCGTCAAATCAGCCCTGAAGGTCGTCGTCAACTAACGAAGGCCGAGACCCCGACGCCCGTGTCTACTGCTTCCCCGTCCGTGTTTGAGGGGCGTCTAAATCGTTGACCTCCGTCCACGCGCCGGACTCGATGAAGCCAGCCCAGTAGTAGGGGTGATGCGTGTTACGGTTAGCGAGCGTCAATAACTGTACTTCCCGCAAAGCGTCGGCCCGCCCCCGATTCTTCTTGAGAAGGTTTGTGTAATACTCGGCCATCAACCCGGCCGTGACGCCGTCATCCACTTTCCAGAGGCTCATTACTTGCGCTTCCGCGCCCGCTAAGACGACTGCCCGCCGCAGGCCGTAAACCCCCTCGCCGGTCTCCACGTCCCCGTCCCCCGTCTGACAGCCCGAGAGCACGACCAGTCTCGTCCCCCATAAGTTCAGCCCCGCCATCTCAAGCGCGGTCAACACGCCGTCTTCTTCACCGCTGCGTCTCTGGTTTGCGCCCGCGAGAGCCAGCCCCGACCGCAACATCGGATTCTCGCGCCTCGCGGCATCTTCGTCGTCGGCGCCCAAGGCGGCCCAAAGCGTGGCGAGCAGTGAGGTCTTTTCGCGCGGGATGTCTGCCCGAAAGAATCCGTGCGTGGCGAGGTGGAGTATGCTCGGGGCGTTCGCACGTTTAACCTCTGCTTCGGTCGCTTCCGCGCCCACTCTAAGGTTGGCGGTCGGGAGCAAATTCTTTATCGCCCTCGCCTCGCTCTCGGTTCCCGGCAGAGGAGACCACTTCGCGTCTGCGGGCAGCCCGCTCCTGGATTGGGCGGAGGGGAGTGACTTACCCGAACTCCGGCCTTCCGTATTCTCGAAGTCGGGGTTCGCAATAATGAGCGGCGGGTCGTTCGCGTGCCGCGCGTGTTGCAGCCGCAGCAGGTCGCGGCCGCTGGTGAGGTAACTGATACTGTAATTCTTTACGAGGTACTGGCCGCGGTCATCGACCAGAGCGGCGAAGGGAACCAGGTTGAGCTGGTTTTCGGGAGAAATCAACAGCCGCGTACGGCCGCCCAGCAGCCCTCGAATCGGGCGCATGATTAACTCGTCAAGCTCGCGGGCTGCACGCTTGATCTCTGGAATCCCTGCGAAGGGCTCTCTCTGCAAATTGCGCAGCTTGATAGCGAGGAGGCTGACCTCGACGGCGTCGCCCAGCTCGACGAGTTGCGGATTCCCCCGGCCGAATAACACGTAGGCGACGTAGCGCGGCTTGCCGAACTTGTTCACCTCGCGCTTGGCCCGGTCAAACGGCACCCAGAGCGTGAATTCGACGAGGGCCGCGTCCTCAGGAATGTTCTGCTGGACGGCCTCCAGCGTGACCTTCTCGCTTTGCCTCCCGTATTCCAGACTGGATGTTTTCAGCCTGGACTGTAGCTCCTCGATCTTCGCCTGCGACTCATTGATTAGTGCCTCGTGGTCGCGTGGCGACATGTCCCCCGGCCTACGCAGTTTCAACTGGGTCTGCCTGGACACCTGTTGGTTCAACCCGTCGAGCAGGGCCAGCGTTTCGGCACTGGCGTTTCTGCGGAGCGCCGCATACTCCTCTGTCAGGGAGTCGAGGATGCGGCCTTTGCGGCGGAGGAGGGTGGTCATCGCGAGGCGGGCCGCGCCGGGGTCGTTCGGCGCGCGCTGCGCGTTGACTGAAATGCTCAGTTGCAGGCTTCTGATGTTCTGCCCCAGCAGGAACTTCTTCTCCCGCTCCGCGCCCGAAAGGAACCCGGCGGCCAAGTGGGATTCTTCAAGGTCGAGGACTTCGGTCAGCAGCTTTTCGGCCTCCGCCCAATCCCCCTTAATGCATTCCAGCTCGGCCAGGTTGTAGAGGACTTTCGCCTGCCAGTCCGCGTCACGAAGCGTCTTCCAGATAGACAGCGACTCTCGATAGTTCGCGGCGGCCTTCTGCCCGTCGCCCTGCGTGTAGTAGAGCCACCCGAGGCCGTTGAGCGTGATGGCCGCCTCCCTTTGGTTTCTCGCCTCCCGTTGGAGCTGCAACGCGCTCTGAAGATAAGGCAGCGCCTTCTGCGGCTCGCCCAACTCGGAGTAGAGTATCCCGATGATGCTCTCGGCTTCGGCGACGCCCGCCTCGTCGCCCGCGGCCTTCAGCAGCGGCAGCTTCTGCTGGACGTACTCCAAAGCCTTCCAGTGATTGCCCGAGTTTGCCGACGCCCTGGCGAGCGTATCAAGTGTGAACAACTCTTCGGCCCGATTTCCTAAAGCCCTGAAGAGCGGCAAAGCCTGTTGTAGGTACTCTACGGCCTTCTTGTTCTCCGTCGTCGAAAAATAGACCCACCCGATGTGGTACAGGGTCTTGGCCTGCCCGAAGCGGTCGCCCAGCGCCCTAAAGATGTCCAACGCCTGAAAACCGTAGTTGAGCGACTTCTGGTACTCTTTAAAACCCCAGTACGTATCGGCTATGTTATAAAGCGTGACCCCCTCGCCGGAGCGGTCTCCGATGCTCCTCCGCAGCGTCAGGGCTTGCTCGAAATACTCCAGAGCCTTCTCACTCCCTAACACGTTCGAGGAGGCGATCCCGATATCGTTAAGCGTGGCGGCCTCGACGCTTTTACTCCCCACGGCCTTCGCCAGCGCCAGAGCTTGTTGGTAACACTCTAACGCCGCCGCGTCCTCTCGGATTGATAGGTTGAAGCCGCCGAGACTTCTGAGCGCCTCCAATTCTCCGTACTGATCTTTAGCGGCCCTGTGCAAAGACGCAGCTTGCCGGTAAGCTTCCGACGCTTTCCGGTTGTCCCCTAAATCCCTGTACGTCCGGGCGAGCTGCCCGGCGGCGTATGCCGCGCTCGACGATTCCTCGGCCTCCAGCCATAACCTGAGCGCGTCGCCGAAACTCTGAGCCGCATCCCTATCAGGCTCGGGGGCTTTCTGCGCCCTCAGACCGTCCCCGCGTATCAACGCTTCCTGCGCAGTCAATATTTTCTGCTCCCGCTCGGCGCTTTGTCTGCCCTCGGCTATTTTTAACCTGTACTTGCCGGCGGGGGCGTCCCTTTCGAGCGCCCGCACCTCCAAGCGATACTTCTCCGGCCCGGCCGCGATCCAGAACAACTCCTCCGGCCCGTTGCTGCCGTTCGGCCTGTCCACTTCCAACAGCTTCGCGCCGTCCTGCCCGACTAAGGCGACGATAACGTCGATGCCCCTCTGCTCGACCACCACGCGGACGAACTGATTCGCCGTCACGCTCATTTCATAGAGATGGGCCTCTCCCCCCTTCAACTCCCTTTCGACGCTTTCGCCTGCTTTCGGCGTCGGCACGTCTACCGTTTGGGCATGCGGCGGCGAGCCCTTGCCGGCGGCGGGTTGCGGGCGCGCGGGCGGGCCGCTCCGGGGAACGAGCGCTGACGAAAGAAGGGCACTTAACAGTAGTGTCAGGCTAAGCATGTCGGTCGCGATTCCCCTGCCCCGCGGGCATCTGATTTCCGCGTACGCTAAGGGGTGTTCGTTCCGCCGGGCAGGAGTTTTTCCAGCTCCTGCGCGCGCATAAAGTTTCCCGTCCGGCGATGAGCCTTGATGGTTCTTAGCAGCAGGTGGCGGCCGTTCGGCGCCGCCTTCAGCGCGGATTCGTATTCTTCGGCGGCCTGCGGGAATATCCCGTAGCGGCTGTAGACGGACGCGCGCCCCAGATGACGCAAAAGCGTCCCGGCCGCTTTCCCCCATAGCGAGAGGTCGTGTTCGAGTGATTGCTCGTCTTTGACCGATAGCAGTAAGAAGCTCACACGACTTTCTCCCGCGCACGAATCGTCCGCCTGTAGCGTCAACGGCCCCAGCCCGCTTCGGGCGCGATATTTTACGAGTTCTTGCCCGGCGGCGGCGTCAATCAGAGAGCCGGACGAGCCGTCCACGTCCTCGCGTTGCCAGACCTTCTCCCCCCCGACGCCTCGGATAGTTAGCGAGAGCGTACACCCCGCCGCGTCCGGTATCCATCTAATGCCGAACTGTCCCGGCGCCGCCACGCTGTGCTCCGAGGGCGAGAAAATTTTTGACTCGTCTCCCCTGTCGAGGCCGCCGACGCGGCCGTAGTCGTCCAGCATCCTACGCGCGGAGTCCGACTGAGAAGGGGCCGCCGGGGGGATGGTAAACCATGCCGACGTGCGTACCGTCCGGGGCTCGCGCCCCAGCCAAAGGCGCAGGCTACTACCGCGCGCGCACCGCACCTGCTCACCCGGATATAAGAGACGGCCGTCGTCGGCCCTCGGGTCGAGCCTCTGCGCTTGAGTGCCGGGGTTGGGTCTCCAGAACACGGCGCCGCGAATCTCTTCAACGATTCCGGCACCGCCCTCCTGAGCGCTCGCCTGACGCGGCGAGGCCAGCGCGATGACGGCGCAGGCGCACGCCGCCAGGATAAAAGCGGATCTCCTCATTCTGGTGACTCCCGGCGACGCTTAAACGACGGGTCGTGTGGAAAGGGTCGAACTATAACCCACGAAGGTGACGCGGCGCGCGTGAGAGTCAGCCCCCTTACCTCCATTCGCCTTGCAGCACGAACGCCGCCCAGTGGCTCGGCGACCGCCACTGCTCTTGTCTTAACATCCAAAGCTGCGCCGCCCTCAACGCCTCCGCAGGACGCTTTCCTTCTTTGAGCATGCCGCGGTAGAAGTTCACCATGAACTCGGCCGTGGCCTCGTCGTCCACGCGCCACAGACTCGTCACCACCCGCGCCGCCCCCGCGTACATAAAGCCGCGCGTCAGCCCGACCAGACCTTCCCCCCTGATCTCCTTTCCGAGCCCGGTCTGGCAACCGCTCAGCACCACAAGGTCTGCCGGCAAGTCGAGATTGTAGACCTCGTGCGTCCGCAGGAATCCGTCCTGCGGATTCCCACTCCTGTCCACCAGCGACAGCACAATGGCAGAGAGTTCGGGGTTGACGCTGTCGAACTGCCCGTGAGTGGCGAAATGCACGTAGCGGTACCGACTCAACACCCCGCTGCCGGCCAAGGCGCGACTCGCGTCGAAATCGAACGCCGACAAGGCCATGTCGGCGGGCACCAATGCGAGTATTCCCTGCGCCTCTTTTCTGGAAGCCGGCAGACGAACAAGGCTCTCCCCGTCCCGCCGGGCACGCGCCTTCCGCGCCGAACGTTTTGCGGCGAGAGCGGTGTGAGCGTCTTCGGCCGTGGATGGTTTAGGCCGGCTTGAGCCCGCTCCGCCGGAGTTCCGGCCGACACGGTCGTCGTCGGCGCGGAAGACGGGGTCGGCCAGTACGGCGAGTTCAAGGGGCGCTTGCCGTCGCCCCGCCGACTCCTTCCGCAACGTCACCAGAACCGAGGCCGAGGGCAGGCTGACGAGTTCGTGATTAACGACGAGGGGCTGCGTGACTCCGGCGCTTTGACCGTCCACGTCGGGCTCGGGCAGGGCCGCGAAGGGCAGATACTCCAACGCCCCGTCGGGGACGATTACCAGCCGCTTCCGGCCCAACTGCGCGGCGACCGGCCCGAGGAGCATCCGGCTCAGACGCGAAGCGGCCTCCGACATCTTTCGTTCCCAGCCGCCGGCCCCCGCCGGCCCGACATCCCCCTCCCGGTCGGCGCCGTCGCGGGCACCGCCGTTGACGTTCAGGAGCCCGTAGTAAAGCCTTGCGGCCGCCTCGACCTCCGCACGCTTCGGCAGCTTGAAGGTCGCGTAGGTCGTCGGCGTCACGGCCCAAAGGTA
>Ga0126311_10000463_pt1 | contig 19192 bp, 18 predicted proteins | sample Plot61_FD_92539 | JGI IMG/M metagenome (GOLD analysis project Ga0126311, IMG submission 92539) | Serpentine soil microbial communities from UC McLaughlin Reserve, CA, USA - Plot61 | ecosystem: Environmental > Terrestrial > Soil > Grasslands | place: USA: UC McLaughlin Reserve, Lake County... | reverse complement strand
CATCGCGACGCCGGCGTCGGCGCAGGTGTCTGTCGCGAGTGCGGCGATACCGGAAGTGATCACGACTGCACTGGCGGAAACAGATCGCGGAGCTATCAGCGATGAGGCTGTCGATCATTTTCTGAAGCTCGCGGAAAAGATGACGGTGGTGGCGGTTGGTCCGGGTTTGACGATTGACGATGAGCGAACACGCCGCTTCGTGCGCGCGATCATCGAGCGTCGTTCGACACCGTGTGTGATTGACGCAGATGGACTGAACTCACTCGCCCCGTGGCCTGACGGTCTGAAAGGTTCAGACGAGCACCCACTGGTTTTGACTCCGCACGCCGGCGAAATGCTCAGACTGTTAGGTACGATCGATAAGTCTGCCCTCGACGATCGTGTTGCGGTAGCGCGCGAGTTCGCCACGGCACATCACGTTCTCTTAGTACTTAAAGGCGCGCGACCGCTGCTGGCGACACCGGATGGTCGTGTCTTTATCAATCCGACGGGAAACGCCGGTCTCGGCACTGCCGGCGCGGGCGACACCTTGACCGGCCTGATCTCCGGCTTTCTCGCCCAAGCCTACGGCACCCTCCAGGATCGCGCGGACCCGGTCGCCGCGACACTCGCAGCTCTCTACGTCGGCGGACTCGCCGGCGACTTGGCCGCCCAAAAACTCGGCATGCGCACGATGCTCGCGTCCGACATCCGCGAACACTTCAGCGACGCCATTCGCACCCTCGACCCCCGCGGCGAACAGCCTTAAGACTTGCGAGAACGATAAGACTTTGCTCGATAAGGGCTGTCAGTAACCGCAGTGCGTTCTTTGGGGCGACTCAAGAAGGTACAGTGTTTCCATTAGACTGGATAACTCTTTAGCAGAAATGAGAGCGACTTTGGCTTTACCTAGTCGATGAATCACCACCAGTCGTTGATGTTTCAGGACCTCATCGCAGAGCTCACCTAGATGCATGCGCGCGTAATCATATGTAACTTCTGTGGTTTTCGTCCTCCTGACTCGCACCTGAGAGTGAGCCACTATACACTCAGCATCGTTACGTATCAAAGTCGCCTTGACTATCTGGCGCCACTCGCTGCGGCTTCGCCGCCCGATGTGAGGCAGGGCTCCGCCCTGCCGGTAGAGCTTCTTAAAGATTTGGGGCTATGCCCCCGGTCCGACTTTGACTAGGAATCTGGGGCTAAGCCCGAACCGAGGGCATAGCCCCAAAGACTTTCTTAAAAACCTGACGGCAGGGCGGAGCCCTGCCTCACATCAGGCGGCCAAGCCGCAATGTCGACTTTGCATCATCGCTGGAAACCCTTTAACATTCAGCTGAAGATTAGAAATCAGGAGAGACTTGATATGCCATATCCCGAAATCATGATACGTCCGATGCGTGAGGATCTGACGCGGCTCGGCGTCGAAGAGATGAGAACGGCCGAGGCCGTTGACGAAACTATCAAGAACAGCGAAGGCACGCTGATGGTCGTGGTGAACTCGATCTGTGGTTGTGCTGCCGGAAAGGCGCGACCGGGTGTGGCGCTCGCGCTGCAAAACGAGAAGAAACCCGACAAGGTCACGACAGTGTTCGCCGGTGCTGACATCGATGCGACCGAACGAGCGCGCAGCTACTTCACCGGTCATGGACCATCGTCCCCTTCAATCGCATTGCTGAAGGATGGTCAACTGGTCTACATGCTCGAGCGATATCAGATCGAAGGACGCGATGCGCATCAAATCGCCGGCGAGCTCACTCAGGCGTTTGAGAAGTATTGTTAATGTCCTTTCGCAACAGCTTCATGATCTCGGAGTGCAGCAACACCACATCCGGCGATTGTTGCAACGCGAGAAAATAGTTCTTCTGAAACTCAGTCCCTGTTTCCGCCGGCGCCAGTAACGTCTTCGCTCGCTCAACCAACGCGGCGGCGTCGGCCTCAGTCGCCGGCGTTTCGCCGTGCGTGTCGAGCGTCTCATCGATCTGCACGATCAACTCCGAAAGCCGGTGCAACCAATCAAACCACGGATCCTTCAACACTAACTGTAAAAACTCGTAACTGTTGCCGATTCGCCCGCGCGCCCGCTCATAATCCCTGCGCTCGAGATCGAGCAACGTCTTGTGAAGCCGCAACAAACCCTGTCGCAACAACCGCAAACTCTCGCGCGTAGTGTCCGATATCCTCTCGTTTGTCATAACCGTCCCTCTCCGTGCGCTATGTTATGATCGCGGCGATGCCGAGCGCCATCTCCCTCAACACTCCGGTTGAGGATCTTCACAGTTTCAGGATCGCACGACTCGGGCCGGTCCTTTCTCGTAAACTCGCGCAAGCCCTCGCGGCGCAAACACACAAGAAGAGTGCTGCCGCCGTCACGGTCGAAGATCTGCTGACTTACTTCCCGATGCGTTACGAAGATCGAGCGCGCCCCGCGTTAATCAGAGATCTGCACGACGGCGTCGAAGCCTCACTCGAACTCACCGTCACGCACGCGCATGGTTACGCTGTCAGAAACCCGCGCGGTTACGGCAGAGCGCAACTCTACATCTTCGAAGTGTCGGCGATTGATGGTCCAATGAGCGGTCGCGAGGTGATTGTCTGGTGGTTCGTTTCCGGCCGTCGCGCGTACGACATCGTCAGGTACTACACCGCGAAGCTCGTGCGCGGTACGAAGTTCATCACTTTTGGGCGCTGGGAATTTGAAGCACGCCGCAACACGTTCAAGTTGCGACTAAACAAACCTGCCGACGAACTGGAAGTGCTCCAGGCTCCTGAAAATGAAGAATTAGATCTCGAAGAAACGGAAGAGAACCGGCCCGACCCGGCCTTAGCAGCGATTCACGTCGGACGCAGAGTTCCCGTCTACCGCAAGCTCGGCGAATTCAACTCGAAGCGCGTACGCGAGGTCGTTCACGCAGTGTTGTCTTTACTAACCGACAAGGACACCGAAGAAACTCTTCCCCCCGACCTGCGACACCGCACCAAACTCATCGGACGCGCGCAGGCGTTGCGCGACATTCATTTTCCGCCACCCGACGTCTCGATGCTCGACTACGAACTATTGAAGAGCGAACCGCATCGCCGCATGATCTTCGAAGACTTCTTCTGGGTAACGTTTGCGATCGGGGTGAAGCGTGGTCAACGAGTCAAAGAACAAAAAGAGTCGCCGCTGCGAATCGACAAGACCATCCAAAACCATATCGCTTCCGTGATGCCGTTCAAACTCACGAGTGCACAGCGAAAAGTCACCGTACAGATCTTCAACGACATGAAATCGCCGACGCCGATGAATCGTTTGCTGCAAGGCGACGTCGGTAGCGGCAAAACGATCGTCGCTGTCATAGCAATGATCGCCGCGATGGAAAATGATCTTCAGACCGCGCTGATGGCGCCCACGGAAATTCTCGCGGAACAACACGCACGCAACATCAAACGCCTGTTAGCCAAAACTCCATATCGCATCGAACTGCTGACCGGCTCGCTGCGCGCCAAAGAAAAGCGCAGCCTGCAAGCGGCACTGAAACACGGCGAGATTCATGCGTGCATCGGCACGCAGGCGTTGATTCAGGAGACGGTCGCTTTTCACAAACTGGGCCTGGTAGTTATCGACGAACAACACCGCTTCGGAGTGATGCAGCGCGCCGAGTTGCGCGATCGCGGTCTCAATCCCGACGTGCTCGTGATGACGGCTACACCGATTCCACGTTCGTTGGCGATGACTGTGTATGGCGACCTGGATGTTTCCGTTATTGACGAGCTGCCGCCCGGCCGCACGCCCATCGAGACCACCGTCTTCGGCGAGGATCAACGACTGGAAGTCAAACGTTTGATCACTCGCGAAATTAAGGCCGGCCGCCAGGTTTATGTGGTCTATCCGCTGGTCGAGGAGTCGGAGAAGATGGATCTAAAGGACGCCACACGCCGTTACGAATACCTGCGCGACACGGTTTTTCCGAAGTTTCCGGTCGGTCTGTTGCATGGCAAGTTGAAGCCAGACGAAAAAGAGAAAGTGATGAGTGCGTTCGTTGTTGGCGACATCAAGATTCTCGTTTCGACGACGGTGATCGAGGTCGGCGTTGATGTGCCGAATGCGTCGGTGATGATTGTTGAGCATGCTGAGCGCTTTGGACTGTCGCAGCTTCACCAGTTGCGCGGGCGTGTTGGTCGCGGCGCGGAGAAGAGCTACTGCATACTTTTGACGAGTGACAAGCGAACGGCCATCGCGGAGGAACGGCTCGGCATCATGGCAAAGACGAATGATGGATTTATCATTGCGGAGAAAGATCTCGAGTTGCGCGGACCCGGAGAGCTTTTAGGAACAAAGCAATCGGGACTGCCTGAGTTTCGCATCGGCAACATCGTTCGCGATCAGGTGTTGCTGGAACAAGCGAAGCAGGAATCTGAGTTGTATCTGAGCAAGCCGCGGTCGGCGGTAACTGCGAAGATGGTCGCACGCGTCAAACAAGATCCGCGCTTTGGACTCGCGGACGTTGGATAAACATGAGGATCATCGCCGGAGCTTACAAAGGACGAAATCTCAAGAGCCCGCCGTCGTTGGAGGTGCGGCCCACGTCCGACAGGCTGCGCGAAACACTCTTCAACGTCATCGCGCCGAGTATTGAAGACACCCGTTTTCTCGATCTGTGCGCGGGCTCAGGCGCGGTTGGGATTGAGGCGCTTTCGCGCGGCGCCAGTTACGCGACGTTCGTGGATCGATCGCGGCGAATGTGTAAGTTGATCGAGGCGAATGTTCAGTTGTGCCGGATTCACGAGGAGCAATGGGAGATCTACTGCTCGGAGGTCAACGAGTTTCTCAAACAAACAGATTCGCGCTGGGACATCGTCTTTTTCGATCCGCCTTACAAGAACGATTATCTCAGGGCGCTGGAATTAGCCGACTCACGTCTGAATGATGATGGGCTTCTCATAGCCGAACACCATCACAAAACTCAACTGCCCGATACAGTTGGTAAACTGCACCGGGCACGAGTTCTAAAGCAGGGCGACTCAGCGTTGAGCTTTTTTAACCGTTAACCTTTTTGTCGTGGCTCTCGTCACGCGAGAGCTAAGGTGGGCCTTATCAACCCTCTATCGTACTCATCGCCGTTACGGCGCTCTTTTCGTACGCCGCAATGGTGGCGATGTTCTTCTTTTCCAAGTCCGTCAACGCCGCCTCAGCAAAGTTCGGATCGGCCTTGTACCAATCAAAACTCGAAAAGTACTTCTGCAACCACGGCTCCTTGAATACCTTGCCGTGTCGCGCGTAGATCTCCTGGCGCATCTGGCTGGCGTCCTCAAGGAACAAACCTTCGAGCAGCGCGCGCGTGATCGGCTTTGAGCCCAACTCCTGGTGAATCTTGTTCTCGTAGTTAACAATCGTCTCGACGTTGAGCTTGTCATTGCCCGAAAGCTCTTCGTCTTTGAAGTTCTCATCGGGCGCGTACCACGGTTGAAAGAAGAAATATTGCTGCAACCACTCGGCGCGAAACATACGCCCGTGCCGCGCATAGACTTCATTTCGCAGCAAGCGCAACTCGTGCAGGCTCAGCCCGCGCAGCATCTGTTCGGAAATGGCTTTGTTCTCGAAGAACTCCATGTCGCCCGGCAACAAAGCGACCTTGCGCTGCTTTTTCTGCGCGTCGCTGAGCATCGCGAGATTCTTTTGCTCGATTACTGACAACTTCTTCGCGTCGTACTTGTCATTGGGGAAATACCAGTAACGCTCCTCGAAATACTGCTGCAACCACGGATCGTCGTCGAATCGCTTGCCGTGAATCGCCTCGACTTCAGCCAGCAGAACTTTCCATTCCGCGCCGCTGTGTTTGCCGAGTTTGCGCGGCGTGATCTGGCGATCGCGCCAGTAACGCATGTCGCCTGGTTGAATCGTCTCGTGTTTAGCGGCTTCGGCGATGCGAATCACGTCGAGATTGCGGCGCTCGAGGTCGTTGAGCATTGAGTTTTTGAAGTCGGGATTCGGCTTGTACCACGACTGCTCATCGAGATAGGCCTTGATGTCGTTATCTTTAAAGACGCGGCCATGACGGCCGAAGATAATGCCGCGCAGCAACTTCAGATCTTCCATCGCGAGCTTTTGCGCCTGGACTTGCCTGATGGAAGTCTTACCGAAATCGAGACCCTTCAAGGTCTCCATCGTGTCCTGCTGCGCTACGGCAGTAATGGACATCAAACTGAACAGTGCGAGTAGCACCAAGCTTCTCATTGAAAAGCCTTTCATCATCCGAAGATATCTCGAACTTTATCGACCAAGCCCTTGTTCTCCAGGTCCTTGCTCTCAACTTCCGCCAACTGCTCGAGCAGACGTTTCTGTTCGCGCGTCAACGTCGTCGGAGTTACGACCGTAACGGAAACAAATAAATCTCCACGCCCACGGCCACCAAGAATCGGCATCCCTTTTCCTCTGAGGCGAAACACTGTGCCCGTCTGTGTGCCCATTGGAATCTTCAGCTTCTCTTCTTCATCGAGCGTCTTGACCATAATCTCGGCCCCCAACGCCGCCTGCGCGAAAGTTACCGGCACGGCTTCGTAAAGGTTATTACCTTGTCGCTCAAACTGGTCATGCTCGGCTACGTGGATAACAACGTAGAGGTCACCGGGTGCGCCCCCCTGCGTTCCGGCTTCCCCTTCACCAGTAACGCGTAAACGCGAGCCGGTTTCGACCCCGGCCGGAATCTTTACTTCCATCTGTTTCTCGCGTTCGACTCTGCCCGAGCCATTACAAGCCGCGCACGGGTTCTTGACGACTCTGCCGGCGCCGCGACAAAGGTGACAGGTCCGCGCCACCGAGAAAAATCCCTGCTGGTAACGAACCTGACCAGTTCCACTGCAAGTCGTACAGCTTTCAGGCTGACTGCCGGCTGCCGCGCCCGAGCCTTTACACGTTTCGCACGCCTCGAGACGTGGAATCCGGAGCTGCGCAGTCATACCGTTGGCGGCTTCTTCGAGTGAGATCTCCAGGTCGTAGCGGAGATCCGCGCCACGTTGAGCGGATGTGCGACGACCGCCGCGCTGGCCGCCAAACACGTCGCCAAAACCAAACAGATCGCCAAGGATATCTTCAATACCACCAAACCCCGGCGCTCCCCACGCGCCCGCGCCGGCGCCGCTGGAAACACCAGCATGACCGAAGCGGTCGTAACGTTTGCGCTGTTCGTCGTTGGACAGCACGCTATAAGCCTCGGCCGCTTCCTTGAACTTTTCCTCGGCGGTGGCGTCGTTGGGATTTTTATCCGGGTGATACTTGACTGCGAGTCGCCGGTAGGCACTCTTGATCTCCTGGTCCGTCGCGGTGCGGGTGACGCCCAGCACTTCGTAATAATCACGCTTGCTCATAATTTCTTTGTACTTATCGAGGTCTTAGGATTCACTACTAACAGTATCAGAGGCGTTCAACATCGCCGCAGTGAGTTGCATGGCGACGCGTTCCAACCTGAGCATGGCCCTGGTGATGTCATCAACTTTTTCGCTGCGGCCGGCCGCCTCCGCCTCGAGAAAAATCGACTCAGCATTGGCCTGGTCCTCTTGCGACATCACGCCGCCAAACTTCAGATACGTTTTCCTCGTGTTTTTCAACAACGAATCAAGTTTGCCTCTCGCCAATACAACCTCTTTGGCCGTGCGGTCGGCGTCGGCAAAATCATCTGCCTCTCTTATTAAACGATCGATCTCTTCCGGCGCCAGTCCGGAAGTCGGCGTGATGCGCATCTGTTGTTCGCGTCCGGTCGTCTTGTCCTGCGCCGAGACTGACACGATGCCGTTCGCGTCAACTTCAAACGAGACTTCGATCTGCGGCACGCCGCGAGGATTCGGCGCGATGCCCACGAGTTCAAACTTGCCCAGCGAACGATTGCCCTGCGCTACTTCACGTTCGCCCTGCAGCACGTGAATTTCAACGGAGGACTGATTATCAACCACAGTCGTAAACGTACGACTCTCACGCAACGGAATCGTGGAGTTGCGCTCGATGATCTTGGTGAACAGTCCGCCACGCGTTTCCAGACCCAGACTCAGCGGCAACACGTCGAGCAGCACGATGTCTTTTACTTCACCAGTCAGAACGCCACCCTGAATCGCCGCCCCCATCGCGACGACTTCGTCGGGATTGATCTCAGCGGAAGGCTTTCGTCCAAAGATCTTCTCCACCGTGCGTTCCACGATCGGCGACCTTGTTTGACCACCGACGAGGATCACTTTGTGAACGTCTGCGGGTTGCAGTTCTGCGTCTTTTAGCGCGGTCAGGCATGGCTCAATCGTCTGATCGACGAGGTCTTTGACGAGTGTTTCAAACTGTTCTCTCGTGAGCGTCTTGTTCAAATGTTTCGGACCGGTAGCGTCGGCAGCGATGAAGGGCAGATTGATGGTGGTTTCAGACGCAGTGGAAAGATCGCACTTGGCTCTTTCGGCCACTTCCTTCAGACGTTGAAGCGCGAGACGGTCCTGTCGCAGGTCGATTCCGGTGTCTTCAAGAAACTGAGCTGCCATCCAGCTCATGATCCGTTCGTCAAAATCTTCGCCACCAAGAAACGTGTTTCCCGAAGTCGAAAGCACATCAAAGACGCCGTCATTCATTTCGAGAATCGAAATATCAAACGTGCCGCCGCCAAGATCATAAACTGCGATGCGCTCGACACTCGACTTTCCGAGACCGTAAGCCAACGCGGCCGCGGTCGGCTCGTTGATGATGCGCTCGATCTTCAGTCCGGCAATCTTGCCCGCGTCTTTCGTTGCCTGTCGCTGCGTGTCATCGTAATAGGCAGGGACGGTGATGATCGCGTCGGTCACTGACTCGCCCAGAAAATCTTCAGCCGCGGCTTTTAAGCGCTGCAAAACAATTCCGGAAAGTTCCGGCGGGCTGTAGTTGCGGTTCTGCACGCGCACACGCGCATCTCCATTTGGAGAATCGACGATTTCAAACGCCGAGCTCTCGCGCATCTTCGACACTTCCCGAGAGCTAAATTTTCTACCGATCAAACGCTTGACCGCGTAGACCGTGTTGGATGCGTTGGTCACCGCCTGCCGCTTGGCGATCTGTCCCACCAATCGTTCACCCTTGTCAGTGAAACCGACAACGGTAGGCGTCGTTCGTCCACCTTCTTTATTCGGGACAATCTGCACCGTGCCGCCCTCCAGCACGGCGACGCAGCAGTTGGTCGTCCCTAAATCAATTCCGATCGCTTTTCCCATGTTTACTTACGCGTTGCAACTTTCACCAACGCGGGGCGAATAAGTTTGTCGCCGAGGCGGTAACCCGTAACCATCTCCTGCATCACGGTGTCAGGCTCATAGTCGTCAGTCGCTTCTGTTACCACAGCCTCGTGAATATGAGGATCGAACTGTTCACCGACAGCAGGTACCGGCTTGACACCCATCACCTCCAGCACGCCGTTGAGCTGCTTGTAGATCAAATCGACGCCGCTGAGAAAATGGCGAAACTCGTCAGACTCTGACGACTCGACAGAAGACTCAGATTCGAGAGCACGTTTGAGATTGTCCAGCACCGGCAGCAGCTTCGTGGCCACGTCGGCATTCACACGATTGTAGGTTTCGCTGCGTTCACGCTCGACTCGCTTACGGTAGTTCTCAAAATCGGCCTGGCGACGCTTGACTTGATCCTTGACTTCGGCGTTCTCAGCCTCGACACGCTTGAGCTCAGCCCGGGTTGCGACTAACTCGGCGCGATCCGGTCCGCCAGTTTCGTCAGCCTCAGGCTCGGCGCCGCTGAAAGGATCTTCAGCCGTATCGAGTTCAGCTATAAGCTCGTCACCCTCGTCCTCGGGATCGTACGTGTCCATCTCGTCCGGTGTACTGCTCGCAGACCTGCTTTCGTCGTCGGCGTCAGTGAACTTGATTGGGATACGGTGCGAACGCTTGTCGCTTCTGTCTGATGTCATTAGGAAGGATCGGAATTTCTACCGGCTCAACGCGCTGCCGGTTCGCCCAGTCGATGTTCAATCAGCCGCGCCATGTAGTTTACCATAGCCATTATTCGCGCATATTCAATTCTCATCGGGCCAACAACGCCGAGTGTGCCGATGTTGTCGTTGGACCCGACTCGATAAGGCGCAGTGATCAAAGTACAATTTTGCATTGAGCTTGCCGGATGCTCGCGTCCAATCACGACGTGAACGTCGCCCGGAAAACTCGCCGCATCGTGAACACACTCGTTCAGAATCTTAATCAGCCGCGACTTCTCCTCAAACGTTCGAAACAGCTCGCGCATGCGCTCGATATCGACGAAGTCGGGCTTGGTAAGGATGTTTGAAGCACCATCCACGTAAACGTCGCCGCCACTATTTTCCTCACCCTCAAGGCTGCGCTCACACAACATCACCGCGTTTTGCAGCAAACGATCGTAAAGAGCCTTCTCTTCCTGCATCAACTCGACGATCTCCGCGCGAATCGCGAGCAGGCTCTTGCCGCTGAATTCAGTGTTCAAATAGCGCGCGGTGCGATCGAGGTCGTCCTGCGCCAACTCATCAGCCACGCGGATTACTTTGTTGTGGATGATGTTGGCTGTCGAAACCAGCACGACGAGAATTCGTCTATCCGGCAGCAACATGAACTCGATATGGTTGAGCCGGTTGTCCGCTAGTGACGGGGAAACCACGATGCCGACGTTTTGCGAGAGTGCCGAGAGCACATGCGACGCAGTTTCCATCAATCGATCCGGAGAAGCATCGGCATCGATCTCGTGCGTAGAGAACAGGTTTTCAATCGCTTTCAGGTCAGTGCGCGACAGGCGCGCTTCGCCGAGTATGTTGTCAACGTAGTACCGATAACCCTTGTCTGTCGGCACACGACCGGCTGAAGTGTGCGGCTGTTCGACGAAACCTGCGTCTTCCAGCTCGGCCATCACGTTGCGAATCGTCGCCGGACTCCACCCGTAGCCATGTGCAAAACGATCGGAGAGCACACGCGAGCCGACAGCCTCGCCGGTGACGAGGTGTTCTTTGATCAGGGCTGCGAGCAATACTTCCGCACGCGAATCCAGCGCGCCCTTGTCGGTAGTTTGCAGGTTTGCGGCTCTCCGGGGCATTGGCTGGCAGTATACAAAGTTATCCATAGATTGCACAGATTACCCCAAATTAGCTCGTTCTGTGTAATCTGTGGATGGCTCTATATCCTGGGAATGAAGGACTTATTGTCTCCTCCCGCCAGAGGTTGACGCGCCGCGCCCGCGCTCCTTAAGATTGTGTCCCCTGAACCGCTGTTTGCCTCCGAGTTGCCGCAATGAGTGAAGTAACCAAATTTTTCGCCGACGCGTTTCGTCACATGGGCGGCAATCGTGGTTTGCCTGCGATTGAAGTTCGTTTTTATCCCTATGCCGGACTACGCCACACGATTCGCCTGCGGTCGGGACGAGTTTACGTGCGGCTCTCGGATATTTGTAAAGACGCGCCTCCCGATGTGTTGCGCGCGCTCGCGTGGATTCTTGTTGCGCGCCTGCTTGGGAAGCGAATACCGACGATCCACGACCGCGTTTATCGAGATTACTCACTCATGCCGGCAGTGATGCGTTCTTCGGATCTCGCGCGACGTGGTCGAGGTCGCAAGATGATCTCCACAGCACAGGGTGAGGTTTACGATCTTGATCGAATGTTTACAAAGTTGAATCGCCGTTATTTCGACGGGCAGATTCCGAAGCCGACACTCACGTGGTCACAGCGCCGGACCAGGAGCATCCTCGGTCATCACGACCATATTTACGACAGCATCACGATCAGCAAAACTCTGGATTCCATAGACGTTCCGGAATGGTTTGTCGAGTACATCCTTTATCACGAGATGCTGCACATCAAACATCCGGCACGTTTAATTAAAGGACGGCGTTATTACCACACCAGCGCTTTCCGGCTCGATGAGCGCCGCTTTCCACATTACGAGCAGGCGCAGAAGTGGCTTGAACGGCTGGCGCGACTGCGGAGAGTGCCGCGAGCGCGGGCAGCGTAATTAGTGGAACTATTTATACCCTCTTGAGTGAATACAAGTGAGGTAGGTGGGCTCCTCAACAAAGGGCGGTCTTTCTGGAACGAGTTTCAGGAAGGCCGCCCTTTCAATTCCGCGACTAGACAACCCCGTAATGCATGGTTAGACTACGCATTTTGCTAAGTGCCCTACCTTTTAACGGAGAACATCAGTCATATGGCTATTCCTGCAACACAGATTCGGCGCGGTATGGTTATCGTTTTTGAAGGCAAGCCGTGCAAAGTACTCGAATTCAGACATCACACGCCCGGCAATCTCCGGGCAATGATCCAGACCAAGCTCCGAGATATTCGTACGGGTGCTTCATTTGAACATCGCTTCCGCTCCGCCGATACGATCGAACGCGCCTCACTCGAGCAGCACGAGATGGAGTATCTCTACTCCGACGGTTCGCATCATCACTTCATGAATACGGAGAACTACGAACAAACCGCCCTGAGTGAAGAAGAACTCGGCGACGCATCCCAGTGGCTGATGCCCGGCATGAAAATCCAGGCGGAGTTTTACGACGGATCGCCAATCGGAATCGATCTGCCACCGTCAATGGAATTCACCGTCACTCAAACAGAGCCGACTTTGAAGAGCGCCACTGTCTCGAACGTCAACAAGCCGGCGACGCTCGAAAACGGCGTGGTCATCACTGTGCCGCCGTTCATCAACGAGGGCGACCGGATTCGCGTAGATCCTACGGAGGGGCGTTATATCGAGCGAGCCAAATAGGCTTTAGTGCTTTGTACTTTGTTCTTTGTTGAATCGAAGGACAAACCACTAAGTGCAAAGATCAAAAAATATGTACCTGGCTTACAGCCTTCTGCTATCGCTCGGTCTCATCGTCCTGATCCCTCACTTCCTGATTCAAGCGCTGGCGCACGGTAAATATATTGCGGGATTACGCCAGCGTCTCGGTTCTCTTTCTCCAGTTGATGGTAAGCCCGTTATCTGGCTGCACTGTGTGTCTGTCGGCGAAACGCAGGCCGCGCGGCCACTCGCGCAACGAGTCAAACAGGAGTTTCCGCATCACACGCTTGTCGTCTCGACGATTACACTCACGGGACAGAAGCTCGCGCGCGACGTCTTTCGCACCCACGCCGAGAGCGTCTTTTACTTTCCGTTTGACTGGCGCTGGTCCGTTCGCCGGGCATTGAAGACGATCAATCCCGCGGCCGTGCTGATCATGGAAACAGAGCTTTGGCCAAACTTCCTGCGCGAATGCAAAGCGCGAAAGATTCCGGTGGCACTCGTGAATGGACGAATCTCGCGGCAGTCGTTTCGCAGGTACAAGCTGATCAAGTTCTTTTTGAAGCGAGTGTTGTCATGTCTGAGTCTCGCTATCATGCAATCTGAAACTGACGCCGAGAGGTTGCGCGCGCTCGGCATGTGTGATGAAAAACTTTCTACGGCGGGCAATCTAAAGTTTGACGCTGAGCTCGCGGGAGAGTTGACGAGTAAGACGACGGAGATTCGAGAGCGTTTTGGGTTGCGTTCGGGAGTACCGTTGATTCTCGCCGCCAGCACTCACGCACCGGAAGAAGAAGTGGTTCTCGACAGTCTAAAACAACTTCAACCCGCACGGCTGATGATTGCGCCCAGGCATCCGGAACGTTTCAACGAGGTAGCGGCGTTGATTCAGAGGTCCGGACTAAACTGGACCCGTCGCACCGCTGCTCCCGCTGCTGACGACACAAACGCGACAGTGATCCTGCTCGATACGATAGGCGAACTGCCCGCGACTTATTCGCTGGCCGATGTGGTCTTCGTCGGCGGCAGCATCGTCGATCGCGGTGGACACAACGTACTCGAACCTGCTGCGGCGGGCGCGGCAGTCGTCACCGGCGCACACACTCATAATTTCCACGCCATTGTCGATTTGATGTGTGAGGCAAATGCGATCGTCCAACTGCCGCCGGTCGAAACCTCCGACGCAGCCGCCGAACTCGCTCATGTTTTGAAAAACCTGCTTGCGAATACAAAGGAACGAGAGAAACTGGGCCGCCGCGCAAAACAACTTGTCACCGATAACCAGGGCGCCGCTGATAGAATGATAAAACTCCTCAAGCCGCTACTTACCTCATGAAATCATTTGTGCTTCCCCCATTGAGCCTACTGTACGGCGCAGTCACGCGTACGCGTCTGTCACTGTATCGTCGTGGGACCTTTCAAACTACGAAACTCGATCGACCGGTCATCAGCATCGGCAACATCACTACCGGCGGAACTGGTAAGACCCCGCTCGTCGAGTGGGTCGCGAAAACGATCGCTTCGCATGGTAAGAAAGTGTGCATACTGACGCGCGGTTATGGTCGTAAGGACCCGCATCTACAGGTGATCGTGTCTGACGGCTATGGCGTCCTCGCTTCGCCTGCCGAGGCCGGCGATGAGCCATATTTGCTGGCAACAAAACTCACCGGACAGGCTGCGGTGATCAGCAGCGCCGACCGGATCGCGGCTGGTGAAGAAGCTATCAAGGATTTCGGTACCGAGTGTTTTGTGCTGGACGATGGTTTTCAGCACCTGCGCCTCGCGCGCGATCTCAACATCGCCACGATCGATGCGACGAATCCGTGGGGTGGCGGCAAACTGCTGCCTTTCGGCCGGCTCCGAGAAGCTCCCGAAGGTTTAAGCCGAGCAGACTGCGTGGTGATTACACGTTGCGATCAGACGGGCGATGTTGAAAATCTGCGTGCTGAGATCTCGCGGTTCATCGGCGGCAGACCAATATTTAAATCATCGATGCAGCCGGTGCGTGTCGTTTCGTTAAAGAATGCAGGCGAGACGCTTGCGCCGCCGGCGCGTGTCGCAGCGTTTTGTGCGGTGGGAAATCCTAATTCGTTCTTCAGGAACGTGCGGCAGTTAGGATATGAGATCGGGTTGCAGAGATCGTTTCCGGACCATCACGTCTACTCGCAGGGCGAGATCGACTCGGTGATCAAAGACGCCGGTACAAGTAGTCTGATAACAACCACTAAAGATGCAGTTAAACTACGCACGCTGTCCTTCTCTGCGCCGTGCTACGTGATGGAGATCGAGATCGCGATCGAGAACGCGGACCAGTTTTCTCGTTTAATCGTAGACGCTGCTAACCGCTAGATCTGGTTTCACGCAAAGGCGCAAAGGAAGACGCAAACACGCCAAGAAACTTTGTGCCTTTGCGTCTTCCTTTGCGCCTTTGCGTGAAATTCCTACGGTGTTGCGGTAGGCGAGGGTTTCTCGGCCGGGGGCTTGGTCGGTACGGGTGCCGGTGGTGGCGGAGTCTCCACGCTCCTTGTCGGCTCGGGCAACGGTGGGGCCTTCCGATTACTGTTGCTGTTGCTATTCGAATTGCTGTTCTCGTTGGCGTTTGCGTTTGCTGACGGGCTGACGTCCTCAACGGCCTCCGGCGAGACTGCCGCATTCGCACTCGGACTCGCATTCACATTCGCGGACGGATTGATCGAACCCCCGGAAGGCAATCCTTCTTCAGGTTTACCCGTCGCGGGTTGCGTTGGCTGCACCGGCTGACTGTTTGGGTCGGCAGCGAGCGTCTGCGTCGGCTGCTGGTTTGTATTCGCGTCTGTGGCGGGCGTGTTTCTGTTGAACACAAAGAAAAGGCCAAACACAACCAGCAAAGCAACTGCCGCCGGGATCAAAATCTTCATCGGATTAAAACTGGCAGCAGCCTGAGGCGGCGGCATAGGACCAGACACAGGCACCATCACCGGTTCCCGACGTGGCACGGACCGTGGCGCCACATACGGCGGCTCTTCACGCGGTCTCACCATCGTTACTTCGTCCGGTTCATCACTCACTTTCGGAGTTCCCGCAGCCGTCGTATCCACCGGCCCTAACCGGTGGATCGTCATACCGGCTGCGATCGTCAAATCCTCAACCAGTTCAGCGACATTCTGATAACGATTACGAGGCAACTTCGCCATCGCCCGTGCGACCACGCGCGCCACCGAAGCGGGCACGTCACTTCTTTCCTCCATCACCGAAGGCACTGGATCTTGGAGGTGCTTCATCATAACCATCGTCGGCGAGTCTCCCGAGAACGGCACGTGTCCCACCAGCATCTCGTAAAGAATCACGCCAAACGAGTAGATATCGGAGCGCGCATCAATCTCGGAATCCTGTGAGCACTGCTCCGGCGACATGTATTGCGGTGTGCCGATAACCAGGTTCGGCGCAGTTAAATTCGTGTCTACAGCTCCGTCAGGCTCCTTGATCTTCGCGATGCCGAAGTCGAGCACTTTTGCATGGTCGCCCGTCATCGTGTCGAGCAACATGATGTTGTCGCTTTTCAGATCGCGATGGACGACTCCTTGCTCGTGTGCGGCGTGAAGTGCGTCACCGACTTGCCGGGCGATATCAACTACGCGTGCGAGCGGCAGTGGACCTTCATCACGTATCACGTGCTTGAGTGTCCTGCCACTCAAAAACTCCATCACGAGATAGACGTGACCAGTTTCATCTTCGCCGAAGTCAGTAACACTCAGAGCATTTGGATGTGAAATGCGGGAAGCTGCGCGTGCTTCGCGTGAGAAACGCGCCACGATCTTTTCGTCAGCAGCAAGTGACGGGCGCAGCACCTTGATAGCGACCGTTTTATCCATCAACACGTGCGTGCCGCGATAGACAGTGCCCATGCCTCCTTCGTTGAGGCGCGCGTCGATGCGATATTTTCCGGAAAGCGTCGTGCCAACCAGTGAATCGGGATCTTTTTCGAGCGCCTCTCCATCTGACGGACAAAGCGTCGTCGCGTCAGGATAATCAACTCCACATTTAGGGCACTTTTTCATTAAAGTGAGCCTATCACACCCTCCGAGAGAACAAAAACAAATCCACAGATTACACAGATTCCGAAATCATTCTGTGTAATCTGTGGATAAAAAACGCGGGCCGCGAGTTTACTTAGCTCGGCTTCACAACCGCAAAGACTACCAGCAACGCGAACAGCACCAACGACTCGATCAGCGCCAGGCCGAGAATCATCATCGTTTGAATACGTCCGGCTGCACCGGGATTGCGCGCCGCGCCTTCGCACGCCGCCGCGCCAATGCGCGACTGTCCGACCGCACCGCCAAACACCGCGATTGCGAAACCCACACCAGCCGCGAGTGCGCGATACTTGCTGACTGAACTCGCGTTGTCACCAACTTCGGCAGTCGCCTGCGCAAACACGCTCATGCTGCTTGCGAGAATCCCAACGAGCGCGAACAGCAACATTCTGAATCTGCTCATGCTTCCTCCTCTAATCTAATCAATCTCATCCTTCTCCGCAGACCCGACGGTATTATTTCGCCTGCATCCGGTATCCACCGCCCCTCTTACAACGGCGCTCCTGCGAGACAGACTTGCCTTGCTATGAACTTGTCAGGTAATGCTTCGTCGTTGATGAGTTTCCAACCTACACAGCAACGTTTGCGACCACGTTTGATCACACCGCTCACTGCGCGCTACGGATAAAGCCATTAAGTAAGAACCGGGACAACAAACTCTTCGCTGTCGTCTTCCGCGTGTGGCGCGTGGAAATCGTGCGGCGCATGCGACACCTCACTGATGTAGAGCTGCGAGAGCAGTATGAAAACAAACGTCTGAATCAAAGCCACGAACACACTCAAAGGCATTAGCAGGATCGGCGCGAACCACGTGTACGGAGGAGCAAGCCCCGATAACGTCTCGAGCACCTTCTCATCCGCAAACAAGTTACCGAACAGACGAATACCGAGCGAAAACGGACGAATCAGGTTACTGATCAACTCGATCGGAAAGATAAGCCAGCCAATCCACCAGATTGGACCAGCGAGGTGTTTCAAATGCCCAAAGAGACCATTCTCGCTGATGCCGATGTAGTTGTAGTAAAGAAACGAACTCAAACCGAGCGCGAACGTCACGCTCGTGGCCGAAGTCGGACTCATGAACAGCGGGAAGAGCCCCATCAGGTTCGACACGAGAATCAAAACCGCAAACGTCATCACCACCGGGAAGTATTTCAAACCGTGTGGTCCAATGATGTCTTCGATCATGTTGCGTACTGCGAGCACGCTGACTTCGAGCGTCTGCTGGCCGTGGCCGGGTTCACTTTCAGACAGCTTGCCTTTCAGGATCCAGATGATCACGACACTCAGAATGCAGGCGATAAAAAACATCACCGTGTACCAGGGGATGGCGTTCTCAGCCGTGTATGGACCAAAGGCTGACTCAGCGTCAGTGCCAAACTTCATCAGGAACTTGTCCCAAAGCGGTTTGGTGTAGGCAAGTTCAAACTTGAGTGCGGCTTCACCGAACCAGTGATTCACCAACTGCACAACGATAGGCGCATGATGCTCCGCCTCTTCTGCATGTTCGGCAGCTCCGTGAGCGGCCTCTGCGGCTTCTGCAAACCAGAACATCAAACTAGTTTTCCTCTCGCTCGATAATTGCGAAATAAAATTCTCTGGCGGCTTCGACAAACATCGCGACAACAAAAGTGGACATGCCGGCTAAGACTGCGGGCAGCGATACGAGATCCAGTGTGTAAACTGCGAAAACGACCGCAGCAATCACGACGTAGCGCAGCACAAACTGCGCGAGCCGGAGTTGCGGAGGTCCGCCGTTAGCCGAAAGCTGAATCGCTGCCGCGGCTGAATTTTTCAACCAGCTATGACTGAAAAGCGCCAATAAACCACCGACCAGCAGACCCGCAGTCACACGCCAGGGGGCGATGAACACAGAAATCATCACCGCCAGAGCGGTTGCGACCGCCATAGTGCGAAAAACTCTGGAGTCGAGCATTGGCGAAGCCGGTGATTTTAACTGTAAGCCGCGGATTAACGCAAATTTACGCGGATCTAATACGTCTTTGAGCTGATGCGGATGAATTCGAAGAGGCCGACGGCGGAACCAACGACGATGCCGCCGATCAGGCACCACGGTTGGGTGCCGAACCACTTATCCAGGAAATAACCGATGGCGCAAAAGGAGGCTACGGAGGCGAATAGCGCGATGCCCGCAGCGTACGCAAAGCCTGCTTTTCTGTTCTCCTCCTGATCGCTCACCAACTCTCCCGCGTGAGATAGTTTTTCGGAACCTCGTAAAGCGCAGCGCGACGCGAATGGCGCATCGAGTCGTGAATAAAACAGACGTGCGTACACCAGCAAGCTTTGCCGCCGTCAATAAGTTTGAGTTCCTGCTGCCGTTCGTTTGCGGACCAGAGCGCGTTGAAGTCGTAATCAAAATCGGCGAGCGAGGCGAACTT
>Ga0126311_10000462_pt1 | contig 19209 bp, 8 predicted proteins | sample Plot61_FD_92539 | JGI IMG/M metagenome (GOLD analysis project Ga0126311, IMG submission 92539) | Serpentine soil microbial communities from UC McLaughlin Reserve, CA, USA - Plot61 | ecosystem: Environmental > Terrestrial > Soil > Grasslands | place: USA: UC McLaughlin Reserve, Lake County... | reverse complement strand
GAGCGGCCCGGAAATCAAAGCCGCCGTCCCCGCCCTCGTCAAGCTGCTGAAGGATAAGGACTGGTACACACGCTGGCGGGCCATGAACGCGCTAGGCAATATCGGGCCGGCCGCGCGCGCCGCCCTCCCCGCCCTGACCAAAATCATGCGCGACAGGAACGACCCCCTCTCGGGGTACGCCTCCGGCACCGTCAACAACATCGAGCGGCCCCCCACCGACGACGTGTCCGCCCTCGCAGGGCTTTTGAAAGATAAGGACTCCAAAGTCCGCGCCCAGGCGGCCGAGCGATTGGGCTCGATGGGCATGAAGGCGGTGCTGCTTTCCGGGAGCTTCAGTGGGGAAGCGGCCATCCCGGCCCTCATCGAAGCCCTCAAAGACCCGGAGGGTCAAGTCCGCTACAACGCCCTCAGAGCGCTCGGCAACCTCATGTACAACGCCGCGCCTCCAGACCTCGGGGACATCGTCCCCGCCGTGACCGAACTGCTGAAGGACGAGTACCGCGGCACTCGCGGGCAGGCCGCGAGCCTGCTGGGCAAGATCGGGCCGCGGGCGCGCGCCGCCGTCCCCCTACTGACCGAGGCCCTGAACGACAAAGAGCAGACCGTCCGTGGCTCCGCGGCCTACGCCCTCGGGGAGATCGGGCAGGAGAGCAGGGTCGCCGCCCCCTCCTTAATCAAACTGCTGCAAGACCCGAACCCCGGCGTGCGGGAGTCCGCCGCCACCGCCCTCGCCAAAGTTGAGCCGGGCTCGGCCGGCGTCGCCGTCGCCGCGCTCTCCGAAGACCTGAAGAAGCCGGAACGTAGGGGGTGGGCCGCCCGCGCTCTCGGGAGTTTCGGCCCGGAGGCGAAGCCGGCCACGCTCCTGCTCGCCGACATGCTGAAGACCGAGGACTATTTTTGGCGTTATGAAACTGTCCTCACACTCGGAAAGATCGGGCCGGGCGCACGCGAAGCGGTGCCGGCCCTGCTCAGCGTCCTCAACGACCGCGTGCCCTACATCCGCGTGGCCGCCGCCGTCGCGCTGCTGAAGGTCGCGCCGGAGAGAGAGTCCGACATCGCGCCGGAGCTGCTCAAGGAGGCTCGGGAGAAGATCGAGAAGGACGAGGCGGCGGCACGCTCCGGACGCGAACCAAGCGGCCGCGTCTACATCCCCGACCGCGGCACGAAGTGGGACGAGGCCACCGACCTTGTCAGCCGCGGCGTTCAGTTCTACAAGCAGGGGCACGCGGACGCGGCGATCGTCAGCTTCACGGAGGCCATAGAGGTAGACCCGCAGTACGCCGACGCCTATCATCACCGCGGCGTCGTACACGCCATCAGGGGCGAGTATGACGCCGCGGTCGCCGATTTCACGAAGGCCATCAAGACGGACTACAGGTCAACCGCCAATCACTATCTCGCCCGCGGCATGGCCCAGATAGACAGGCGTGACTACGACGCGGCCATCGCCGACTTCACCGAGATCATCAAGCTCGACGCCTACAACGCGGACGCTTATTACTATCGCGGCCTCGCCCACTACCGGAAGGGGAACCTCGACGCGGCCGTCACCGACTACGACCGCGCGCTCCAGATCGTCCCCCCGGCGGCCAGAGCCTTCGGGGCGCGGGGCGCGGCCAAACTCGCTCAGGGTAAATTCAAAGAAGCCCTCGCCGACTTCAACGAAGCCGTCAAGGCCGACCCGAAGGACGCCGCCAGCTACGAGGGCCTCGGCGACGCTTACGCCCGCCTCGGCGACACGCAACAGGCGCGCGACGCCTGGGGCAAGGCGCTCTCACTCTCAGTCGGAGAGGAAGCGACGGCGAGGCTGAAGGGGAAACTGAGCGGCGCGGTGAAGGAATAGAGGTGAAGCAAAAACCAGAGAAGTGAGAAGGCTACGAGTCGCCGGAGGGTTTGTGGAAACGACCCCCGGACGGAAGGACAGAATAGTCATTTTGTCCCGTCGGGAAATGCAGTCTAACCGTAACGCCCGAGCGGGTGAGCCCCACGTTTCGAGCGTGGGTATCCACGTTATTACAGTCTCCGCATTCAACTCATACTCTCCACGTCAATAAGTATGGGGTGAACTCATGTCTAAAGACCTCACTGATAACTACCTGCGCGCTAAACCGGCTTTTGGCGATGCCTTGATTTTCCGCACCAAAGCGACTCTCTTACAGATGAACAGGGCCGCCTATAGCGCCCTGAGTAACGAAACCGTTCGTTTCCCCATAGGCAACAGACTGTCGGGCGAAGCAATCATCGGGCAATCGGTGACGCGACTATGGACGGATAGCGACGACGCGGAAAAGCATCTCGTGGCAGGAAAAGTTCACAACTTACGTATCGCGATACGTAGGCTTAACGGCGCTGAAATACCTGCCGGCGGTGTCTTCAGTTTTTGGGCTCAGCTCGGGCGTCCCGGCAGACGGAGAGGCTATGTCGCAGGACGCGAACTGCGGGAGGGCTGCATCATTCCGACCGTCGGCGGCGGTCTGTGCCAGCTTTCGAACGCGCTTTACGATGCCGCCCTGGGCGCAGGCTTTGAAATTATCGAACGCCACGCGCACACGCAGGTGATTCCCGGCTCACTCGCGGAAGTCGCCCGCGATGCGACCGTATTCTGGAACTATGTCGATTTGCGTTTCAGGTCGGCTTGGCCTTACCGCATCGAAGCGACAATGGACGCGAACCTTCTGACCGTGCGCTTCAGGTGTAGCGTCGGCCCGGATAAGCGAAGAGCTAAAGGCTCGGTGAGAAAGGCGGTCACTCCCGCGGTTTCGGCCGCGCCGCAGAGTTGCACGACTTGTAACGTCAGGGACTGCTTCAGGCACGTCGAGCACAAGGCGGCAGACTTCGGAAGCTCAGCCTTTCTGGTCGATGAGTACTACCCGGAATTTAACAGCTACGTCCTCGGGGTGCGGCGTGAGCGAGACCTGCTCGCCGTTCCGCTTAATGGGAAGAGATTCGGGAAGGGCAATTACGCCTGGAGTACGGAGGGCTTTCGTGACGTGAGGCAAAGCAGGCTGGTCACCATGTTCAGGGCATATCAGTCCGGGAAGCTCGCCACGCAGGGCGCGGCGCGACAACGCTCTCTGCTCGCGGGTTCCGAGCGTCTGGCGAGAAGCTATTCAGCCCTGCTGGAGTATGACGTTACGCACGTCACGGTGTCACAGAACTTACTGCCGTTCCTCTGGCGTGACGGACATCTGGGCGGCAGAACATTCGACGTGCTTATGACCGCCCTGCCTCTTGCTCATTTACATGAAAGACTGGACAGGGCGTTTGCGCTGCATCGAGAGAGTAAAACCCTCGCCGACTTTCGCGCCGATGAGTGGTTGGTGCGCGCCGAAAGTGAAGCGTTACAGCACGCGCATAGGCTTATTACGCCACACTCGGAAATAGCCGCCTTATATCGGGACAAGGTGTTGATGCTTGACTGGGCGGTGCCCGCGAAAGCGAAAAAAACGTCACGGCAACGCCTCGCCGTTTGTGATGCAAAGATCGCCTTTCCCGCCCCGACGGCCGGAAGAAAAGGGGCTTATGAGTTGCGTGCCGCAGTGGAAGGACTGGGCGTCCATTTAGTCACGGTCGGGGCACAATTAGAGGGAGTGGACTTTTGGCGTGGGATGTCAGTCGAGCACAGAACCGGTAACGAAGATTGGCTCGACGGGGTGGACTTAGTAGTCCTGCCCGCGTTCGTCGAGCACAAGCCGAGAAGGTTGCTTGAAGCAGTGGCATGCGGCATACCGGTGATCGCTTCGACGGCGTGTGGTTTAGAAAATATCAAAGGGGTGATTAACGTCCCCGCAGGTGACGTTGCGGCCTTGCGCGAGGAGATCAGGAGGGCAGTGTCCGCTACGAAAAAGCGGGATTAGCATTCTGATAAACGGGCCGCATCACAGGCGGGGCGGGCATACAGTTAAAAACCGTTTTCTTAATACTGTTCTTAACTCCTTCCGTGTCATCTTACGTCCGGCAAGAGCCGGGCAGCCGATTCGGGGTGCTTGAATAAAGGATGATGAAAGCCGACTAAGCCACCGACTCTTATTGAACGGCAAAGCCATACTCCAATACGAAGGCCAGTCGATGGAGTTACTCAGTGTGCTAAGCGGGAGGGGGCGTGACTATAGCGGCGTGCAGATGAATGCGGTTCTTAAAGCCGGGAGCGCGGGCATCCCTGCCCGCATTGAGCGCGAGAGCGCGAAGACTAAGAACCGCCTTCATTCAATCTCGAATGAAGGCGGTTCTTCTTCAAGCGTGCTCTGGCACGCTTCGGCGGGCAGGGATGCCCGCGCTCCCAGGGAGGAGTCGCGCCCGAGTGATCGCCGCTGTACGCCATTGTCACGACCTACTCAGGCGGCATAGCCTGCCCGGCACAAGTTGTCATCGTCGAACTTTATAAAGGGGGGCGGTACAGGAAATCTGAGGAGTTCGGCTCTTGCAGTGACTTAATCAAAGCGAACCTCATTAAAGGCAGAGTTATCGTCGAAGCCCCGACTTACACCCCGCATCCGGAGATGATGTCAAAGAAGGAACTGAGGAAGAGATGGGCGACGAAGGAGGTCTATACCTGGTATAGGGGGAGGCTGTCTGAAAGGACTATGTTAAGAGAGAGTTCAACTCCGCTAGAGTATCAAGCGCGGGCTGCACGGCCGAAGCTTTACGGCCGGGGGGGCATCGTAGGGTCGGGCTGCTCATTCCGCAATTCTACTGTTCCATCCGGGTGCGTAATGCTCTTGAGATATGTGTAGTGTGGCCCCTTCTTGTCCTCAAAGTAAGCGAAGGTCGTCACCAGGGCATTCCCCTCAGGGTCTTCGATAACCTTGACCATCTCCTGCCCCCAGGGGAAGGCCCGAAATATCTTGATCTTCTTGGCGACCTCTCCGCCCTCTCTATCAAGCCTCGTCTCGATGCGCTCGCATGGATTGTCGGGATTGACGACGGAGCTTTTGGTAGTTACCCACGAGCCATTTTTGAGCATGACCCATTTGTCTTCTGCCTCGTCGTAGGCGAACTCTGTGACATCATCGCCGCCGTCTTTCGTTCTGATGATCTGCAAGCGGTTGTGTGACGGCGGTTCCGGGTTCTTGAATTTCCAGACGACATCGGGGAGACCCGTGAGTGTGTACAAGCCGTCCTCTTTCGGCCCGACATCCTTCGCGTGGTAGAAGCGCAGGTCGTACTCCCAACGGCTCAGCACTACCACGTCAATCAGCGCGGTGGGCAGCTTGATCTGACGCATGGGCTGTTTGGAATACGGCGGGACGGCCGTGCCGTCTACCAGCTTGTGCAGCTCGCCGAACTGCTTCGGAGGGTGCGAGGTGTCGTTGATGAGTTCGACCTCGCCCCTGTCCGGGTAGGGGAGGCCGAATGCATAGGGGGTGTATATGTCCTCGGTGATTCGCGCCTCGTGGAGATTCATCGTCGCGCACGCGCCGTTAGACAGCTTCCCGAGGCACAGGGTGAGCTGGATGTTAGAGACGTTTGATTCGACGCTGTTGAGGGGAATCCCTCCGTTGACCTTGCAGGGGCCGTCGCCTGTCCTGACAGGGATTTTTCGAGCCCGCGGGGCCGCCTGCGGCTCGGGCGAGACCGGCACGATAGAAATCACTGCGCGCGGCTGCCGCGAGTCCTTCTCGATGAGCCAACCCTTCTTTCCGGGGCACGTACCGGCCTCGGTCTCCCGGACTATCTTATAACCCTGTGGGAGTGGCGCGTCTCTGCATATCACTTTTGTCTCGACCTGCGCCGCGGCAGACCAGGAAAGGCAAGCGATAAGAATCATTGACCGGGCGACGGTATGTGGACGAAGCATCTTAAACTTTTTGACGACGGATTATCTCTGCCGGAGGTTGAGTCTATGGAAGGTTAATGACGCGAGTTCTGGGGGCGACCGGACTTGCGGCCCTATAGGTCTTGTACGCTTGCCGAAGCCGGACTGTCAACAGAAAGTTTTGTGCGGCCGCCAGTGATGTGGCCAACGGCATGCACCCGACCGCCGACACGCTGCTTCTCATCATTAGCCATCGCGCGGGGCGGCGGGGATGCCGGGCGTTAGCTGGCCGCCGTGATGTAAGGTAGTCCGCGGGTGGGTTAGCCGAGCTGGCCCGTGAGCTGGTGACGCTCGAATTCGTCCCCCGCTGAACGCGGCGCCCCAACACCGGGACGCCGAACTAAGCCCCCTTTGCGAGAGCCGGCGGCGACATTTTATGAACGCGGAACAGACGTACGACACCGCCGTCATCGGCGCCGGAGTCTTCGGCGCATGGACTGCCTACCGCCTGCGGGAATCCGGCCAATCGGTAGCGCTGCTCGACGGCTACGGCCCGGCCAACAGCCGTGCCAGCTCCGGCGGGGAATCGCGCATCATCCGCATGGGCTACGGGGCCGACGAGGTCTACACGCGCTGGGCGGCGCGCTCGCTCGCGCTCTGGCAGGATTTCTTCCGTGAGGTGGGCCGACCCCTCTTCCAACGCACGGGCGTCCTGTGGCTCGCGCGGGCCGAAGACGCCTACACGCTCGCCACCCTCGGGACATTTGCTAAGGTCGGCGTTGAGTTTGAGAGGCTGACGCTGGCGGAGTTGGAAGGTCGCTTCCCTCAATTCACCCTCGGCCCGGACGCGTGGGGCGTCTTCGAGCCCGACAGCGGGGTCATCCTCGCGCGCAACGCCGTACGCGAGGTCGTACGTGAGGCCGTCGGCCGCGGCGTCACCTACCTGCCGGAGACGGTCGTCGCGCCCGACGGCCGTGGGCGATTGGACTCCGTCAGAACGCGGAGCGGGCTCAAGTTCGCGGCGGCGAACTTCGTCTTCGCCTGCGGCCCCTGGCTGCCGAAAATCTTCCCCCGCCTGCTGGGGGAGTGGATTCGGCCGACGAGGCAGGAGGTCTTCTTCTTCGGCGTCGAGGCGGGCGACAGGCGCTTCACCCCGCCTGCCATGCCAGCCTGGGTGGACTTTAGAGAACTCGTCTACGGCGTCCCCGACCTTGAGGGCCGGGGCTTCAAGCTCGCGATTGACGCCCACGGCCCGCCATTCGACCCGGACTCAGGCGAGCGGCTGACGACGGCCGAAGGGCTGGCATCAGCGCGCGAGCACCTGGCCCGCATCCTGCCCGGTCTGCGTGACGCGCCGGTCGTCGAGACGCGCGTCTGCCAGTACGAGAACACCCCGAACGGCGACTTCCTTATCGACCGCCACCCCGACTTCGAGAACGTCTGGCTCGTCGGCGGCGGCTCGGGGCACGGCTTCAAGCACGGCCCGGCGCTCGGGGAGTACGTCGCAGACAAGGTCACGCAAGCGGGCACCGACTTAGACCCGCGCTTCGTTCTCTCCGCCGAGGGCAAGGCCAGGCAGCGCCTGGTGTACTGAACTTTGGGCCGAGCGTTTCCTACGAGCCTGTTCGGGGTTGCAGCGTAACGAGAGCTGTCGCCGAGCCCCCTCTCACCTCGCGTCAGGGTTTGCAACACTGTCGCTTGAAGCGCCCGGTGACGGCTGACCGTGGACACCCGTCGGTACACCATCCGCCTGATACTATTGACCGGCCGCTGCCGGTTTGTGTTTCAACTGGACCCTCTTCTCACGGCGATTGAAGATGTCGAAGCTGAGGGTAGTTTCGAGCCCGAACTTTTTCTGAAACAGGAAGTCTCCGTTCACTTTGTTGCGGTAGAACAACAACTGCAAGGTGGGGCCGATGGAGAAGCTGGGCCAGATGAAGAATTTCAGGCTGTTGTTCGAGACATCCCTGTATCTCGTGTCGGTCGCGTTGTCCCCGCTGAAGTTGAAGAAGAAGTCTGCCTCCTGCTTCAGCTCGTACTTGACTTTCGCGCCGAAAGGGACCGAGAGATTAAACTTCCAGTACAGGCCGACGCGCGGCCGGTTTTCCAGAATCGCTGTGCGCGCGGAGTCCTTCGTGATCGAGGTCTCCGGCGGCTTGCTGAGCCTCTTGATGCAATCGGCGAAAGTCTCCGCCGCGTTCGACAGACACTCGACCACGGCCCCCTGCGTTTCGAAACGGTAGCCGGTCAGCGCGTCCACTTCCCTGCCCGCCTGCGCCCCCATCTCAAAAGAGTTGGCGCCGTTCTGCCAGCGCAGGCCGACGCGCGGCAGGAGGAGCAGACCGCGATCCTGTGTAATCTTCAGCGTATCGCCCGTGCCCAGTTTAAAGTTTGTGAACGGCTGTTGAAAGGGCATCTCAGCGTGCAGCGAAAAGTTGATGCCCACGCGGTCCTTCGAGCGGCCTCCGCGCAGGTTGAGAATGTAGCCGGCCTCGGTCGTCACGCGGTTGTTTATCTGATTCACCTCGGGGTCTACGTCTCCCGTGGACTTCTCTTTGAAGTCGATCCCCGAGGCGAGGAAGAACTCGCCGCGGTGGGAGACGCGCGAGAGCCGCGCGCCAAGCCCCACGGTCACCTCATGGAACTTCGTCGTATTGACGCCGGAGGTGGGAACCCCGGCGAACTTCTCGGTCACCTCGTCGTCCGTCAGGTTGTTGCTCAGGCCGTTGAACCCGAGACTAAAATTCTGTAGCGAAAACACCCAGATCGAGCGCCGCTGCGCGTTCTGCTCGGTCGCCTCACCCAGCGTCTCCGATTCTTTAGTGTCGTCCGGCCACTTGAAGGGCTTCATGTCCCAAAGCCTTTTGCCGAAGCCGGGCGGTCGCTGGGGCGGCGCGGCCTGCGCTGTAATCACGTCGAGGTAGTCGTCGCGCTTCAGCTTGTCCATGCAGTTGGCCTTGTACTTGTCACCGTCGGAGAGCAGCTTTCGACAAACGACGCTGCTGATCGGTTCGAGGCGTTTCGGAAATTGCGTGGGGAGGTTTTTCTGGTTGAGCGCGGCCGCGTCCAGATCCGGGTAGCCTGTGTCACCGGCGCCGATGTAATCGGTCGTGGCCACGGCGTAGATCTTCTTGTCGTCGATGGGCATCTCATTTACCAGAAACTCCTTGCCCTGCTTCTCGGCTCCAATGACCACCAGCTCGCGCCGGCTCTGGTCCGCCAGCGACAAGGGATCGGCGTCCTCCTGTTCGTACTTCCTGGACTGTTCGAGCGCCTTTTTGAGGGCGCTGCCCGGCACGTACAGGAGCGTCAGCAGATCACCTTTCCAGAGTATGCGATCCAGAGTCCGCTGGAACTCGCGAGGCTCATCCACGCGGTCCGGGAGTTGATTATTAAAGAAGTCGCGCTTCTGAAGCATCGCCACGTCGGCGCCGGTCCGCTGCCGCATCGCGCAGAGCGTCAGCAGTTGAAGTCGTTCGTAGACGAGTTCCTTCTTCTCCTGTGTCGCGGGATTCAGGCTGTCCCTCGGCACGGTACTCAGGCAATCGGCGAGCTCTTGCCGAAGCAGCCTTGAAAGCTCGTCCTCCGTTCGGAACTTTTTGGATTCATCCTCCTCATCCTTCTTTTGCGCCTCACCGACATCCGCCGGACGGTTCGACGACAACTGCCAGTTGGTTTTGTCGTTCGAAGCCTGTATCAGCCCCAAACTGACGACGACCTTTTCATTATCGTAGGCCGGCGCAGGGACCGCGATGAAAGCCCCCGCACGCGACCCGGAAGTCCAGAGAATACTCTGCTGGATTTTATCGTTGGCCTGATCCTGATCCGCCCCCGCGACGACCACCTGAAACTCCTTCAGCTGCGCCGCCAACAACCTCGCGCGCTGCGGGCTCATCTGGGCCAGCAGTATTTTCAACCCGGTGAACTCCTTGCGCCCGCGTGCTTCGTACTGTTCCTTGTACCACTGCTTGAAATAGGTGAGCTGCTGTGAGAGTGCCTCGACGGGGTCTTCGACGCCCACGAGACTCTTGAGCTTCTCGTCTTTGTTACTCCAAGAGAAATTCAGCACCCCGACTTGCTCGCCGAGGTGTGGCTCCACCACGCCGAAGATCGCCACCTCCTGCTCCGTGTGGTCGTTCGGGATGAACACGAAGGGGTCGGGGTCGGTGTACTTATCGCCGATTGTCGGCACCTTGTTAGGGTAGGATAAGAACGGCGCGTGCACCGAGAAGACCGTGCACTGCTTTTCGACATCGCCCTTCCCATCGTTCTCGGTGCCCGTTTGCGGCTGACCCTGTAAGCAAAGGCCGTAATTCTTCCCCGGCTCAAACGTAGAGTAGTGCCGGGCCTTTCCGTCCCTCACGGCCCGGTTGGCCTCCTTTACCGAGAAGGAATACGTTATCGAGAAATCGGAGGCGGACTTGGACACGGCCGGCGGCTCTATTTTGAGGAGGGGATAGCCGCGTGGTGCGGCACAGGCTTCAGCCGGAACCTCGTTGAAGTCGCCGGCGGGGCAGATACGGACGGAGTCAGGCGCTTCGAGCGCTTTGACGGAATCGAGAAGTTCCTTCCATTTTTTCTTGTCGTCGGCGTCAGTAGAGTTATCTACTTCGGCTTGCAGAGCGTCTCGAAATTCCTTTGTTCCGACCGGCCACTTCTTATGCAAGGCTTCCAACTTCTTCAAGAATCTATCGCCCTTCGGCGCCGTCACCTTTAAGTTGATCGGGGCGGAAAACCAAGGGTAGACCGACTTGAGATTTTGCGCCGAAACGTTCTTCGGCCAATCCTCCGTGGCGGCCGGGGCCTGATTGCCGTCGAGACGCGCGGTCTTAATCACGAGGTTCGCCCCGAGCATCTGGACGGGCTGATAACCGTCCTTTTTGATGCTCGCCATGAACCGCGCCAACTGACGAACGCGTTCGGTCCCGAAATAGAAGTCGTGTTTGCCCGGTACGACCGCGCTGAAGCGGGCGGCCGCTAGAAAGCACCCGACGTTATCCATCGGAATCAAGCCTCTGCCTGCCGCCAATCGGTGCTTCAAGTCATCGGACTCTTTCCCGATCGGGACCCACATCTTATCCTTCGCCAAGTAGTCCCAAGAATAGAGTTCCTTATTGTCGGGTACGTATTCCTTCGCATCCGCCGGAGCGGCCTTAGCCTTGAAGACTCTTGATTCCAGTTGCGGAGAGAAATTGTCTCCCGTCCCGACAAGGATGGCGTCGTAATTCTCTTTTTTATTGCGTTCCGTCAGGAATCTGGCGGCGTCCTCACTCCTGTCTGCTGTCCAATCAGGACAGATTGTTAACGAGCGTGACTGTTCGGACGGCACACGAAAATAACCGAGGAGTTCTCCGGTGTATGCAATCCGGAGCGGGGTCGGACTCGCGTCCTGCGCGAGCGACACGGTTGCAAATGCAAACAGACATACAGAGAGCCAACCCGCGCGAATCAACGACACCGCATGCATAAATCACCTCCCGAAGTGGAATCGTTCCTTGGACTTGCTTGCTAACGTTGTTGGGGTTCTCCGCCCGAGGCAGAAAGTTCGCCGCCGAATCTTCCCCCGCAGTAACGTGATTACTGCGTCGAGAAGAACTCGATGCTGTCGAAGGCGAGGGTGTTCGGCTCCGCCATCGTCCTCTGCCCGTCTACGGCGGCGGCCAGACTGAAAGGCACGATGACGACATACATGTCGGACGGATCCGCGTGCCCGGCCGCCGTGAGCGCGTCTGTTACGTCGAAGACATCCGAAGGGGCTCCGGATGCCGCATGGCCGCCGTGCTCTCCGTGTTCCCCGTGTTCGCCGTGGCCTCCGTGGCCCTCATGTCCACCGTGGCCGCCCGACGTGCCGTGCTCGTCATGGCGGAACAGGGCTATGGATCCGACGAAGCTCGTGTCCGTTCGCCTGGGGACGACCGCCGAGTCAGCCGTGAGGCGAAGTACAAGTTTCGGTCGTCATGCCAAAGGGGGTTCGTGTCGTCACCGTCAACCGCCACGGCCAGCTTCCTCGTGCCGAACTCGCGCGGGAACCGGTAATTCTCCGGCTTGAAATAGTCCCAGTAAGGCAAGGCGAAGCGCGGCTCGCCCGTGTGCGCCCGCAGAATCCTCTCGAAGTAATAAGTGTAGGCGCGGTGCCAGGGGGGGGAAGTTCGCCGAGTGCTTGCCGAAGTGCGGGCACTGATTCCAATACTTGGCCCTGTCCACGTCTCTCACGCCCGAGTCGGCGACGGCCGCCGCGTCGATCATGACATCCGGGACGCCGTGGATCGCGGCCTGATAGAACCAGCTCAAAGGGTCGGACGGCTTGCGCGCCTTCATCGCCCGAACCCCCCGTACGAGTGCCGCCAGAAGGTCGGCGCCCCTGACGAACTCATGCAGAGGCATCCTCGGGGGAATTTTGTTCGTCGTCAGGTCATGGGCGAGCGCGCCGCCGGCATGGGTCACCTCACCGCCGGGAGCGGGCCGGTTGGTAGAATCTTCATGCGACATGCTCAGTCTCCTTTTGGGCGTGCTCCTTCTGGGGTTGGGGTGCGGGAAGACTCTTCGCAGCGGGCCGGCCGCGGCCCCTAAACATTAATGGGTAGGCGGGCGGAAACATTTCCGCAGGCCGGTTAAAGGGGGTGGCGCGGGCCGCCCGGTGTGCCGCGTGAGCCTTCGCCCGTTCCCGGCTCCGAGGCTCGGCCTTCGGCCTCCGGCAGACCCCGCAGTCGCCGCCGTTCTTCGCGCAGTGCTGGTAGTAACGGCAGTTCTTGCGGGCGCGGGATATCCACGCCTCTGGCCTTCATTATCCAGTGGTATAGTTGCGGCGAAATTTCATCCGGGGGGGATTTATTTTGTTCAGGGCGACGGCGAATGCTTCTCCGGCGGGGCCGACTTTCTACTTTCCTCACACGATACAATCAGGTTGACACTGGCGGAGGGCGGCGTGCTTTGAGTCAGAGTGGTTGGCAGAAATTCTTTGCAGCCCTCAAGCGCGCGGGAGTGGAATACTTACAGCGGCGCTCACTCGGGCGCTTACCCTGGGAGCGCGGGCATCCCTGCCCGCCAAAGCGTGCCAGAGCACGCTTCAAGCCTCCCGCCTTATCTCAACCTTGAGTCGAAGAGTTTCTTAGTCTTCGCGCCTGCGGCGCTCAAGGCGGGCAGGGATGCCCGCGCTCCCGGCTTTAAGGGTCGCATCCATCTGCACGCCGCTATAAGCCTCCACCGAATGCTGACCGCATACTTCATCGCCGGAGGGTGTGGGGCCGACTCGGACGCCCCGGCCGACGTGACTCTCGACCGGATCGCCCGAAAAATTGACGGAGGTGAAGAGGTCCGCAATTGAAGGTCACGCCGGGCTCGGTCATGTCGCCCCGATTGTTACGCCGCCGATTGGCGCCAGGAGCGTAAACCGCTTGTTCCCGCCAATGGTGAGCCTCTCCGGCGTGGTTCCGGGCTGAATGTTGACCACGCCCCCGTCGGCCACGGCATCGATCCCCCTGCCGAGGCTGCTGTACAGGAACGGCACAAAATTTTCGTTTATCTCCGGCCAGTCGAACTCCACCCACACTTCCCGGTCGGACACCCCCTCCAGTAAGTCAACGCTCAGGACGGGCCTCGTGTCCGGCGTCCCGATAGTCACACCGCCGATTGGGGCGACGAGCCTGAAGCTCTTGTCGCCTCCGATGGTGCCCCGCTCTGAGGTGCGGCCCGGCACGACGCGAATCACTCCGCCGTCGGCCACAGTGGCGACGGCGGCGCCGAGCTTGTTGAGCGGGCGACAAACATCCCCGTCCGTGGGGCCGTTATACTCGAAGTCCAGCCACACCTCATTATGAAAGCCGGCCACTTCGAACTCGCCGGTCTGCGTATCAGAACGTCTGGGGTGGGCCTCGTCTGTGAAGTCCAGCGTGAGGGTGCTCAGTAAGGCGGGGTTGGAGATCACCACCTTGGCCTCCTGCGGGCTGTTCATGATCGTGCCGCTCAGGAGTTTGTCGGTAATCACTTCGGCGCGCCCGATGCCGTCAACGCTGCCCGCGCCGCCGTAACGAACGTCGAGAATTTGCGCGCCGGAAACAGAGGGGCGTTCCTCGTGATTGAACCACACGACGAGGTCGAGATGATTGCCGTTGCGGGTCGTGTAATGTGTCGTCACATTATTAAAGAGGCGCACGCCGCCATTCCTGTCTATCACGTCCCGCTTGAACTCGGGGAAACTAACCCCCGAATTGAGCCACGTGTCGAACGCCTCCATCAACGCGAAACCGCCGGGCGTCTCCTGATAAATAGCAAGGTAAAATCCGGGCCTGAAGTTGCGCCCCACCCTTTCCGCGGGCGACCTCCCCATGCGGACGAAGCTGAAGCCGGCCGTCGTGCGCGCGTCCTGCGGGACGCCGTCCCGGATGCCCTCGGTGTTGTTCGGGTTCACCCACCAAGGGAGGTGCATCTGGTGCCCGCACGCGAAGTCCGGGGCGACGCCGTAGTTCTCCACGCTCTCGGGCGTGACGCTAATCAATTCGATCGCGTCTTGCGTCGGAATCTTTATGCGCGTCCTAAACCTGATTTTGCGTGAGAACGCGCCGAACTGGATCAGCTCCCCCGCGTCGCGAAGGTTGAAGGCGGTGGGCATGAACGATGTCGTCACCGCCACGCCCAACTGCTGTGACTCCGCTTCGCCGTCGATCAGGGCATGTAACGACGGGTTTACGGCCCAGAGCGCCGGGGCGCCGCCCGCCGTTATCAGATAGCTCGGCGAACTGGCGTAGAGCTCCATGTTGTCGCAGTTGCGGTTGCCTCCCACCTCGTCGCCGCGGATTGTGCGGTGAATCCTCTGATAGAACCGCCGGTGGCGGTCGTTCACGAAGAGGTCGTGGATGGAGCGCGGGAGGCGGTAATCGCTCAGCACTTCCATTGCCAGGTCGGTGCCGCCGTCGCGGATGCCGAAGAGCGGCGGGACGCTGGAATCCGGCAGGCGATAGCCCCGCGTGTTGCCGGCCTGCATGGCGTAGTAAGGCCCCATCGGGTCAGCCGTGTCCCCCGTCAGCAGGCTCACCGTCATGAAACCCTCGGGGGTGTGGGCGGAGTTCTCGTCATTGAGCCTCCGGCGGAACGGCACCATCCGCCGGAGGTTGTTGGTGCTCACCGCGAGATGGGCCGACCTGTAGTCGAGCACCATCCTCGCCGCGAGGCGCACCTCGTGGTCGTAGGCGTAGGTGCGGAGGTTGAGCAGCGCCCAACGGGTCTCGCTCTGGTAGTTCTTTGCGTTGTACTCGGAGAAGTCTCCCCTCAGCATGTTGCGGAGCAGTGAGAGCAGGAGGGAGAAGCAAGAGGGGCTGTCTTCGGTCTCATTTCTGCGATTGTCGTGTTCGAGGTTTCTGTCCCGCTGATACAGAAGCTGGTTGGTCAGGTAGCGCGCGGTCTGAATCATCAGAATGTGATTCTCTGTCTCGCCGATGTCGATGTGAAATCCGAGCGGGCTGATGAACCCCGCCCGGCTCCAGTCGTTCGGGTTGCCTTCGCGCGTGAAGATGTCGTCTACGTCGGGGCGGTGGATGCGGCCTTGCGCAAGCAACTGCTTGATGAGATGGTCGCGCGCGGCGGGAGAAAGGTCTTCGTAGTGACGGTAGACCATCGCCAGCAGGTGCATCTCCGACATGTCGTAGTTGCCCTCTTCACCCTTGAGGGAGAACGAGCCGTCTACGCCGGGGCCGAACGTCCCGCACCACCCCGGACTGGCCGACAAGACCGCCCGCGAAACCATTGAACGCAGACCCGACCCGAGCCGCGGGTTGTCGGGGAAGTAGTCGAGGTACGCCAGAAGCGCGAGACACTTCGCCCTGGGCAGGTAGATGGTGGGCGCTTTGTCGTCATACCACTTCATCTCCAACAGGTCTCTGGACTCGAAGAGGTTCTCAAGGCCGTCGAACCAGGGCTCGGGCGCCGGCACCCGTTTGAAGTGGATGGGAATGCCTTCGCTTGATACGACGACCAAGTTGAGGGCAACCCTCGGCCAGATTCTCGGAGGCCCGTTGCCGTCTTTGCCGTCGAGCCCGGCGGCGGTTCTGATTGCCGCCGCGGCGCGGTCGTCGAAAAGAGCGCGGGCCTGAGGAACCCTGTCGAACGCCTCCTCGTTGAGTTGGGTTTTGTTCAGGTCGATCAGCCACCCGTCCCCCCAGTAGTCGCCCTCCTTCTTCCGGGCGGGGAGTCGTCTGCGATAGTACGGATGGGTGCTTGCCATTGCCGGAATCTCCCCGACTGCTTCGAAGACTTCCCCGCATCGGCGGGCGTTCCGCCGGACGCCACTGCCGTTACTGGAGCCGAACGAGGACGGGGACGAGACCCCGTCCGGCCGCCAGTGGTTGCAGGGCCTTGCCGATGACCGAGCCGAACGCCCTGAGAGGGTCGAGCGCCTTCATGGCATGCCCGGGGAACGACGAAGTGGTCAGCAGGTCGCCAACCCCGACGGGGGCGTCGGTGGCATCGACCATGCAATAGACCTTGCCCATCAGCGCCAGCGGCAGGCGGTCGGGGAGGGCGTCGTCGTGATCGAGTATCACCGCAGGCTTGTAGCCGCCGGCTCCCGACACGACTCCCGCGACGCGCTTGTCGTAGGCTTCGTGGCTGACCCGGACACCGCCGACATCGTCGAGCACCATGACCATGCCGGGTTCGACGCAATCGGGATTGGCGACGGTGAAGTCCTCCGCGTAATCGCCCCTCGTCATGTGAATCACGCCCGTGACTTCGATGTCCCCTTCAAAGAAGCCGGCGAGTCTGCCCCCCTTTCCGTGCACGCCGATTCCGGTATTACTTTCGCCCGAGACGCCTGTGTTGGAATCACTTCGTCCGATGACTCCCCACCCTCCTCCGTTGTTGACTCCGAACACCCCGCCGTTGTTGGAACTGTGACTGATGCCGAAGACGGCATGGAACTCCGCGCTCTCTCCTACTACTCCCGCATTCTTCGTGCTCTTGCCGGAGACCCCCTGAAAGTCCACGCTCTCCCCGACGACGCCTCTTCTCCCGGTGCCGACTACTCCGTCGCCCCCGTTATTGTTGGTGCCGAAGACCCCCGCGCCCTTCGGGTGGTGGCTGTTACCGAGGACGCCGTGCATGTTGTTGCTTTCGCCGGCCACGCCCACGTTATTCGTGCTCTTACCGTAAACCCCGTGGAAATCTCGGCTAGTGCCGACGACGCCGCGCGACGACAAGCTGTCGCCGTGCACGCCGTGCCCTGTGTCACAGATGCCCCAAACTCCGAAACCGCCGCTGCCGACGTTCTTGCCCTCGACCGCCGCCACTTTCGGGTCTGTAGACTCAGCGTTTACCGGGGGTGATGCCATTTGTATCCTCCTTCAGTTCAGGCCAAGTTCGTCTTTGAACCTGTTCGGAGTCGTTGCCTAAGTGAGACGACCCGAGAGTCCCTTCTCGCCTCAGGGTAATTCCTGCAACGCTATCAAGGCTCCCACTCGTAACCGACCACGAGCATCAAGTCCTCCACTTCCATCTCGTTCGTCGCCGCGTCCTTCTGCAAGTTCCCGCCGCCTGGGCGGCTCACCTTGAGCACCCATTTGAGGGGCGGGGCCGTCAGGTCGGCCAGCACCGAAACGTCCTTCTGAGCGAAATGCAGACCGCCGTACTGATTAACTCTTGCCAGCGTCATCCTGTCCGAGCCCGCCGGCGGGGGCGGCGGCAGCGGCGGGTCGAGCACTACGCTGTAGGCCGCCGGGTCAGTACATCGGGCGAGCAACCAGACCGTATTTATCTTCAGCGTCTTGCCGACATCCTTGAGCGGGAACAGGCCCGGCGACATTTCAAACTCAAGGACGTTGCCGTTGAGCGGGTTGGTCGGGTTGAGCAGGCGGTGCCACTGGTCGGGGAACTCCTGCCGGAAGTTGAACAGGCGCAGAGACGGGATCGTCCCGTCCGCGCTGAAGTAGTCTCGGAGGTTCTTGACCGCGCCGTTCTTAAACGGCCCGGCGTCTTCCCGCGCGACGTACTTGACGTGCAGGACGGCGTCGGAGATTGAGCCGTAGTCGAACTGCCGCAGCGGCCTCCCGAAGTCCGGGGCCGCCGGGTCGGGGTTGTTGGCCGGCAGGTCGCTGAACAACTCAAGCGACCATTCGCTGATCGCGCCCGCCCCCTCGAAGGGCAGGTAACGCTCGTCGTGGAAGTTTAACTCGAACATGCCCGCGTCGTTCTGTGCGCTACTCGCGGCGATGGCCTTGACGGGTATGTTGTTCGCGACGAAACGCGTGTCGTCGGCGGGCAGACTCAGGTCGTCGGTGTTGTGCGGGTAGCCGTTGTCGCCGTTCGCGGTGTTGATGCGAATGCTGTTCTTCAGCAGCCGCAGCGTGCAGGAGACGGTGGTGTAGGGCCCGACCACGCAGGGCAGTGTCAGGCTGACGGACTTGATGCGCCGGAAGTAGTGGCCTGGGAAATCGAGGTCGAACGCCTCCTCCGGAATGCTGAAGAAACACCTGCCCGTCTCGCGCAGCTTTACCAGCGCCAGCGGGTTAAGCTGCGCGAGCGAGACGTGTTTCGTCAGCTCGAACTCGCGGCGATTCCGTTCGAGGTGTGCGTTCTCCAGCCGGTGCAGGTCGTACTGTAGCTTATCGCCCGACAGCAGCCCTTTCTTCAGGCTGTCCCAGTAGCCGAAATTAATGTAGCTGCTGTCTTGCAGGCCGAGCTCGAAGCGGAAGCAGCGTTCGGCCCGCTTCGCCAGGTCGTAGGCGAGCCGGTAGCTCTGGAAGTAGACGCCCGAAATCTGCCCGATCTGCCACTGGTACAAGTCCTTGTTGGTGTACTTCGAGCGCATGAACTCGTCCACCGACCTGGAGTGTTCGATCTGTAGTTTCTGGTTGTCCAGCTCCTTCTCCGCGACGGCGATGCGCACCTGCGCCGCCTCGGTCTGGGCGTCCAGGTGTACGAGCTCCTTGTCCGCGAGGGCCTCCTGCAACTTCCAGTCGCCGAACCTGCGGTCGTGCGAAGCGGACGTGGAGGCCCTGTTGGCCTGGTAGCCCGCGAGGCCGGCGAGCTGGCTCTCGGCCCCGGCGGCGGCCTGTATGGCGCTGATGATGTTGCCCGTGCCCCACTGCGCGTTGACGTGGGGCGAGCCGCCGAACCCCGACCCGCCGACGGTGACGTTGGGGATGTAGCCCATCATCGAAGCCCCTATGTTAATGCTCTGGGCCTGGCTGGAATGGCCCTGCGCCTCCTCCAGCTTGTCGAGGCTGAGCTGTTCGCCCACGATGATCTTCTCTATGTCGCGGTAATAGTCGCGGCGCACTTCGACGGTCGCCTTGGCGCGCTTCAGCCCTTCGAGGTTGTCTTTGGCCTCTTCCAACTGTTTTTCACGTACGGCCTTGACGGCGTCGAGCAACTCCAGCTCGTGCGTCTGGCGCAGCAGCGCGAGCGCCTCCGTGTCCTTCTTCTCAAGGGCGGTCAGCAGCGCGCCGCCGAGCGCGCGCACGTCG
>Ga0126311_10000461_pt1 | contig 19216 bp, 17 predicted proteins | sample Plot61_FD_92539 | JGI IMG/M metagenome (GOLD analysis project Ga0126311, IMG submission 92539) | Serpentine soil microbial communities from UC McLaughlin Reserve, CA, USA - Plot61 | ecosystem: Environmental > Terrestrial > Soil > Grasslands | place: USA: UC McLaughlin Reserve, Lake County... | reverse complement strand
ATTGCTTGATGTTCTCTTCGAGGTTTGCTTCGTATTCAGCGGCGCTCACCCGGTCGACGCCTAAGGCTGCGTCCTTCCGCAGTAAGCGCCAACTGTCTAGCAGCAACTCCTGGTTGGGTTCTCTGTAGACGTTGCGAACCGGTACCGCTTGTCACTCTTTGCCTTCTCCGCTATCCCCAACATTGAGGTTTGCACTGCTATCCGTTCCTTCATGCTCGGTCAGTGTTTCCTTTGGCTTCGTACCACGTCAGCCCTTCCCCTTGTGAGTGGCTCTCCCGCTCTCCGAGTACTATGAGCTGATCTGACTTCCAACCCGCCATCAGTTCACCTGGTTTGTCGGCTCGCTTACCTCTTAGAATCGAGGAACGAGTTGGGTTTCCCAAGTTCTCAGGTGTTTCTCTTCACACATGCCACGCTCTTTGGCGACCTCGGCTGACCCTCCGCAACCTCACCTTTTACGGTTGCTCTGTGTTGGCTTCTGTATCTTCGACTTCATCGCCGTCTGCTTTGTTGGACTGACGAGGCTATATCAAGCTTCAGAGAGTGCGGTGTCTCTTACGGCCTATGTGATGCCCTGTGTACGCTTCAATCGTTTCGTTCGATGATTGACTCACCTCCTCAACGACTGCAACACTCGGTATGAGTAGCTGGTTAGACCTTACTCAATTGGGACTTGCCCAATCAGAAACACCAAGCTTTGCGTGGCGCACCGAAGATTGTCCACAGTCGGGACCCCGTGGTAGTCTTCAAGGCGTCGGATCATCCGATGTTAACGTAACCTGGCCCGCTTTGGTCGCCCTTCGAAGTTCCGCCTTCGATAACCAAAAAGCGGGCCAAATATTTTCTCGATGTGGATACTGACGAAAAATTTCATTGACCTACATGATTGCTATTTGGCATCTGTTGGCCGCTCGTTACTTTTAGCTCAAAGTTTTGAACAGAACTGCAAGTTTGTTTGTTTAATTTGGGATCTCGGGGACGCCTTCAAGAGTAAAACTATTTCCGGCGTTGAGCAGTTGCCAGATTATTCAGCCCTTCTTCTGAAACGTTTTCTTGGAACGGTGATTCAACGATTTGGATCAAGGTATCCAATTAAACGGGAACAATACGAAATCCTAGAAAGAGCACGCGACGCGAGAAACTATATCGCGCATGAGGCAGGAACGCCCTGCCTCTACTACAACACGCACGAACCAATAATTGAGGCATTGCCACAATTGAGGACTAACATCACAGCGCTCGCTGAAGGTGACAATCTAGTTTCTGGCTGGAGCTACATGATTCAAGAGGAGGATTTTCCCCCAGCTGGAATTAGGCAGAGTTATGTTCATGAGATTACGTCGTACATTCTCGAACCGTTAGAAGACTATGTTTAGGAATCGGTCGTGCCCACTCGCCAAGTTCCGTCCTTAGACATCATCTCATCTCAACCACTCAGCATGTTCGCCGCTCACTGTTACTTCGATCACAGTGCCGCGATCTACGTGCTCGCCGCCTTGGCGGCGTTTGAGCAATGATTATTCCAGGTTCACGAGAGAGATCATGCCCTTGGCAAGAACACGGATGTTGAGATTCGCATCCCGCAATTTGATTTGTGCTGCTTTGCAATTTAAGCGTACAACCCACGGGACCGATGTTTGCGGAGGTCGTGAGAGTCGTTCACGCCTAACTGAGATCGTAAGTCCTAAAAGGGCGATTCGGGTAGCACTATCAAACAGACGACGGCAATCTTAGTTAGAGTAGCTATCAGCAACGGCTTTCTGCCGCGTGTGCAATAGCCCAAAAGAAATCCTAGTAAGAATCTCATGGTGCGTCTCCTCTTTGTACACGAATAGAAACAAGTAGCACTTTCGGCTACTGGTTCATATGGATTGTCTGTGTAGGTTTGTAGGAAAACGTGTCGATCTTGAATGGAAAGAGACGCTCGACGTGCCTGCGTTGAGCGTTCAATAACGATCCCTTAAAAAATGCGTCCCACGCAGGATTGCAAGGAGCACCGCTACAATATTGAATCGTTTCCACATTTTTTACATTTTCGTTGACAGCCATGCCATGCAGTGGTAAGAGTCTAGCGACCTCGCTGAACAAACTCCGACCTCAGTTCTGAAAGGAGCAACTCAAATGACCACGTTTCGAAAGTATTTACTCTCTGCTTTTGCCGCCATAGCTCTTTCGTTAACTCTGGCGAACGTGACGGCACTGGCAACCTGTCTTACCGACGTTCAGGATCAATATACCTGTTATCCCACTGGCGAAGATGCCTGCTACTGTTATTATGATTGCTACTGCAAGGTAGGAACGGAAGCTTGTGAAGCAGCGCTCTTCCGCAATGGATATTCGATGCAATAGGTTGAGGCAATCCGCAGCGGAAATGCAAGTCTGCGCGCTTCTTGAAAAGTGCAGCCAGCGATGCGAAACCGTGGGAAGCAACTAATCGCTGGCGAACCTTGGTAATCAAGGAGCGCTCAGATCTGCCCTGGTAATTCGTAATTAACGTTCTCACGCACGACAAAGGAAGTTGTTTTTCTTCCACTCGCAGAGAAGGAACGAGCCTGACTCATGAAACATCGAAGGACTCTTCAAAGCCTCATCATCTTTGGTTGTTTGCTGTTCTTAACTCTGTGGCCGCTCGGAGGCGCGGCCCAGCAGAAAATGCGGATTGATCGGCGGACGATAAGGCCGAACCTGATCGCGCCGGAGCTTTATTCCGACAAGTTATCGCTAAAAATCACATTGATGAATTTGCCCGGCGCCGCAACGTCAGCCAGCCACTGGGAGGTTGAGTTTCAGCTCTTCTTTGTGCCCGAGCAGGATTTTGAAAAAACCATGAAGGAGCTAAACAAGGCGGGCAAAGGCCGGGAGCTGAGGCCGGAATATTTCCCCAGCAAAATCCTGCTAGCGACGGGAAAGTTCAACAAGCAAAGATTGGACACTCTCAAACAGCGGGTCTTTCTGCGTCAGGGAATTTCCTTTCGAGATAAGGTTCCACCAGAACTGCAAACTTCATTTTCCAGTCTCATGAGTTTTTACTCGGTTAAGGTTTTTGACGGGAAGTTGAAGAAGGATATCTATGGCTCAGACGTGTTCATCGTGCCTCCGTTTGAGACAGACACCAATGACCGAAACAGTCTGGCAGCTCGTACTGATCTGTTCCTTAACTTCTTTGTGGCAGATGACGGCTCGCTTTTCCGGTCGAACACCAAAAGTGCAAGCGAGACCACCGAGTGGAAGCCAAACTGAGACTTCAATCTTCAGCTAGATAAGTAGGGCTATATGTCGAATGCTGTTAGTGACTCAGGTGAAAGACACGATCTGCCGCAGCGATCTGCGCCCGAAACATCAGGGAGAAAAGTAATTTGGATTTCCAGTCTGGCCATACTTTTTGTGGTCGTATTCTGCGCAGCATTTGTGGTCTTTTACACGCGCAATAAGCGCAATAGGACTGCGCCGGAACCGGTTAATTCAGGCAACTCACTTCCAGCGGCAGAACTCGTTAACGAATCCAACCAACGCCTTTCCGATTCTCAGTTAAAAACCGGCCGCATTGTCCTTGTTTTCGTAACTGCCGATTGTGATGCGTGCGCGAAGGAGTCTGAATTCCTGAAAGGTCTTGTCAACCAACGGGCTGACGTACGCTTCTACGGCGTGATTTCATTTGGAGACATGGAGTATTCCTTGCGAGAAGCGAGGCGAAAATTTCCGTTTGAGGTTTTTTACGATCGCGGGTTTAAGCTTGCAGGTCAACTGGGGATTAAAAGGGTGCCTATCAAGATTTTTGTCGACAACGGAGTTATCAAAAAATCATGGGGAGGCGCAACCGTTGACGAAAAGGCGAAGGCCGACTTTATTCGGTGGCTTGCTGAAGTGTGAAGATACATGAAATTCTGGTCTTCAATCTTTATCGTTATCTGCACTCTATGGCAACCTGCGCCGGCTTGCGGACGTGCTCTGACACAGCGCTCTTCACAAGTTGAGTCGCAGAAAAATGCGAAATCGCGACCAGCGTCGGCTGATGAAGAACTGAAGAAGCGAATCAGGGAACAACAGGTCACGCGAATACTCGCAGTGCTGAGTGGGGTCGCAAATGACGCAAAAAGTTGGACCGATGCTGCGGCTGCGAGCAAAGTTCAGGCTCAGATAGCAGATGTAATCTGGGACGCTGATTCTGATATTGCCCGCGGCTATCTCATTCGAGCGTGGGAGACAGCGGGCAAAGTTGAATTACCTAAACAAGAACGATCGCCTTTCAGAAACCAATCCCCTCGAACAGAGGCGAGACGCGAGGTAATTCTGATTGCGAGAAAACGTGCTCCAGACCTTTCAAAAAAATGGTTGCAGCAAATGGCCCAGGAATCGGAGCAAGACCAACAGGACCGAGGAGCGTTTGACGACCGAACACCGCGCAGTACCTTACTACTCCAAATGGCCCTACAGATTGTTCAGGACGAACCTGAGGCCGCAGCGGGGCTTGCAATAGAGAGTCTTCAGGATGGAATTTCCTTCGGCTTCCAGCAGGTATTGATAAGGATTCAGGAAAAAAATGTCGAACTGTCTCAAAGAGTGTTCCGCGCCGCTCTCTCGCGGCTGCGGACGACTGGTATGCTGGATCCTAACGAACTACTAATTCTTTATGCTTACCTCTATACACCAGGACGAATTCTCGCTGCGAATACAGACGGAAATACCGGACATGTACAAGTGGCTGTAGGTAGAAACCAGCCCCAAATTGCAGTTGCAGCACAATTGAATCCGGCGCTTGCATTGGACTTTTTGCAACTAGCCGCCAATCTTTTGATCAACGCGCCTGTTCCCGCCACCGCTGCGAATCCGCCCTTAGCGGCCCGCTCCCAGCTTAGCGCTATCAATGCCATCGTGGGTCCAATCTCGGAACGCTTGCCTGAGTTGGCAGTAGCTCTCCAAACTCGAGCGCAACAAATCTCAACCGAAGCACAGCTTAGTACTGTCCCGCAATCGGGGCCCGCGAACACGCCTGCTTCAGTGCCAGGAGAAACTAGCGCGAGTTATGCTGAGCGACGTGTCGATCTGCTGGAAGAGGCAGCGCGAAACGAAAACTACACCATCGGGCGTGACATTGCCTATGCGAAAGCGGCCCTGGCAACCACGGTTCAGAATTATGCTCGGGGATGGAACCTTGCGGCGAAGATTGACGATGGCTCGTTGCGCGACAACGTGAAAAACTGGCTAACGTATAGAGCCACGCTTCACTTCGTAAGTCAGAGCAACCTTGATAAAGCTTACGAATTAGCCGGGAAAAACAATGACCCGATCCAACAGGCAGCTAGTTTGGTAGTAGGTGCTCAACAACTAATCAAAATCAAAGATACGACCCGTGCTAATCAATGGTTGCTGGAAGCACGTTCATTGATTCGAAAAGGTGATCCGGACGAAACTTCGGTCCACGTCGCATTCGGAATCGTTTCGGCTTTTGGAAAGTTCGACAGGATAACTGCCTTCGAAGTCTTGACAGAAGCCGTGAGGCAAATGGGAAAGACTACGCTTGGTCCAGCGGATGAAGATCGAGTTCCATTGCTTAAGCGTTTTTCTGGATTTGAATCATCAGCAGACTTCACGTATGGAACCGAGGGATTCAGTTTAAGAGCTGCGATAAGCGCATTTGGTCCGGAACAGTTTGAGGATGTTCTGGGTATAGTTAACCGAATCACACCGACAGAACTTCACGGCATGGCAATCATAGAATTGTCTAAAAAGTATCTGAAAACTACCGAAGGAATCTAAGTTCTGGTGAAGGAAACTGCTTCCTCCTCACTTAAACATTAGTGGGTTCATACAACGCCACATCAACTATAACAGTCCCAGATTCAGATTTCCGTAAAACACTTTCCCGATTTGCATTATTGTTAGACCGGCTTTGCTCTTGATCAGGAATTCCTGACTTGTTGTGGAGTAACTTCCTACCCTCTCTGCAGCATGAGGCTCAGCGCGGAAGGACAAACGTGGACGAAGATTAACGCCTTTTCGATCGCCTCGTTATATCGACTGCGAAGCTCTCTGGTGTCATTCTTGCCCATCCAAGGATGCACTAGCCGAGCTCCTCGGCAAGACCGAGAATGATGCCCTCAGGGCCGCGGATGAAGCAGAGCCGGTATTTGTCTTCGTACTGGGTGATTTCGCCCACGAGCTCAGCGCCATGAGTGCGCAAACGCATGACGACGTCATCGATGTCGTCGACGGCAAACATGATGCGACGTATGCCCAGCGTATTCGATGGTGCGTTCTTCGGCTCAACTCTCACTGCTGCCGGAGTGTGAAACTTGGACAGCTCAACCCGACCGTGGCCGTCCGGGGTCCGCAGCATCGCGATCTCGCATCGAACGTTCTCAAGCCCAACGACTCGGTCCACAAAAGGTCCCTCGAGTGGCATCTCGCCTTCCAACTCCATACCAAGCTCGAAAAAGAACTCCTTCGCAGCCTCAAGGTCTTCGACCACGATGAGGACGTTGTCCATCCGTTTAAGTGTCATAACCTAATTTTCACGCAAAGGCGCAAAGAATCGCAAATACGCAAAGGCGGGCTAACTCCCTTAGAAGATAAGCTTCACCGACAGTCTCATCGTCCTCGGGCCGCCGAAGCTGTAGAAAGACGGGAAACCTCCGCCAGACAAGCTTCGCCCGCTCATCGAGGTTGATTGGCCGAACGCGAGGTTCTGACGGAGCGGAGTTCGCAGGACGAGATCGTTGCCGACCGCATCTTCGAGGTTCGGGTGATTGAAGATGTTGAATGCGTCTGCCTGGAACTGTAACCCCACTGCTTCACTAAGATTGAATTTCCGACGCAGCGCCATGTCCACCTGGTATAGCGGAAAGCCTCTCTGGCTTACATCCTCCAGGACGTATCCAACTCCGAATGAAGTCGGAAACATCGACACGAACTTTAATGGCCGCGCCGAGCGAGCGTTGAAGATCGCGTCCACCGCCCAGTTGCGAAACAGCTTGTTACCAAGGCCGGCGGAGAACAGCGCCGGCAACTCGTAATTAGCATAGCCGGTGAGTTGATGACGCACGTCGAAATCTGACGGCCTCAGATCGAATCCCGCCATCACGACGCGTCGAGCTGAGTCGACCGCAACGTTGTCCATAGATCGCGCCAGGGTGTACGAGACAACGGTTCCGAAATGGTTTGTGAACGGACGCTCGAACTTGAGCTGGAGCGCGTGGTAGCTCGACTCGCCGCGATTCGTCGTCACGCGCAGGAAACTGAAAGCGGGATTCTGGTCCAGCAGAGTTTCCGTGTACAGCAGTCTCTTTCCTGACGAGCCGAGGTACGTCGCTGAGATCGATTGCGCGCGTCCTAAGCTCTGTTGCAGCGCCACGTTCCAATTGATGACGTAGGGCGTTTTGAGCTCTGGATCGAAAGCCAGCAACGGCAAATCTGCGCTGCCGGAGACGAACGGAATCGAGCTCGCAAAGATGTCGCCGGAACGATCCTGGCCCAGGTCGTAGAGAATTCCGGCGCCGCCACGCAAAACCAGCTCACGCCCGCTTCGACTTAAAACCTCATAAGCAAGTCCTGCCCGTGGCGCAACGTTGAGAAATCGCGTCTGCCACAGCGAGCCGGCCGAAGGTGCGAGGTTGAGTGTAGTTGGATCGTTTACTTGATCGACTGCAAATGCCTGACCGTCAGTTGACGGTGGCGGCGCAAGCTCCCAGCGCAGACCATAACTCAGAGTCAATCGTGACGTCGTCCGCCAGTCGTCCTGGGCGAAAAGCGAGAGGTTATGAAACACAGGATTCTGCGCATCGCCGAAGCGCAAAAGATTGACGCGCGTCGCGATGCCCGTGCTCGCCTGGCCTGTGCCGTCAAAGAGCGTGTTCAGCTCGGATGACCGCAAATCGATCACGGGCGATATTCGACGGTAATCACCACCATACCTCAGTGTATGGTTTCCCCGAACGTTTACGACTGAGCCGACAAGATTCACCTGGCGTTGCAGGCTCGACTGCTCTTCGCCGATCATCCACGCCGCGTTTCGTGAATTTAGATCGAACGTGAACGCAGACGCAGGGAAGGCGACGTCAGGGATAACAGCGCCGCCAAAGTCGTCCAACAAGTACGTTCCATTAACACGCGCGCGGCTGTAGTTCGCCCGCAGCTCGATAACGGTCTCTGGTGAAAGCACGTGATTCACCGAACCCGTGATCATTTGTGAGCGGTTCTGAATGCGATTCAACGTATTCAGTGAAAACCCGTTTGGACCACGGAGCGTCGCTTCAGAGCGGGCGAAGTGATAACGACCGCGCACCGTTGTTTTAGAATTCAAATTAGAATCGACGCTGACACTACCGACATCATGTCGCGCGGGATTTGCAAAACTCGCCGCAAACTCTGCGAAGCCATCAGGCCTCGACGCACCGTTCGCAACCGGAAAGACGTTCAGGAACGGTCGGATTGCGTCAGTCGCTCCCTCTCTTGCAGCGAGTGAAGGCACGTCAGTGATTCCGACCATCGGCTGCCGCAGACGCATTCCTTCATACGACGCAAAGAAGAACGTGTGGTCCTTCTTAATTGGTCCACCAAACGTGCCGCCGAAAGAGTTCAACCTCTTCGCGGGTTGTTTTAGAGCGCGACTGTTAGCGAACCAGTCGTTCGCATCAAGCGCGTCGTTGCCGAAGAAATGGAACAGCGAGCCATGAAAGGTATTAGTTCCACCCTGCGTGATGACATTCACTTGCGCACCGGCGACACGACCATGTTCCGCCGGCACGGCAGAGGATTGAATGTTGATTTCCTTAGTTGCGCCGAGTGTCGCAATACCATTTCCGCCGCCGCTCGCGGTCAACGCAGGCATGTTCCCTGATGCATATACGCCCGGGCTTTCGCCACCTGGGGCGCTGCCAAAGTTTGCGCTAACACCGTCGATCTTATACAGATTCGAGCTCGCGAATTGACCATTGACGGAAACGTTCGTGGTATTTGGTCCGGCTGTTACAACGCCTGGAGTCAACGTAAGCAGACTCGGAAAGCTTCGCCCCTGAATCGGGACCTGAAGCGCGCGTTGGAGGATGTCGGGTTGAGTGCCGACGGCACATTGAACAGGCTCACTAGTGGCCGTGACAGTCACATAATTGACGAGGTCTGCAAAGGCGCCAGGCGGCGCCGCCGCAACCGGAACGTTGACACGTACAGGATCTTCCGCCCCGGTGAAAACTACATCATCGATCGCAACAAACGACGTGTACTGCGTCATCAATCCAAAATTAAGACCAACCTGAATGATCTCTTCGCGCATCTGGTCCCGCACCTTTTGATCTTCCGCGCCCGCCAGCTCCTGCTGCATGAGATCATCGATCTTGCGACGGCCCCAGAGTGTCGCGAGCACATCATGCTGCGTTTCAGTTTCCGGTAGCGCGACCGGAATATCGCGCACGAAGTCCTGGCCAGCCATCTTTCCTTTCAGACGAATACTTCCATTGCCACCGCCGTTGTAACGACCCGAAAGAATCACTGGCTTGACGCTGAAAAGATCCGGAATGCGTTTCGGATAAACATCAGCAACGGGCAGGCCCGACCAATCGATCGATATGTCGGTTAACAAGGGGTTGCGAATGCGCTCGTGAAAACGACGCGCGACGGCAGCGGTGTCGCCTGTTTCGGAAACGTAGTCGACTTCGCCGCGACCATACTCAGCCATCTTGTCGAGCAGATAACGATTCGGAGCACTGCCGAAACCCATCGCGAACACGCGCGCGTTCGAATACTTCTGGATCTCCGCAAGTATCTCGCGATCGTTGCCGACCTGGCCGTCAGTCATAAAACAAACAATCCGAACGTGGCTCTGAGACTTTGACGGCTTCAACGCTGCTTTGACGGCTTTCATCATTTCAGTGCCGCCGCCGTTCCCGTAACCCTCGAGAAACTGCTTCGCCTGGCGCAGGTTTTCAGGAGTGGCGAGCACTGGTTCCGGGAAAAGGATGCTGGTGTCGCCGGAAAAAGTAATCAGGTTGAAGGTGTCGTGCGGGTAGAGATTGTCGAGCGCGAGCTCCATCGTCTCTACGGCTTTAACAAGCGGAAAGCCACTCATCGAACCGGAGGTGTCAACCACGAAGACAAGCTCCTTGGGCATAACGTCTTCAGCGGCAACGCGCTGGGGTGGCTGTAGGATAAGAGTGAAGTAGCCACCCCTTGCGGAGCGATGGGTAAGGACGGCATCGTTGATGGTGTCGCCGGCGACGCGATACTTCAGCAGGAAATCTTTATTCGGAATGGTGGCGCGATCTTTCAGACGCACGACAGCGCGCGCTTCGTTAATCTGTTGCACTTCGGTTTCGTGCGACTCGGAGTTAACGCCGACGATCGGCACACCAGCATCCAGATTGATTTCGAGAGAGATATCGTGACCGGCACGCGCAGGCGCGTAGGTGGGAGTGATACGGGAGGTATCTGTTTCCTGTGTTTGCTGATTTTCAGCGGCGGCGGGAGCGTCCTGCTCTGAAGTGGCAGCAGGAATGTAACGTGGAGCAACAACCATCGGGAAGGACCACTCGTATGAGCCATCTTCATACTTCAACGTCTCGACGTAACTGATGATGATACGAATGCGTTGACCCGGCATGATGTTCGCGACTTGCTGTGTGAAGATGTTCGGTCGTTCCTGGTTGAGCAGGCTTGCGATTTGACCAAGTTTTTTAGCGGCGTTGTAAGCTTGCTGCGCTTCTTCACGGCGCATGATCTTTCCCTTAACAGTGCGATCACCGATCAGCATCGTGAGATCGTCAACGGCGGCGGCTTGCGGGAGCGGAAACTTGTAGACCGCTTCGATCTTGTCGGCGACGGTGTTCTCGAAGTCCTGCGTGACAGTCACGCGCGAAAGGAAGCCGCTGACTTCGGCCTTCACTTCTGTGTGCTTCAAAGGACATTCGATAATGACGCCATCTTTATCGACGTACTGTAGAGAACCCGGCGTGTCTCCGGGCGACTGCGCGACGACGGCAGCAGCAGTGATCAGGGAGAGAGCAGTTAATACAATCCATTTAAGAATTGATCTGCGGTGCATAGTCTTGTCCTTGTCTCGCGGGCACACATCGGCGTCGTGCTAGTGCACAGCAAGCGTGCCGCTGCGTGGTGATCTCTGGTTGTGTTTCTTAACTTTGGACCATGCGGGGGAGACCGCGCGAGGAACCTTATCTTTGGCTAACGCTATTGATGCATATTTTCGTAGGTTGGTAGCCTGAGCGCAGAAAAACTTTCTAACAAAACCTTGCCGTTTGCAATCGCGATCAATTACATTAACTTCATCACGCCCCATGACCTCACGTCATTCGGACAACGGAGGGCCTTCAATGCTGCAACAGCTTTGGGATAGTTTCATTATGCTGATCCCGGTCTTTTTCCTGCTCACGATGATCTTTGGAGCAGGCTTCTACATTGGTCGCGTGAGTAAGAAAGACAGTTGAGCCGCGGATTAACACAGATTTCACGGATAAGAACTATCAGTGCAAATCCGTGTAATCTGTGGCTAAATAATCCGCATGAAGAGATCGGGTATCGCGGATCTTCCTCTACACGGTGGGCGTGTTCCGCCGTGGCTCGCCGAGCGCATGACGAAGCTCGGCACCGCGATCACCGAAACGATCGTTCACGATTACGGAAGATCGGCGTTTCTCTCCCGCCTCAGCGATCCATTCTGGTTTCAGGCTCTCGGTGCGGTGATGGGAATGGACTGGCATTCCTCCGGCGTCACCACTTCCGTGATGGGCGCACTCAAACGCGGTCTCGCACCACGCGCGAACGAGCTCGGTATCTACGTCTGCGGCGGCCGTGGCCGCTTCTCTCGCAACACACCCAACGAGCTTCGCGCACTTGCGGATAAACGCGGCTTCGATGGCGACGCTCTGGTGCGGACAAGCCGGCTCACTGCGCGTATCGATAACAACGCTATCGCTGATGGCTTTCAGATCTACCTGCACAGTTTTGTAGTCACGTCAGAAGGCGAGTGGACCGTAGTCCAACAAGGCTTGAATGATCGCAACGGGTTGGCGCGTCGATACCACTGGCACTCCGCATCGGTCCGCGACTTCGTTGCTGATCCACATACGGCAATCTTCGGTGAGAACCAGGGCACGATCATGAATCTCGTCGATGCCAAAGCCAAGCGCGCGCAAACCGCATTACTTGAGATCGCAAAGGAACGCCCTGAGAAAACGATCATCGCCGCGCGACACCTGCGACTGCCTGCACATCACGAAGTTCGTGAGAAGGACGTCGATCTAAAACGACTCGGAGCCGTGCTCGCAGTCGCGTACGAAAAAGATTTGCACGACTTCACCGAGCTCCTGCTGCTCGAAAAGCTGGGCCCACGCACACTCCAATCACTCGCACTCGTCGCCGAAGTCGTTCACGGCGCGCCCAGTCGATTCAACGATCCCGCGCGTTTCGCTTTTGCGCATGGCGGGAAAGACGGCCACCCGCATCCGGTGCCACTGAAGACCTACGATGAGTCGTTGCGGTTTCTGCGCCACTCGCTTGATGCAGCGAAGGTCGGTCACACAGAAAAACTGGACGGGTTCAAGCGTCTCGATCGCTTTGTGCGTATGGTTGAAAAACAGCGAGAACCCCACGTGGACTCGACGCCCTCATTCGTCACGAAAATGCAATCTCGCCTTTACTCGACGGAAGAACAGTGTTTGACGACCGCCGGCGGCGTTATTCAAACCCGCGCCAGGGCACATTGTTCTAATTTAGTGACACCCTTCAATTTCGGCGTCTGTTTTGCTAACCTTTGTGGACCCCCACGAAATTTGCCCCGACATTTTAAGACGTCGCTGGAATATGCCGTTGTGCATTCCCATTGAGAATCTAAGGAGCAAAACTATGAGCTTTAACAAATTGGCTGTGGGCTGTGTTCTGGCCGTCTTGGTGTCGGTAGCGCCCACGGTTTTTGGGCAGGTAACTCCAACTAACACGCAGACAACGCAGAACCAGAACTTGACGTTGCGGTCAGTGCCGGCCGGATCGAAGATGAAGTTCAGAGGCGTTGTTATTAACCGCGATGCCGACGTTTTTACGATTCGTGACCGCACTCGGCAAGACTATAAGGTCCTGATTACTGACAATACCACCATTAAAACCCACGGTGGTTTCCTTCGTTCCGGCAAGAAATATCCCGTCACAGATATCCTGCGAGGCTTGATTGTCGAAGTCGAAGGACGCGGTGATGCGCAGGGCCAGCTCGTTGCCGACAAGATTCGCTTCAATGAATCGGACATGCGTGCTGCAATTACTTCGGACACACGCGTAGGTCCCGTCGAAGCGAACATGGAACGCGTCGCGGGTCAGATGGATGAGCTTTATGCAGTTGCCGCTGAAGCTCGAGCCGAAGTAAAGGCTGTCAATGAGCGCGTTTCAGCACTGGATGACTACGACGTGCAGGAAACTGCAGCCGTTACTTTCCGTGTGAACAGCGCAGTTCTTTCGCCGGAAGCCAAGCAGAAGCTTGATGAGCTTGCCGCGAAAACAACCAGTGCCAGGGCGTTCATGATCGAAGTTGCCGGTCACACGGATGCCACGGGCAGTGACGCCAAGAATTTCAGACTGAGCCGCGCGCGTGCGGATGCGGTGGTGCAATACCTGGCAGTTCAGCACAAGATTCCGCTTCGCCGGTTTGTCACGCCAATGGGTTATGGCAAGACCGAAGCGGTAGCCGATAACACAACTCGCGAAGGCCGTGAGCAGAACCGGCGCGTCGAAGTGAAGATGATAATCAACCGCGGTCTGAGTCAAAGTACGACGAACCCGGCCCGACCGTAAGTAGGACACGAGCTACATACATCACAAGAGGCACAATGCACGTTTTGCAAAGTGTTTTGTGCCTTTTGTGCTTTTTATGTCAACTACACGGTTTAGGTGTCACAGACCCGCTTTCGTCTAAAACTTTCCCACCAACACTCCGCACTTTTGTAATAAGTAAGGATTTACTTACCCCTTTTCGTGGCCCCCCGTTTGCTAAACAAAGCCACATGACTAATACAGAGGTCTTCCCAATTGTGCACGGTGGCTTCACGGCCACGACGAAACCTGAACCGGCGCCAAACTCCGATCTTGCCCTGGCAATCGCGGCTGGAAAAGGCGATATCGGGGCGTTTGAGAAGCTTTACGAACGCCACAACAGGCGCGTGTACTCGCTGTGTCTGCGAATGACGCAGAACGCCGCTGAGGCCGAAGATCTTGCCCAGGAAGCGTTCATCCAGTTGTTCCGCAAGATCGGCAGCTTCAGAGGCGATTCTGCCTTCACCACATGGCTGCACCGGCTGACAGTGAACCAGTGTCTGATGCACTTCCGGAAGCGCAGTGTGAAGCTGGAGCGAACGACGGAAGAAGGCGAAACTCCGGTACAGGTAGTTAGCGGAACTGAAAATCCAAACGCGATGCCGGTGATGGACCGGATCGCACTCGACAACGCCTTAACACAACTGCCGCCGGGATACCGGACAGTGTTTGTACTGCACGACGTCGAAGGCCACGAGCACGAAGAGATCGCGAGGATGCTCGGCGTGGCGGTGGGTACATCAAAATCACAGCTTCATAAGGCGCGGATGAAACTGCGCAAGATCCTTAAAGCTCGCAACGAGCCGAGCAAAAACTAACTTTAGCCACAGATATACACGGATACACACGGATCAGAACCAAGGTTCTGTATAATCCGTGTATATCTGTGGCTGGAGAAATCAATGAGCGAACGGAGTGTAACCTTCTATCGTTGGGATGAGATGCCGAAGGAGCCGGTCAGTGACATGCTCGATCGCAGGCTGATAACCGCCGATCGCATGATGCTGGCCCATGTCTATCTGAAGAAAGGCGCGATCGTCCCGCGACATTCACACGAGAACGAACAGATTACTTACATCCTCGAAGGCGGCCTGCGTTTCTGGATCGGCGAAGATGAAGCCCACGTGGTCGACGTGATGGCGGGTGAGGTGTTACACATTCCCTCGCACGTCCAACACAAAGCGGAAGCACTCGAAGATACTCTCGACGTCGACATCTTCAGTCCGCCACGCCAGGACTGGCTCGACAAGACGGACGACTATCTCAGGCAAAAATAGATGGATCTCGGACTCAAAGACAAAGTTGCACTCGTGGCAGCGAGTAGTCAGGGGCTTGGTCGCGCGGTTGCTGAAGAACTCGCGGCTGAGGGCGCGTCGCTCGTGCTTTGCGCGCGCGACGCGCACACTCTCGATCGAACCGCAGCGGCAATTGCGGAGCGTAGTAACTCGCGTGTCCTCGCCGTGCCCGCGGACGTTACCAACACGGATGACATCAAGCGACTCGTTGCTGCTGGTATCGAGAGATTTGGTCACATCGATATTCTCGTTACGAACGCTGGTGGACCACCAGCCGGACGTTTCGAGCAGTTAACTCACGAGCAGTGGGAACAGGCGATACGATTGACCCTGCTCAGCGCAGTCGAGCTGACGCGCCTCGTCTTGCCGGGAATGAAAGAGCGTCGCTGGGGACGGATTCTCAACATCACTTCGATCGCAGTGAAGCAACCGGTTGAGAACCTGCTTTTGTCGAACAGCCTCCGTGCCGGCCTGACTGGATTTGCGCGCACGCTCGCAAACGAAGTCGCAGCGGATGGGATTACGGTCAACAACGTTCTGCCGGGTTACACGCGCACAGATCGTCTCGAAGATCTTGCCGAGATGATGGCGGAAAAACAGGGAATCAGCCCGAGCGAATTCAAAGGGAAGTGGGAGCAGGAAATCCCGATGCGCCGCCTCGGCGAGCCGCGTGAGTTTGCGGCTGCGGTCGCCTTCCTCGCCTCCGAGCGTGCGAGCTATATCACCGGAACATCAATCCAGGTCGACGGCGGCTGGATCAAATCCCTACTCTAACTCCTTATCCACAGATTACACAGATTGATAAATAGCATCTGTGTAATCTGTGGATAACGTTGACTTAAAAGCTCTGATCATCAGCGGAAGGCCCGAAGATCGCCGGCACCTTCTCGCCCATCAATCGCAAGTACACCGTCATCTGCCCGCGATGATGTGACCAGTGACTGATCGTGTCCTGAATAACCTCGGAGCGTGGTCCTTCCCATACGACGTGGCCTCTTGCGAGCAGCTTCCAGTTTGTGGCGAGATGCTCGTCGCTCGTCTTCTCTAGTGCTGCGCGCGCCTCAGCAGCCGCTTCATCAAGCGCTTTCAGTAAATCATCTCGCGTTTCTTTCTGCGGTTTTTTCGTGCCCTGGCCCTCCGCCGGCGCGACATCCAGTTCGCCAAGATTGATCTCCATCGTGATCCACGTCGGCATCGTCGCCACCATGTCGGCGAGGTAACCAAAGATCATCGATTTCTGGTGCGGTTTCCAGTCGTACTTTCCCTCGGGCACTTGCTCGAGTGCTTTGCGTGAACGTTCAACTTCGCGGTCCAACTGCTCCCGGAAAAACTCGGTTAGTTTCATTGTCTGAATTGCCTCCCTGCAAAATATAACCCACACGTGTATTATGACGCCCGATGTTCCTGCAATCGAACTTCGCGCACTCGTTCAATTCACCAATTATTCGGATCATCGTCGCCGCCATCGCGCTGGGACTGCTCTACATTCTGTGGCGCGAAGTCAGAAAAATTCCCGCCAAGCTCATGACGCTCATGGCGACCGCCTTCATCGACATGATGGGGGTGTTGATGATCTTTCCGCTTCTGCCATTTTATGTTGAGCAATTCGGCGGTAGCGGACTCACCATTCTCGGATATCATTTCGACGTCGGCATCATCACCGGTTTCATCATCAGCTCGTTCACTGTCGCGCAGTTGATCAGCGCTCCGATGTGGGGCCGTTTTTCGGATCGTGTCGGACGCAGGCCAACGCTGATCATTGCGTTAACCGCATCAGGCATCGCTTACCTGATCTTCGGTTTTGCTAACTCGCTGTTGCTACTCTTCCTCTCGCGCGTCGTGCAGGGCGCGGGCGGTGGCACGGTAGGCGTCATTCAGGCTTACGTAGCTGACTCGACCGCGCCACAGGACCGCACGCGCGCGCTCGGCTGGCTTTCAGCGACAACAAATCTCGGCGTAGCGCTTGGTCCGGTGTTGGGATCGTTTGCGCTCACGCTTGGAAAACGCGACCTGATGCCTGGTCCGGCGACGTTGGAAATGGGTAACGCCGGCCCGGGCATCATCGCTGCCATACTGTGCCTCATCAACATCGGCTTCGCGGCCCGTTATCTCACGGAGTCGCGCGATGCGAGTGTACACGCGCCGGTTGCAGGTGAGGTTAAACGAACGTCACGTCAGGTTATCTGGCGCGTGATGTCTCACTCGAAAGAGACCTCGTCGCGATTGATCTGGATCTATGCGATCGCGATGGGCGCGTACCAGGGCAGTTTCTCAGTGCTCGCGCTCTTTCTCAACCGCCGGTTCCAGGTCACGGCACAAACGATCGGTTACTTCTTCATGTACGTGGGCTCGAACTCAGTCTTCACGCGCGTGCTGCTGCTCGGACGCATGGTCGACTGGCTCGGCGAGACAAAACTCTCGCGGCTTGGGCTTTCACTACTCGCGCTTGGCGTTGTCGGAATGTCACAATCACACACGTTGTGGATGCTGGGCATATCGGTCGCATTGATTCCGCTCGGAACGGCGTTCACGTTTCCATGTGTGACGGCACTGCTGTCACGCGTGATCAGTCCGAGAGAGCGCGGGCTCTACATGGGAATGCAACAGACGTATGGTGGAGTTGCGCGCGCGATTGCGCCGCTCTTCTTTGGCTGGTCGTTTGATAAGCTGGGTGTGTCCTCGCCTTACCTGATCGCTTCCGCTTTTATCCTCGCCACGATCTTTCTGAGTCCCAACGTATCGCACGTCATCGAAAAACCCACAGAACCGAGCACGGTAGCGCCGGGTCAAAACTCACCAAACACGTCTATAACATGAGTTTGACCCGGCGCTACCGCGCTCGGTTCTGTTACTCGTTCAGGTTATCGAGGCCCGTAAACTTCCATCCGGTTTTCGTTTGCTCGAAGTGATAAATCACGACCTCGTTCCCAGCGGCGTCAGGACACGCGACACTGAAGTGCTTCGGATTTTCCGCGTCCATCTCGATCTTCGCCTTGCTGAAACAAGCCGCAGCGTCAGTTTGTTGGTTGAAGATCTGCCGGTAGCGCCGTGAAAGCTGAGCTTTGGTTTTGATGCTCGGTATGCCGTACGACATGTCGAGTGGAAACTTCGAAAGCCGTGCGATTGTCTCGACATCGCGTTTACTGACAGCGGTCTTGAATGTCTGCCAGAAAGTCTCTGCCGAATCGGCGCCCGTGAGCAGCAGGAGCAAAGAAAGAGTCGTTATGGTTTTCATAGTGATACAATCCGCGGCTAATACTAAAACGAAAGGTACATTTTGGCGATGCACAAAAGGTTCGTGATTGCGTTGGTCTGTCTGTTGGCGGCTTTTGCTTTTTCGGGCTGTGCGAAGAAAAGTGGTCCTGGAACGGCGGCGGATTCAACCGCGCCCGTGGAAGGAGTTGAGAAGGTGAAGCCTGCGCCCGGAACCGGGAACGTGCAGGGGAAAGTGCTTTACAACAACGCTCCGGTTGAAAATATCGACGTGAGGTTGTGCGAGACGTTCAGTCGCTTCCTCAACGGTTGTGGAGGGAAGATCTACACCGCCAAAACTGATAAGGATGGCGATTTTGTAATCACGAATGTTCCGCCGAAAGAGTATGAGGGGTTGACGGTCCGCGTCTTCGACACCGATTCATACGTTTTTGCGACGACGGGCATCGCTGGAATTGCTTCCGCGAAATACAACGTAGTCGCCGACAAGACACTGTTCGTCACACCGACGCATTTGTTCAAGGGCGACGTACAGGTGACGAATCCGAAGTCAGGCTCGACTGTGAGCGGAGAGAACCTCGAGTTGCAGTGGCAGGCCTATCCGGATGCGGCCTACTACAAATTCACACTCTACCCAGACAATCACCAGATCACACCACCGTACATGAACGAGCGTGTTGAGGCTGCGTCGTTCAAGGTGAACAAGCCGCTGGAGAAGGGAACTTATCGTTACAAGGTTGAGGCATTCAACAAGAGCGACAAGAAACTTTCCGAGACGCCGGACGACATCAAGTTCACGATCAACTGAGAACAGGCCAGAATAGAACAAGTCAGGAAGAGGGGCTTGCCCCCGCTCGTCCAATCCAGGCAACGGCGGGGGCAAGCCCCTCTTCCTGACTTGTTCT